>Ga0137309_100736_pt1 | contig 23914 bp, 25 predicted proteins | sample NAcewiD2O_June_FD_97179 | JGI IMG/M metagenome (GOLD analysis project Ga0137309, IMG submission 97179) | Mouse cecal microbial communities from Vienna, Austria - N-Acetylneuraminic amended D2O_June | ecosystem: Host-associated > Mammals > Digestive system > Large intestine > Cecum | place... | reverse complement strand
GCAGCGGTTGACTGCGTCAAAAAACAGCTTGCCGATGCCCTTCTCTTCCAATAGATGCCGAAAGTGCAGCAGGGTTGTGGCGTCCGGGACATCCTGCTCGAAAAAGTTGATCCCCATAAATTTGCGCATGGCATAGCTGTCATAAATTGCGTCCTCTACTCCTTCATCGGATAAGCTGAACCAGCATTGCAGCAGATACATCCGCAGCATGGTTTCTATCTCAATCGGCGGACGGCCGCGTTTCCCGGTTGGATAGTGGGGGACAACCAGCGATACCCATTCCTCCCACGGGATGATCTCGTCCATGATTTCCAGAAATTCTTCCCGTTTTGTTTTCTTTTTCCGGCATCTGTATTCCATATCGCTAAAACTTTCCTGTTTCATACCCCGCGCCCCCTTTCCCTTATTTTATCACATCTTTTATCATTTGGGGGGATTAAATCAGCGTTTCCTTAGGAAAACCGCCCGCCGGAGGGCAAGAAAAAAGTCTGCAGCCATTGCGGCTACAGACTTTTTCATGGTGGACGATACAGGACTCGAACCTGTGACCCCCTGCACGTCAAGCAGGTGCTCTAGCCAGCTGAGCTAATCGTCCGAAACAGAACATATATAAGATACACGAAGTTGATCGGTTTGTCAAGCCCTTTCTTCCACTTTTCTGTAAAAGGAAATGCCCGCCCCGAAATTTTCTCTTGCGGGGGCGGATCTGCGGTAAAATGGGGATAGAACATTCCCGCGCAAAATCCCCCCTTGTAAAAGGGGAGCGGACGGTGTATAATAGATTCAATTTTGGATCATTAGGAGGAAGCTGCTATGAGCAAAACCGCGAGCATGGTCATGAAGATCATCGGCGCCAGCCTGGCCTTCGCCGCTTTTGTCTGCCTGCTGATCGGCGGCTGGCACGATCTCAGCGTGGGATACTGCGGCATGAAAAAACGCCTGAGCCAGAGATTCAGCTCCGAATACGACGACTACGCCGACGAGGAACTTTACGAGTAAGCCTCTCCCCGCCCTGGAACGCCGGGGCGGGGGATTTTTTTCGGCCAAAAATATCTTTACATCTCGTAACGCGTTTGGTAAACTATACGTTGCGTAATTGAGAACAAACCAAAGGAGCGTCCGACTTATGAGTTCAGAGTTTTCCCGCACCTTGTCCCTGCTGCGGCAGGAGAAGGGCGTCAGCCAGCGGGCCGCCGCCGGGGAACTGGGCATCTCCCAGGCCCTCCTGTCCCATTACGAGAACGGCATCCGGGAGCCGGGCCTCCGCTTTGTCGTCCGGGCCTGCGACTACTACGGCGTGTCCGCCGACTTCATCCTGGGCCGCACCCTCTCCCGGGAGGGGAACATGCTGACGGAGCAGGACATCCTGGACGCCGCCGAGCCGAAAAGCACCCTCCGGGGCAGCGTTTTGGCCACCCTTCAGAGCAAGCTCCTCTCCGGCGCGGTGGGGGTCCTCTTTGAGCTTCTGGGCAAGCTGGGGGACAAAACGCTCATCAACGCCGCCGCCGCATACCTTGGAAGCGCCGTCTACCAGCTCTACCGCCACCTCTACCGCTCCTCCGGGGCCAACGAGGGCTATTTCGCCCTGGACCCCAGCACCTGCGGCCTGGGGCTGGCCGACGCGGACCGGAAGCTCTCCGAGGCCCGGTACGCCGCCGCCCTCCGGGACCTGAAGGCCCAGAAGAAGGAGTTTCCGGACCTCTCGTCCCCGGCCATCAACGCCGCCTATCCGGGGCGCTGCCAGAGCCTGACCCAGGTCCTCAGCACCACCGACGCCCGGCTCACCGCCCTTTCCAAGCAGCCGGAAAAATGAACTTTCAATCGTTTGGCTTCCTGGCCTTTCTCGCCGCCACTACCGCCGTCTGCCTGGGAATGGCCCGGTGGGACCGGCGCATCGCGGCGGAGTGCCTGACCCTGGCCTGTTTGATTTTCTATATCATCGGGGGCGGCTGGGCCGCGCTGCTGGTGCTGGTTTTGGGGATGGCGGTGTCCGCCGCCGCTGTCCGGTATCTCACCATGCCGGACGTCCGCATCCAGCCGGAAGGGGACGGCCCCGCCGCCGATGCCTATCCCCGGACCGCCGCCCGGCGGCGGCGCTGCCTCTATCTGGCGGCGGCCTGGCACACCGGCGTGCTGGCGGTCTTTAAGTACACCGGCTTTGTCACCGGGGGACGCCTGTCCCCCGGCTGGGTCCCCCTGGGCCTCAGCTTTTTCACCTTCCAGCAGCTCTGGCTTTTGAAGGAGGCCTATACCGGCGGCTTCCGCCCGGAGCGGGAGGATCTGCCCCTCTACGCTTTCTTTTTCCCCTCTGTGGTCTCCGGGCCGATTTTAAAGCCCCAGGCGTTCTTCCCCCAGCTTCACGGGGAGAAGTTCCTCCGCCCCGACGGGCAGGACTTCGCCGCCGCCCTGTACGCCATCGCCTCCGGCATGGCGAAAAAGGTGCTGCTGGCGGACAACCTGGGCATTGTGGTGGGCAATGGCTGGGCGCGCCTGGACGAGCTTTCCGCCCCCGGCGGCTGGCTGGTGATTTTAGGCTACACCCTGCAACTGTACTTCGACTTCTCCGGCTACTGCGACATTGCCGCCGGGTGCGCCCGCCTCTTTGGCCTCCGCCTCCCGGTGAACTTCGATTCCCCTTACCGGAGCCTCTCCGTGGGGGAATTCTGGAAGCGGTGGCACATCACCCTGACCTCCTTCCTCCGGGAATGCCTGTACTTCCCCCTGGGGGGGAGCAAACGGGGGACCGGGCGGGCCTATCTCAATATTCTGATTGTCTTTCTCGTCAGCGGCCTTTGGCACGGGGCGGGGTGGACCTTCCTCATCTGGGGCGGGCTCCACGGCCTGGGCCAGATCGCGGAGCGGGCCTGGGGGAAGGGCCGGGAGAAACTGCCGAAGCTCCTGCGCTGGGCCGTGACCTTCGCCTTTGTCAACGCCGCATGGGTCTTCTTCCGGGCCCCCGGCGTCTCTCAGGCGCTGGCGCTTTTGAAAACCGCCGTCACCGCCGACTTCCGCCCCCCGGCGGAGTGGCTGATGGCGGACGTGTTCGCCAAGGAGGCCAAGGCCTTCGGCATGGTGTTTCCCGCCCTCCGGGGCTGGACGGCCCCGGCCCTGACCTACGGGCTCTTTGCCGCCGCCCTGCTGGCGGCGCTGTGGCCCCGGAACGCCGTGGGGCAGATGGACCATTTTAAGCCCGCCTTCTGGCGGGCGGCGGTCCTGGCTTTGCTTGCGGCCTGGTCCGTGCTGTCCTTCACCGGGGTGACCACCTTCATCTATTCCAATTTCTGAGGCTGAGCCATGAACAAGATTTATGAGCGCTGGGCCCGCCGCTTCCTGGCGGTCCTGCTGGCGGTCCTGGCCCTGTGCGGCGGGATTGTGTACGCCGTGGACCCCTGCCTCTACTACCGGATGCCGGAGGACCGCCTCCCCGCCTTTTTCAACGAGCGCTACCAGGCGGCGGGCATGGCGAAAAACGTCCCGGCGGACACGGTCCTCCTGGGCACCTCCATGGCCGCCAACTACCGCGCCGCCTGGATCGAGGAGTTTTACGGCGGCGCGGGACTGCGCATCACCATTCCCGACGGGTACTTTTCCGAGTTCGACCAGGTGGTGGACCTGCTCTTCCGGGAGAACCCGCCGGAGCGGGTGCTGTTCGCCCTGGATTTAAACGCCCTGATCCGGGACGGCAGCGGCGTGACGGACGCCATGCCGGAGTACCTTTATAACCGGAATCCCCTGGACGATGTGAAGTATCTTCTGAATAAGGACTCCCTCTACTACAGCCTCTACGCCTTTATGGCCGCCCGCCAGGGCGGCGGGCAGACCCTGGACGAGGGCTTCACCTGGGACAAGACCTCCCTCTGGGGGCGGTATGAGGCCCTGCGGACCTACGACCGTCCCCCGGTTTCGGAGGAGCGGACGCCGGAAAACGCCTATCTGCAGTTTACCCTGGAGAATCTGGCGGTGATGGAGGACTGGTTTCAGGACCACCCGGAGGCGAAGTTCGAGATTTTCCTCTCCCCCTACAGCATCCTCTCCTGGGACCGCTGCCTCCGCCGGGGGGATCTGGACGCCCGGCTTACGGCCCTGCGGACGGCGTGCCACACCCTGAACCGCTGGCCCAACGTCCGCCTCCACGCGCCGCTCTTTGCCAAGGACATGGTGACGGAGCTGAACAACTACTGCGACTACATCCACCACTCCGGCGAGGCCGGGAAGTGGGTGCTGGGGAACGTGTGCGCTGAGAAGTTCCTCCTCCGGGAGGAGGACGTGGAGAAGACCCTGGCGGACTGGCGGGAGTTTGTGATACACTACGACTACGACGCGCTGTGGGACGGCGAGTTCTGGGAGCGGTGGTACGAGGACCATGACCAGCCGCCGGACTGGTGCAAGAGCTGAAAAAGGAGGGCCCCATGAAAAAAATCCTGCCCATTGTCCTGGCTTTTCTCACCGGCGCGGCCGCCGGGATGCTGTTTATCACGCCGGGCTTTCAGAAGAGGACGGACATCGATCTGCAAAAGTTTTCTGTCTCTGACGACGGGTCCATCGTCACGGTACAGACGTTTCCCGAGGGTTCCATGGGCTTCATCCGGGCCATGGAGGCCAAGCAGTTCGGCGATGAGATCCACTGCTCCTTTTACAGCTGCTTCGGCGGGCTGAACAGCAGCATTGGGTCAGAATACAGGTTTGACATTCAACCGGATGATTCCGCCGAACGGATATACTTCGACCGGGGGACAAGTCCCGACGTTCTAGTCCTGGAGCGGGACCCGGACACCGGCGTGTGGGCGGCGGTGTACCCCCATCTTCCGCAAGTATGACACCATCAAGACTTCCCCAAGGAGGCTTTTTTCTATGATAAACCAAGACCACATCCGCAACTTTTCCATCATCGCCCATATTGACCACGGCAAGTCCACCCTGGCGGACCGCCTTCTGGAGAAGTGCAACGCCGTCAGCCAGCGGGAGATGGAGAGCCAGCTCCTGGACAACATGGACTTAGAGCGGGAGCGGGGCATCACCATCAAGGCCCGGGCCGTGCGGCTGAACTACACCGCCGCCGACGGGGAGGACTACGCCCTGAACCTCATCGACACCCCGGGCCATGTGGACTTTAACTACGAGGTGTCCCGGTCCCTGGCCGCCTGCGAGGGGGCGGTGCTGGTGGTGGACTCCACCCAGGGCGTGGAGGCCCAGACCCTGGCCAACACCTACCTCGCCATGGAGCACGACCTGGAGATTCTCCCGGTGTTCAACAAAATCGACCTCCCCGCCGCCAACCCCGCCCAGGCCAAGCAGGAGGTGGAGGACATCATCGGCCTCCCGGCCCTGGACGCGCCGGAGATTTCCGCCAAGCAGGGCGTCAACATCGACGCGGTGCTGGAGGACATTGTGAAAAACGTCCCGCCCCCCTCCGGGGACGAGAAGGCCCCCCTCAAGGCCCTGATTTTCGACAGCCAGTACGACAGCTATCGGGGGGTCATTGTGTACATGCGCTTAATGGAGGGCTCTCTCCAGGCCGGGCAGACGGTAAAGATGATGGCCTCCGGCGCGTCTTACCAGGTGGTGGAGTGCGGCCACCTGCTGCCTCTCGGCATGGAGCCCTGTGACTGCCTCCGGGCGGGGGAGGTGGGCTATTTCACCGCCTCCATCAAAAACGTCCAGGACACCCGGGTGGGCGACACGGTGACGGACGGGGCAAACCCGGCGGCGGAGGCCCTCCCGGGCTACCGGCCCGTGCAGCCCATGGTTTACTGCGGCATTTACACCGAGGACGGGTCCAAGTACCCGGACCTGCGGGACGCGCTGGAAAAGCTGCGGCTCAACGACGCGTCCCTGAGCTTTGAGCCCGAGTCCTCCGTGGCCCTGGGCTTCGGCTTCCGTTGCGGCTTTTTGGGCATGCTCCACATGGAGGTCATCCAGGAGCGGCTGGAGCGGGAATTTGATTTGGACCTGGTGACCACATTACCTTCCGTAATCTATGATGTTTATAAAACGGACGGTAGCTTGGTCCGGGTGGACAATCCCCATAATTACCCGGACCCTGCCTCCATCGAGCGGGCGGAGGAGCCCTATGTCAAGGTCTCCATCATCAGCCCCAACGACTACGTGGGGAACATCATGCCCATGTGCCAGGAGCGCCGGGGGGAGTTCAAGGACATGCAGTACCTGGACACCCACCTGGTGGAGCTCCATTACCAGATGCCGCTGAACGAGATTATTTACGATTTCTTCGACACGCTGAAGGCGAACACGAAGGGCTACGCCTCGCTGGACTACGAGCTCTCCGGCTACCGGCCCAGCGAGCTGGTGAAGGTGGATTTGCTGCTGAACGGCGACCAGGTGGACGCGCTGAGCTTCATTGCCCACAAGGACAAGGCCTATCCCCGGGCCCGGAAGCTCTGTGAGAAGCTGAAGGAGAACATTCCCCGCCAGCTCTTCGAGGTGCCGGTGCAGGCGGCCATCGGCGGGCGGGTGATTGCCCGGGAGACGGTCAAGGCCATGCGGAAGGACGTGCTGGCCAAGTGCTACGGCGGCGACATCACCCGGAAGAAAAAGCTGCTGGAAAAGCAGAAGGAGGGCAAGAAGAAGATGCGCTCCCTGGGCTCCGTGCAGATTCCCACGGAGGCGTTCCTGGCGGTGCTGAAGCTGGACGAATAAGCGTAAAAGGGGAGCTGCCCAAAGTGGGCAGCTCCCCCTCTTTTATACGCGTATGCGCGGGCCTCAGCCGATGCTGATGGCGCTCACCGGGCACTCGTCCCGGGCGCTCTGGGCCGCGTCCAGCATTCCGTCAGGGACCTCTCCGCCGTGGGCGAAGCCGTCGTCTCCCATGGAAAATACCTCCGGGCAGTTCCCGGCGCACAGGCCGCAGCCGATGCAGCTTTCATTTACCGTCGCGTTCATCGCGTTTCTCCTATTCTGAAAAAAATTTGCCCCGTCCCAGAGGAACGGGGCGGCAAGGCTAGTGTGCCTCATTTTTTAATTTTCAGTCCTGCAAAACATCCACGCGTTTTACGCCGTAATAGTGAAACAGTGCCAGGGCCTCCGGCCCAATCCGCTCCCCGGACACGGCGATGGGCACCGCCGGGGGACAGCTCACCGTGGGCGCGCCGCAGACCCGGCCCAGGCTCTCCTCCGCCGGGACGGACTCTTGGGGGGCGAACAGGGCCTCCCGGATGGACAGGGCCCGCTCTCCCTTTGCCAGGGGCAGGGAAACCGCCGGGGCGGCAGGAGCCCGGTTTTCCCCCAGGGCTGCGGAAACGCGGGCAAGGTCCTCCGGGGTGTTTTCCGGCGTGGTCATGAGGACCAGGAAGTCCCGATCCGCGTACTCGCATTCCGCGCCGCCCCGGCGGAGGCGGTCCGCCAGGTCCAGACCCGTCAGGCCCGAAGGGGCTCGGAGGGTCAGGCGGAGAGGGTCGGAGGGTTCAACCTGCCAGCCGTTGGCGGAAAGGGTTTTCCCCAGGGCCTCCAGGCGGCGGACGGCCTCTTTCAGGCGGGCAGGGTAATTTTCTGATAGATAGCGGCTGCACAGGTCCAGGGAGGCCAGGGTCAGATAGGACGGGCTGGTGGACCCGAAGAGGGCCAGGGCCGCCCGGGCGTTCTCCCGAAACGCCGCCGGGGCGGTTTTGGAGATATGCAGGTACGCCCCGCCGGTGAGGACCGGCAGGGTCTTGTGGGCGGAATCGCAGGCGAGGTCCGCCCCCAGGTCCAGGGGGTGGCGGGAGGGGGAGAGGAAGCGCAGATAGGCCCCGTGGGCGTTGTCCGCCAGAAGCGGCGTTTTATGGGCGCGGCACACCTCCGCCAGGGCGGAGATATCCGCCATATTCCCCAGGTAATCGGGGCTGGTGACGTAGACGGCGGCGGGGGGAGCGGGCAGGGAGGCCAGGGCCTTTTCCAGGCCCTCCGCCGTAACGGGACAGGCGCAGAGGGAGCTTGTCCCCTCCTCCGGCCAGAGCCAAAGGGGCTCGAAGTCCAGCAGGGCGGCGGCGTGGATGAAGGATTTGTGGACGTTCCGGGCGGCCAGAACCACCGGCGGGGTCCCCGCCGGGCGGTTCTGGAGGGCCAGGAACAGCATGGCCTTGATGCACTGGGTAGACCCTTCGGTGGAGTAGAACGTGGCGGCGGAGCCGAAGAGGGCGGCGGCGTTTTCCTCGCTCCGCGCAATGACGCCCGCCGCCTCGTAGAGGGAGTCCGCCCCGGAAATCTCCGTCAGGTCCCAGGCCTCGCAGCCCAAGGGGCCCCGGCCCTTGTGCCCCGGCATGTGGAGCCGGGCCGTGCCGGAGGCGGCGTAGGCCCGGAGGAAGTCCGCCAGGGGGGTGGTCATGCCTCCGCCTCTTCCGCCAGGGCGGCCTGGAGCATGATGGCGCACTCCATCCGCTTGCGGAAGAGCTCACAGCCCGCCTCGTAGATTCCCCGGATGGAGCCGGAGGCGTGGTAGGCGTTGGCGGCACAGCCGCCGGAGCAGTAGAGCCTGGCCCAGCAGTCCGCGCACGCGGGCCGGGCGTAGGCGTTGCAGGAGCGAAACTCCTCCCGCAGGGCGGTATTGGTCACGCCGCTCCACACGTCCCCCAGCTTGTACGCCTCCTCTCCCACGAACTGGTGGCAGGGGTACAGGTCCCCCCAGGGGGTGACGGCCATGTACTCCGTGCCGGAGCCGCAGCCGGAGACCCGCTTATAGACGCAGGGGCCCCCGGTGAGGTCCAGCATGTAGTGGTAGAAGGTGATGGGGCGGCCCTCCTTGTGCCGTTTCAGCATTTCCCTGGCCAGCAGCTCGTACTGATCCTTGACCACCTCCAGGTCCTCCGCCGTCAGGGCCGCCGGGTCCCCCGGGGCGCAGACCACCGGCTCCATGGAAAGCTCGGTAAAGCCCAGATCCGCCATATGGAAGAGGTCCTTCGTAAAGTCCGGGTTCCGGTGGGTGAAGGTGCCCCGCATATAGTAGCGGCTTCCTCCCCGGGCCCTCACCAGCTCCTGGAACTTGGGGACGACGCGGTCATAGCTGCCGTTTCCGGCGTAGTCCACCCGGAGGGCGTCGTGAATCTCCTTCCGCCCGTCCAGGGAGAGGACCACGTTGTCCATCTCCCGGTTGGCAAAGTCGATCACGTCCTGGTCAATCAGCATCCCGTTGGTGGTGAGGGTGAAGCGGAAGCGCTTGTGATGGGGTCCCTCCTGGGTCCGGGCATAGGCCACCAGGTCCTTCACCACCTGCCAGTTCATCAGCGGCTCGCCGCCGAAGAAGTCCACCTCCAGGTTCGTCCGGGTTCCGGAGTGGGCGATGAGGAAGTCCAGGGCCTGCTTTCCCACCTCGAAGCTCATGAGGGCCCGGTCCCCGTGGTACTTCCCCTGGCTGGCGAAGCAGTAGGAGCAGTTCAAATTGCAGGTGTGGGCCACATGAAGGCAGAGGGCCTTTACCACGCCGCCGGAGCGCTCTTTAAAGGTCCCGGCGATGTCCGAAAAGGTGTCGGGGGTGTAGAGCTGCCCGGATTTTACCAGGGACTCCACGTCGGCCAGGCACTCCCGGATCTCCGCCTCCGTCACATCGGGGCGGTCCCGGTAGGTTTCCAGCAGGGTTTGGACAATCTCCTCCGGCGTATGGTCCGGGTAGAGGGCGATCAGGTCATAGGCCACCTCGTCCACCACGTGGACGCCGCCGGAGCAAGTGTCCAGGACGAGGTTGTAGCCGTTCAGCTTGTATTGATGTACCATGTGTTCCTCCCAAGCCGCCCGGAGGGGGCGGCGGTCTTGTTGACAGGAAAAGCGCCGCCTCACCGGGCGGCGCTTCGGCTGTTTACTTCTGCTCGCACTTCTGGTTGGCGACGCCGCAGGAGGTCTTGCAGGCGGACTGGCAGGAGGTCTGGCACTCGCCGCAGCCGCCCTTCTTGGCGCTCTCGCAGAGGCTGCGGGTCTCCAGGGTCTTGATTCTCTTCATGATCGTTACTCCCATCTGATTGAATTTGAAGCGCTCCGCTTTTGGAAAAAGCGGCCTTTTATCTCCGACAGTTTAGCATAGGACCGCCGGAAAGTCAAGAGGAAGGGGAACCTTTGCCGCCTTTGCCGCCCCGCAGCAGGCACAGCGTCCCCCCGGCGAAGACGCACAGGTCCGCCAGGTTAAAAACATAGCGGTTCAGGGGCCTTGGGGCCCGGGGGAAATGGAGGTAGTCATAGACCCGGCCCTCCGTCAGGCGTTCCTGGAGGTTGCTGAGGCCCCCGCCCAGCATCAGCCCCGTCCCCAGGGGACAGCGCTTCCGCCGCCCCCACAGCAGCCCCAGGGCTGCCGCCGAGGCCAGGGGCAGGGCCTCCGCCGGGATGGGCAGGGAAAAGGCCGCCCCCTCGTTCCACAGGGGCTTTCGCCGGACCCGGCCCCCCAGATAGTCCCTCTCGGGCCGGCCGGGACGGTCCAGGTACCGCCGGGCGGCGGCGCAGCCGGAATACGCGGCCAGCGCGGTCAGCAGCGTCCGCATGGTCATTCCTCCTTTCGCTTTTCCGCCTGTTCCATGGCGGCCCGGAGGGCCCCGTGGCCCCGGCGGTTGTTTTGGGCCAGGATTCGGGCGATCTGGCCCTGAACCGCCTCCACCTCCTCCCGGAAGGCGGCGGCGGAAACCCGGAGGGCCCCGTGGCCCAGGATGATCAGCTGCTCCGGCCCGTCGGAGGTGGCCACCCGGACCCGGTGGCGCTTCCCCAGCTCATAGGTGGCCCGCTCGATGTAGGCGTCCGCCGTCTCCGCCTCCTTGGTGTAGACCACATGGATGCTGTGGTACTTCTCCACGGACCCCTGGCCCCCCCGGACCTTATAGGCGTCAAAGACGGCGATGACCTCGCATTTCCGGTAACCCTGGTAGTTGCAAAGAAGGTCGCACAGGGCCTTCCGGGCCGCGTCCAGGCTCTCCCGGGCCATGGCCTCCAGCTCGTCCCAGGCGAAGATGATGTTGTACCCGTCCACCAGCAGATACTCCGGCCCCGCGGGCTGGCGGGAGACGCTCCGGCGCTCCGGCGCGTCGGATGAGACGGGACGGCGGGGGGCCTTGGGGGGCAGGAAGTCCCGGCGCTTCACCGCGCCGTAGGTCCGCTCGAAAATGGCCTGGAGCTCCTTGTCCTGCTCGATGGTCCCGGCGTAGGCGGCGCTCCGGCGGGTCTCCGGCTCCTTGGTTTCCCCGGGCTTTGGGGCGCCAAGGCGCACGCCGCTCACCACATGGGCCTGGGCGGGGACGTCGCTCCACTTCACCGTGTAGCCCGCGCCGTGGGCGCAAAAGACGGAGTCCGGCGTGTTCTCCACGTCCCGCTCCGGGTCATAGCCCAGGGCCGCCGCGACCGTTTCCGGATCTCCGCAGGGCCGGTACCCGGCGGGGCGGAGGCTCAAGCGGCCCTGTCCCCGGGTGTAGGCCGCCAGCTCCTTGGCGTAGTCCCCCATGGCGGCCACCGGGGCCTGGCCGGTGAGGACGGCCTCCTCCCCCAGGGCCTCCGGCGGCTCCGCCTCGCCGCCCATCTGCTGGACGTCGTTCAGCGCCCGGCCCAGCTGGGCGGCGGGCAGCTCCAGGCGGAAGGCGTACCAGGGCTCCAAAAGGATACTCTCCGCGCTCATGAGGCCCTGGCGCACCGCCCGGTAGGTGGCCTGGCGGAAGTCGCCGCCCTCGGTGTGCTTTTCGTGGGCCCGGCCCGCCGTCAGGGTAATTTTCATATCCGTGATGGGTGAGCCGGTCAGGACCCCCAGGTGGGGCTTTTCCCAGAGGTGGGTCAAAACAAGGCGCTGCCAGTGGCCGTCCAGCTGGTCCTCCGGGCAGACCGCGGCAAAGCGGAGGCCCGTCCCCCGGGGCAGGGGCTCCAGGAGCAAATGGACCTCGGCGTAGTGCCGCAGGGGCTCGAAGTGGCCCACGCCCTCCACGGGGGCGGCGATGGTCTCCCGGTACACCACCCGCCCCGCGCCAAAGCGGGCCTCGATGCCGAAGCGCTCCCGGAGGCGGCGCTGCAAAATCTCCGTCTGGACCTCTCCCATCAGCTGGACCCGGACGGCTCCGGCGGCCCAGGAGACCCGGAGCTGGGGGTCCTCCTCCTCCAAGAGCCGCAGGGCTTTCAAGGCGGCGGAGGGGTCCGCCTCCGTCTGCATCTGATAGGCCAGCACCGGCTCCAGGGCCGGGACGGTCCAGGCGGTCTCGTGGCCCAGCCCCTGGCCGGGGAGGGCCCGGCTCAGGCCCGTGACCGCCACCACCGTTCCGGCGGGGGCGCTGTCCACGGGCTGGAACTTCTCCCCGGAGTAGAGGCGGAGCTGGTCCGCCTTTTCCTCCCAGACCTCTTCCTCCGGGGTGTCGGGGCGGCGGTTGGTGAGGAGGTCCTTGGCCCGGAGCGCCCCGCCGGTGACCTTCATCCAGGTGAGGCGCGCCCCCCGGGCGTCCCGGGAGACCTTGAACACCCGGGCCCCGAAGGCCGCCGGATAGGCCCGCAGGGGCGCGTGGCGGCGGAGGGCCTCCAGCAGGGCCTCCACCCCCTCCAGCTTCAGGGCCGAGCCGAAGAGGCAGGGGAACAGCTTCCGCCGCCGGACAAGGTCCGTCAGGTCCTCCTCCGCCAGCTCCCCGGTCTCCAGATACCGCTCCAGCAGGGCCTCGTCGCAGACGGCAGCCTCCTCCGCCAAAGCCTCCGGCGGCAGGGAAAAATCCGCGCAGCCGCTGTCCAGCCGGGCCTTCAGCTCCGCCAGAAGGGCTTCCCGGTCCGTGCCCGCCAGGTCCATCTTGTTGATAAAGAGGAATGTGGGCACGGCGTACCGCTCCAGCAGCCGCCAGAGGGTCCGGGTGTGGGCCTGGACCCCGTCGGAGCCGCTGACCACCAAAACCGCGCAGTCCAGGACCTGGAGGACCCGCTCCGCCTCGGCGGAGAAGTCCACATGGCCCGGGGTGTCCAGCAACGTGACGGCCAGGTCCCCCAGGGAGAACTCCGCCTGCTTGGAGAAGATGGTGATGCCCCGCTCCCGCTCCATCTCGTCGGTGTCCAGAAAGGCGTCCCGGTGGTCCACCCGGCCCAGGCGGCGGATGGCCCCGCTCCGGTACAGCAGAGCCTCGGAGAGGGTGGTTTTTCCGGCGTCCACATGAGCCAGGACGCCCAGGACCAGCTTGTTCATGGAAGCACCTCCGACAAAAGGGTTTGCGCCGGACCGGGGCCCTATCCGGCGCGGAACAGGACCGCCAGCAATCCGTAGATCACCGGCTGGTGGAGCATGTAAATGAGAAGGGAGCGGCGGCCCATGGCGGTGACCAGGGGAAGCGGCCGGATCTCCCGGGCCTCCTCCGGCCGGAGGCGAAAGAGGAAGTACCCCGTCAAAAAGAGGAAGAACCAGGGCAGGATGGAAAAGTAATCCGTAGAAAAGAAATCCGCCGGAGGGAAGCCCGCGAAGGCCGTGCACAGATTCCGTTCCCCATCCCAGAAGCGGAAAAACCGGGCCCCTTCAAAGCCCAGATATCCGGCGTTCACGTCCCGGAACACCAGAAACAAAAGGAAGCTCCCCGCCAGCCCCGCCCGGGGCGGAACCCGCCGGAGAAGGCCCCGGAAGCCGTTTGCCAGCAGCATGGAAGATCCCAGCAGGGTCAGCACGCCGAACAGCACCAGGTTTTCCGGCATAAAAAACCACGTTGCGGCGGTAATGAGAGCTCCGCAGAAAAACACCGTCAGCCCCCGCCGGAGCTGATGGCGGCCCAGGGCGAAGCAGTAGCCGGAGAGGAGGATGAAGGTCCAGCAGATGCTCTGCTGCCAGACGTGGGCGGCGAAGCCGTGGTACCAGGGCCAGTCCATGCCGAACATATAAACAAGGTCCCAGCAGGCGTGGTAGAGGATCATGCTGACAAGGGCGCATCCCCGGATGGTGTCTAACACTTGATAGCGGCGGCGTTCCATGGAGCGGCCTCCTTTCTGGAGTGGGAAAAAGGGGGAGCGCCGCTCCCCCTTTGGGTCCTTAATAGGCCACGCCCCAGTAAATATCGGTCTTGCAGGGCTTGCCGCACACGGGGCACACGCCCTCCGTTCCGCTCTGCTTCAGGGGCATGCAGCGGGAGCTGACCCCCGCCCGCTCCTTCATGGCCAGCTCGCACTCCAGGGAGCCGCACCACTTGGACCGCAGGAAGCCGCCCTTCCCCTCGGCAATGGCCTTGGCCTCCTCGGGAGAGGCGATGTCGAAGGTGTTGTCCTCCCGGTTTTGGAGCGCCTGCGCGTACATGTTGTCATGGACCTCGTCCAGAAGCTTTTTCACCGTCTCCTCCAGCTCCGCCAGGGGGACCGTCACCTTCTCGCCGGTGTCCCGGCGGGCCACCACGCACTGCTCCTTCTCCATGTCCTTGGGGCCGATCTCCACCCGGAGGGGCACGCCCTTCATCTCGTATTCCGCAAACTTCCAGCCGGGGGAGTTGTCGGAATCGTCCATCTTGGAGCGGATGCCGGCGGTTTTCAGCCGGTCCCGGAGGGCCGCCGCCGCGTCCAGCACGCCGGGCTTGTGGGCCGCCACGGGGATGACCACCGCCTGGATGGGGGCCGCCCGGGGGGGCAGCACCAGGCCGTTGTCGTCTCCGTGGGTCATGATGATGCCGCCGATCATCCGGGTGGAGACGCCCCAGCTGGTCTGGTGGGGGTGGTGGAGCTGGTTGTCCTTCCCGGTGTAGGTAATGCCGAAGGCCTTGGCAAAGCCGTCCCCGAAATAGTGGCTGGTGCCCGCCTGGAGGGCCTTGTGGTCGTGCATCATGCACTCCACGGTGTAGGTCTCCTCGGCCCCCTTGAACTTCTCCTTGTCCGTCTTCCGGCCCCGGAGGACGGGCATGGCCAGGAAGTTCTCCATGAAGTCCGCGTAGACGTTCAGCATCCGCATGGTCTCCTCCCGGGCCTCCGCCTCGTCCGCGTGCATGGTGTGGCCCTCCTGCCAGAGGAACTCCCGGTGGCGGAGGAAGGGGCGGGAGGTCTTCTCCCACCGCAGGACGCTGCACCACTGGTTATAGAGCTTCGGAAGGTCCCGCCAGGAGTGGATGATATTGGCGTAATGCTCGCAAAAGAGGGTCTCGGAGGTGGGGCGGACGCAGAGGCGGTCCTCCAGCTTCTCGCTGCCGCCCATGGTAATCCAGGCGCACTCCGGGGCGAAGCCCTCCACATGGTCCTTCTCCTTCTGGAGCAGGGACTCGGGAATCAGCACCGGGAGATAGACGTTCTCGTGGCCCGTCTCCTTGAAGCGGCGGTCCAGCTCGCCCTGGATGTTCTCCCAGATGGCGTAGCCGTAGGGCCGGTAGATGAACATGCCCTTGACGGAGGTGTAGTCGATGAGCTCCGCCTTTTTGCAGACGTCGGTGTACCACTGGGCAAAGTCCGCGTCCCGGGCGGTGATGGCGTCCACTTGTCTTTTATCCGTAGCCATAGCGTTTTCGTTCCTTTCCTATTTAGGGTCCTAAAATAACGAGTTTATTTTATCCGCCCAGGGCGGAATTGTCAACCGTTTCCGGGGAGCGGGCGCGTCCATCCGGAGATTTTATCGCGGAGCGCCGGGCGCTTTCTTGCCAGGAACCGCCCTCACCGCCCCGGCAGGGGGAAGGCCCGCAGAATCACCCGCCCGAAGCACACCAGGCTCCGCCCGCCGGAGGAGGGCAGGACCACATCCGCGTCCGCCCGGGCCCGGTTCAGAGAAAAGAGATACACAATTCCCGCCGGGTCCTTGTAGTACTGCTTGCAAAACACGTCCCCATCCACGCAGAAAATTCCCACGTCTCCCGCCTTCAAGGGGTCCCGGTTCACATAGGCCACAGACCCGTCGGCGATGTAGGGGGCCATGGAGTCTCCCTGAATCCGCACGGCGAACTCCGCCGCCGGGGGCACGTCCCCCGTGACGGGAATGTAATCAAAATCCTCCCCAAAGGCCGGGGCGGCGTACCCGGCGGCGGCAGGGGTCCGGTAGAGGGGGATCATCCGGGGCTCCGCCGCTCCAGGGGACTTCTCCGCCTCGTCCCGGCAGGCGCACAGCGCCTCCACCATGGTCCGCACCGTCTCCCGCCCCAAAGCGGACAGCCCCCGGTATCCTTCCAGCAGCCTCTGTTCCTTCGGGTCCAAGGCCCGCTTGTTGTACTGAAAGCTGTCTTGAAACAAGGTGTTCGGGTCCACCTCCAGGGAGTCAAAGAGCCGCAGCATAATCTCCTCCTTGGGAAAGCTGACCCCCGTCTCATAATTTCCCACGGCGGAAGGGGAGACCCCCAATAAAGCGGCCAGCTCCACCCGGGTCATATCCAATTCCCCCCGCCGGGCCCGCATCCTCTCGCCAAACGACATCCCCGCACCTCCCCTTTTACTTCTCTCATCTTACCAGCGCGTGAAAGCCCTGTCAATCTTTTTTACAAGAATCTTGTAAAATCCCCCTTGACATCCTCGAACATATGTGCTATTTTAAATTCACCGCCAAGTTTCTTGTAATTCCGCCGCCCCGTATCCCCTCGTCCCCCGTCCCCCGTAAAAAAACTCAACCGCGGACCCAGCAGCGCGGTCCGCGGTTGAAGGCGAAGAAATTCCCGCCACAGTGCAGTTTTCGGCGAAGCCGGAAACGGAACGGCGGCGGGAATTTCTGAGCTGGTGGGGGAAGGTGGATTCGAACCACCGAAGTCAGTGACAACAGATTTACAGTCTGCCCCATTTGACCGCTCTGGAATTCCCCCAGATATCATGATGAACTTGTGGAGCTGGTGGACGGACTCGAACCCCCGGCCTGCTGATTACAAATCAGCTGCTCTACCAACTGAGCTACACCAGCAGTTCCAACAGCATTGCCTATTCTAGCAGACCGTTTCCCATTTGTCAACAAAAATTTTTCCTATTTTCACGGTTTTTTCAAAGGAGAGGATTTACATGTTAAAAACCAGCCGCCGCCCCGGGACGCGGGCCCTGCGCTGCACCCTGTGCGGCCGGGAAATTCTCCGGGGCGAGGAGTATTGGGCCTGCAACGGGCACCTTTCCTGCGGGGAGTGCTTTCCGGACCTGGCCCGGCGGGAACTGGCCCCCTGCCGGGAGGTCCGGGGAAGGGAGGCGCGGCCATGACCCTTTTGGAAATGTCGGCCTCCTACCGCAGCAGCGCCGCCGCCATCCACGGGCGCATCGTGGAGCTGCGGGGGCTGGAGCGGGCCCAGGCGGACCCGGAGGCGGCCTTCCGCCTCCGCCGCCGCATCGACGAGCTGACCCCCCTCTGGCGGGAGGCCCGGGAGCTGGCGGCGCTGACCGCCCATTACTATGACAGGAGCCATCAAAAACATGAGAACTGCACGCTATGAGGGGCCCTTTGACACCAGGGCCAGCGAGTGGATCGGGGACCTGACGGTCTGGAACCGCCAGAACGCCGCCGACAACTCCGAGCGCCTGGAGCGCCTCCGGCGGAATCTCCGCCAGGCCCGGGAGCGGGAGCTGACCCCCCGCCAGCGCCAGCTGGTGGACCTCTACTACGACCAGGGGATGAACATCCCCCAAATCGCCCGGGAGCTGGGGCTGAACCGCTCCACCGTCTCCCGGACCCTCCGGCGGGCCAAGGCCCGGCTCTACCGGTGCCTCCGGTATTCTTTGTAGACTTTTCACGGGAAAACCCAGGATTTTCCTGCCGTTTCGTCCATTTTGTCCCGCTTTTCCTCTTGCGGTTTTGCCTTGAAGCGGATATAATCAAAGCCAGTGCTCATAAGGAAACAACTTAAACTGCCCTCCCCCGAAACGGCGGGACGGGCGAGGCCGCCGGGCCGGGAGGAACGACATGAAGGACATGATGTACAATTCCCTGCACAACCGATGGCTGCGGCTGGTGGCCGCCATGCTGGGGGAGGGCGTGGTAGCCCTGGCCCTCCGCTTATTCATCGTGCCGCTGGGCCTGTACTCCGGCGGGCTGATGGGCTTTTGCCAGCTGATCCGCACCCTGCTCCACAACACCCTGGGCCTGGAGGCGGACATCGCCGGCGTCCTCTATTTTATCAGCAACATCCCCATCCTGCTGCTGGGCTGGAAGACCCTGGGGCCCCGGATGACCTTCAAGACCATCGCCTGCACGGTGTCCTTTTCCTTCTTCTACAGCATCATCCCCTCGCCGTCGCTCCCCATTGTGGACGACTACCTCACCTCCTGCCTGCTGGGGGGCATCATCGTGGGCATCGCCAGCGGAATCGTGCTGACCTGCGGCGGCAGCGGCGGCGGGCTGGACATCGTGGGCCTCTGCCTGAGCAAGCGGGGCAGCCGCTTCACCGTGGGGAAATTCTCCCTGACGGTCAACTTCTTCCTCTACGCCGCCTGCCTGGTTCTCTTTGTGCCGGAGGTGGCCATCTACTCCGTTATCTACAACTTCTTCTCCGCCATGGTGCTGGACCGGATGCACCAGCAAAACGTCAACGTCCAGGCCATGATTTTCACCAAGGAGGACGAGAAGGAGCTGGGCCGCTTCATCATTGAAAAGCTGGGCCGCAGCGTCACCTATTGGGAGGGCACCGGGGCCTACAGCGGCAAGGGGCTCCACGTGCTGGTGGTGTGCCTGTCCAAGTTCGAGATTGAGGATCTGCTCCACGCGGTCCACGAGCGGGACGACCACGCCTTCGTCACCGTCCAGGAGCGGGTCCGGGTCTTCGGGAACTTTGTGCGGAAGCTGGAGTGACGAAGCGGTAAAAAGAGGATTGCCTGATGGCAATCCTCTTTTTTGTGCCTTACGCCGGGTCCGGCGGTTTCCTTACAGCATTTCCTCCTTGCCGGCAATGAGCTCCGCCATAAGCTGCGCCCCAACATGGAAGGCGAAGCGGAAGCGGTCGAAGTCCCTCATATCCTCGACCCTGCTTCCCGCGTCTAAGTAGGCGTCCAGGAGCTCCCGCTGCTCCTCCGTGATGGAAGCGGTGAGCCGATCCAGATTCTCGCTTTTGATGCGCGCCGCCCGGACAAAGGGCGAATCCTGTTCGTGGATTCTTTCACGGGGCAGGTCATAGAGCAGTTCCAGAATGTTTTCCATCCTTGCACGGTCCTTTCTTTTTTTGGCCGGTACCGCTTGAAAGGAAAGGCGGCGTATGGTATTATATTTACGCGGTCCTTGCCTTTTGGCAATATCGGCCTGCGGGGAAGCGGTGCGGTCTGTGGTGGGCTGAGCGCCGCTTCCCACTATTTTTTATCAAGGTCGTCATACATCTTTCTGACACCACGCCGGACTACTTCCGCTCTGGTAATCTGCATTTTCTCACTGCATATTTCCAGTTTCTCCACAGTCTCTTTGTCAAAGCGTATTTTGATGTCAATGTCTTTTGGACTGTCTGTAGGGCGCCCTATTTTTTTAGCGGCCATCGCACACCTCCTTTTGCGGTCGCAAAATCATTCTACCTTATGCGACCGCAAAAGTCAATAGGTGGGGATAAAATTTTGTAGGGGCCGCCGCCTTCGGCGGCCCGTTTCCCGGAACTTCCCGGCTTCCGGTAGGCGGGCCGCCGAGGGCGGCGGCCCCTACAGGGTGTCCGACAGGAAAGCGGACCGCCCCCTGGGCGGCCCGCTTTTTGCGTCCGGCAGTTTTACCGTTCCGTTCCCTCCAGGATTTCCCGAACCCGGAGCACGCCCCCCTCCACGGAGAACCGGACCTCCAGCCCGGCAAAGCCGAAGCCGTAGACCCGCCCCGGGTCGTCCTGATACCGGGGCCGGGGGTCCAGGGCCAGCACCGCCCGGAGGGCCTCCCGCCGCTGCGGCGGGACCTTCTCCCAGAGCTCCGGCAAACACTCCACCGCCAGCGTCTCCCCGGCGGGGGCGGAGGCAAAGCCCCCTACGGCCTCCGGGCGGCAGTCGGCGTAGGGGAGGTAAGGCTTGATATCCAGGATGGGCGTGCCGTCCATTAAATCCGCCCCCCGGACCCGGAGGACAGTTCCCCACTCCCGGGTCTCCTCCATGCCCGCCAGGGTGACGGCCGACAGGGCGATGGGGTTGGGCCGGAAGGGGGACCGGGTGGCGAAGACCCCCAGCCGGGCGTTGCCCCCCAGCCGGGGCGGGCGGACGGTGGGGGACCACTCCGCCCGGACGGCCTGGTCGAACACCCACACCAGCCAGATGTGGGAAAAGCCCTCCAGCCCCCGGAGGGCGGCGGGGTTCCGGTACTCCGGTTCAAACACCACCCGGGCCTCCAGCGCCTCCACCAGGCCGCTCTGGCGGGGCACGCCGAACTTTCCGGCAAAGTCGCTGCGAATCCGGGCGATGGTTTTCATGGAAAATTCCTGGGGCATGGGGGACCTCCTTATATCTCCTGGTATTATAGTATAGTATACAGGAGGCGGGGAGAAAAGGGAAGTCCTTATGTATGCCGGGCCGCCGAAGGGACCTGGAATCCTCCCGGCGGTCCGGCGGACGCTTAAAACGCCCGGTCGATAGCGTCTCCGGCGTCGTCCAGGGCGCCCCGGACCGACCGCCCGGCGTCGTCCACAGCGTCCCGGGCGCCGTCCATCAGGCCGTCCCCGGCGGTGCTTCCGCCATTGACGGAGCCGTTTTCCGCGGCGTTTCCGCCTCCGACGGCGCCGCCCTCATTGACAGAACCGCTTCCGGACTGGCCGGTGGAGCCGTCCACGCTGCCGGTGGTCTGGCCTCCGCCGCAGGCGGTCAGGCTGAACGCCAGCAGCAGGGACGCCAGCAGGAACATCAGAGTATTTTTCATGCCATACTCCTCCTTCGATCTTTCCGGCCCGGGACCCCGCCAGGCGGCGGGGTCCCGGGCTCTCCGTCAAAGAAGTTCACGGGCCGCCGGCCCTTGAGCCGCTTTGACGGCGCACGGAGCGGAGACGCCGCCCCGTGTTCACGATACCCAAACGCTATTGTCTCCCGTTCCCTCCGGGCAAACCGTGGGACTTTCCGGCGGGGGAGGGTTTTTTTAGAAACCTTGGAAACCTCCGGCATGGAGCACCGTCCAAATACATACGATAAACCGGGAACGGCTTCGGGGGAAAGCGGTTCAATATGCTTCCTTTGGTTTTCTCCCAAATTCTCCCAAACTTTCGGCGAAATGACGTATAATTTTATGGAAAGTTGGCATAAACTAACAAAAAGAACTTTACTCACGAGAAAAATTTTTTGAGATGTTTGTGCAATTCTCCATTGACGGGAGGCAGAAAAGCGGTTATGATGGTAAAGGAAAGACTTGTGGGCAACCAGTTCCATTTGATTTGATATAAAAAAGGAGAGCTGCAACATGTATACGCAGGAAATCACGGTCAACAACGAAGTTGGTTTGCACGCCCGCCCCGCCACGTTCTTTATCCAGAAGGCCAACGAGTTTAAAAGCGGCATCTGGGTCGAGAAGGAGGACCGCCGCGTCAACGCCAAGAGCCTGTTAGGCGTGCTGTCCCTGGGCATCGTGAAGGGCACCCCCATCACCCTGATCGCGGACGGCAGCGACGAGAAAGAGGCGGTCACCGCGCTGGTGGAGCTGGTGAAAGACAACTTCGGAGAGTAACGAACCGTCCCCGTGCTGCCCGTCAGCGCGGGGTGGTCTTTTTTATTGGGCCGGGGTGTTCTGCCGGAAGCGGGGGAAGCTCCGGGGAAATAGCCTGGCCAGGGGGCCAGGCCCCACAAGGATGGCAAGCCCTTCTGCCGGGGTGCATCCCACTTTGAAAGGAGGCGGACCATGACCAAGGACGAGCTGAAGGAGAAGGCCAATGACCTGCCGCTTCTGCCGGGGGTCTATCTGATGATGGACAAAACCGGGAAGGTCATTTACGTGGGCAAGGCGAAGAAGCTCAAGAACCGGGTCAGCCAGTACTTTCAGGACAGCGCCTCCCACACCGCCAAGACGAGGCAGATGGTCTCCCAGATCGACCACTTCGACACCATCTTCGTCTCCAGCGAGTTCGAGGCCCTGGTGCTGGAAAACTCCCTCATCAAGCGGCACATGCCCCGGTACAATATCCTGCTCAAGGACGACAAGGGCTATCCCTTCGTCCGCCTCTCCCGGGAGACCTATCCCCGGTTTACCATGGTCCACAAGTGGGCCAATGACGGCGCGAAGTACTTCGGCCCCTTCGGCGGGCGGTTCGAGACCCGCCAGGCCCTGGACGCGGTGTGCGCCGCCCTGCGGCTTCCCACCTGCAGCCGGAAATTCCCCCGGGACATCGGGGCGGAGCGGCCCTGCCTGAATTTTCACATGGGCCGGTGCGACGGCTTCTGCCGCCCAGAGATGACGGCGGAGGAATACCAGCGCCGCATCCGCCAGGCCAGCCAGATGCTGGAGGGCAAGGCCAAGGACCTTCTCCGGGAGATGGCCGGGGAGATGGAGGCGGAGGCGGAGGCCCTGCGGTTCGAGCAGGCGGCGGCCCTCCGGGACCGGATCAACGCCATCAGCGCCCTTTCCAAAAAGCAGACGGTCATTGCCGGGCTCTGCGCCGACACGGACATCTGGGGCCTGTACCGGGGGGCCGGGAAGTGCTGCTACGCCGTGCTCCACATGGAGGAGGGGAATCTGGCGGGCCGGGAGACGGAGCTCTTCACCGCCCCCATGGAGGAGGGGCAGGAGGAGATGCTCTCCGCCCTGACGGCCCAGTACTACCTGCCCCGGGCCATTTTGCCCCATGAGATTCTGCTGCCCTTTGAGACGGAGGGGTACTGCGAAAACCTCTCGGAGGTGCTGACGAAACGGGCGGGGCACAAGGTCTGGGTCCACGTCCCCCAGCGGGGAGAGAAGGCGTCCTTGATGTCCATGGCCCAGCGGAACGCCGCCGAGGAGGCGGAGCGGGCCACCACCGCCGAGGAGCGGGTGGCCCACACCCTGGAGCTTTTGACGAAAATGCTGGACCTCCCGGCCCCGCCCAAGCGGCTGGAGTCCTTCGACATCTCCAACACCGGGGGCAGCGACATCGTGGCCTCCATGGTGGTCTACAGCGGCACAAGGCCCCTGAAAAGCGCCTACCGGCGCTTCCGCATCAAGGAGCTGGCGGGGAAGCCCGACGACTACGCCTCTATGCGGGAGGTGCTCCGGCGGCGGCTCCAGCGGGCGGCGGACGGGGACGAGAAGTTTCTGCCCCTGCCGGACGTCTTTTTGATTGACGGCGGCGTCACCCATGCCCAGACGGCTCTGGGCGTGGCGGAGGAGTTCGGGGTCAGCGTCCCCATCTTCGGCATGGTGAAGGACGACCGGCACCGGACGAGGGCCCTGGTGACCCCGGAGGGCCGGGAGATCGGCATTGTGGGGAATCAGGCGGTGTTTTCCCTCATCGGGCAGATTCAGGAGGAGACCCACCGCTTCGCCATCACCTACCACCACGAGAGCCATGGGAAAAGCGCCCTGCGCTCCGCCCTGGACGGCATTCCCGGCGTAGGGCCGAAACGGCGGGAGGAGCTGCGGAAGAAGTTTGGGACCATCAAGGCCATTCGCGAGGCGGAGGTGGAGGCCCTGGCGGCGGTGGTGCCAAGACCCGCCGCGGAGGCGGTTTGGAGGCATTTTCACTCCAAGGAGGGGGAGGCATAAAAAAGAGGCCCGCCGCCTTGACAAGGGGGAAGCGGGGCCTTATAATAAAAGCAGAAGGGATACCGCTGCAAGACGGTCAGCCCTCGCTTCTCAACTTAGAAAGTTGACCGCTTGGGGGCTATCCGAGCGGTCAACACGCTTTTATGGTCAGTATGTACAGCGCGAACGCCAGACACACCAAAAATCGAAGTACAGCGTACAGCCGATTTTTCCACACTCGCTTCACCCCCCTTCGCCGTCGGCGCAAAGTCCGCTTCGGCGGAACACCCTGCCGGGTATTCCTTCCTTCGCTTTCTTGCGCCTCCTCTCCCCACAAAAGCCAAGGCTTTTGCGGGGATCCCGGGAGATGGCCAACTGCCTATTTTGCAACGATATCCTTCTGCCGCCGTACCCTTTTGGGCCTGGCGGCTTTATTATAGGGGACCAGGAGGGATTTGTCAAATTTGTGTGAAAAAACGACCGAAGGGCTTGCGCCCTTCGGTC
>Ga0137309_100734_pt1 | contig 23944 bp, 18 predicted proteins | sample NAcewiD2O_June_FD_97179 | JGI IMG/M metagenome (GOLD analysis project Ga0137309, IMG submission 97179) | Mouse cecal microbial communities from Vienna, Austria - N-Acetylneuraminic amended D2O_June | ecosystem: Host-associated > Mammals > Digestive system > Large intestine > Cecum | place... | reverse complement strand
GACCGCTGGCGGTACAACTATCCCCAGTATGACACCACCCGCAGATGGGTCAAAGTCCCGTCCAAGGAATTGAGCGACGCCCTGACAGCAGCTTTTAAGAACAGGCTGGGCAAAGACTGACAGACAGCAAAAAGCCCTTACCGATGTTGCCATCGGTAAGGGCTTTTTAATATGGATTTTGTCACCCACAAGCCGCAAAGGAACACTTTTCACCTGCAATCCACCGGGGATACAGAATGATACGGCCTATGGGGAGCGTTATCAAATCGTTATCAAAAGAGGGGCATAAAACCGGGAAAGCGTTGCGCCGCAAGGGGTTTGAGACTTCTGAAACTCATTCCCACTCCACCGTGGCCGGGGGCTTGCTGGTGATGTCGTACACAATCCGGTTAATGCCCGCCACCTCATTGACGATGCGGGTGCTGATCCTGTCCAGCAGGTCATAGGGGATGCGGGCCCAGTCGGCGGTCATAAAGTCGGAGGTGGTCACCGCCCGGAGGGCCAGGGTGCAGTCATAGGTGCGGCCGTCCCCCATCACCCCCACTGACCGGCTGTCAGTGAGAACGGCAAAATACTGGCTGAGCCGCCGGTCCTCCCCCGCCCCGGCCAGCTCCTCCCGGAAAATGAAGTCGGCCTGACGGAGCCGGTCCGCCTTCTCCTTTGTGACCTCCCCAAGGATGCGGATGGCCAGCCCCGGCCCCGGGAAGGGCTGGCGGCTCACCAGATACTCGGGCAGGCCCAGCTCCCGGCCCAGCTGACGGACCTCGTCCTTAAAGAGCAGGCGCAGGGGCTCCAGAATTTCCTGAAAATCCACATAGTCGGGCAGGCCGCCCACGTTGTGGTGGCTCTTGATGACGGCGGCCTCTCCCGTCCCCGACTCGATCACGTCGGGGTAGATGGTGCCCTGGGCCAGAAAATCCACCGCGCCAATCTTTTTGGCCTCCTCCTCAAAGACCCGGATGAACTCCTCCCCGATTATCTTCCGCTTCTCCTCGGGCTCGGTGACACCGGCCAGCCTTGTCAGAAAGCGCTCCCCGGCGTCCACCCGGACCAGATTCAGGTCCCACTGGGAAAAGGCCTCCACCACCTCGTCCCCCTCGTTGAGGCGCATCAGGCCGTGGTCCACAAAGACGCAGGTAAGCTGCCTGCCCACCGCCTCGGCCAGCAGGGCGGCCGCCACGGAGGAGTCCACCCCGCCGGACAGGGCCAGCAGCACCCGGCCGCCCTCTACTTTCTCCCGGATGTTCTGGAGGATGGTGTTTTTGTAGTCCCCCATGGTCCAGTCTCCCACAGCGCCGCAGACGCCGTAGAGGAAATTCCGGAGCATATTCAGGCCGTGCTCCGTATGGCTGACCTCTGGGTGAAACTGGACGCCGTAAAACCCCCGGGCCTCGTCGGCGATGGCCGCGTTGGGGCAGGCGCCGCTATGGGCGGCGAGGGCAAAGCCCTCCGGCACCCTGGACATATAGTCCCCGTGGCTCATCCAGGATACTCCATCCCGGGGCAGGCCCTGGAACAGCTTACAGGCGGTGTCGTAGTGGGTAGCGGTCTTTCCGTACTCCCGGGCGGAGTCGTCCTGGGCCGGGACGACCTGTCCCCCCAGCAGGCGGGCCATGAGCTGACAGCCGTAGCAGATGCCCAGAATGGGCACTCCCCAGGTAAAAATCGACCGGTCCACCGTGGGGGAGCCCTCCCGATAGACCGACCGGGGTCCGCCGGTGAAGATGATGCCTATGGGGCCGAAGGCCTTCAGCTCCTCCAGAGGCGTGTTCCAGGGCTTCACCTCACAGTATACCCTGCACTCCCGCACCCGCCGGGCAATGAGCTGGTTGTACTGGCCGCCGAAGTCGATGATAAGGATTTTTTCCATAATGTCTCTCCGTCTGATTGATATTGTGGGACCCGCCGCCCTCGGCGGGTCATCTATCATGCAGGGGGCGGCCTCTGGGCCGCCCCGGGTAAACAGCCGCGGGAAGGGCGGGGCGGCACGGAGGCCGCCCCCTACACCCCGCTCTCTCCATAGTTTGCCAGCACCCGGGCGGAGGGATCGTCCACATCGCAGCCCGCCCAGGACCGGTTGGGCATCCAGAAATCCGCTACCATGCCGCTCTGGCCCGGATAATACTTCTCAAAAATCTCCCGGTAGAGCAGGGACTCCCTGGTGAAGGGCCGGGCGTGGTCATAGTTTCGTCTCAACTGTTCAAACTCCCCGTCGGTGTACCGGCCCTCGGCGTACTCTTTCAAATCGTCCACCAGGGAGTGGCCCACCGCGTCGGAGAAAGCGGCCTTCTCCCGCCACAGGATGCTCTCGGGGAGCCAGTCCCCCTCAAAAGCCTTCCGCAGCAGATATTTGCCCTTGCCGTAGGTGTTTACCTTCCGTTTGGGATCAATAGCCATGACATACTCCACAAAATCCAGGTCGCCAAAGGGCACCCGGGCCTCCAGGGAATTCACCGAGATGCACCGGTCGGCCCGGAGGACGTCGTACATGTGCAGCTCCCGCAGCCGCTTCTCCGCCTCCTCCTGGAAGGCCCGGGGCGAGGGGGCGAAGTCGGTGTATTTGTAGCCAAAGAGCTCGTCGGAGATTTCCCCGGTGAGCAGCACCCGGATATCCGTCTGTTCATGGATGGCCCTGCACAGCAGATACATCCCCATGCTTGCCCGGATAGTAGTGATGTCATAGGTGCCCAGCAGCTCCACCACCGTCTCCAGGCTGGACAGCACGTCCTCTTTGGTAATAATGATCTCAGTGTGGTCGCTGCCGATGTAGTCCGCCACCTGTCTGGCGTATTTCAGGTCGATGGCGTCGGTGTCCATGCCGATGGCGAAGGTTTTGATGGGCATTTTGCTCCGGCGGGCGGCAATGGCGCACACCAGCGAGGAGTCCAGCCCGCCGGACAGCAGAAAGCCCACCCTGGCGTCGGCCACCAGCCGCTTTTCCACCCCGGCGATCAGCTTCTCCCGGATGTTGGCGCAGACCGTCTCCAGGTCATCCCCGCAGACCCGGCCCACCCTGGCGATATCCCGGTAGCAGATAAATTTGCCTCCCTTATAGTAGTGCCCCGGGGGAAAGGGCATCATTCGCTCCGTCAGCCCCAGCAGGTTTTTGGGCTCGCTGGCAAAGAGGATGGTCCCGGCGCTGTCATAGCCGTAGTACAGGGGCCGGATGCCGATGGGGTCCCGGGCGGCAATGAACTCCCCCGCCTGCCCGTCATAGAGGATACAGGCAAACTCCGCGTCCAGCATGGCGAACATATCCACGCCGTACTCCCGGTAGAGAGGGAGGAGAATCTCGCAGTCGGAGCCGCTGCGGAAGGCGTACCCTTTCCCTTCCAGTTCCCGCTTCAGCCCTTCAAAGCCGTATATCTCACCGTTGCAGACGGCCCAGCTGCCCTCCAGCTCGAAGGGCTGCATCCCCTCGGGGGTCAGGCCCATGATGGCCAGGCGGTGGAAGCCCAGCAGGCCCTCCCCCGCCGGGACCACCCGGCTGTCGTCGGGCCCCCGGCTTCTGGTGCGGTCAAAGCTCCGCCGAAACGCCTCTGCATCGGCCACAGGGCCGCAATATCCAATGATAGAACACATATCTTTCCTCTTTCTGCCCACCTGCGGCCCCGGCGGCGGGATGGCGCCGCCGGGGCCGTGGGGCCTATATTCACCTCACCCCAAACAGCAGGTCGCCGTAAGTGGGGAAGGGCCAGTATTTCTTTGGGGTAAGGGTCTCGGCCCGGTCGCAGGGCAGGCGCAGCCGGCCCATTTGGGGCAGCACCGTGTCCCGAATCATCTCCGCCTCCGCCCTGATATCTCCGGCAGAGGCCAGGGCCAGCACCGCCTCCTCCAGTGCGCCGGCCTCCCAGTATATCTGGTCGGTGAGGGCGGACAGCTTTTTCACCAGATCCGTCTCGCAGCCGCAGGGACAGCCCGGAACCAGCTCCCGCTTGGCGGCGGCGGTTCTGGCTGCGTCCAGAACAAAGGTCTGAACGGCGGGAATGATCTCGGTGCGGGCCATGTCCACCATGGTGTTGGCCTCAATGACGATGGTCTTGCAGTAGTTTTCCAGCGTCACCTCATACCGGGAGGCCAGCTCCGCCTTAGTCAGAACCCCGTGGGAGGTGAGCAGAGCCACATTTTTCCCGTCCAGCAGGTGGGGCACGCAGTCAGGGGTGGCGGGGTAGTTCAGCAATCCCCGCTTCTTCACCGCCTCTTTGATCCAGGCGTCGTCGTAGCCGTTGCCGTTGAAGATAATCCGCTTGTGGTCCTGAATGGTCTTGCGGATCATGGCCTGGAGGGCGGCCTGAAAGTCCTCCGCCCCCTCCAGCCGGTCGGCGTAGACCTTCAAACTCTCCGCTACGGCGGTGTTGAGCATGATGTTGGCGCAGGCGATGGAGTCGGACGAGCCCACCATGCGGAACTCAAATTTGTTGCCGGTAAAGGCAAAGGGAGAGGTTCGGTTGCGGTCGGTGGTGTCCCGGCGGAACTTGGGGAGGACGTCCACCCCCAGGCGCACCTTGCCGGTGTCGATGCTGGTGTAGGGGGCATCGTACTCAATGCAGCCCAGAATGGCTGCCAGCTCATCCCCCAGAAATACAGACACCACGGCGGGAGGCGCCTCGTTGGCCCCCAGGCGGTGGTCGTTGCCGGCGGTGGCCACCGAGATGCGCAGCAGGTCCTGGTAGTCGTCCACCGCCTTGATGACGGCGCACAGGAACAGCAGGAATTGGGCGTTTTCATAGGGAGTCTCGCCGGGGGAGAGCAGGTTCACCCCCGTGTCGGTGGACAGCGACCAGTTGTTGTGCTTGCCCGAGCCGTTCACCCCCACAAAGGGCTTCTCGTGGAGCAGGCAGACCAGATTGTGCCGGGCGGCCACCTTCTGCATCCGCTCCATGGTCAGCTGGTTGTGGTCGGTGGCGATGTTGACGGTGGTGTAGATGGGGGCCAGCTCATGCTGGGCGGGGGCCACCTCGTTGTGCTGGGTCTTGGCCAGAATGCCCAGCTTCCACAGCTCGTCGTTCAAGTCGGCCATATAGGCGGCCACACGGGACTTGATGGTGCCAAAATAGTGGTCGTCCATCTCCTGGCCCTTGGGGGGCTTGGCGCCGAACAGGGTCCGGCCGGTAAAGCGCAGGTCCCGGCGCTTGGCCCACATGTCCGCGTCCACCAGGAAGTACTCCTGTTCCGGGCCCACGGAGGGGCTTACCCGCTTCACCTCTGTATTGCCAAACAGCCGCAGCACCCGCAGGGCCTGCCGGTTCAACGCCTCCATAGAGCGCAGGAGCGGGGTCTTTTTGTCCAGCGCCTCTCCGTTGTAGCCGCAGAAGGCGGTAGGGATGCACAGGGTCTTATCTTTGATAAAGGCGTAGGAGGTGGGGTCCCAGGCGGTGTAGCCCCGGGCCTCGAAGGTGGCCCGCAGCCCGCCGGAGGGGAAGGAGGAGGCGTCCGGCTCCCCCTGGATCAGCTCCTTGCCGGAGAACTCCATGATGACCCCGCCGTCGGGCGAGGGGGAGATAAAGCTGTCATGCTTCTCGGCGGTAACGCCGGTGAGGGGCTGGAACCAGTGGGTAAAATGGGTCGCCCCCCGGGCCACGGCCCAGTCCTTCATGGCCGCCGCCACGGCGTTGGCCACCCCGATATTCAGTTTTTCCCCCTGGTCAATGGTCCTCTTTAAGGACTGGTAAACCTCGGCGGACAGATTGGCCTTCATCACCCTGTCGTCAAATACCATGCTGCCAAAATACTCCGGGACTGCTGCCATTTTTCTTCACCCTTTCATTTTTTCGTAAGCCTCCCTTGCCAAAGGGAGGGGGACCGCCGCCGCAGGCGGTGGCGGAGGGACTCCGGTCTTGCGGAACGTTTTGAAAGACGGAATTCCCCAGTCACGGCTTCGCCGTGCCAGCCCCCTTTCGCAAGGGGGCCTTTTCATGGCAAAAGCGGATTTTTGCTGAATAAAACCGCAAAAAAGAGACAGAGGCGCCTTTCAGGGATCAACCTAAAAGACGCCTTTGCCTTTATGGGCGAATTATACGCCTTGGGCGGGGCGCTGTCAACCTGTTTTTTCGGTTTTTCAGGATTCTGTTCACTGTGGTTGAAAACTGCCCCGGGTTGTGGTATAATACTTGGGAATTTCAATAAAGAGGAGCGGAAGCGGTTATGAAATACACCAGGGAAGAAGTGCTTCAGTACGTCCAGGAGGAGGAAGTGGCCTTTATCCACCTGACCTTCTGTGATGTGTTCGGGCGGCAGAAGAATATTTCCATTGTGCCCTCGGAGCTGTCCCGGGCCTTTGAGTACGGCATCGCCTTCGACGCCTCCGCCATCGCCGGCTTCGGGGATGAGGCCCGGTCCGACCTGCTGCTCCAGCCCGACCCGGACACTTTGATGCTGCTGCCCTGGCGGCCGGAGCACGGGCAGGTGGTGCGCATGTTCTGCTCCATCCACTACCCAGACGGACGGTCCTTCCCCTGCGACACCCGGGCCCTGCTCCGCGGCGCCATCGCGCAGGCGGAGCAGAGAGGTTTCCGCTTTCTCTTTGGCGCGGAACAGGAGTTTTACCTGTTTAAACGGGACGAAACCGGCGAGCCCACCAAAATTCCCTATGACAGAGCCGGGTATATGGACATCGCCCCCGACGACAAGGGGGAGAACATCCGCCGGGAGATCTGCCTGACCCTGGCCCGTATGGGCATTTCCCCGGAGTGCTCCCACCACGAGGAGGGGCCGGGCCAGAATGAGATCGACTTCAAATACTCCGACCCCCTCACCGCGGCGGACAACGTGATGACCTTCCAGGCCATTGTAAAGTTCATCGCCGAGCGCAACGGCCTGTGCGCCGACTTCTCCCCCAAGCCTCTGCCGGGTTCACCAGGGAGCGGCTTCCACATCAATATGTCGGTAAAGGCCGGGGACGGCCGGGACCGCCTGCCCCAGATGGTGGCCGGGGTGCTGGACAAGGTGGCCGACATGACCGTGTTCCTCAACCCGGTAGCGGAATCCTACACCCGCTTCGGCGGCCACAAGGCCCCTAAATACATCTCCTGGTCCCATGAAAACCGGTCTCAGCTGGTGCGCATCCCCGCCGCTGCGGGGGAGTACCGCCGGGCGGAGCTGCGCTCCCCCGACCCCGCCGCCAACCCCTATCTGGCCTTCGCCCTGATGATTCAGGCGGGGCTGCGAGGCATGGAGCAAAATCTGGAGCTGCCCCCCGCCGCCGACCTGAACCTATACCAGGCAGACGGCGAGACCCTGTCCAGACTCCAGCCTCTGCCCCAGAGCCGGGAGGCGGCGGCGACTGCGGCGCGGTCCAGCGAATTTATCGCGCAGGCCGTTCCGGAGGCGGTGGCGGAGGAATATTTTAAGGGATGATGCCGATTTCAGAGGAAGGAGGGGATGTGTATGGGCCTACAGGAGCGGGTCTACAGTGTGCTGATTGTGTCAGCCTCGGAAAAATTTCAAAACACCCTGCGCTCCCTTCTGCCTGAGACCTCCTGCTCCCCCATTGTTACGGTCTCCCATATAGGAGCGGCGGAACGCGCCCGAAACGGCCAGGACTTCGACCTTGTGTTTGTAAACTCCCCCCTACCCGACGACGCCGGCATCCGCTTCGCCATCGACTGCTGCCGCGCCGGGGGGACGGTGGTGCTGCTCTTCGCGGCGGCGGCGCTGTATGACCCCATACGGAGCCGGGTGGAGAGGCACGGGGTATTCGTCCTGCCCAGGCCCGTACCCCGGGACGCCATCCTCCGGGGGCTGAGCTGGATGACCGCCGCCCGGGAGCGGCTGCGGAGCTATGAGAAGAAGGTACAGCCCGTTGAGGAGAAGATGGAGGAGATTCGTCTGGTCAATCGGGCCAAGTGGCTGCTCATCAGTGAGCTGAAGATGTCGGAGCCAGACGCCCACCACTACATCACCCATCAGGCCATGGACCGCTGCTGCTCCAAGCGGGCGGTGGCCGAGGAGATTATCCGGCTGTATGCCGTCAGCGCCAGTGAAACGCAGCATGTGGACTCGCCCTAGAAGTTGGAGCACAAGCTGAGCGAGCCCACACAGCCCGCAAAGGCTGACAGGTCAGAGGAGACGATCTCCAACTCAAAGGTATCCAACAGAATCTGCTGCCATTTCGGAAAAACCGCACTCCCCACAATCCGCATACTGGTAAAGGGGGAAAGTCGCTCCACGCGGTTCTTGATGATAGTCAGCTGAAACGAGACGCCCTCCAGAATACTGCGGCAGAAATCGTATTTTGTGTGCTTGGTGCTCAGGCCAATGAAGCCTCCCTTGGCAAAGTGGTGAGCGCCCCGCGGAGATACGGAAGGAACAGCAGGCCATTACTTCCCACTGGAGAGTTGATGAGCTGGCGGGCCAGGAAGGGCCCGATGGCGTCGTTGGACACATGGTTCTCGGCTGAGGTGACTGCCAGGAGTGGCCCTGACCGTTCTTTTCAGGACAGTAGGAGACAATGTTGCTTCTGAGCATAGAGGATTTGCTGCTGGCTACCCTGGAGTATCTGCGGGAATATCGTACGTATGCCCATATAGCAGCCAGTTACGGAATAGCAGAAAGCAATATCTATCGAGGGATCAAATGGGTGGAAGATATGCTGATCCGGGACGGAACCTTTTCACTGCCAGGCCGGAAAGCGCCGCTGAAAAGTGACATGGAATATGAGGTGGTTCTGATAGATGCAACAGAATCGCCGATTGAGCGTCCTAAAAAAGCAAAAGCGGTACTATTCCGGAAAGAAAAAGCGACATACACTAAAGACACAGCTGCTCGTCAGCCTACGGACCGGGGAGAGCATTGCGCTGGCATTCTCCAACGGAAAGAAGCACGATTTCCAGCTATTCAAGGATTCCTGTACCCATGTCAGGGCAGAAACGGTGTTGGAGGCGGATACCGGATACCTGGGGCTTGTTCAGATACCTTTGTTAGCATCTGCTTCCCCAGGCTGGCAGCACATTCCGTTTCAGGCTGGTGTAGGCCAAGACGATGTAGACAGCATAGACCAGGGAGAAAACGGCCAGGGCGGACAGGACGATCATCCAGGGACTGGAGGCCCCCACCATCACCCCCGGCTCCGGAAGGCTGGCCAGGTGGAGGATAAAGGGCGCCCCGATGAGCACCGGAGGCACGACGGGCAGGGCGTAGTAAATGGCAAACTGGGCGCGCAGAGCCTTTGCCATCTCCCGGCGGTTCATGCCCAGCTTTTGCAGCAGGGAAAACTGCCGCTTATACCGCTCGCTCTCGCTGAGCTGCTGGATGGTGAGGATGGTGGCGGCGGTCATGGTGAGGGACAGGGCCAGGTAGTACAGCGGGAACACACACAGGGCGGTCTGGGAGGCCACCTCTGCCTCCTCCTGGGCCCTGGTGGTGATGGCATTACTGGCAATCCCGGAGCTGGTGCGCTCGTTGATGTCCCACAGGTCATAAAACTGCGCCCTTGTCACCGGCTGAGCCGTCCTGGCGGCGTAGGCCCAGTGGTGAACCTCCAGCCCCTCCACCGCTTCGTCCGGGACCACCAGAATGTAGCCCCGCCCGTTGACGGTACCGCCGCTTTGGGACAGGTGCTCGGTATACACGCCCCCGGGCTGGAGGGTGACATCTCCCAAAGCGAGTGGCTCCTGATAGGCCTTTAGAACATCCTCCAGATAGGTCATGCAGTGGAACAGGTACTGTCCTTCTTTCAGCTCCACCGTCCGATAGCCGGCAATGGCCCGCAGAGCGGCGTAGTCGCTCCAGCGCAGAACAGGCTCCTGTACAAAGTTGAAGTAATAGTAGACGGTCTGAGTCTCGATATAGTCCCGCACCGTGTGGCTGCCGGAGAGGTAGACCTGATACTCCAGGGACTGCTCCACCGGGATATTTTCGTGGATGTAATCCAGATAGACGGAGGGGTCCCGGTCATCTCCCACGCCGAGATACAAGTCAAAACAGGCATTCTCCGCCGCCCGGCCCTCAAACAGTCCCCGGAAAACCAGCCCGCTGCCCTCGGAGATGATGGTGGCGGTAAAGATCATGGCGATGGTGGCCATGATCACTCCCATGGTGGCCAGCTTGGCGGTAAGCGTGCGGAAGACCAGCAGGGTCACGCCCCGATACTTCCGGGCGGGCCGTTTGTCAAAGAAGGCGGGCACCCCGGAGGCGAAGCTGAGGAAGAAGCCGAACAAAAATAAAATCAGACACCCCGCCCCGGCGGTGGCGACGGCAAGGTCCCGCACCATAATCAAAAATGTCCCAACAACGCCCAGCAGGATGGAGGCCCCGAAAATCCAGCGGCGCTTTTTCCGCGCTTGGATGACCACGCCCTCGTTGAGCCGGTCGGAATAGATCAGGTCGTGAATGTTAGCCTTGCGGATATACCTGCGGCTCCGGCGCAGGGCAAAGAGGTAGATCAGGCCAAAGCAAACGACCGTCAGCCCCAGGGCGGGGAGAGAGAAGCCGAAGGAGAAGCGGTAGGGCTGCTTGAACAAGGCGAGGGTCAGGGCCCGGAAGGCCTGGTAGAGCAGCCCGCCCAGAACCGTCCCCAGCGCCAGGGCGCAGCCCCCCACGGCCAGGTTTTCCAGAAAAAACAGCCGGGCCACCTGCCGGTTCTCCAGGCCGATGAGCAGGTAGGTGCCCAGTTCCCGGCCCCGGCGCAGGAGCATGAACTTTGTGGCGTAGGCCACCAGCCAGCCAAAGACGCACACCACCACCGTGGCCAGAGCAATCATGAACGGCAGCATCTCCATGGATTGAGCCAGGGTGCTGATTTCTCGGGAGAAGGTGAGGGCGTTGAAGGAGTAGAGCAGGGCGGCGGCCATGACTACCGTGACAAAGTAGACCAGATAGTCCTGGGCCTGGCGCTTGGCGTTGCGCAGGGAGAGCTTAGATAACGTCACTGACATCACCCCCCAGCGCGGCCAGCACATCCAGGATCTCGTGGTAAAATACCGGCCTGCCCCGGTCCCCCCGGAGCAGCTCGTTAAACACCCGGCCGTCCTTGAGGAAGAGCACTCGCTTGGCGTAGCTGGCGCTGTAGGCGTCGTGGGTGACCATGAGGATGGTGGCTCCCATTTCCCGGTTCATGGCGGTCATGATCTCCAGCAGATTTTTGGATGCCTTGGAGTCCAGAGCTCCGGTGGGCTCGTCGGCCAGGAGGAGGGACTGCCCCGCCACCATGGCACGGGCGCAGGCCGCCCGCTGCTTCTGGCCCCCGGACACCTGGTAAGGGAATTTTTCCAGAATGTCGGGGATGCCCAGCTTTCCGGCCACCTCACGCACCCGGTTCTGCACCGCTCCCGGGTCCTGATGGTTCAGAGAGAGGGCCAGGCCGATGTTCTCCTCGATGGTGAGGGTGTCCAGCAGGTTGAAGTCCTGGAACACAAACCCCAGCCGCTCCCGGCGGAACTTGGCCAGCTCCGCCTCTGACAGGTCGGCCACACTCACCCCGTCCAGGAGAATCTTCCCGGCGCTGATGGTGTCGATGGTGGAGATACAGTTGAGCAGGGTGGTCTTGCCGGAGCCGGAGGCCCCCATGATGGCCAGAAACTCTCCGGCCTCCACGTCGAAGCTCACCCGGTCCAGGGCCTTGGTGACGTTGTTTTTGCTCCCGTAATATTTTTCAATGTTCTGTACTTGCAGCATAGCGTTGACCTCCTTTGCTTGCGGCTCTATGGTACACCAAAAGCGAAGGATGTTGTATCGAATTGATATCGATTTGCCTTACAGTTTTGTAAGGTTTTCCCTGTGTAGGGCGCGACGACCCCGGCGCGCCGTATTTTCATTTGGGATGCGTCCTTGGGAAGGCGGGCCGCCGGGGTCGTCGGCCCCTACAGCGCCTCCTTGGCAGGAAAGGTCAGGGTCACCGTGGTTCCCCGCCCCTCCTCCGAGGTGATCTCCAGCCCCAGTTCCAGAAAACCGGCCAGCTTTTTGCACAGGTACAGCCCCATACCGGTGGACCCGCCCCGGGCCCGGCCATTGCTGCCGGTGAAGCCCCGGCCGAAGACCCGGGGCAGCTCGTGGGTGGGAATGCCCATGCCGTTGTCCGCCACGGTGAGCTGCACCTGCTTCCCCAGAGAGCGGGCGGAGACGGTGACCACCGGTTCCTCTCCCCGGTAACGGGCGGCATTCTGAAGCAGCTGGCCCAGGATGAAAACCGCCCATTTCTCATCGGTATAGACGGAGCGCTCCAGCCCCTCCGTCTCCACCCGGACCCCGCTCTGAATCAGGAGAGAGCGGTGGTTCCCCACCGCCTGGGCCACGATTTCCACCAGGTCTGTCTGACGGATGACGCAGTCCCGCTCCGGGCTCTCCGCCCGGGCGTAGAACAGCGCCCGCTCCACATGCTCCTCGATTCGGGCCAGCTCTCCGGTGAGCTTCCGGCGGGTATCCCCGTCCAGCTCCCGGCAGATGAGCCGGGCGGCGGTGATGGGCGTTTTGATCTCATGGACCCACTGCTCCACATACTCCCGATACTCCCGCTGAGACGCCTGGGCGTCGGACACCGCCCCGGTCATGGCCCGCCCCGCCCGGCGGGTCAGATCAAACAGCCGCCGTTCATAGAGATTTTTAGGAGGTGGAGCACACTCGGCAAAGAGATATTTCTGGTCCAGGCCGTCCAGAACAGCCTCCAGCTCCCGGAGCCGGGCCCGTTGGCGGAAAAAGTCGGACAGCTGTACCGCCGCAAAGACCAGCAGCAGGGCCAGAAGTAAAATCGCCAGCACGCCGGCCTGGGTGCCGGTGGCCCGGAGGAACAGAGCCGCCGCAGTTACACAGAGCAGCTGAATCGTAATCCGAACCAGCCGGTCGGACAAAAATTCTCCCAAAGTCATAGCTGATACCCCATTCCCCGCCGGGTTTTGATGATGTTGGGCAGGCCAATCCCCTCCAGCTTGGCCCGCAAACGGGTCATGTTCACGCTGAGGGTGTTGTCGTCGATGTAGATCTGACTGTCCCAAAGGGCCTCAATCAGGTCGGCCCGGGAGACGACCTGCCCCATGTGCCCCATGAGGTAAGCCAGTATTTTCAGCTCGTTTCGGGTCAGCTCCACCGACTTGTCCCCCGCTGAGGCTGCTCCTCGGGCCAGGTGGAGGGCCAGTTCGCCCGCCTCCAGAACGTCAGGCTCCGCCGTTCCTCCCGCCCGGCGCAGGACGGCACGAATCCGGGCCAGCAGAACCGGGATGTTGTAGGGCTTGGTAATGTAGTCGTCCCCGCCCAGGCTCAGGGCCCGCAGCTCATCGGCGGCGGAATCCCGGCTGGTGACGAAGATAATGGGGGTGCGGCTGGTTTTTCGTATCTCCGCGCACAGAGATATCCCGTCCCGGCCAGGCAGGCCCAAGTCCAACAGGATCAGGTCGGGGGCCGCTTCCCGGATCTGTTGGGAAATGTTATTAAAATTGGTCACAGCAACAGCCTGATATCCCTCGTTCTCCAGCAAGAGAGCCAGTTCCTCACGGATTATGGGGTCATCCTCAACAATGACAATTTTAAGCAAGATACCACCTCCTGCGGTTCACCTGAATTTATGAGACAAACGTCAGGCGCCAACATTTTAAAAAATCAATCCATATTTCCGAATCCGGTATTGCAGGCTCTGGCGGAGGATGCCCAGGGTCTGGGCGGTGCGGGAGATATTATAGCCGCAGTGGTCCAGCGCCTGGGCGATAACCTGCCGCTCATAGCCGTCCATCAGCCCTTGCAGGGTTTCCCGGGAAAAGTCGATGGCCGGGAGGGGGGCGGCGGGCTCGCTGCGGTGTTTCAGCAGGTAGGGGGGCAGGTGGCGCACCTCCATCACCTGGGAGTCGGTAACATTCTGGGCATAGTCCAGCACATGGAACAGCTCCCGCACGTTGCCCGGCCAGTGGTAGGCCCGCAGGACGGCGATGACCTCCGGGTCAATCCGGGTGACGGCGTGGACAAACTGGTAGGCGGTGGCCTCCAGGTGGTAGCGGATCAGCTCCTCCAGGTCCTCCAGGTGCTCCCGGAGAGGGGGCAGCTCGATCATCACGGTGGACAGCCGGTAAAACAGGTCCTGACGGAAGGTGTTTTCCGCTACCGCCTTGAAGGGGTCCTCATTGCAGGAGGAGATCACCCGCACATCCAGCCGCAGGTCCTGGCTGCCCCCCACCCGGCGGAAGGTCTTTTCCTGGAGGACCCGCAGAATTTTGGACTGCATGGCCAGGCTCATAGAGTTGAGCTCGTCCAGAAACAGGGTGCCCCCGGCGGCCTCCTCCAGGTAGCCCGCCTTGTCCTCGCTGCCGGTGAAGCTGCCCCTTTTAGTGCCGAACAGAAGGCTCTCGATCAGCGTCTCCGGAACGGCGGCGCAGTTGATGGCCAGAAACTTCCCGCCCCGGCGGCGGCTGGAGCGGTGGATGCTCTGGGCGAAGATTTCCTTGCCTGTCCCCGTCTCCCCCACCAGAAGGACGGGGCTGTCCTGGGGGGCCACCCGCCGGGCCAGCTCCACCGCCTCCCGCAGCTTGGGGCAGCTGCCAATCACATTGTCAAAGGTATAGCCGGAAAAACTGATCTTTGGAGGTCTCTGAGAGAAGGCGGACAGCGCCTTCCCGGTGGCCTCCATTTTTTTCATATTCCGCTCCACAATCTCCGCCGTCTGCTCGAAGACCACCGCCCCCAGCAGCTCTCCCTCCCGGAAGATGGGGTAGGAGGTGTTGGCCGAGGCGATGGGGGCGGCGCTGAAGTCGTTGGCCCGGAAGCTGTCCACCCGGTCGATCACCGGGGCCTTGGTCTGGAGGGCGGTCATGGTAGTGCTGATGGTCTCGTCCAGGTTGTACAAATCCAGGAGGTGCCGCCCCTCCACGCTCACCCCGCTGGGGATGTGGGAGATGCTCCGGCTGGCCCGGTTGAAGTAGACCGCGCAGGCGTTTTTGTCATAAATCTGCACCCCGTCGGTGACCTGGTCCAGGGCCCGGGCCAGGAGATAGGGCCGGTTGTCCTCCCGCTTGAGGAGCAGCCAGCGCCCGCCCTCGGGGGCGGGGAGGAGCTGAAAATGAAAGGTGTTCTCCTCCCAGACCAGCGCCCCGCTGTCCCCCTCCCGGGGCAGGTCAAAGGCGTCCCGGGCCGGCCGCCGGGCGGCGGCCCAGCTCTCAAAGAGGTCCCGGTACAGGTCCTCCGTCTCCCGGCTGCCCCAGGCCACCGCGCAGAAGCAGTCTGAGGGGTCCAGCGTGAACAGAATGTCATAGAGCACGGAAAGTCTCCCCTTTCGCTGTGATTTCGCCCGCCGGGCGGGACGGACGCATCGTGATGCGTCCCTGCAGAGAGCTCAAAGCCTCCGCAGCAGAAGACCCGCAGGGGCGCTTCATGAAGCGTCCGCATTGACAAGGCCGATTTCCAAGGTGTCCCTGCCAGTGTACCGGAATCCCTGGCCGCTGTCAATCCTTATGCAATTAAAATTTGCAGTTCGCAAAATAGTTTTGCTCCTGCGCCGGTAAAATCACGCTTATCACCCAAAGCATCCCCCAGGCTTCAAAGCATATCTCGGTTGTTTTGCATAAATCAGACGCAGCTTATTCGTGCAGGTGACACAAAGTTTCGGTCATTTTCTTCATTTTCCTCTCTTTGGCCCGGCAGTTGCTTCATAAAAAGCCAGACTGTAAAGAAAGGAGAGTATGCGGTCCTTTCGCCGCATACGGAGAGAAACATGAAACATGAGAACAAGCCGATCCGCTGGGATGTATTCATCCCCTGCTTTGTGGTCATCGGCGGCGCGGCCCTGCTGGGCATCGTCAACAACAGCTGGCTGACCAGCGTGACCTACACCATGTTCGACTGGTCGCTGAGCACCTTCGGCTGGCTGTACCAGATCGTGGCCATGGTCACCCTGCTGCTGGCCGCCCTGCTGCTGTTCACCAAGGTGGGCAAGATTCGCTTTGGCGGCCCGGAGGCCAAAGCCAAGCACTCCTTCGGCTCCTGGTTTGCCATGACCCTCACCGGCGGCATCGCCACCGGCCTGATTACCTACGGCGTCAATGAGGTGCTCATCTACTACGGCAACATCTACGGCGAACTGGATGGCTACGGCATCACCCCCCTGACCCAGGAGGCGGAGCTGTTCGCCATGGGCCGCTGTTTCTACAACTGGACCTTTATCCCCTACGCCATGTACGCCCTGTCCGGCGTGCTTATTGCCTACATGTACTTCAACCGCAAAAAGCAGCTGTCTGTGGCCGCTTCCCTCACCCCCATCTTTGGGGAGAAGGTGACCCAGGGCATCTGGGTGGTGCTGGTGGATGTGCTGTCCGTGCTGGCCATCGCTCTGGGCCTGGCCTCCTCTCTGGGCGCCGGCCTGGCCCTTATCGGCTCCGGCCTTTACTCCGCCTACGGCGTGGAGCAGGGCCCCATCGTTTGGGTCGCCCTCACCGCAATCATCACCATCACCTTTACCATCGCCTCGGTCACCGGCATCGACAAGGGCATCAAGTGGCTGGCCGGCCTGACCTCCAAAATCTTCTATGTGCTGCTTATCCTGCTGTTTGTGATTGGTCCCACCATCTACATCCTGAACATGGCCAACGTGGGCCTGGGCTACTGGCTGGACCGGTTCTGGATGTGGGGCTTCGACCCCTACACCGTGGGCGGCTCCGCCCTGGTCACCTGGTGGACCATGTATGACTGGGCCATCTGGATTGCCTACGCCCCCCTGATGGGAATTTTCTTCGCCATCATCGCCTACGGCCGCACCGTGCGCCAGTTCCTTATCGTCAACTGGATTCTGCCCGCCTCCTTCGGCTTTGTGTGGTTCTCCGTGTGGGGCTCCACCGCCCTGGAGTGGCAAAAGAGCGGCAGCGCCGACATCATCTCCGCCATTCAGGCGGGCGGGGCCACCACCGGCCTGTGGGAGTTCCTCAAGAACGTCCCCCTGGGCATGATTATCATTCCCGTGATTATCCTGGCCCTGATTGCCGCATTCTCCACCACGGCGGACACCATGTCCACCACCATCGCCGCCCTGTGTACCAGCGGAGCCCGCCACGACGAGGAGCCCGCCATCTGGCAGAAAATCGTCTGGGGCGTGTCCATCGGCGTGATTGCCTGCGTCATGGTGGCCTTTGGCGGCGGCGCCCAGGGCGTGGACGGCGTGAAGTACCTGGCGGCCTGCGGCGGCTTTGTGGTGCTGGTGGTGTTCATCTTCCAGGTGGCGGCCGCCTTTAAGGTGTTCTTCTTCGACCCCGAGACCAAGAAGGATATCGTGGACAGCGTGGACCAGATCGAGGGGTAACTCCCTCAGTCACCGCCTTCGGCGGCGACAGCTCCCTCAGAGAGGGAGCCTTTGGGCGGAAACAAAAAGCCTCCCTCTCAGAGGGAGGTGGCCCGAAGGGCCGGAGGGAGTCAAGTTTTAAAAGTTTGAGGTGTTTTGAAATGGAAGATATGAAAACACTTGTACTGGGTGAGCCCATCACCCTGGAGGACTTCGTCTCCGTGGCCCGGTTCGGGCGGAAGGTGGCGTTTTCCCCGGAATACATAGCCCGCGTAAACCGCTCCCGGGCTCTGGTGGAGCAGTGGGTGGAGGAGGAGCGGGTGATGTATGGCGTCACCACCGGCTTCGGGGCCCTGTGTACCAAGGCCATCGACAAGGAGGCCACCGCCCAGCTCCAGGAGAACATCATTCTGTCCCACTCCGTCTCGGTGGGCGAGCCCCTGAGCGTGGAGCGGGTGCGGGGCATCATGCTTATGGTGCTGCAAAACATCGGCCAGGGGTACAGCGGCGTGCGGATGTGCGTGCTGGAAAAATACCGGGACTTCCTCAACGCCGGTCTGACCCCCTACGCCCCCGGGGACGGCAGCGTGGGCTACCTCTCCCCCGAGGCCCATATGGCCCTGGTGCTGCTGGGCCGGGGGAAGGCCTACTGCCAGGGCGAGCTGCTGGAGGGGGCCGAGGCGTTGGCCCGGGCCGGACTGGAGCCCATGGTCCTCTCCTCCAAGGAGGGGCTGGCTCTGGTGTCCGGCACCACCTCCGCCACCGCCATGGCCGCCCTGGCCCTCTATGACATGCTCAACGCCGCCAAGTCCGCCGACATCGTGGGGGCCATGTCCCTGGAGGCCATGAAGGGGGTTATCAACGCCTTCGACCCCCGGGTGATGGCCGTCCGGCCCCACCCTGACCAGCTCAACGCCTCGGAGAACGTCCGCCGGATGCTCAAGGGGTCGGGCATTATGGAGAAGTACCGGGGCAGCCGGGTGCAGGACGCCCTGTCCCTGCGGTGCATCCCCCAGCTCCACGGCGCGGCCCGGAAGACCCTGGAGGACGCGAAGAAGACCATCGAGATTGAGATGAACTCCTGCTGCGACAACCCCATCATCTGGCCCGAGACGGGCAACGAGGACGTAATCTCCGCCTGCAACGCCGATTCCGCCTATGTGGGCATGGAGATGGACAGCGCCTGCATCGCCGCCGTGGGGTTGGCGAAGATGTCCGAGCGGCGGAACAACCGCATTGTAGACGGCTCCCTGTCGGGCTATCCCTACTTCTGCATCAAAAATCCGGGGCTGAACTCCGGGCTGATGATCCCCCAGTACGTTCAGGCCGGCCTCCTCAACGAGATGCGGATGCTGGCCACCCCCTCCACCATCGACAACACCCCCACCTGCGGCAACCAGGAGGACTACGTGGCCATGGGGTACAACGCCTGTAAGAAGGCGGGCCCCATGGCGGAGAAGCTGGAGTACATGCTGGCCATTGAGCTGCTCAGCGTGTATGAGGTGCAGCAATTTGTGGACCCGGACGTGGCCCGCGCCCCCGCCACAGCGGCGGTGCTGGCCGAGGTCGGCAGGACGGTGCCGGTGATGGAGAAGGACGTCTTCCTCCACCCCTACATCGAGTATTTGAAGGACTTTATCCACTCGGGCGGACTGATCCGGGTGGCCGAACAGGTGGCAGGAGCACTGAGCTGATATGAAAAAAGAAGTTGTCCGCGTAGAGATGGACCTGAAAAAGATTTTCCTCACCCCTCCCAACACCCGCCGGGAGCAGATCACCCTGCTGGTGATGATGGTGGTCCTCTTTATCATGTTCTTCGGCCCCATCTGCTTCACCGAAATCCATCCGGTGAAGGCCATCCTGCTGTCCTGCCTGCCCGCCCTGTCGGTCTCCTGGGGGTGGATTGTCCTGCTGCGGTCTCTGTTCCGCAAATCAGAGTTCTGCCGCTGAGGCTGGATGCGCCTTCGCAGGCTTTATGCAGGGGCGGGCATTGTCCGCCCCTGCACAGATGTTATGAAAATCAATCAGCATAAAATGTGCGGCCTGTCCTGGAAAAACCAGGCAGGCCGCCTTCTTTAAAACAGGGTCTTTTCGTTTTGCAAAAACAGTTTTTCGTTGATCTCCGACAGGGGGGTGCGGTGAATCATGCCGTGGCTGATGATGGCGTCCCGCTTCAGTTTGGGATAGATGGGGGCGTAGCCCACCCGCTTCAGCAGCTGTTGGACCGCCTCCAGACCGGCGTCCATACCGATACACAGGCACAGCAGCCGGTCCCGGGAGGGCTTGCGCCGCCCGGAGAAGACCTGATGGAGGTAGACCTCGCTCATTCCCGTCCGCCGGGCCAGCTCCGCCTTGGACAGGCTGCATCTCTCATAGAGCTTCGTCAGAAACGCGGATATGTCCGCATCCGTGAAATGTGCTTCGTTCTCTGTGATATACTGGTCCAGGTTGGGCTGGCTCATCAGCTCCTGGCTCAGATCGTCGGTGGATTTCTGCCTCATATCCTGTCAACCTCTCTTTACTTTTTCCGGGGGAGTCGATATAATGTTGTTATAATTGTACAGAATCATCCGGCAAAATACAATATGCCAGCTGCATAGTGTTTCAAATTTTGAGGTGATTGTCATGTATTCCTGGTTATCAGAGCAGCTGCGGACCGAATTTGAGGTAGTCCGCCTTTTGAAGGAACGTCCCCGGGGCAGTGTGCGGCTGATCCGGCACAACGCCGGGGGCAACCAGTTCATCCTCCGCCACTTCCAGGGAAACGGCGAGGTATACCGCCGGCTGCTGAGCTGTTCCTGCCGCCACCTTCCCCTGGTCTATGAGGCGGCGGAACAGGACGGAGAAAATATCGTCATTGAGGAGTTCGTCCAGGGGGACACCCTGGACTTCCTTTTGAAGGAAGCTTTGTTCTCCCCCCAGGAGACAAAGCAGACCATCAAGCAGCTGTGTCAGGGGCTGTGGGTGCTCCACTCCATGGCCGCCGTCCACCGGGACATTAAACCGGAAAACGTGATTCTCCGGGGGAGCGATGCGGTGCTTATCGACTTCGATGCCGCCCGCCTCCACAAACCCCAGGCCGAGGCGGACACCCAGATCCTGGGCACCACCGGCTTTGCCGCCCCGGAGCAGTACGGCCTGGGCCAGTCCGACACCCGGACGGATATCTACTCTCTGGGCGTGCTGATGAACGTGATGCTCACCGGCCAGCACCCCTCCAAAAAGCTGGCGGAGGGCCGGCTGGGCCGGATCATCCAGCGGTGCACCCAGATCAACCCGGCCAAGCGGTATAAAAATGTACTGCATCTGATGGAGGCGCTGTGATGAATCAGCAAAAAATCTGCCCCCACTGTGGGGCCCAGCTGCCGGATATGGCCTCCTTCTGCCCCCACTGCGCCCAAAGCGTCACCCAGCGGCGGGAGTTTCGCCCGCCCAGACGTCTGCCCCGGCGGGTACTGCGGGGCGCCCTGCTGGTCCTGGTCCTTGGGACGCTGGCCCTGTCGGCCTATCTCTATACCCGGCCCAAGGTCTATGACAACGGCGCCGCCGAGGTGATCTATACCGACGGCGACGGGAGTTATCAGCTCCTCCTCAACTATTTCGGCGACCGATTCCAGCCTATGACCGACTACTCGGAGGAGTTGGAGGAGGGAACCACCTCCAACAAGCCCTCCCGGCTGTTCATCAACCATGTGGACACCGGCGTGAACGCCAAGGAGGCCTTTCTCCGCAAGGTGGAGGCCATCACCGTGGAGCTCCTGCGGGGTGGCGACAGCCCGGAGCCCTGGCAGTACACCCAGCCCCAGGCCTCAGACTACGACCTGGAGGCCGCCTCCCGAAGCATCCTGACCTACACCGACCGCAGCGGCGACATGGAGCTGCGGTGGAACATCCGCATGCAAAACGGCGACACCATCCGCCTGTACCAGCGGATGGCGCTGGGGGTGGTTCCCACCCGGCACTTCTACCCGGAGGACGTGCCCATGGACACGATGGATGCCCTCCAGGCCCTGGTGGACCAGGTCAACGAGACCATCACCTCCGACATCATCGTCTACATCCACCTGCCCGCCGTCACCTACGAGGGCAGTCTGCTGCTGGAACAGCGGTCCATGAACCTCATCGGCAGCGAGGGCCCGGACGGGGTACGCACCACCTTCACCGGCACCCTTCAGGCCACCGCCCAGAATGGCTACATCTGCCAATTTCAAAACCTGTGCTTCACAGGAGACGGCGAGGGGGTGGGGGTGTCCGCCTCCGCCCGGATCAACTTCAACCACTGCCAGTTTACCGGGTGGCGCACCGGCGTGCTGTGCTACGGCAGCTCCTGGGTGAACATCAAAGACAGCGTCTTTGAGGACAACACCGTGGGCTTCCATTTCAACTCCACCAGCGACAACCGAAACGACCACATGTACAGCGGCAACCTGTTCCAGCGCAACGACACGGCTGTCCTGCTGGAGAGCGTCCCCGGCGACCAGGCCCTGTACTTCGAGGGCACCCGCTTCTCCCGCAACGGCGCGGACATCGACAACCGCTGCGGACACGAGGTGAGCATCGCCGCCGCCATCTTTGAGTAGAGAGGATATATCAACCATGAATAAGGAGACAAAGTCCTGCCCCCACTGCGGGGCACAGCTTCCGGAGGGGGCCTCCTTCTGCCCCCACTGCGCGCAGGATATCAGCCAGCGCAAAGAGGTATCACCGCCTCGGCACATGCCGAGGTGGGCGCTGTACAGCGCCCTGATGGTCCTCGCCGCCCTGCTGCTGATCGGGGGACTCTACCTCCGCAGCCGCCCCCAGGTCTGCGGCAACGGCACCGCCGAGATTCTCTATACCGATGGCGGCGTCACCTATCAGGTGCTGGCCGGCTGGATAAACGACCGTTTTGATCCGGCCCATCAGGTCTATCAGCCGACGGATGTGCGCGACATGCTGTACACCTTCCCCCAGTGTCTGTATATCAACCACCCGGAGAGCGGCGCCAACGCCAAGGACGAATTTATGGAGAAGGTGGAGCGGGTTACCGCCGCCTTTGTTGAGACGGACAGCGAGGAGCTGCCCTGGACCTGCGACGAGCCGATCCCCCGACCGGGCTATGCCCCGGAGGCCGCCCTGGTCTCCTCCATCCACTTCTACTCCGGCAGCGGTCAGGGCACCCTGCAGTGGACCGTCGAGCTGAAAAATGGGGACGTCATCCACCTCTATCAGACCATGCAGTCCATCCCCAAGGAGGTCTACCGCATCACCCCGGAGGACGCTCCCATGAACACCGTGGAAGAGGTACAGGCCCTGCTGGACAGTTTAGATGAGATCACAGGGGGCGGAGGGAACACCGTGGAGATCCATCTGCCCCCTGTGACCTACGACGGCGGCATCACCATCCCCTGGTATATCGATCTCTATGGCGCCGAGGAGGGTGGACGCACCGTTTTTACCGGCCCCGTCCGCATGGCGTTCCCAAACCAAGGGATCTCTTGGATCTATGACATTGACTTCGTGGGCAGCGGAAACGGCGTGGGCTTCTCCACCTCCACTCGGACGTTCCTCCAGCGCTGCCGCTTCTCCGGCTGGCGCACCGGCGTGCTGGTACAGGACGCCTGGGTCAGCGCCTTTGATTGTACCTTCGAGGAGAACGAGATCGGCCTGCATTTCAATAATGACACTGGAATCTCCATAGATTCCCGCTATACGAGGGACGTGTTCCGCAACAACGGCACCGCCGTCCTGCTGGAGCGGGTAGCCACCGGGGAGTCCCTCTCCTTCCCCGAGGCGGTGTTCTCCGGCAACGGAACCGACATCGACAACCGCTGCGGCTTGGAGCTGGACTTGAGCGAGGCAATCTTTGAATAACTGGATCAGACAGAAGCGCGGGGAGCACATTCCGGGCAGTCTTCATGTCAGGCGAGCGGTATATAGAAAACCAAAAATCATCTGTGCGTTGCAAAGTGGAACACCCCTACCCAATCGTGAAGAGCATTTTCGGTTTCCAAAAGGCCGGAGCTGGTTCATCCAAACCAGTTCCGGCCTTTTGGGCTTATTGATCGAAACGCCAATTCCCTGCGATTGATTTGGGGAGCTTACTTTTCAATCCCACGCTTCTTCATCCAAGCAGGAAGCTGGTCCGGAGTCAGTCCGTTGTAGCGGCAGCCGGGGTAGCGGCAGTTGGCGCAGTTGCCCTTGCTGCCCCTGACTGGGGGCTCGCCCTTGATGCTCTGCTCCAGAAAGTCCACCAGGGCCTTGATGTCGGTCTCCTCGCCGTCCACGGCCCAGTAGTGGGCGCCCTCGTTGCGGTGGCTCTGCCCCCGCGCCCCCGGCCTCTCCCAAAGAACAGGATAAGGGCAAATGCGTAACCGGCGGGCGTGGACATTTAGGCTTGCGGCACAGCCCCCAAACCCGCATGAATAGGGGCGTTCTGGTGCGCTCCAAGCCCCGGCGCGGGGCGGGGTAAGGGTTTTATACTACCCACCCCCGAAAACGGCTTTTAAGCGTCCACGGGGCTTTTCCAGCCTGATTTTTCCCATCCCTTGAAAAGTTCCTCTTGACAAAAAGCCTAAAGGACTGTTCAGGGAACTACCGGCCCGGCATGAGCTTTGCCGCCAAGCGGGATTACCAACGTGCTTCTAACATAGCCGGAGGATGATATTAGCCCTATGGCTTTGACGACAACCTCCTCGTGACGGCAGAAAGCAGAGCACAGGCAGAAAAATATAACGCCGAAGGCCACAGATTTACTGCTCAGATATTGCGTAACCGAAAACA
>Ga0137309_100721_pt1 | contig 24068 bp, 20 predicted proteins | sample NAcewiD2O_June_FD_97179 | JGI IMG/M metagenome (GOLD analysis project Ga0137309, IMG submission 97179) | Mouse cecal microbial communities from Vienna, Austria - N-Acetylneuraminic amended D2O_June | ecosystem: Host-associated > Mammals > Digestive system > Large intestine > Cecum | place... | reverse complement strand
TGGCATGTATACAGAAATCATGTTCCCGGAGAAGGATATCCGTTTTATTGCCATCAATGACGGCGTGGACAGTGACCAGGACGATGGGGATTTTACCCCCTTCCGAAACATCATAAATGAGTGGTATGCAAAAGATACCAGTAAGAAAATACGGGCGGTTTTTCGCAATAAGGGTATGTCAGGGAAACGGCTTTCAACTTTAGCACCATACGGCTATCAGAAAGGTGAAAACGGCATCTTGGTTGTAGATGAGGAAACGGCGCCTGTTGTCAAACTAATTTATGAGTTATGCGCTGGCGGAAACGGACCGGGGCAAATTGCCCGGATTCTTCGGGAACGGAAAATCAATACACCCAGGACAACGGATTTTCTCCGAACTGGCCGGGCTGACCGATACGATCCAAATGTCCCTTGGGGCTGGACTTCCGCCACTGTAGCGGCAATTTTGAGTAAAAAGGAATATATGGGACATACGGTCAATTTTAAGACTACAAAGAAATCATTCAAAAGTAAAAAGATAATTCATAACCCGGAAGAAAAGCAAATGGTTTTTGAAAATACCCATGAAGCAATTATTTCTTCCGAACTATGGGAAGTAGTCCAGAACATCCGCGCACAGCGGCACCGTCCCATGCGAACAGGAGAAACGGCGGTATTCTCCGGCATTCTGTTCTGTGCGGATTGTGGAAGTCATTTGGGTGTACACAGATCACGGGCCTACAATGGATGTTTGCAACGTAATTACGTTTGTAGCAAATACAGGAATTGCCGGGGCGTAGCAGGTTGTACCACGCATTATATCCGGGAAGATGTCTTGGTGAGCTTAGTATTGGAGGATTTACGAAACGTGATTGCTTATGCACGGGACTACGAAACGAAATTTGTTCAGCAACTCACGAAGAATGCTTCGGCGGAGCGCATAAAGGCCCAGACCGCCGCAAAACGGCAGTTAGAACAACATACCCGCCGTATCTCTGAAATTGACACGATTATCCAGCGTCTCTATGAAGATAAGAGCCATTTGAGTTATTGGTTCGATTTTGTTTCAGCAGACGAAAGTGATGTTCAGTGCATTAATGAACAGCAATGCAGAGAGTATCATACAGAATTTGAGAAAAAGGCACTTTTCCAGAGGCGCAATTTCGTTAGCCATGGTGTAAATCTACGATTGTCTGGATTGAGTGAAGATAGTGGCCGTAAAATTGCGATTAATTTGATAAAAGAGGGACTTAAGGATTTAATCAAAAAGAAAAAACTAATTGAAAGCAAACATTTGCTGTGTGAACGGCTCGCCTGCTATCAACGAAAGGTAAAGGCAATTAGGGGGCTTGATAATCTATTCGAAATGCAAGTGATTGTTGACAAAATGGTCAATGATGCATTTGAAAAAAGCCCTTGTTTGGCAGGGTATACACTTAATGGTGTGGATTTATTCGCTCTTCGTGATTTATTACACTATTTAAATCAGTCTAATACAGTTTTGTCAGAATGTATTCTTCCGGGCCCGGATATGCCAACACCAGCAAGCGGGTCTTGCTTTACTTGGGATTTTTATTCTAAAGAGCAGAAGGAGAAGCGCATCACTTTGTTCTTTTATTATCATGAGATTAGCTACTTAAGTATGGCAGAATTTAATTTCCCTATCTTAAAAAGGCACTTCCAAAGATACAGCGATGCGCCATATCAAGTTGTGGTTGAGGTGGATTACAATGAAGAGGCAGACCCACACGATTTTACATCAGAGCCATCGATTCAGTATCATTACATCGCCTCTCCTACTAAAGATATTCCCATGCCGATAGTTTGCCAAACACGAGAAAAGAAATTTTCCAGTTATGATCAAATTATGCGAAACGTCCAAGAGAGTTACTTAAAACAAGGCCGAATTGCAAATCGCCTAATGACAACGCAGACAGGCTTTACATTTACCACTACTTCAAAACGCACGGGTGAACTTGATCCGCTATCAGACTATGTGTATAAGTCGATAAAGGAGAGTTTGGAGGATATCTTTGGCTCGATGTGATAATAATTGAACGTGAGCATCGCAGCAAGAGTTACTGATATTACAGTCATTCCGCACCCTAACTTTCTGTGAATACTTGAAGGATTTAGCAAAAGAGATTGGACTATTTTTGCATTGTATTTTTTAGTATTATACGCACATCTTTTTTGTCAAGAATAGACAGCTCAGAAATTCCCACCACCGCTCCGTTTCCGGCTTCGCCGAAAACTGCGCTATGGTGGGAATTTCTTCGCCTTCAGACCCGATTCGCTTCGCTGGATTCGGGTCCGAAAGGGACGGGGGATGCGGATTTGGGGCTGTATCTTTTTTGTCAAGAATCCACATGCGGAGTGTCCTTATAGGATTTTGAGTATCCTTGGAGGACATTCCGCATTCAAAATCCTATACGGCAATCTGCGACCGGGAGTAGCTGACGGCTACTCCTTTTCTTGTATCCATGGCAATCTCCATCTTTGGTATTTCCCTGCGGCCAGGAACGGAGAAAGCGCCAATACAGTTGTAATAGATGGTGATATGCTGGGTGGTAATACCGTCCTACTTTTCAGCGTGGTCATCTGAATATGGTCGATCAGCTCCGCCGCCATGCACTGGGTGATTTCCGTGGCGTCGGTGTAGCGCCGGACTGTTTCAAGGAATGTGTCAATGTCCATCCGCTTGCCCTTGGTCTTTTTCAGTTCCAGACGCAGGGCCTTGATCCGTTTGGCGTTCTCCCCCCTGCTCCTGCTCATACCGCTGGGACATAGTCGCAAACTGGGCGTCGCTGATTTTCTGGTTCACGTTATCCGCGTAAAGTCTCTCGAAAAGCCCGTCCAGATCTTTGTCCCTCGCCAGAAGCCCGTCCAGCTCCCGCTGCTTCCTGGCCTGCTCGTTCTCCGTCACCTTTGCGGAACGGCCCATCATCGCTTTGATGAACTCGTCCTCGTTGGCAAAAGAGGCCAGACGGTTCACCTCATACAGCACCACCCGCTATGCCGCACTCCGAGTACACGTTCCCGGCCAAAGTGAAGCACATTGACCGCGCCATGTACTCCTATTCTCCGGCGGCTGGGCAAGGGAGGCCGCTCCCTTCCAACGGGCCGCCCGGCGTTGCTCCGGGACAGAACTGCCCTATCCGAAGTTTTGGCCCTGTAGGAGCGGGCCTATGTATCCGCCCTTCTCCTGGGTCCCGGCGCTTTCGATAGAAGGCCGGACGTGCAGAACCGCCCCCGCGCCGCGTTCCGCCTATCAAATGTCCGATCGGACACCCCCAGCCGAGCCCCTCCATTGACAGACAGCCGCATGATGACGCCGCCATCATGCGGCTGTCCATTTTGCCCATCTCCCAGGCCAGACCGGTTCCGGCCGCGGAGGGGGCCATGTGATGATCTTTAACGGAAATCGTAAAAAACCGAATGAAATCCGAATTGCGGGGGAAAAAGCGGTGTGTTACATTGGTATTATCACATCATGCAAGGAGGCCCTGGGATGTTAGACTGTTTATTCATTGGCTCCACGACCAAAGACACCCTCCTGATGGTTGACGCGCCGCCGGCATCCGATCAGCGGATCGCCGCCACGGCGATTGCCCATACCTGCGGAGGCGTCGCGTCCGTGGCGGCCTCGGCCTTTCAAAAGCTGGGAGGGAGAACCGGGCTGATTACCGCCGTAGGAGGCCCCTCCGACGTGACGGATTTCATCCGGGCAGATATTGCGGCCAGGGGACTCCCGTACAGCCAGGTGATTGAAATTCCCGGCGCGGATTCTCCCTTCAGCGCCATTCAAGTGGAGCGGGACGGGAAGCGGTGCATCACCCATTTTGGCGGCTGCATCCGCCGCTTGACCTTGGACATGCTGGATAAGCAGGCCTTGCAGAACGCCGCCATGATCCATTTGGGCGGGCTGGAAGACCGTTTCTGCGGGGAACTGGCTCGATACTGCCGGGAGTACACGAGGGCTCTTCTCTCCGTGGACGGCGGCAATCTCTCCAGAGAGGCCACGGAGTCGCTGCTGCCCTATACAGACGTGTTCATTCCCGACGATAAGACCGTGGCGAAAACCCTGGGCCTCTCTCCGGAGGATGCCTGCCGCTATTACGCCGAAAAGGGCGTAAAGACGGCCTGCGTCACACTGGGAGACGCAGGGGCCTTCGCCTTCCGGGAGGGCCGCTTTTATCGCGCGCCGCCGGTGAAGGTCTCCGCCGTGGACACGACGGGCGCAGGAGATAATTTCCACGGGGCGTTTCTATATTGCCTGACGCAGGGCTGGGATTTGGAAAAAACCCTGCGGTTCTGCAACGCCTTTGCGGGGCTGACGTGCCTGGGCCTGGGCGGCATCGCGGCGGAACCGTCGCTGGAGGAAACTCTGAAGAAAATGGAGGAATGAGAGATGGCGTTAGCGACCTTGCGGGAAGTACTGGAAATTGCCGGACGGACCAACACGGCGATTCCCGGATTCAACATCGACAACATTGAAATCCCCGAGGCTATCATGGAGGCGGCAGAGGAGGAAAACTGCCCGGTGATCCTGACCATCGGCCAGGGGGCCATTCATGCCGGAGGACTTCGGCATTTGCCGGACGTGGTTCGGCGGATCGGAGAGAGCAGTTCGGTTCCCGTTGTCATGCATTTGGACCACGGAATCAGCTATGAACAGGCCGTAGCCTGTCTGCGGGCGGGATTTACCTCCGTCATGTACGACGGGTCCCACCATCCCTTCGAGGAAAATGTGCGGGAGAGCCGCGCGGTTGTACGGGCGGCCCACGCGGCGGGCATCTCCGTGGAGTGCGAGCTGGGCGCCATTTCCGGTGTGGAGGACGGCATGTCCCACTCCGGAGCCAATCTGGTGGACCTGGAGGAGGTGAAGCGCTTCCTCGAGGCTGTGGACTGCGACGCCCTGGCCATAGGCATCGGAAACGCCCACGGCATCTACCGGGGAACGCCCGATCTGGACTTTGCCCGGCTGGCCGCCTGCCGGGACCTGGGAGCCCCGCCGCTGGTGCTCCACGGCGGGTCGGGGATCCCGAAGGACATGATTCAAAAGGCGGTCCGCCTGGGAATCCGGAAGATCAACGTGGCCACGGAAGTGCGCCTGGCCTTTATGGAGGGCCTGGAGTCCGCCGTGGGAACCCGGGATATCTACGCCATGTATGGCGCGGCAAAGAGCGCCGTCCGGGCGCTGGCGAGGGAAAAAATCCGTATGTTTCAAAATAAGGAGTGAGCAACATGGAGTACATGAAAGCCATTGCGGTTATGGGACCGGGGGATGTCCGCCTGGTGGACGACGTTCCCAAGCCGGTTCTGGGGGATTACGAGGCCCTCGTCCAAATACACGCCTGCGGCTTTTGCAACGGCACCGATATGCAGATTATCCAGGGCACTGGCGGCGACCTGGGGAACCATGTCAGCTGCTATCCCACCGTGCTGGGGCACGAGGGAGCCGGAGAGGTGGTCGCCGTGGGCCGGAAGGTCCGGCATATCCACGTGGGGGAGCGGTGGATTCACCCGAACCTATATCCCGATGTGGGCAACGGCTACAAGAAAACCCACGGAAGCATGGCCCAGTTCGGTATGGTCAGCGACAATCAGGCAATGCTGGAGGATGGATTTTCCGAGAAGGATTTCCCCTGGGTGAAGCAGCACAGGTTCCCGGATACCATGAGCTATGTGGACGCTGGCGTGCTCCTCTCCTTGGCGGAGAGCCACTCCGCCGCCGTCAACTTCGGCGTAACGGAGGGCACGGAGGTGCTGATCTATGGCTCCGGCCCCATGGGGATGTCGCTCTCCCTGTTCTGCGGCCTGCTGGGGGGCCACGTCACCCAGATCGACAAAATCCAGGAGCGCCTGGATATGTCCAAGCGGATTGCCGGGACGGAATTTACCATCAACTCCTCCGAGGAGGACGTAGACGCGGCGCTCAAAGGGAAAAAATTTGACGTGGCCATCGACATCGTGGGCTCCACCGACATCCTATACGAGGCCAGCCGCCATCTGAAGCCCGGCGGAAAAGTGGGCTCCATGGGCGTTTTGCGGAACAACGACCTGATGGTGGATACCAGCCGCCTCCAGGACAATACCTCCCTCCATATGCTGAACTTCCCCTACGGGGAATACGCCGTCATGGATGAAACCCTGGCCCTGATTCAGGCGGGCAAGGTCAACCCCAAGGACTTTTACTCCCACGTTCTGCCCTATGGGCAAATCCGTGAGGCGATGGAACTGGTCCAGAGCAAGAAGGCCCTCAAGGTCATCCTGACCATGGAGGATTGACGGCGGGCCCAGGCGTTTGCCTGGTTTGACAAAAATGGCCGCCCCGTTTCAGGCAGTCCGCATTCGTTTTTTTACACCGTGCTTCAAATATTTACAATCATATAAATTTGAAATGGAATCTTAATATTTTTGATTTCCGAGGGGCGGAAGTTGTGGTAAAAACATAGTTAGAAACCTCCGCAAAAACAATCGAAAAGGAGACTATCATGAAAAAGAAACTTTGTCTTGCACTTTCCCTCGTTCTGCTTATGACGCTCCTGGCAGGCTGCGGCGCCAAGTCCGGCGGCGACAGCGGAACCTCCTCTGACAATGGCGGGAGCGCTTCCGGCGGCGCCATTAAAATCGGCTACTTCGGCCCCCTCACCGGAGGCACGGCCCAGGCGGGCCAGGCGGCGCTGAACGGCGCACAGATCGCGGTCAACGAGCTGAACGAGGCCGGCGGCGTGCTGGGCCGCCAGCTGGAGATCGTCTCTTACGACGACAAGTCCTCTCCCGAGGAGGCGGTGAAGGCAGCCACGAAACTGGTCCAGGTGGATAAGGTCCATGCCATCTTCGGCTCCCTCCACTCCGCCAACGTTCAGGCAGCGGGCCCCGTGATCGAGGAGTCCAAGACCATCTGCGTGGCTGGCGGCACGTCCCCCACTTGGCTGGAGCAGGGTTACACCTATCTCTTCCGCTCCATCTCCAACAGTTCCATCTCCGCCAAGCAGCTGGCGAAGTACGCGGACTCCCAGAATCTGCGGAAAATTGCTCTGTTCACCAGCAACAGCGAATACGGCACCTCCGGTTCGGACGCCTTCCGGGATGCCTGCGCGGACTATGACATCGAGTTTGTGGCCAGCGAAACCATGACCGACGGCGACCGGGACTTCACCGGGCAGTTCGCCAAGATCAACGCCGCGGCTCCCGACGCCGTCTTCATCTGGTGCCTGGGCGACGACCTGGGCGCGGTGACGAAGCAGCTGCGCCAGTCCGGCTTTGACGGCCCCATTCTAGGCTCTGAGAGCTATACGCTGCCGGAAATTCTGGAGAATGCCGGAGAGACCGCCAACGGCGTGGCCTTCGCCGCCCAATACATCGTCTACAGCGATCCCAACGACGCCGAGGACGAGCTGATGAAAAACTTCCTGGAGCGCTACATCGCCGAGTTCGGCGCTTCCCCCGAATCCGATAACGCCTTCCGCGCCTATGACGGCGTCATGATGATTGCCGAGGCCATGGAAGCCGCCCAGGCCGACAGCGGCGAAGCCCTGCGGGACGCCTACAATAACATCGACGGCCATGTCGGCCTGGCGGGCACCTTCTCCTACGTGGGCAAAAACGGCGAGGGCATTGAGTCCATGCGCATCTTCCAAATTGAAAGCGGCAAATATATCGAGGCACAGTGATCCTCAAGCGGTCGGGCCGAAAGACCCGGCCGCTTTTCTTCAAAACCGCGTTCGGCCGCAGACGCCGGGCTTGAAGAAGGCGCCCGTTTCCCTTGGGCAAATTGAGAAAAAAGGAGAGAGGTTATGTTTGGACAGCTTCTTGCAGGCGGAATCGCCGTAGGCTGTATTTACGCGCTGATCGGCTTGGGGTACAGCCTGATTTACAGCGCCTCGGCCCTGATGTCCTTTGTACAGGGCGAGATCTTCATGCTGGGCGCATATGTCGCCTATACCATTTATGTCAGTTTTCAAATTCCCTTCGCCCTGGCGGTGCTGCTGGCAATTCTGATTATGTTCGGCTTTGGCGTCGTGCTGCAGCGGGGCATGATCAGCCCGCTTCTAAAACGGGGAGCGCAGCAGATTCAAATCGTGCTGGCCACCATCGGCCTTTCCATTTTCCTGAAAAACTTTGCCATGATCGTGTGGGGCTCTGACGTGAAGAACTTCCCCTCTGCCCTGGGGGAGGCCCCCATCCGTCTGGCGGGAATCTCCATCTCCCCCCAGCAGATCGCCATTGTGATTACCACCTTTGCCTGCATGCTTGCCCTGCATTTCTTCATGAGCCGGACCAAGCTGGGTACCAGCCTCCGGGCGGCGGCCCAGGATCCCATGGCGGCCGGAGTGGTGGGCATCAACGTCCCTCTGACAGTGGGTGTGGCTTGGGCTCTGGCGGCGGCGCTCTCCGCCGTGGCGGGTATCCTGCTGGCCCCGATTTACGGCGTGTATCCCAAAATGGGCGCCATCCTTTCCACAAAGGGCTTTGCCGCCGCGGTGCTGGGGGGCTACGGCAACATGTACGGCGCTATCATCGGCGGCTTGATCTTCGGCGTGGTGGAGACCATGGCCGCGGGATACATCTCCTCTTCGCTGAAAGACATCATTTCCTTTGGCGTTTTGATCCTCGTTCTCTTTGTAATGCCCCACGGCATTCTGAAAGTAAAAGCGGACTGAAAGGGGGAGCACGGTGAATCGAATCATGACAATCGCCGCCGGCAGAAACGTTCAAAGGGCTGCCGCGCTGGCAGTAGTGGTGTGCACGCTGCTGTACCCCGTCTTATTTCCGGATCAGACCTACATGCACCTGATCATCTGCACCCTTGGCATCTACATCATCGTCAACACGGGCTTCGACGTTCTGTTTGGCTACTCTGGCCAGATTTCCTTGGGCCAGGCGGGATTTTACGCCATCGGCGCATACTTCAGCGCCATTTTCAGCAAGGCCGGAATCCCGGTTCTGGTTTCCATGCTGCTGGCGGCGTCCATTGCCGCGCTGGTGGGCTTTTTCCTGGCCATCCCCTGTTCTAAGCTGGTCCATCACTTCCTCTCCATTGTGACCATCGGATTCGGCGAGATCGTCCGCCTGCTGGCGCTGAACGGTCCGGCCAAGCTCACTGGCGGAGCCAACGGAATCGGCGGCATCCCCGCCGTCAGCCTGTTTGGGTTCCAGCTGACCAGCAAGGCCGCGTATCTCTACTTCGTGGTAGCGCTGGTGCTTTTGGCGCTGTTCGTCAAGCGGCGCATCGTGGACTCCCGGGTTGGCCGGGCCATGATTGCCATTAAATGCAACCCCGACGCCAGCGAGGCGTTCGGCATGAAGCTCTCCAAGTATAAATCCATGGCCTTCACCACGGCGGCGTTCTACGCGGGAATCGGCGGGGCCCTGTATGCCCACCTGGTGCGCTTCATCAGCCCGGAGTCCTTTTCCGCCGACCAGTCCTCCATGTTCCTGGTGATGATCCTGGTGGGCGGCATGGGCACCTTCTGCGGTCCCATTATCGGCTCCGTCATCATCATCTTCGTCACGGAGGTCCTCCAGCAGTTTGGCCAGTACCAGATGCTGATTTACGGCGCGCTGATTATCTTTGTGCTGTTCTTTATGCCCACGGGCATTGCCGGAACCATCCGCAAACGCTATTATCATCTGTTGAACCGTCTCCCTGTCCGTCCCGGTACAGAGCGGGGCAAGGACGCCGCGCAGGAGGGCTGACCTATGGAATTATTAAAAGTCGATCACGTAACCATGCAGTTCGGGGGCCTGAAGGCAATTAACGAGCTGGACATGAGCATTGAAAAAGGAGAGATTCACGGGCTCCTGGGGCCCAACGGTTCCGGAAAGACCACCTGTTTCAACGTCATCAGCGGCGTGTACCAGCCCACCGAGGGCGAGGTCCTTCTGGAGGGACAGAGGATCAACGGCCGCCAGAAGCACCAGATCAATGAGCTGGGCATTGCCCGCACCTTCCAGCACATCAGCCTCTTCTCCGCCATGAACGTTTTGGAAAACGTCATGGTGGGCCAGCACTGCCGCACAAATGCGGGCATCGCCTCCTCCATTCTCCACACCCGCAGCCAGAGGCTGGAGGAGCGGCGGATGGTAGAGCGGGCCTATGAGCTGCTGGACTTTGTGGGCCTTACAAAGCGGGCCGGGGAGCTGGCCTGCAACCTGCCCTACGGGGAACAGCGGCTCCTGGAAATTGTCCGGGGCCTTGCCAGCGGGCCAAAGCTGCTGATGCTGGACGAGGCCTCCGCCGGGATGAACTCGGTGGAAAAGGACAACCTGATCCGGATCATTCACGCGATCAGCGACCAGGGAATCACCATTTTGATGATTGAACACGACATGAAGCTGGCCATGAGCCTCTCGGACCAAATCACCGTCCTGGATCACGGGACCAAAATCGCCGAGGGCCTGCCGCAGAGCATCCAGACGAATCCCCAGGTGATCGAGGCATATTTGGGAAAAGGAGGCGTGGAACGTGCAAAGCATGCTGCAGGTTAAGGACTTGGAACACAAGTATGGCGCCATCCAATCCCTGAAGGGCGTCAGCCTGGACGTCAGCCAGGGGGAAGTGGTGGCCCTGATCGGCGCCAACGGCGCGGGCAAGACAACGCTGCTGCGCTGCATCTCCGGCATTCTGAAACCCTGCGGCGGGAGCATCCTGTTCGAGGGCGCGAACATCTGCGGCCTGCCGTCCCACAAGGTTTCCAAACGGGGCGTGGCCCAGGTGCTGGAATCCCGCCATGTGTTCCCGAAGCTCAGCGTCATGGAGAACATTCAGATGGGGGCTTTCCTGCGGAAAGACGATAAGCAGGTGGTCGCGCAAGAAGTCGAGGGCCTGTTTGAAATTTTCCCCCGGCTGAAAGAGCGGGTATCCCAGCTGGCGGGTACGCTCTCCGGCGGAGAGCAGCAGATGCTGGTGATGGTCCGGGCCATGATTTCCAATCCCAAGCTCCTGATTTTGGATGAACCCTCCCTGGGTCTCGCGCCGATTTTCATTGACGAGATATTCAACATCATTCCCCGCCTCCAGCAGATGGGGTCCACCATCCTGCTGGTGGAGCAGAACGCCAGCATGGCGCTGGCGGTGGCGGACCGGGGCTATGTGATGGAAACCGGGCGCATCACCCTGACCGACACGGGCAGGAATCTGCTGGGCAACGATCAGGTGAGAAAGCTGTACTTAGGCGAAGAATAGTGCGATGTCTGCGTCTGGCCCGGCCGTTTTCAGCCGGGTCAGGCGCGGGAATTTTTCCGCTGTCCGCCGGAGCCGCTGAAATGGACAAAAACGCGCCTGGTCATGTATAATAAATCTGCTGAGTGCGGATGCTCTCTCCGCGCGCTGTGTTCAGCGGCGATTCCACCACGGCGGAAGGAAGGACATTACCATGCGGCTTCCCAAATTTTTTAACGGGTCTTTGCGAAACCGGCTGGTTTTGTATTTTACCCTGCTGATGATGGTTCCGCTCAGCGCGGCGGGTTATCTGATCTATATGATATCCGATGTGCGGATATCGGACAGCGCTATGAAATTGGCCACGCAGATTGTGGAAAAGGACAGCAAGAATATTGACGAGGTGCTCTCCGATATGCAGGCGGCGGTGCAGGCGGTTTCAAAAGACGAGGCTATTCAAACCCTGCTTCAAAGCCCCCGGGAGGCAAGGGCGGACCGGGAGGACTGCGCCTACGCCCTGGGAAACCGCCTCAAGCAGATTTCCGGCTTGTACCGGGACATCAACGGCCTTTACATCTGGCTGGACGACGGAATCCTTGGGAAGTCTCGCTACTACTCCCCGCGGGAGAGCCCGCTCCTGACGCAGTCCCAATATATGGGCATCCGCAACCACGCCAGGCCCAGGTGGTTCGCCATGGAGCAGGGGTCTTTGATGGTGGATAACCTGGGGGACGCGGTGCTGAGCATGGCGGCCTCCCTCTCCCGGGAGGATACTGGCCAGCCCTGCGGCATCGTCATTGTAGAGGTCCGGCGCTCCCTGCTCAACAGCCTGATGGACGCGGACTTCGGGGACAACGGCACCCTGTTCCTCATGGACCCGGACAGCAGCATCGTATTCCACAGCCTGGATTCCAACGGAGAGGTGGTAGCGGAGGCCGCCGGGCGGATTAAGGAAACGACCGTGGGCATGAGCATGGAAATTCTCACACAGAAAGACTGCCTTTTGCTGTGCCAGCGGGTTCCCGCCAACGGCTGGATTGTGGCGGGCGTTGTGTTTAAGAACTTCCTGCGCAACGACAGCCGGGACATTCTCTACGTCTTCATTCTCACGGCCCTGGTGGCCTTTCTCCTGAATGTTGTCATTTCCAACCATCTTGCAAATTTTGAACTCCGTCCCCTAGAGCGCATGCGGGCCTATATTCTGCGGGTGGAGGACGGCACCTTTGGGGAGCCTCTTGCCCCTATGCGCCCGGACGAAATCGGGCATCTGACCGCCAGCGTTCAGGAAATGAGCGAGAAGATCGGAGAGTTGATGGCCGCGGTGAAGACGGAGCAGGAGCGCCTCCGGACGGCGGAGTTCAAATCCCTGCAGGCTCAGATCAACCCGCATTTTCTCTATAACTCCCTGGACTCCATCAACTGGCTGGCCCGGCGGGGCGATGTGCAGAAGATGACGGAGATGATCGCGGCGCTGACCACCTTTTTCCGCATCGGCCTCTCCAAGGGGCGGGACATCATCGCCCTGCGGGAAGAGGTGGAGCATATCCGAAACTATTTGGTGATTCAAAAAATCCGGTACAGCGATCAGTTTGAGTACTCCATTTATGTGGACCCCGCCACGGAGCATTGCTTTGTACCCAAGCTCATGCTTCAGCCATTGGTGGAAAACGCCCTGTACCACGGCATCAAACTCTGCCCGCGGAAATGTATGCTGGTTATTCAGATTTTCTCCCGGGGGGACGAAATCGAGCTGGAGGTTCTGGACAACGGGGTCGGCATGGACCCAGAGACGCTGGAGGCCCTGCGGGAGGCCATGGCCCACACCGGTCAGAACCGGACGAACAGCTATGGAGTTGTCAATGTCAACGACCGGATTCAAATCCTAGCCGGAGCTCAGTACGGGCTGACCTTTACCAGTGAAAAAGGCGTGGGCACCTCCGCGAAGATCGTATTGCCCAACACCTTGAGGAAGGAGAACGCGGATGTATAGCGTATTTCTTGCCGACGACGAACGTCTGATCCGGGAGGGACTTGCCGAGACGCTCCCCTGGGACTCCCTTGGCCTGTCCCTGGTGGGAATGGCGCCGGACGGGAAACAGGCCCTTCAGGATATCCGGGAGCGAAAGCCGGACATCGTGCTGACGGACATCCGGATGCCGTATATGGACGGGCTGGAATTAATTGCGAAAATCCGGGAAATCCAGCCGGAGTGCAGAATTGTCATCCTTACTGGCTACGGAGAGTTTGAGTACGCGCAGACGGCCATCCGCTTTGGCGTATCGGACTTTCTCCTGAAACCGATCGATATCTCCGACCTGTGCCGCATTCTGCGGCACATTGTCCAAGAGCTGGACGGCATCCGGTGCCATAAAAGTGAGCTGGCGGAAATGCGCAGCCGTTTGCAATGCGCGGACGAGTATCAGTTCAAGCGGCGGCTTTTGCGGTGCATAACCGGGCGGGAGCCCCTCCAGCAGCTGTTCCAGTATCTGCCGGAGCACATGCGGCGGGCCAGGGCCTTTTGCCTGGTGTTGCTCCAGCTTGACCGCTTCGACAGCCTGACCGCAACCATGGACGAGGAGACGGTGTTCAGCATGACGCAGCAGCTAGAGCAGTCCCTGGAGAAGGCTGGTGAGCGGATGCAGCTGACCGTTGTTGAGGAATTCAGCGGGCGGTATCTGCTCTTTTTCACTGGCTGGGAGGCGGAGGAGCTGCGTTTCTCCGTTCGCTCCTTTATCCGGCGGCTCCGGCTCATTGAGCCGGAGATGGAATTTACCACGGTAACCTCCGCCATATACGGGGGACTTGTCGACTGCCAGACGGCCTATGAATTTGTGCAGCAGGGGAGCAAGTATACCTTTCAGCTGGGAAGCAACCGGGACGTCCAGATGGAAGAGCTGAAAGACGATGCCGTCAATCCACTGCCGGACGTCCCCAACGTCGGGCGTGTGATCCGCTCCATTTCCACATTTGACAAAAAGACCATCCTCCAGGATTTTCAAATGCTGGCAAACGACATCCGCCAGACCGGGCATAACTCTTACCTCTATACCCACATGCTGGTCAGTGTGGTATATGGTGAGATTACAAAACTCCTGGTGGACATCAACTGTCCCATTGAAAATATCCTGGAGAACCCTCTGGCGGCTTATCAGAAGATTCTGGTCTGCGCCACTCTGGACGACATGCTGGAAGAGCTGTTCCGGTTTGTGGCGCAGATATGCGATTTTGTAAACAACCATGCAAGTGCCAACAAAAGTGCGGCGGACCGGGCGAAGGTCTATATTGAGACCCATTACGCAGATTCCAGCTTGACGTTGGACCGGGTTGCCAGCGCGGTAGGCATTTCCCCCAATTATTTCAGCGCCCTGTTCAAGCAGAGCACCAACTGCTCGTTCATCAGCTATCTTACCAGCGTCCGCATCGCCCACGCCAAGGAACTTTTGAAAAGCGGAAGCTATAAGACTTATGAGGTCGCTATGCGGTGCGGCTATGAAAACCCGACTTATTTCTCTACCATCTTCAAGCGCCAAACAGGCTTTTCCCCCTCGGAATACAATCAAAAAGCCTGAGGCAGCACACCGGGCGGGTTTCCGCTTTGCCTCCCCGCGGCGGCTTGGGCAACCCTGGGAATAAGGCGCGCTTCATGGTATTTTCCGGCCAAAAAGAAACCAGATGGAACAGCTGCACGGCAGCGATCCCATCTGGTTTTCCGCTTTTCAAAACGGCAATCCGGCGCCGCCGGAAGCGGTATTCTCCCAAGTCGTTTAATAGAACGCGCGGATATATGACTCCACGTCCTCCCGGCAGCCTTGGAAGGGACCGGGGGTTTCCATCTTCAGGGAAACCAGGGCCGTGCAGTACAGCAGGGCCTCGTCTACCCCCGCCCGCTGCCGCTCTGTGATATATCCGGCGAAGGTGGTGTCCCCCCGTCCGGTCCGGCCGGAGAGGTTGCGCGCCTTGATGGGGCAGGTGCGGATGCGTTCCCCGTCGTAGGCCAGCACCTCTTTGTTATGGGTAATGAGAACCTCCCGGGCGCCCCACTGGTGGAGCTGCCTGGCCGCTTCCGCCCGGTCTGTCAGTCCGGTTAAAATCTCCGCCTCGGCGGCGTCGGTTTTCAGGTAGTCAATGCAGGGCAGATATTCCCGCTTCTCCGCCCAGTCGTGGAAGGCCATGGTCCTGTCCGGCTCCACGTGCCGAAGGAGGCATTGGACGTCCACCGCGACCTTCCCATGCTTTGCCGCCCCGGCAAAGAGGGGGCCGTCGAAATCGCCGTAGACCAGGCCGGCGAAATGATAGATCTTCGCCTCGATGTCCGGCAGCTCCTCAAAGCGGAAGGGATCGCAGACGCCCAGGGAGGTGCAGGAGCGCGTTTCTTTGTCGGCGGTGAAGTACTGGTTTCGGATGGAGCAGGTGGCGGAAGAGGGCTTCCAGTACAAATCCGCGCCGGAGTCCCGGAAGCGGGCCTCCACATCGGCGTCGGCGGGATTCAGCTTGGTGAACAGGGCGGTTTTGTTCCCGCTCCTGGCGGCGGCGAAACCGGAGGCCACCACGGCGCCGCCGACTTCCTTCCGCTCATTTCCCTGATAGTCGATATTGTGGTCCAGGGATACGGGGCCGATGACCAGAACGTCATAGGTTTTCCTCATACAAAGTCGTTCCTTTTCTATCGTGATTCGTATTCCACCGTGTATGCGCCCTCCGTTCCGATGTGGAACACCAACGCCTGATGGGGCGGCAGGTCTAGGCCTGGGAGCTGGGGGCAGTCCGAGTACCAGAGGTTTGCCCCGGTGTCCGACAGCAGACGGATCAGTTCCGGATGGGCGCTGTGATAACGCCGGTCGCTGGAGGCGCAGCAGACAACGGCCTCCGGCCGGATAGCCTCCAGCAGGGCGGAATCCGCCCCGTCCCGCTGGCCATGGTGGCCCACTTTGAAAATATGGGCCGCCAGGTCCTCTGGGGCGGTATCACGGTAGCCCAGGCAGTTGGTATCCCCTGGGAGCAGAACGCGGGTTCCCCAATAGTCCAGCCGCAAAAGGATGCTGTAATTATTCATGGCCCCGTCCAGGGCGGAGAGCTTCCTGCGAAAAGCGGCAAAATCATCCTCCTGATTCAGGTCCGCGTAGAGGGCTGCCAGCTCCTCCGCTCTTGCCTGGGATGGGCCCAGGCAGCGGATGGCCAGCCCGGGGCAGGGATGAGCCTCCCATCCGGCGGAGAGGGCCCGGAGAACGCCGCCTCCGGCTTCGATCTGCATGCGGAGGGTCCGATAATCGTTCATGGACTGGAGAAATTTCCGCTGGGAGGGGTTGGCCTCCGGGAAAATCGGCAAAGGCCGCAGGGGCCAGGGCAGGCGTTCGGGCAGCGCCTGCCAGAACTCCCCCGGGAACCACTGGCCCGGTATGGGCACGAGCCCGCAGAGATGGTCCTCGTGTATATGGGTATTCGCTATCACATCAATGTGGTCCAGTCCTCTGGCGCAGAGGTATTCCATGAAAGGAATCCGGCCGGAGGAGCGGTCCTGGTATTCCTCCTCCTCTATGCTCCCCCCGTCGATGGCCATGACAAAGCGGCCCCCGGGGCGGGCGGGGTCGGGACATTCCAGCAGGATGGCTTCCCCATAGCCCACATTTACAAAGGTTAGCGTCATCTCTTCCATCGGCTTATCCCATGGCCCGCTTGATATAAAAGCTGGAGAGGAACAGCACTAGGATGGTCATAACAATGGCGCCTGCGCTGCCAAAGCCGAAATCCAGAGACTTGATGCCGTAGTTATAGAGGTATTGCGTAATGGTCGAGGTCGTATTGGCCGGACCGCCGCCGGTAAGGAGGTTTACCTTGTCGAAGAGGCGGAAGCTGTCGATGGTCCGCAGCAGGGCGCAGAGGGCCAGGCTGTTTTTGATATTGGGGATGGTAACGAAGAAGAGGATTTTGAATGCGCCGGCCCCGTCGATGCGGGCGGCCTCGTATTGAGCCTGCGGCACAGACTGCAAGGCGGCGTAGAGAAGCAGAAAGACAAAGGGGGCGCTCTGCCAGACGTCAATCAGCAGCAGCATGCCGAAGGCGGTGCGCATATCGGAGAACCAGTTGAACACAGGCAGATTCAAAGCCTCCATCACCTGGTTGACAATGCCGTAGTTGGGAGAGAGCATCATCCGCCAGCTCAAGGCCACCGTTACCGTGGGAAGCAGGTAGGGCAGGAGCAGCAAAGTCCGCATGGTCTTCTGGCCGCGGGTCAGGCTGTTGACCAAAAGGGCGATGCCAAACCCAATGAGCATCTCAAAAATGACTGCCAGGAGGGTGAATTTCACGGTGTTCAGGATCGCCTGCCGGAAATAGGCGTCGTGGAGGAGCTTTGTATAGTTCCCCAAGGCGATAAAAGAAGCGGGCTTCTGGAGATTCCGCAGGAGGTTATAGTCCGTAAAACTATAGAAGAGGGTGAACAGCAGGGGGTAGGCTGTCATGATCAGCAAGACCAGCATGGTGGGGCTGATCATCCCCAGGCCGAAACGCCTGGCGGCGCTCCCGGCGGTGCGGGCTTTTAGAATTTGGCTTTTTTTCATAGGCGCCTCTCTTTTCTGGAGGTTCGGGCGCCGGGACGCCCAAAGGGCGTCCCGGCATGGGCGTCAGCCCATCAGCTGCTCGAGATTGGCCTGGGCGTCGGCCAGGCCCTGATCCACGGTTTTCACGCCGTTGACAATGTTGTCCATTTCGGTGCCCAGCGTGGTGTAGAACTGGGTCCACTCGGAGATGACAGGGCGGTACATGCCGCTCTCCAGGGCCTTGCAGACCACTTCATACTGGGGATAGGAAGCGAGGACGTCCCCATCCTGGAGGCTGGAGTAGCGGCAGGGTACGCCGCCGGAGGGAACGGTGGACTTCTGCACGTCGGCGTCCATCAGATAGGCCAGCAGCTTTGCGGCCAGCTCCTTATTTTGGCTGTTGTTGGGGACGCCAATGGTCCAGATGCCGTAGACATTGGAATTATACGCCTGCGCTCCGGCGGAGGCCGAGCCGCTAAGCGCGATATAGTCTGCGGTGGAGTCCGCGGTGGGGGTGTACCAGCCGGGCCAGCCGATGCCCATCGTGCCCGCGCCAGTGTCCACGGAGGCAATCAGGTCGTCCTTTACCTGCGCCTCGCCCGTGGCGATGAGCTTCAGGTAGTACTCCATGGCGGCTTTAAATTCGGGGGTGTTTACGGTGGGCTTGTTGGCGTCGTCGAGCACCCAGCCGCCGAAGGACAGGAGAATGGGCAGGAAGTCCACCACCAGATTGTTCTGGTTGTCTCCCCGGTAGATGAAGCCCTTCTTGCCGGAGGCCTGGGCGCTCTCGCAGATCGCCAGCAGGTCGTCCAGGCTCTGGATCTGGCCGGCGGAGTATCCGGCGGCTTCCACGTTGGCCTTGTTGAACATCAGCACGGTGACGTTGCCGTAGTAGGGGGCCAGATACAGCTGGCCGTCCACATAGCAGATCGTGGTGGTGGCGGGAATGATGTCGCTGTCCAGCTCATAGCCCAGCTCCGTCAGGTTGGCCAGAACGCCGCTGGCGGTGAACTCGGCCATCCAGGAGCCATCCACCATGCACAGGTCATAGGTTCCGGCGGGGTTGATGGCGTCCAGGGCGATGCCGGAGTACAGGTCGGACTCGGAGAGCTCCTGCACTTCGCAGGTAACATTGTGTTCGGCCTCAAAGGCGGGAAGGCACTCCTTGATGACGTCGGCATAGGTGCCAGCCCGCAGAATCAGGGTCAGCTTGGTGGGAGCGGCGGAGTCGGAACCGCCGGAGTTCCCCTGAGCGGGGGCGCTGCCGGAAGCATCGCTGGGCGGATCGGTTTTTCCGCCGCAGGCGGCCAGGGACAGGACCATGGCCAGCGTTAGCAGGAACGCAAACAGCTTTTTCATTTCTTTTCCTCCTAATCTTGTTGACGTGGTTGGATTTGGCTGCGCGGGGATATTTTGTTACTCTTTGACAGCGCCGCTTGAAAGTCCGGAAATCAAGTAGTTCTGTGCAAAGATCACAAACAGAGTGATAGGGACGACGGAGATGACGCCTCCCGCTGCCACCAGGCCGAAGTTCGTGAGGTTGTCCTCCGTGTTCAGCAGGGCCAGGGCCAGGGGTACGGTGTTGTTAGCGGGGCTGCGGGTGAAAATGACCGTGTAGGTGTACTCGTTCCAGGCGTACATGAAGGACAGCATGGACACGGCGGCAATGCCCGGGGCCACCAGGGGCAGGACAATCCGCACGAAAAGCTGCCACTCCGTAGCGCCGTCCACCTTGGCGCTCTCCTCCACCTCCTCGGGAAGGTCCTGGAAGAAGCTGATCAGGAACCAGATGATCAGCGGCACATTGATGAGCACGCAGGCCAGGGCCACGGGAAGTTTGGTGTTCAAAACACCCAGCTTGTTGAACATGATATAAAGCGGAATGGTGAATGCCACCGGAGGCAGCACCCGCACCAGCAGCACCCAGTAGGTCAGGGGCTTTTTCAGGCCAAAGCGGAAGCGCCGCCGGGCCAGCACATAGGCCGCGCAGACGCCCACCAGCAGCGACAAAACCAGGGAACTGAACGTAGTCTGGAGGCTGTTGGCAATGGCCTGGCCAAAGCCCCCGCCAGTGAAGAGCTGCGCAAAGTGCTCCACGGTCAAGGAGCTGGGCAGCAGGGAGATGTGGCCCCGCATTTCGTCGGTGGGCCGGATGGCCATGGCCAACAGCCAATAGATGGGAAACAGCGAGATCAGCAGCAGCAGGGCGCAGGCGGCTCCCTTGGCCCAGGCGGTGGCTTTTTTCTTCGTTTTCATAGCAGTCCTCCTTATGTCCTCCTGGCCGCAGGCCGGGCTGTCTTGTATATAAATTATATGCACTTTGACAGAAAACTGGCTCAACTAGAGCAGCGAATCTGGAGCTTGGCCGGAATAATTGTAACCGGAGGACACTCCTCGCCATTCAGCAGGGCATGGAGATGGTCCACCCCCACCTCGCCAATGCGGCGGCAGTCGATGTGCACGGAGGTCAGCTCCGGCTCCACCACGCCGCAGATAGTGGAGTCATCGAAGCCCACCACCGCCAGATCCTCCGGAACTTTCAGGCCCAGGCGCTGGGCGGCTTTCAGGACTCCGGCGGCAACAACGTCGTTGGCTCCCAGGATGGCGGTGGGCCGGTCCTTCCGGCTTAGCAGGTCCATGGCTGTTTGGGCGGCGCTTTCGACGGCGGGGTCGCACATGGCTACCTGCGGGGTCCCGGTTTTTAGGCCGCTTTCTTCCATAATCTGGAGAAACGCATTGTACCGCTCGCCAACGATATAGGGGGAAAAGCGTCCGGCGATCATAGCGATGCTGCGGTGTCCCCGCTGAAGCAGATGCTCCACCGCCAGCCGGACGCCGCCGTACTCGTCGGAAAGTACGCAGGGGAGATCGAAGCCGGGCATCCGATTGTTCACCAGCACCACGGCGATGTGCTTGCTCTGAAATTCAGACACCATGTCCGCTTGGGCGCTGCCCCCCAGAATGACCCCCTCAACCTGCTTGTTCTGGGCGGTGCCCGCGGCCTGAGCCCAGTCCGCCGCTGTGGAGATAACCAGCTGGCGGTCCGACTGGATGGTTCGCCGCATGATGCTCTCACAGATACGGGCGTAAAATTCGTCCAGAATCGTAGCGTCCTTTTTGCAGATCAGGAAGGCGATTTTATCGGTCCGCTGCCGGACCATGGCCCGGGCAATGGCATTGGGGGAATAGTGGAGAATTTCCGCCGCCTCGAAAACCTTCCGCCTGGTGGCATCCCGGACCTGGCCAGGGTTGGAGAAGGTGCGGGATACGGTGGCTGTTGAGACGCCAGCGAGGCGGGAAACGTCATAAATTGTGGCATCCATAAGCGGAAAAACCCTCTTTTCAAATAAGTAAGCGCTTACATTTTTGGGACAAAGCTACTGCTAATTATCAAAATTTTGAGCATCTTCATACTTGCCTTTTTTTAAAGATTATCATATTGTCAAAAAGAGTGCAAGTGGAAGCGAGCGTTTTTGGATAAAAAAACAATTTCCCCTTTTATTTATGTGCAAACTGCTATAAATCTCCCTAAAATGTAATCGCTTACAAATCGGATTGGGATATAGGGCAGGAGTATTGAACCGTTTTATCGGACTGCACAATGCTCCTACCCTTATTTTATCCCGGGAAGTCTTGAACTGTCTTGCTTTCCGGTGCTGATTTATCATCCGCAAAAATGGACACGCGATGTCAAAAAATCAGAAACTGCGACTTTTGAACCCCTTGTCTAATTAACTTTCCGATTTTTTGTCCTCATGGATCGCCTCAAATTGATCTGGCGTTTTATGATTAAGGGTACTATGCGGTGGTTGAGTATGTAAAATTTTATGTAATTATCGACGCTTTTTCGAACTGTTGTTCTAATTTGTGCTGCGTATGATAGATTTCGTCCTGCTTCATGAAAAAGAAAAACGACGCCATGACGGTGTTGTCATAAGGCTGGCCTGGAGCAGAGAAAGACTGGACAACCTTGTTCATACGCAACAGCTTGCGGAAAGTCTTAGAAGTATATTGTTCCCCTTGGTCACTATAAAACATCAGAGACCACGGGGCATTTCTGCTTTCGAAAGCCTGTCTGAATGTTGAGGTGATTTAGATAAGCGTCTTGGGGTTCATGCCGCTCTTTGCCATGTTGGAACAGAATGTGTGCCTGCAAACGTGGGGGTGACTTTGGGCATCTGCACCTTATAGATGCTGTTGTACTTCTGGCAGATGTGCTTGAAGTAATGCTCCCAGTGAAGCGCCACCATCGGCTTGCCATCCTTGTCCAGGTACAGAAAGCCGCACCTTCCGCCGATCATCGGCTCGGTCTTGGGCTTTGGCCTGTTGGCGATAATGCGCTGGAAGCACTGGTACACATCGTCTGTCATAGGGATTTCCCGCGTCCGCTGGAAGTTTTTGTGTCCTCGATGATATGCTCCATGTTCCGCTTCCGCTGAAGTTGGTGGTTGACGCTGATTTTGCGGTTCTTCATGTCCAGGTCAGCCAGGGTCAGCCCTACAAACTCCGAAATGCGAAGTCCCGTCTTGAACAGGATATAAATGCCGTCATAATACCGGGAAAAGTGCTTGAAACTCCAGAAGTGCCCGCTCCTGTTTTCTTGGGATTGCTTCCCTTGTTACGCTGTCGTTGACAACGACAGTGGCAAGCTGAAACTCAAACGGATTTTTGCGTATCAAATCATCATCGACCGCCATTTGAAAGGCAGGCCGGACAACGCCCCGAATGGAATGAATAGAGCTGTACCTCTGCCGTCCTGCTGTAACTTGATGAGCCAGCACTTGGCGTCGGACAACTTCACCCGGTCAATGCGCTGTCTGCCAAAGTCCTCTTTCCTGATGATATTGAGGATAAAGTTATAGTTGGCCTCGGTGTTGTGCCGGACGCCGGTTTTCTGGGAGAGGTACTTTTTCACCAAATCCAGAACGGTCATCTCCCCGCCTTGGGGAATAATGGCATCCTCAATGTTTTCCTTTTCCCGCAGGGAAAGCCCGTCCCGTTTCCCTTGGGGCGTGCTGTCTGTGGCTTCCAGTTTCCAGCTGTAAACAAACTGGGGCTTGCCAGAGGCGTCGATGTATTTATACGCATATCATCCGTCCTTGCGTTGGCTCTCTCCGCTGCGAAGAATGCGGTTCTTGCTGTCACGTCGCTTTTCGCTCACGTCTATGCTCCTTTCTGTGTTTCTGTGAAAAGAGCCTCGGCACGATATAATGGCATTATACCATGAACCATGCGTTAGGCTGCTCTCATGGTTGTTTATACCCTTGTTATGCTTTCCTGGCGGCTAAGCGGTTCGGCAAAGTAGGGAATTATGAGCAGTGGTGTACCCTAAAACTCGTAAGTAATACACTTGAATTTCTTGATCGTAAAATTCTACGGCTTAAACCAAAAATTCCACTTAAGAGATTCTATCAGCGATAGGGGAAAAATCTGCTGATTTCTTTCAAACTTACCCTTGACAAAAGCTCTCAGAGGGCAACGCCACAGGCAAGATACCCGACAAGCACTTTACCCGGCTTCTTGCCGAATATGACGAGGAACAGACCGGGCTTGAAACGTCCATAGCTGAATGGCAAAGGCAGATTGAAAACTGGAATGCCGACAGGCTGAAAACAGACCAGTTTATCCAGCTTGTGAAACGCTACACTGATTTCTCTGAATTGACAACGCCCATGCTCAACGAGTTTATCGAGAAAGTGGTTGTACATGAGGGCGAGGGGCGGGGGAATGACCGCCGCCAGAGGATAGACATTTATCTGAATTTTATCGGGGCTTTTGAAGTGCCGGAATATATCGTCACCCCGGCAGAGGTAGAGGAACAACGCCGCCAGCGTGAAGAACAGGCGGCAAAGGAAGCCCGGTCAAAGGAGCTTGCAAAGGCGCGGTATGAGAAACGCAAGGCAGAAAAACGGGAATTTACCGCAAGGAAGGAAGCGGGGCTTCTCACCCCGGAGGAACTGGAAGAGGAGGAAAAGCGGCTTGCACACAACCGGGAGTGGCAAAAGGAATGGCGGGAGAAACGAAAAGCCAGCGAGCCGGAGAAGCCGCCCAAGCAGAAATCCATAAAGGAGCTTATGGCGGTTGAAAAGACCGGGGCAGACCTCACGCCGGAGGAAACGGAACGGCTTGCGGCATACCGCCGTAAGAAAGCCGACCAGCAGAGGGCAAGGCGGGAGGGAAAGAAAAGCGACCAGCCGAAAAGAAAAGTCAGTTAGTGGGGGCAGCCCCGCGCCGGGAGGAACAAAAGGAGCATTGTGGAAATGTGCATAACAGGCTATGGAATCATGGATAACCCTGTTCACAGCACATGGAAAAGCTAAAGTGCAGCTTTCCCACGTCCTGCAAACAGAGTTACCCACAATTCCATAAGATAGCCAGTTATA
>Ga0137309_100719_pt1 | contig 24073 bp, 26 predicted proteins | sample NAcewiD2O_June_FD_97179 | JGI IMG/M metagenome (GOLD analysis project Ga0137309, IMG submission 97179) | Mouse cecal microbial communities from Vienna, Austria - N-Acetylneuraminic amended D2O_June | ecosystem: Host-associated > Mammals > Digestive system > Large intestine > Cecum | place... | reverse complement strand
TGGCTTATATAAGGGGCAGAGGGCAGCATCCACAGGGTGCTGTCCTCTGATTAATATCTGAGCGTTCTTAGTTTCTGCCCTTTCTGTCGGTTATGGCAAAATTTCTTGGAACTTTAGGGAAAGAGGAATTGTTTTCCGGAGACGGGTAGTGTATAATTATAGTCTGTATAGGTGTAGCCTCTATGGTGTACCCATACCAAAACATGAGTTGAGCAAAAATGGATAAGCTATAACGATTGGAAAGGGACAGCTTGTGATGAAAATATTTGACAATATCACAGATATCGTCCGGGATGACTTGAAAGAAACGATACAGCGTGGCAGCAAGGTTTCCATAGCGGCCGCTTGCTTTTCCATGTATGCATACAAAGAGTTGAAACATCAGTTGGAACAGGTAGAAGAATTCCGTTTTATCTTTACTTCCCCGACCTTCGTTCAAGAGCGGGCCGAAAAGCAAAGACGGGAGTTCTACATTCCAAGACTTAGCAGAGAAACCAGCCTATATGGTACAGAATTTGAAATCAAGCTGCGCAATGAAATGACCCAACGGGCTGTTGCCAGAGAGTGTGCTGACTGGATTAGGCGTAAAGCTATCTTCAAATCCAATGTCACTGGGGAAAACATGGGCGGATTTATGACAGTCGATTCTCCTGTGGAGCAGACCGCCTATATGCCGTTGAATGGCTTTACAACAGTGGATATCGGCTGTGAACGCGGCAATAACAGCTACAACATGGTCAACCGGATGGAGGCACCGTTCTCCACCCAGTATATGCAGCTGTTTGAAACGCTTTGGAGTGATCACGAGAAGATGCAGGATGTGACCGAAATGATTATCTCCAACATCAGTACAGCCTATAACGAGAATTCGCCGGAGTTTATCTACTTCATGACCCTATACCATGTTTTCAGCGAATTTCTGAACGATATTTCTGAGGATGTTCTGCCCAATGAGGCCACTGGCTTCAAGCAGAGCAAAATCTGGAGTATGCTCTATGATTTTCAGCGGGACGCCGTCCTTGCCATTATCAACAAACTGGAACAGTATAACGGTTGTATCCTGGCAGACAGCGTAGGTTTGGGCAAGACCTTTACCGCTCTTGCCGTCATCAAGTATTACGAGAACAGAAACAAATCCGTGCTTGTCCTCTGCCCCAAAAAGTTGGCGGAGAACTGGAACACCTATAAGGACAACTATGTCAACAATCCCATTGCCGCCGACCGACTGAATTATGATGTGCTGTTTCATACAGACTTGTCCCGCTCTGGCGGTACATCCAACGGGCTTGACCTTGATCGGCTGAACTGGGGCAATTATGACCTTGTTGTGATTGACGAATCCCACAATTTCCGTAATGGCGCCGGGACTCATGCCAATACGCAGGAGAACCGCTACATAAGGCTGATGGACAGAGTGATTCGTGCGGGCGTTCGGACTAAGGTGCTGATGCTGTCCGCAACGCCGGTCAATAACCGCTTTACCGACCTTAAAAACCAGCTTGCCATCGCCTATGAAGGAAATCCGGACTTCATCAATGAGGCGCTGGACACAAAAAAGCCCATTGACGAGATTTTCCGGCAAGCTCAGAAATCGTTCAATGCCTGGAGCAAGCTCGACCCGGATGTACGTACTACCGATGCCCTGCTCCGCACGTTGGACTTTGATTTCTTTGAACTGCTGGACAGTGTGACGATTGCCCGCTCCCGGCGGCACATCGAAAAGTATTACGATACGGCGGCGATTGGACAATTCCCGGAGCGGCTGAAACCGATTTCCCTGCGTCCCAGTATGACCGACCTGTCCAGTGCCATCAACTACAACCAGATATTTGAGCTGCTGACCCAGTTGAGTTTGTGTATCTATACGCCGTCAAACTACATCTTTCCAAGCAAGATTGCCAAGTATATCGACCTGACTCACAACAAGGGCAACAACCTTACTCAGCAAGGGCGTGAACAAGGTATCCGGCGGCTGATGAGCATCAATCTCTTAAAGCGGCTGGAAAGCTCTGTGTACTCCTTCAACCTGACACTTATGCGAATCCTTGACCTGATCACTGGCACAATCAAAGCCATTGATGACTATGAAAAATACGGTCAGGCTGACATTGATATGATCGAAGCGTCCGAAGATGACTTTGACATGGAGGACGGCAGTACCGATTACTTCACTGTAGGCAAAAAGGTGAAAATCGATCTGGCTGATATGGACTATAAGACCTGGTGTGCAGAACTGCAACAGGATGAGGAAAATCTTGAACTGCTGACATTGATGATAGCCGACATTACGCCGGAACATGACCTGAAGCTCCGGAACCTTCTGCATTTACTGGACGAAAAAATGCGTACTCCCATCAACGTGGGTAACAAGAAGGTGCTGATCTTCTCGGCGTTTTCCGATACGGCGGAGTATCTGTATGACCAAGTAGCCGGATATGTCAAAGAGAAGTACGGTTTGGATACGGCGGTCATAACCGGAAGCATTGACGGACGCACGACCATCAAGGGACTGAAAGCTACCCTGAACAATGTGCTGACTTGCTTCTCCCCCATCTCCAAGGGGCGGGATGTACTGATGCCAGGCAGTACAAAGGAGATCGATATTCTGATCGCCACCGACTGCATCTCCGAAGGGCAGAATTTGCAGGACTGCGATTATCTGGTCAACTACGATATTCATTGGAACCCGGTGCGTATCATCCAGCGGTTCGGACGTATCGACCGCATTGGCAGCAAAAACAAGGTGATCCAGCTGGTGAATTTCTGGCCGGATATGACGCTGGACGAATACATCAACCTGAAATCCCGTGTGGAGACCCGGATGAAGATATCCGTGATGACTTCCACCGGCGATGACGACTTGATTAACCCGGAAGAAAAAGGAGATCTGGAATACCGCAAGCAGCAGCTGAAGCGGCTCCAGGAGGAAGTGGTGGATATGGAGGATATGTCCACCGGTATCTCCATCATGGATCTGGGGCTGAACGAGTTCCGGCTCGATTTGTTGGACTACATCAAGACCCACGGCGATTTGGCAAAAAAGCCGAAGGGGCTTCATGCCGTTGTACCTGCAACCGCTGAAAACCCGGAGGGCGTGATCTTTGTCCTGCGGAATATCAACAACAGCGTCAATATCGACAATCAGAACCGCATCCATCCCTTTTATATGGTCTATATCCGCACAGACGGCGAGGTGGTCTGCGACTACCTGAACCCGAAGAAGCTGCTGGACACCATTCGACTGCTGTGCCGGGGCAAGTCGGAACCGCTCATGCCGCTGTGCGCAAAATTCAACGTGGAAACGGATGATGGCAGGAACATGAAGGATGTGTCGCAGCTTCTTTCCGACGCGATCAACTCTATTATGGATGTGAAGGAAGAAAGCGACATTGACAGTCTGTTCTCCGCTGGTGGCACTTCTGCGCTGATGAATGCGGTATCCGGGCTGGATGATTTTGAACTGATCTGCTTCCTGGCGGTCAAATAAGGAGGTTCGGCCATGCTTGGTCTGCCTAAAAGCACCGAATTTAACCGGCGCATCCCAAAGCAGAAGTTTTACGAAAACCTTACCATTTCCTCAGCGCTGAAGCGTATCTTTGTGGAACAGATCAGGGTGATTTGGTGGCGGAACAAGATTGCTCCCGCCACAATGAACCTTGCCGTCGGGGAGGCAGTTACGGAAATCGAGGTGTTCGAGGTCTGCCTGTCCGCGCCCCAGCTGGACGAGGCTGTTCTGCGGCAGATTGACAAGGAGATACCCTACCACATCCTGTTTCTGCTGGAATATGAGGGCAAATATCAGGCGTGGACGGCCTATAAGGAGGCGACGGGCAGTGGGACGAACGCTTTCAAGGTGGGCAGCTACTACCACACCGATTGGATGGAGGAAGCCGCCCTGCCGCTAAAATTGGATGGACTGAATACCGATAAGGTATATGAAAACTTCGTCCGGCAAATCGCTGGGGAAGCATTGACTTCCGGCGCGGGCGAAACACTGAAAGAGTCAGTGGAGCGGGATACCCGCAGGCAGGAGCTGGAAAAGCAGATTGCAGCGCTACAGGTGAAGGTGCGTCGAGAACGGCAACTGAATAAACAGGTTCAGTTGAATGCGGAATTGAAAAGATTGAAGAAGGAATTGGAGGAACTGTAGTGGACTTTTCGGATTATATCAATATAGCTGCCATTATTTTAGCCCCAATCGTATCTGTGATTGTGGGACAAAAATTGCAAAATAGAGCAAGAAAACGCGATGATAAGATGCAGATTTTCAAAATTCTGATGTCAAGCCGAATTTATGGATGGACAAATGCAAGTGTAGAGGCTTTGAACCTAATCGAAGTCGTGTTTGCTAAAGATAAAAAGGTTATTTCACAGTGGAAAAGGTATTACGATGTTCTTTCCGTTGAAAAACCTGATGCTGCTCAGCGTGAAAAGATGATAAAGGAAAGAGATGCTTTGTTAGAAGTCATAGCTGTTTCATTGGGATATAAAGATAATGTCACATTAAGAACTATACAAAATTCTTATCAGCCAGTTGGATTAGCTGATATGTTGAAAAAGCAGGAGAGATATCAAGATAATCAACTTGAGCTTATGGAAAGATTTATGTCTTTAGTTCCAAAAACTAACACGGAGGAAGGACAAAATGGACAAGCTGAAAATGGCAACCCCTGACCTGACCCAAGCCAACATTGAAAAACTCGCCGCCCTGTTCCCCGCCTGCGTGACTGAGGCCCGGGGCGAGGACGGCAGGCTGAAAAAGGCGGTCAACTTTGAGCTTTTGCGGCAACTGCTGTCCGACGTGGTGCTGGAGGGCGATGAGGCCTATGAGTTTACCTGGGTAGGCAAGAAGGCCGCTATTGTGGAGGCCAACCGCCCCATCCGCAAGACCCTGCGCCCCTGTCCGGCGGAGAGCGTGGACTGGGACACCACCGAAAACCTCTATATTGAGGGCGACAACCTGGAAGTGCTGAAGCTGTTGCAGGAGAGCTATCTGGGCAAGGTGAAGATGATCTACATCGACCCGCCCTACAACACCGGAAACGACTTTATCTATCGGGACGATTTCGGTATGAGTGGGGAGGAATTCAGCGAAGGAATCGGGCAGGTGGATGAGAACGGCGACCGGCTTTTCAGGAATACGGACAGCAACGGGCGGTTTCATTCCGATTGGTGCAGTATGATCTATTCTCGGTTGATGCTGGCCAGGAATCTGCTCACAAATGACGGGGTTATTTTTGTTAGTATTGGTGAAGAAGAAATAGAAAATCTCCGCAAGATAGCTGACGAGGTATTTGGAAGAAAAAATATGGTCGGCACAATCTTGTGGAAAAAGAAAACAAATGGCAATAATATGGGGTACTTGCCGCCAGTACATGACTATATTGTTTGCTATGCAAAAAATCTGACTGACATTGAAGATATGGGCTATTCAGTTACCAAAGAGTTTATTGCAAGGACATTTTCCAACCCGGATAATGACCCACGTGGGCCTTGGACTACAACTGACTTGTCAGCAAATCATAAAGGTCCTTACTTCCCTATCATCAACCCTGAAACAGGGGAAAGTTTTCTGCCACCAGATGGTCGGTACTGGGTCTTTAATGAGAAAGAAGTCCAAAAAAGAATTGCTGATGGAAGGATTATTTTTGGGAAGACTGGCACTTCACGCCCGGTTCAAAAGGTTTTTGCTGCAAACAGAAAATTTGCCAGGACACCTGCTGAGTCATGGTGGGATAAGCAGGGTATGAATGAAGATGCAACTGAAGAACTAAAAGGACTTCTGGGTGTCGCTAAACTTTTCACCCATCCAAAACCTACAAAACTACTTAAACATCTTATTACTATAGCCACAGAGAAAGACTCTATTATATTAGATTTCTTTTCTGGATCATCAACTACTGCGGATGCCACAATGCAACTTAATGCCGAGGATAGTGGAACCAGAAAATTTATCATGGTGCAATTACAAGAAGAATGCACGGAAGGTAGCCCTGCAAAAATGTCTGGATATGGGACAATATGCGAGTTAGCTAAGGAGCGCATCCGCCGCGCCGCCAAGAAAATCGCTGCGGACAACCCCGGCAAGCCCTTTGACGGCGGATTCCGTGTGTTCAAGCTGGCCGACACCAACATGACCGATGTTTTCTACTCCGCCGGGGAGTACACCCAGGACCTGCTGTCCCAGCTGGAGAGCAACATCAAGCCCGACCGCACCGACCTGGACCTGCTGTTTGGCTGTCTGCTGGAGTGGGGCCTGCCCCTATCCATGCCCTACACATCCGAAAAAATTGAGGACTGCACCGTCCACACCTACAACGACGGCGACTTGATCGCCTGCTTTGACGAGAACATCCCCGACACCGTAATCAAGGAGATCGCCAAGCGCCAGCCCCTCCGGGCTGTGTTCCGGGACAGCAGCTTTGCCGACAGCCCCGCCAAAATCAACGTGGGCGAAATTTTCAAAATGCTGGCCCCGGATACCAGAGTGAAGGTTTTGTAACTGGTCAGAAGTGTCTGACTGATTAAAAATCCGAAGCAGTGTTTCGGAAAATAGCAGGCGGAGGATAGTCAGGCCCTTGGAACATCGGCAGATGGAGCAAAAGTCCCTGATGCCCTCAACCAAGGGAAGGTGATTTGATGAGCACTGATTTTATCGTTTATGAAGCGAAAGCGTTCTATAATGCGTACATAGGCTTGGAACAGCTGAACCGAGAAGTTGAAGACAAAATGTTGCTGTGGATTCCTATGCTTGTCAATGGAGCGTTTTCTATCGAAATTACTCTCAAAGCAATCCTCTTTAAAAGAGGCATTGAATATGGCAAAGAGCACAATTTGCTCATTCTGTTTGAAATGCTGCCAAAATCAATTCAAGATGAAATCTGGAGTCATTTGGCTGAAAAAGCACCAGAATATGCAGATCCAAAGCGCCGAACAGATGAACTTATTCTCATTTCCAATGCATTTGTTGACTACCGTTATGTTTTTGAAGGTAAAGTTGTTCCAGCTTTTGATATGCGTTTCCTTTCTGCGTTTGCTAATGCGGCAATTTGTACTATGTTTTCTCTTGGGTATAATTTGTTTTTGATTCCCTGCACAAGCGAAAAAACGGATCAGGAAATTGACAGCATGATTGAAAGCAATAGAGCAGAATCTATTCAAGCAATACAAGCTCACATTGAGAAAAAAAGGAGGTGAATGTTCATGCGACTTCAATACCGACACCAGAAATTCCAGGCCGACGCGGCCAGGGCCGTTGTGGATGTCTTTGCCGGACAGCCCTATCTGACCCCCACCTATATGATGGACCGAGGCAGCGGCAACTATCAGATCGGTGTCAATGAAGAACGGGACTTCACCGGATTCAGCAACCAGAGGATTGTGCCGGAGCTGTCCGACCAGCGGATTCTGGAGCAGCTGAACAAAATCCAGTGCGCCAACCAGATCAAGCCGTCGGACAAGCTGGAGGGACGGGCCAACGGCTACAACCTCACCATTGAGATGGAGACCGGTGTGGGCAAGACCTACACCTACATCAAGACCATGTTCGAGCTGAACAAGCACTACGGCTGGAGCAAATTTATTGTTGTCGTTCCCAGCGTAGCTATCCGAGAGGGCGTGTATAAGTCCTTTGAGATGACCCAGGAGCATTTTGCCGAGGAATATGGGAAGAAGATACGCTTTTTTATATACAACTCCGCCCAACTGACGGAGATCGACCGCTTTGCGTCGGACAGCTCCATCAATGTGATGATTATCAATTCCCAGGCGTTCAATGCAAAAGGCAAGGATGCCCGCCGGATTTACATGAAGCTGGATGAATTTCGTTCCCGCCGGCCCATTGATATTATCGCTAAAACTAACCCAATTTTGATCATTGACGAGCCCCAGTCGGTGGAGGGCAAGCAGACCAGAGAACGGTTGAAGGAATTCCACCCGCTTCTGACCCTGCGCTACTCCGCCACCCATAAAAGCGACAGCATCTACAATATGGTGTTCCGTCTGGATGCTATGGAGGCTTACAACCGGCGGCTGGTCAAGAAGATTGCCGTAAAGGGTATCACCGAAAGCGGCAGCACCGCCACCGACAGCTACCTCTATCTGGAAAGCATCAATCTCTCCAAAAGCGACCCCACCGCCACCTTGCAGTTTGAGGTGAAGATGGCCGGCGGCGCTCCGAAGAAAAAGAGCCGCATCGTCAAAATTGGAGACAACCTTTACGACTATTCCGGCGGATTGGAGGAATACAGAAACGGCTTTGTGGTCAAGCAGATCGATGGGCGGGATGATTCTGTTGAATTTTTGAACGGCATCAAAATTTTTGCTGGAGATGTGATCGGTGCGGTGGATGAAGACCAACTTCGCCGCATCCAGATACGGGAAACCATTCTCTCCCATATCCAGCGGGAGCGCCAGTTGTTTTACAAGGGTATCAAAGTCCTCTCGCTGTTCTTCATTGACGAAGTGGCAAACTACCGGGAATATGATGCGGCTGGCCAGCCAGTCAACGGAAAATATGCCGCCATGTTTGAGGAGGAGTATGAGGACATTATTGGAAGTATGCAGCTTGCCATTGGCGATGATGAGTATCTCAGGTACTTGCAGGCTATCTCGGCATCAAAGACCCACGCTGGTTATTTTTCGGTGGACGGCAAAGGCAAAATGGTCAACTCCAAGGTTGGCCGTAAGGAAACGACCTCTGATGATGTGAGTGCCTATGAGCTGATTATGCGGAACAAGGAGTTGCTGTTGGACCGCGACCCAGTTCGCTCCCCGGTGCGGTTCATCTTCTCCCACTCCGCCCTGCGGGAGGGCTGGGACAACCCGAATGTATTCCAGATTTGCACCTTGAAGCAGAGCGGCAGCGATGTCCGCAAGCGGCAGGAGGTGGGGCGCGGTCTGCGCCTGTGCGTCAACCAGAACGGCGAGCGGATGGATACCAATGTCCTTGGCAACGATGTGCATAACATCAACATTCTCACTGTCATTGCCAGTGAAAGCTACGACTCTTTCGCCAAGGGGCTGCAAACGGAGATGGCCGAAGCGGTCGCCGACCGTCCCCGCGCTGTAACAGTGGAATTGTTCGTCGGTAAGGTTATCAAAGACGAGCATGGCAATGAGCAGGTCATCGACCAAGCCACAGCCTCCGTCATCCACTTCGATATGATCGTCAATGGTTATATCGACCGCAAGGGCGCACTGACTGACAAATATTATGAAGATAAGGCAAACGGTGAACTCAAAGTAGCGGAAGAAGTCGCAGGCTCCGCCGCCTCAGTGCTTGCGATCATTGATTCCATTTATGACGAGCGCAGTATGCAGCCGGAAAACGCCCGCAGCAACAATGTAGAGCTGCAGGTGGATGAGGACAAATTGGCTATGCCGGAATTTAAGGCACTGTGGTCAAAAATCAACGCCAAATCTGTCTATATTGTAGATTTTGATACGGAGGAACTGATCCAAAAAGCTATTGCCGCCTTGGACAGCAAGTTGCGCGTCTCCAGAATTCACTTTCAGGTAGAGACCGGGGCAATGACGACAATCCAATCCAAAGAAGAACTGCTTTCCGGTGCATCCTTTGTGAAAGAAGAATCCGCCAGCTACAGTGTGACTATGACGGCAAATTCCAATGTGAAGTATGATTTGATTGGAAAGCTGGTTGATGAAACCGGGCTGACCCGCAAAGCCCTTGTTGCCATTCTAAAGGGCATCCAGTCTACTGTATTCAGTCAGTTTAAGGATAACCCGGAGGAGTTTATCGTCAAAGCCGCAGCTCTCATCAACGACGAGAAAGCAACAGCGGTTATTGAGCATATCACCTATGATGTTCTGGATGACCACTATGGCACAGATGTCTTTACCGATCCGACAATCAAAGGCAGGCTTGGATTCAACGCAATGAAAGCAAAAAAACATCTGTATGACCATATCGTTTATGACTCCACCGGAGAACGGGATTTTGCCGCCGAACTTGATACGAATACTAATGTGGCAGTCTATGTGAAGCTGCCGGACGGGTTTTATATCGCAACGCCGGTGGGCCATTATAACCCGGACTGGGCCATTGCTTTCTATGAGGGAAGTGTCAAACACATTTACTTTGTGGCGGAAACAAAAGGCTCTATGCGTTCTATGCAATTGCGGTTGATTGAGCAATCCAAAATCCACTGCGCAAGAGAACACTTCAAAGCCATTTCCGGCGATGGAGTAGTTTACGATGTGGTGGATAGCTACAGAACTCTGCTGGAAAAGGTTATGCGGTGACAGTTTCGCTACTTCGCGAGCAGTGCATTTGTTCCCACAAATGCTCAAAATGGACTTCCAGCGGTCACGCTGGAAGTCCATTTTTGCTCGTTGGGGCCGTACCCCAAACCCCGTGAACAGCCCCGTTGCCGGGGCTGGCTATGCGTTCGGGAACCGAACGCTGTTGTCCCTGCTTCGCAGGGACAGGCGGGGCTTTCGCCCCTTGGAGAGCCGGAGAAGCGGCAGACACGGCCTTGCTGGAAAAAGAAAAACGGGGCTGGTCTGCACCTCTGCCCGCTATCGGATAGCGGCAAGACTGGCAAGGGATTGTCTGGACAATTCCCAAATCTCGTCCAGGCGGTTCTGCAAATCCTCAATGTCCGCAGCATAGATGCTCTCGGTTTCGTTCGCCCGTTTAGCGTACTGGTTCAGATTATCGGAACATCGCCGGAGCATAACAGTAAGCTGGCGCACATCCTTCAGGTCCAGCCTGATACAAATTCCATCCAGCGCCATCTTACGGACATAGGCGCTCATAGTCAGAATTCCAGCGTCCTCCATTTTGAGTTTTATCCGCTCCTTGTCCTCCGGCGAGATGCGGATTTTCAGTTCTTCGGTTCGGTTGCTCATTGCTTTTTGGCTCCTCCCCTCGCAAATAAAATCAAGCCGTTTTTGATTTCCGACATCGTGCCGCAAATCAGATTTTCAAAAAATGGCCGGACACAGGAGGCCAATTCCCATGTCCGGCACATATTCCGTGTTTCTGTTACGGTTAGTGGTGGTGACATATTTTGACACCACCAACAGCCGTAACGCATTTCATTCTAACCGTTACAGATAATCAAGTGGTACTTTTGACCACTTGATTATTCGTAACACCATGCGTAAATTCGTTACGATTGAGGTAAGGGGTCAATTTGACCACTCACCTTATCCGTAACGCTCTGGCGATACGCCCGCTGGCGGCAGGCATTGCAGCAGTAGACCGCATCCGACCGCTTGGGGGTAAAGGTTTTTCCGCATCCTTTGCAGACCCGGTTTTGCCGTTTTTCCAATCGCCGCCGCTTCAAATCTTTCTGATAACCTCGATTCCCGCACAGATGATAATAGCAATATTTCTTACTGACGATTCGGGTGTAGAACACACGGCCACAGCCTTTGCAGATGATCTTCCGCACAGCCGAGTACGGCCTTATCCCGGCGAGTTTTTCTTCATACCACTGTTTCAGCGTTTCCTGATTTTCATATTCCCAATCGCAGTTCCACATGGAATATTCCCTTCTTTCCATATGTCAAGGCGGGCCAAGTATACCTGACCCGCCCATTCCGTTTTTATACGGTTTCTGCTTCCTGCTTCTGCCTATACCGCATTTTGCTGTGCGCTTTCCTCTGGCAAGCCTCACAGCAGTACCACCCTTTTCCCGGCCATCGTAAACGGCGATCACCCGGTCGGAGTGTTCCACCATATAGCGATTGCGGTGGGAGTAAACGCTGGGCTGGTATTCCTCCCGGATGACAATAACATCCGCACAAGCCTCCAGCATCTCATAGGTCCACTTCTTTTGCCGCAGATTGTCAAGCCGCTTCTGGTAGGGGATCACGGCCACAAGCTCCAGCGCCGGATTTGACTTCCGCATTTCCAGCACAATCTCGGCAAAATACTGGTCTACCCCCTCGGCAAAGCCGCTCATGAAGCGGATAAAGCCGTCAGCGACCGCCTTCTCGATCTCCTTCCGCAGAGCCGCCTTTATGCGGTTGATCTCCTTTTGGGGCAAGTCCCTGTGTCCCGTGACACAACAAGTCTTTTTCTGCATCTGTCTTTCCTCCATTTGATATTGATGGGCTGGCTGGTTCCTTCCGTTTGAAGCGGCTCTGTTTCAACATACCCGGCCACAGCTCCCACGGTCAAGGATGTCGCAGGGCAACACGCATGAGTAGGTATAACCTTTTACTCTTGCCAATAATAGTAGATATAATTTAGCAAGTCAATGATAATACCCTTTTTCACTTTGCGAATATGCCTATTGCATAAGGTACAATCTAATACAAGGCGGAGGTGAGGGCGATGTATGAAGATTTTCTCCCAGAGCGGCTGGCAAAGCTAAGGACGCAAAAGGGCGTATCAGCCCGTGATATGTCCTTGTCGCTGGGGCAGGCAAACAACTATATCAACAACATCGAAAACAAGAAGGCCCTGCCTTCCATGCAGGCGTTCTTCTATATCTGCGAGTACCTTGATGTGACGCCCCAAGAGTTCTTTGATGAAGGGAACGCCCACCCGGAGGCACTCCAGGCATTTATAGCGGAAGCGAAAAAGCTGGATTCCCAATCGTTGGAATACATCCTCGGCATCATGAAAAAGCTGAATGATACAAAATGAAGCGGCCAAGCGACTGGCCGCTTCATTTTGTATTGTACCCGGTGATATTCAGGATATGTCCTGCTTCTATACCGGCGATAATCCAAGAAATGTCCAAGGTAAATAGAGGGTTGCCCGGATTCTTGAGTTGTTCAGAGAAAAGAAGTATAATATGCTTTGCTGGGATGAATATGGACTACACAGCGAAATTAAGTATTGCTACCGACCAGAGAGCCGGGAGTATCTTATTTCCAAAATAGATGCCGTGAATAACTAAAGCGAAACGAATACTTTGAAATGGAGGAGGAAGCTATGGCAGACATATTGATTGTTGAAGATGAAAAAGCCATGCAGGACATCATTGCAGACTATATGCGAAAGGGTGGGCATACCTGCTTTACCGCTGACGATGGTGTAGATGCCCTTGTTATACTGAAAAACCATCCCATGGATTTAATCATCCTGGATGTGATGATGCCCCATCTGGACGGCTTTTCCGTCTGCAAGATGGCGCGGGAAATGAGCGATATGCCCATTATCATGCTCACCGCCAAAAGTGCAGAGGACGACAAGCTGAAAGGCTACGACTACGGCGCAGATGATTACATGACGAAGCCGTTCAGTCCCAAGATCCTGCTGGCAAAGACGAACGCTCTGTTGCGCCGTTCTTCCCCCGCTTCTGCCGGAGCAATTAACGCTGGGAAGATCATGCTCCAGCCGGGTGCCCACAAGGTTTATCTGGACGGCCAGGAGATCACCTTGACCCATAAAGAATATGAATTGCTTGCCTTTCTCATGGCAAATCCCGGACAGATTTTTAATCGGGAACAGCTCTTAAACCGTGTCTGGGGCTATGATTTCGAGGGAACGACCCGCACTGTGGACACCCACATCAAGACCCTGCGGCAAAAGCTGGGGGACGAGAGCAAGCATATTGTCACTCTGATCCGCTCCGGCTATAAATTTGAGGTGGCAGTATGAAAGAATTATTTTCACTCCGCACCGTTCGGAAAAAGATTTTAATGCTTTCCAAACTGGCGGGAATTGCACTGATCTTCTCTTATATCCTGTCAACCGGCCTGCCTGTCAGCAAGGACGCCTCCCTTCTGATTTGGCTCGGATTTGTCTTGCTGTTGATTTTGGGCATCGACTTTTTTATGCAACGCTTTATCACAAAACCGATTGACAAACTGAACACCTCCGCAAAGCGTATGGCAGGGCTGGACTTTTCAGCACCCTGCGACCTTGTTTCGACCGATGAATTTGGGGAATTGTCCTCCAGTCTGAATACGATGGCTGAAAATCTTAGGCAGGCCCTTGCCCGTCTGGAGGATGCAAATACCCGGCTTGAAGGGGATGTAGAAAGGGAGCGGCTTCTTCTGGCCGAGCGAAAAGAGTTAGTAGACAGTCTTTCCCATGAGATGAAAACCCCACTGGGCATCATTCGGGCTTATGCCGAGGGTCTGCAAGACGAGGCAGACGAAGCCCAGCAGCGGAAATACGCCCAGGTAATCATCTCCGAAGTGGAGCGCATGAACGGCCTGATCGTGACTCTGTTGGATTTATCAGCATTGGAAAGCGGCGCCGCAAGCCTGAATGTTACTCGCTTTGATTTCGTAGAATTGGTGGAAACAGTGGCAGGACGGCTCCTGATCGATGCTCCTGATACCAATTTTCAACTGCAATATGAATTGCCGGAGCAAAAGGTTTTTGTGCGGACAGACCGGCGGCGCATGGAGCAGGTTTTAAGCAATCTGATCGTCAACGCCAGGAAAAATGTGTACCACGGCGGTATTCTGCGGCTGGAGCTGACAGAGGACAATGGGGCGCTGCATTTCTCCATCTTCAATCAAGGCCAGCCTATTCCAGAAAATGATCTGCCCAAAATATGGGCAAAATTCTATCGGGACAGCGGCGCGGAATACAGCGGTTCCGGGCTGGGGCTGTCCATCGTGGCACAAATTCTGTCCATGCAAAATTTGCCCTATGGCGCAGAAAACCAAACAGACGGAGTCCGCTTTTATTTTTCCATCCCTGTCACAAAATAATTTCACACGGATCTCACAGCGGCCTCACACCAACTTCACACCGCATCCCTAAGCTCTCCTTATCCCAGACCTTCAAATCATTTCCAGAAAGAATTGGAGGCAACAAATAAGGAGGGTTTTTTATGTTTTTAGGTTTAGCGTGGTACTGGTGGCTGGTAATTGTGGCGGTGCTGATCATCTCCATCCCCTTCAAGGTCAAGTTTATGAAGTGGTGGAGCAAGCGCCAGCATGAGCAGAAGAAAGGTCAGCGTGGAAAGTGGGGTGATGACGAATGATTGAGGTCAAGAACCTGACATTCTCCTACAGCAAAGACAAGCAGGCCCTCCACGGTCTGGACTTCACCGTGGAGGACGGGGAGATTTTCGGCTTCCTGGGGCCGAACGGCTCTGGAAAGTCTACAACGCAGAAGATACTCACCGGGATTTTGAAGGGGCATGGCGGGAAAGTCTCCCTGTTTGGGCAGGACATCTCCGCTGCCCACGGGCAGGAGTTTTTCCGGAAAATCGGGGTCCTCTTTGAGTTTCCCTATCTGTACGCCAATTTGAGCGCCGTGGATAATCTGAACTATTTCGCTTCGTTCTATCCCAGGGAGCAGCGGCGGGATGTGAGGGAACTGCTAGATGCGCTGGAATTTAAGCCGGACTTTCTGAAAAAGCCGGTGTCCTCTTACTCCAAGGGAATGCGTCAGAGGGTGAGTATGGCGCGGGCGCTGGTGAGCAATCCCCGGCTGCTGTTCCTGGACGAGCCCACCAGCGGACTTGATCCCTCCGGTGCGGTGCTGTTCCGTAAGATCATCGAGCAGGAACGCAAAAAGGGGACGACGGTCTTTGTCACCACTCACAATATGGTGGACGCTAACCTCCTGTGCGACCGGGTGGCATTCATCTCTAACGGGAACCTGGTGGCTCTGGATACACCAAAGCGCCTGAAGGAGAAAAACAGCAATCACCGGGTGGTCATCGATTATCTGTACCAGGGACAGCGGGAGTCGAAAACCATAGAGGCTCCAGAGCTGGAGGCGGGCATCCCCTTTGCCCATGATGAGATCATCAGCATCCACTCCCAGGAACCGACACTGGAGGATATGTTCATCCAGTACACAGGAAGGGGGCTGTCTTGATGGGAAAAGGCTTTTGCGCTCTGTTCAAAAAGGACTGCCGGATGCTGGCATCGGGAAAGTTCTTCCTGATGGCGATTGGTTTTCTGGCTCTCTATACGGCCTATGTGAACCTGGGCTATATCCGCTTCATGCAGATGGCGCCATACAATGTGTATCTGTACGACCCTGCAGGAACACAGGTCTCAAAATCAGCCCTGGTACAGACCGTTCCTTCAATGGAGGCTATGGATACCGCCCTGCTGGCCGATGCCAACGGCGTGGGGCTGGATGCCAGCGCCGGGGATGTGCGGGTGGTGCTTTATCCAGGTGCGGAACACATCGACCACCACCGGGCGGATTATGCGCTGTCCCTGCTGCAGCCCTCGGTGAGCCTATCCCCGGAAGTACTTGACACAAACACGCCGGAACAGAAAGCCAGGAAAGAGATCACCTGTGAACTGCTGTTTTTTGAGTTGGCCGCTGTGGGATTTTTGGGTATCGCCGCTGTGCTGTTCAAGGAAAAGGGCATGGGCGTGATTCGCGTCCACGCTATCCTCCCTCTGCGGAAAGACCTGTTCCTGCTGTCAAAGCTGGTAGTGTTCCTGCTCTCCGATCTGGTCTTTGCGGTACTGCTCACCCTGCTGAATACGGGTCTTGCAGATGGGGCGTCGGTGCTGCCTGCCGTCCTGCTTCAGACAGCAATCCTGTCGCTGATGATGGCACTGGTGGGATTGCTCTGCGCACTGCTGCTAAAGGACTTCCGGCAATTCACACTGGCTTATCTGGTCATTGCCATTTTTGCCGCAACACCTGTATTTCTGTCCGCCAATACATCGGTCAAGTTTGACTGGATCAATTATCATCCGTTCTATCATGTCTACATGGGGCTGAAAAACGCCTATTTTGGAACGACCATTTCGCCAGTCTATTATGTCGGTGCTGTCGGTACAATCGTGCTGCTGTTCCTGGCGGTGCGGCTTGCATTTCATCGGGAGATCGGAAAGGAGGGGTGAGGCATGAAAGGATTAAAATATCAGATGAAAAGCGTTCTGCGGGATAAATTCTGCCTGATGACCTTCCTGCTCCCTATTCTGGTGGCTGTGGCTTTGCATTTCATGGGTTCCATTGATATGTCCAGCCTGGGGGAACTGCACTTCGGCGTACTGGAAAACGACCTGTCTCCGCAGACGGTCACATGGCTGGAGCGGTATGGGCCGGTAACGGCTTATGGGACACAGGAAGAACTGACCGCCGCCATCAACGAGCCGTCTACCAATGTGATCGGCGTGAGGGCAGACTGTGACAGTCTCAAAACTGCGATCAGCGGGGACGAGCTGGATATTTTCCGGCAGGCGGCGGCGACCCTACCCACCCTCTATGAAAGGCGGGAAGCGGCGGGGCAGGCAGAAATCCAGACATTGGAACGCCCGGACATCATGGAAAGTCTGCAAGGCATCTTTATCCCTGCTGTGCTGATCGTCGCTATGTTTATGGGCTGTACATTCAACGCTATGAACATCATTTCCGAAAAGGAAGATGGCGTGGCCTTTGTCAACGAAATCCTGCCCATGACGCCCAGCCAGTACATTTTGCAGAAGGTGGTGGTGGGATTCCTCTTTGGAAGCCTGTCCTCCGTTGTGACTGCGTGTATCTGTTTCCGATTGTCCTTGCAGAATTTCGGGCTGATGCTGGGATTGATCGTGCTGTCATCCTTTGTGGCAGCGTTGATTGGCCTGTTTATCGGAAAGTTTTCCGAGGGTCTGATGATTGGAGTGGTCTATATCAAGATTGTCATGCTGCTGTTCCTGGCCGTACCTCTTGTATGCGCTCTAATCGGGGTAAATGGACCACTGGCGATCATCTGCAATATCGTACCATCCCAGCCAGCCTTTGATGGCATCATGGCCCTATCCGCCGGAAGTATGGGAACGGCAATGAAAGATACTGGTATTCTTGCAATTCACTATATCACATGGTTTGCGTTGTATGTTTTGATTTCTACCCAACGAAAAAAGCAGGCGGTTTGAGCATCCAAAAAAATCAGCCCAGCGGCGGTTTCGCTGCTGGGCTGACAGGTTTCCTTGAAACTACTCGTTTGCCGGGGCTGTATAGTGCGCCTGCACTGCGGCAGGAAGCTCGTCATACTGCACCTCACTCCAATCCAGAACGCCCCGGACAGGCATAACGGTCAGGCGGATAAAGGCTCCTTCCTTCAGTTCCCGGGAGGTCCCGAAGGTAATCTCTTTTTCGCCACCCTTTTCATCATAGGCCGTCAGCGTGTAGGAATAGGGCAAGTTGCCTTTGAAGCTAATGACACCCCCCTTGGTATCCACCTGCTCCACCTTGGTGTTGTCGATCTGGGCATAATACTCGGTGCTGCCGGAGCCAGAGAGGAACCATGCGCAAAATCCGATCAGGACAATGAGCAGAACAGCGGCGGCACCTATTGCAATTTTTATTTGTTTCTTCATGATGTTTTACACTCCTTACCAACCTTTTTTTGTGATAACCTGTTTGTGCTTCTTCGCTGTCTTTGGGGCCACGCTCTTTTTTGCAGTCGCCACAAAAACAGCAGAGACCAGCAAAGCAACCAATAGACTGAACATACAGATTAGCGGATTCCAGTGTACAGCCTCGTCATAGCTGCGGTATCCAACCAGTCCCATACTTGCGGTCACGGGATACAAATTTGCCAGGTTCATGTTCCCCGCCGCGAACATCCCGCCGTAGCCGTAGACGAAGGCCACAACCGCCCCGATTAAATGTCCGTTGGGGATTCGGGCGGCGATGGCGATGATTGGCAGAACCGCGATATAGAGGAACAGACAGTTGAACGTGATCTGCAACCCGGTTTGCAGGATGGCCGGCAGAGTCCCGCCGGGGAAACCCAAAAGGAAGGACGCGGACACGGTAAACACGGTGCTGGCAAGCCCCAGGAACAGGGAGAGCAGGCCGCAGACTGTCAGTTTACCAAACAGCAGCGCAGGAAAGGACACAGGGATCGTCAGAATGCTTTTCAACGTATCGTCTGTCCCTTCCCGATTGATGATATATCCGGTGATCAGGGCGATACACATGGGGAAGATCGTGGTGATGTTTTCCTTCATCACCTGCTCCGCGAAATGGGAGAATGTCCAAACGGTGCCGTCCAGGGCGGTAGTTGTGAAGATGGTGAGCAAGACGGCCAGGAGCATCAGCAAGATTCCCGCCCAGATCATGTTGTACCGTTTCAGCTTCCAAAGCTCGGTTTTTATCGTGACCAGCATCTCAATCGCCCCCTCTCTTTTTATACAGCCGGTCGATCAGCCAAATGGACAGCACCGACATCACGCCCAAAATCAGAACCGTCTGCGTGGTGGTGGGAACCAGATACTCCAGCCGACCCACGCTCTCCCTGACCCCATGGCGAACCATATCCCCGGCGCACCAGATGTTTAAGAGGGGAAGCGGCATCATCCAGCAGAGGAACTTGGGTAGGACCTCATAACAGCCCTCGACGGTCAGGCTCAGGACGCTGTAAAAGACGCACAGCAGGATGGAGAAGATATAGGTTTTGCTGAAAAAGACCACCAGCACCACTAGGGGCAGGGTACCCGCCGTGATGAAGATCCCCATCTCCACCGCCATCCACAGCTTATAGCCCAGCCCGCCCACCTCGGCGATCAGGCTTCCGCAGAAGATGGTGACAACAGCCGAGGACAGGCTGAAGAACAGCCCGAAGAGGAACAGGACGATGATCTTGGCAAAGATCATCTGGGTACTTGTTACCGGGATGGTCCGCAGGTTTTTGAAGGTGTCGCTGTCCCGCTCCATAAAGAACAGCATGGCGGCGATGACGCCAATGACACAGGGCAGAAGCAGCTCTACCGCATAGCCTATGACAAACTGGTAAAAGGCGTCAAAGAGTTCGGCCTTTGTGTCATATCGATCCATCATGCGGGGGGTAAGCATTATCACAGCCAGTGGAGGAGGAAACAGGAATGCGGAAAGGATCACAAAGGGAATGAACTTTTTCCGCTTTAGCTTCGCCAGCTCGCAGGAAATCAGTTTAAGCAATCCCCTCACCTCCCGTCACCCGCTTGAAGTAGTCCTCCAAGCTCTCCTCCACGGTCGCGGCCTCCGATACCTCCAAGCCATGCTGCACAAAGGCAGCGACGATTTTCGCCACAGAGATTTTACTCGAATCCAGTCGTAGAGTATGGCTGTCCTGAGTGGTGAACTGGTTTTCGTGGAAAACACCCCGCAAAATCTCCGCCGCCTGATTTGTATCGGAAACTGTGAAACGGACATACTTGTTGCTTTTGGCCTCCAGGTCAGCAAAGCCCTCCTCCTCCAACAGCACGCCATGATCGATGATGCCAATATCGTCCGCCAGCAGTGCCACCTCAGAGAGAATGTGACTGGAAATCAGGATGGTCTTGCCCCGTTCATCGCACAACGCCCGGATAAAAGAGCGGACCTCCGCGATGCCAATGGGGTCCAAACCGTTAATGGGTTCGTCCAGAATCAGCAGCTCCGGGTCGTGCATGACCGCCAGGGCGATCGCCAGCCGCTGCTTCATGCCCAGGGAGTATTGGGAAAAGAGTTTTTTGTCCCGGTAGGGCAGGCCCACCAGTTCCAGGGCGCTTTGGATGGCGTTCTGGTTTTTCAGCCCCCGCAGGGCGGCGAAAATGCGCAGATTCTCCGTCCCCGTCAGATTGGGATAGAAGCCAGGGGACTCGATCAGGCTGCCGATGCGGGGCAACAGCGTCTTCTCGTTGCCAGGCAGGGGCTTTCCCCAGATCGACACTTCCCCGGAGGTGGGCTGGGTCAAACCCAGCAGCATCTTCATGGTGGTGGTTTTTCCGGCTCCGTTCCGACCCAGCAGACCATAGATGCGGCCTCTCTGAACATGGATGTTCAGCTCTGCCACGCTCTTCTGCGCCCCATACTGCTTGGTCAGGTGATTTGTTTCAATAACATATTCGCTCATAGCGGTTACCTCCTTTGCGAGGTCAGTATACAACGCGATCCTTGAGCTATCCTTGAGGGAACCTTGAGATAACCTTGAGATTGCGCTGGTGGCATATACAATTTTAAGTTTCTACGCTATAATGAGCATGGACAGGAGGTACATCTATGTTGGATAAAGAGATTCTTGTCGTGGACGATGAAAAGGATTTGCGGACGATGATCCGCTCCATTTTTGAGAGCGCCGGATATACACAAATTACAGTAGCGGCCTCCGGGAGAGAGGCGCTGGCGGTGATGGCGAAAAAAATACCCGGCATCATCATTTTAGATGTGATGATGCCGGATATGGACGGGTTTGAGCTGCTCCAGGAAGTTCGGGCCGTCAGCAAGGTTCCCGTCCTCATGCTCACCGCGAAGGGAGAAGCCGAGGACCGATTTGCCGGGTTCGAGCTGGGGGCGGACGATTATCTGGTCAAGCCCTTTCTGCCAAAAGAACTGCTGCTTCGGGTCCAGGCGATCATGAAACGGGCCTATCCTGAAAAGAACCGGATTGTCACGTTGGATGCGGCCGCGGTGGATTTGGACCGGGCGGAGGTTATCCGAGATGGACAGCGGACACCCCTGACCGCGAAGGAGTACAGCATTTTTGAAAAGCTGGCGGAGAACGCAGGGCGGATCGTCACCATCGGCGTTCTCTGTCAAACGCTGTGCGGAGAAATCTGGCAGGGGTACGAGACCACCCTGATGACCCATATCCGGCATCTGCGGGAGAAGATCGAGGAAAATCCGTCAAAGCCCGTGTCGCTCCTGACAATGAAGGGCTTGGGGTATAAGCTGGTGGTAAAGGAGCCGGAGAAATGAAAATCGTGGAACGCTTCTTTCGGAAATACTTTTTATCTATGGTGGGCGTCATTGCGCTGTTCCTGCTGCTCAATGTTGTCCTGTTTTTCTCTATGCTGATTTGGGCCTGGCAGACCTCAACATCGGAAACGCCTGACCTCTCTATAAACGAAATATGCGATAGCATCATGATGGACGAGGAAGGCCATTTTGCAACGGCTGAGGGACTATCCGGGCTGTTGGAAGAAAATCATTCCTGGGTCATGATTCTGGACGATGCGGGAACTGTCATTTTTCAGAGAGGATTGCCGGAGGAACTGCCCCGGCGGTACACAACAATAGATGTTGCAAAATTTAGCCGGTGGTATTTGGGAGATTATCCTGTCTATGTGCGGGAGCATCCCCAGGGGTTGCTGGTAGTGGGCGGTGAAAAAGGCAGTCGGGCGAAATATTACTTTTCCGTCAATGAGAGCTATGTAAGAAAGCTGTTTGTCGGGCTGGTTGTAGTCTTTCTGACAAATATCATTGTAGTGGTTCTTCTGATCTGGAAGAACACCCGGCACATTGAAAAGGCAGTCACACCCATTTTGCGAGGGATTGAAACAGTTTCCTCCGGCCAGCCGGTCAGCCTCCCGGAGAAGGGGGAATTAGCGGAGATCAACCGGCAGCTCAACAAGGCTGGTGCTTTTATTGCCAAAAAGGATACTGCCCGCGCCGACTGGATCAGCGGCATCTCCCATGATGTGCGGACGCCCCTCTCGGTAATTTTGGGCTTTGCCGGACAGCTGGAAGATGACCGGACTCTCCCAGCCTCTGCCCGTGAGCAGGCGGCCTGCATCCGAAAGCAGGGAGAGCGACTGCGGAGCCTGATTTCGGATTTGAACCTCACATCAAGACTGGAATATGCCATGCAGCCCCTTCGGATGGAGACGGTCTATTTGGTGGAGCTGGCCCGGCAAGCTATCTGCGAGCTTTTGGACAGCGGCTTGGAGGAACGTTATGAGATAGAGTTCTGTGCCGACCAGGAAAGCGAATCGGTGTCCATCCTGGGTGACGAGGCCCTGCTGAAACGTGCTCTGGGCAATTTGATCCAGAACAGCATCGTCCACAATCCCCAGGGTTGCCGGATTGCTGTTTCGGTCCTGCGTGGGGAAGCCGGTATAATGGTCGATGTTGCGGACGATGGTGCAGGGGTATCGGCTGAAATGCTAAAGGAACTGACGGCAGACAGTCACCATTTGGAGAGTACGGATGAAAAGTTGAACCTGCGGCATGGGTTAGGTGTTCTGCTGGTTCGGCAGATTGTGGAGGTCCACAAGGGAACCATGACCATGGAGAGCGCACCACAAAAGGGGTTCAGAACTGTGCTGACTTTTCCGGCATAAATTATTTTGATTTTTTCAAAAGTAGATAAAAAGTTGGAAATTACCCGTTATAATATGTTTTTACAATTCCATCGCAAGATGTTTTGATTGAAAAGGAGCAGAAAACCATGTATGATAATCCATTCTTATACGCCGATGGAACGGCGAAGGAAGAAGATTTAGACCGCATTGAGCAGAAATTTCATATAAAAATCCCCAAGGAGATGCGGGAACACTATCTGGCCTATAACGGCGGGCGCCCGGAAAGAACCGTTTTTACGGACAAAAACGGCGACGAGTATTTTGTGGACCTGTTTATTCCTGTGCGGGAGAGATTTAAGCGGCCCATAGAAAAAACACTGGAGCTTTTGAGAGCGGATGGCGGCGTCATTTCAGACTGGCTGATTCCCTTTGCCGAGGAAATTGAGGGAAATTTCTTTTGCTTCAGCGCAAGAGAATCCGACTTTGGCGCCATCTATTATTACAAACAAATTTGAATATGGTGAGGACCCGGAGGAGCATATCACCTATCTGGCGGAATCCATCACAGCGTTTATCAATGCTCTGACCGAGAATGAGGATGGCGAGGACGATGAGGACGATCTGGAGGACGATGAAGAGTAAGCGGCTCAAATACATAGCTGGATTGGCGGCGCTCCTTCTGGCGATCTGTCTCTTTCGGAGCTGCTGTGACGCTTTGTTTGTGGCGAGCCGGGAGGTCTTCGTCTCGCCCCAGGGGACAAACACCATCATCATTGAGTACGACCATGTATGCCGCCCGTATGTTTACCAAAAGACCTGGTACGGGAAGCGGGAGATCTGGACCTATCCGAGCGCCGGCTTTATGGAGACCGTATCTTTTAGTGTGGAATGGCTTTCGGAGAGTCAATTCCGAATGACCTATGATGATAAAAATGACGAATTTGACGAGGAATATATCATTACGATACCGGAATGAACAACGGGAGGAAATGCAGATGGAGCAGAAAATCCTTACATTTATGAAGGAGAACGGCATCGCCGTCTTTGCGGAGGCAGACCGGACAACCGGGGCCGTCCACATCGAAAAGCTGGGAGATTTGGAGAGTTGGGATCTGTTCCAGCAGTTGGTGCTGTACTCTGATGTGGAGACCCTTTGCGACAGTACCAGAAGCCACTTCCCTTTCCA
>Ga0137309_100709_pt1 | contig 24190 bp, 21 predicted proteins | sample NAcewiD2O_June_FD_97179 | JGI IMG/M metagenome (GOLD analysis project Ga0137309, IMG submission 97179) | Mouse cecal microbial communities from Vienna, Austria - N-Acetylneuraminic amended D2O_June | ecosystem: Host-associated > Mammals > Digestive system > Large intestine > Cecum | place... | reverse complement strand
GGCGTAGCAAATGCTATTGTGTAGGAGGTGTTGTCTCCTGCATAGGGGCATGGGTGACCGCTAATCGCCCATGTCCTGCCTTATTATTTGCCTCGTTGCTGTTATCATACCACGTTTTACTCTCTTTGACAAGTAGTTTATTTTTTTGATAAAAATTTTTTCTGCCGGGAAACAGCAAACCCATCCGTCGCGCTGCGCGTGCCAGCTCCCCTTTCAGGGGAGCCTTTTTTGGATGCTGCATCCGCTCAGGTAGAAAAATTTTTCAAATATTGACGATTTCCCTTGCAATTTCTTTTTGGGTGTGATATCCTATCCACGCAAAAAGGGCGGTCCTCTGTCAAGGGATGGACAAGAAAAGGTCGCGGTCCCGCAAAAATTGTTAAGAACGCCTATAAAACAGGAGGAAATCTATCCATGGATCTCATTAAAGAACTGACAAAGGCACAGCTGAAGGAAATGCCCCCCGTGCTGGTGGGCGACACGGTGAAGGTTCACGTAAAGGTCAAGGAAGGCGCGCGGGAGCGCATCCAGGTCTACGAGGGCATCGTGATCGCCAAGAAACACGGCGGCATTGAGGAGACAATCACCGTCCGCCGTATGTCCTACGGCGTGGGCGTGGAGAAAGTCTTCCCGCTGCACTCTCCCACCATCGACAAGATTGAGGTCGTACGCCACGGCGTCGTGCGCCGCGCTAAGCTGTACTATCTGCGCGATCGTGTCGGTAAGGCCGCCAAGGTGCGCGAGAAGCTGTAATTTCAGTGAACAAAAACGCATCCGGCGGGTTACGCCGGGTGCGCTTTTTCTCTGCATGGGGATGAAAGGAGCTGCCTATCAAACTTCACGGTTGTAATTTTGCTGAAACTATGCTAAGCTATCTATTTGTAATACCAAAACGTTAAGGAGTGTACAGCAATGGCAGAAGAAAAGAAGGAGCTTTCTATGGAGAATTCTGTCGGGCCGCAGGAGACGGAGGAGAAAAAAGAACCGGAATCAATTGAGAGTACGGCCTACTGCTGCGCCCAGGCCTTGATTACGGCGGTGGTCGGGGTGGTGGCGCTGTTTACATTTTTCGTCCGGCTCATCGGCGTCAGCGGCGGCTCCATGCAGGATACGCTGTATACGGGCGACCGGCTGCTGGTGCTCAACTCCGTGTTCTGCGACTTCCAGCCCGGAGACGTGGTGGTGGTCAACGACTACAACGCCGAGCTGGACGAGACGCTGGTCAAACGCATCATCGCCGTCGGGGGCCAGACCGTGGACATCGACTTCACCGCCGGCGTGGTCTACGTGGACGGCCAGCCCCTGGAGGAGCCGTATACCAAGGAGCCCACCTACAAGAGCGACAGCATCCGCTTCCCCCTGACCCTGGAGGAGGACGAGGTCTTCGTCATGGGCGACAACCGCAACCACAGTACCGACAGCCGTTCCGGCCAGCTGGGCCCCGTGAAGGAGGGCTATCTCCAGGGCAAGGCGCTGCTGCTGCTGATCCCCGGCCAGACGCCGGATGCCGGACACCGGGACTGGAGCCGCGTGGGCGCCGTCTCCGGCTGACGGGAGGGGGCCATGGAAAACGCCATGAACATCCAATGGTATCCCGGCCATATGGCCAAAACCCGGCGGATGATCGTTGAACAGATGAAGCGCATGGACGCCGTGTGCGAGATTTTAGACGCCCGCATCCCCCTGTCCAGCCGCAATCCGGACGTGGAGGAGCTGACGGGAGAAAAACCCCGGCTGATCGTCCTCAACCGCACGGACCTGGCGGACCCCGCCGCCACCCGGCAGTGGGCGGCTTATTTCCGGGGAAAAGGCTACGCCGTGCTGGAGGCCAACGCCAAGGCGGGGCAGGGGACCGGACGCTTTGCCGGCGCGGTCCGGGAGCTGCTCGCGGAGAAAATTGCCGCCTACACGGAGCGGGGCCAGGCGGGCCGGACGCTGCGGGTTATGATCCTGGGCATTCCCAACGTGGGCAAATCCACTTTTATAAATAAGGTATCGGGCCGCAAGACCGCCAAGGCGGAGGACCGCCCCGGCGTTACCCGGAGCAAGCAGTGGATCGCCGTGGACAGGAGCCTGGAGCTGCTGGACACGCCGGGGATGCTGTGGCCCAAGTTTGACGACCCGGCTGTGGGGATGCGCCTGGCCTGCACCGGCGCGGTGCGGGACGAGATCGTGGACCTGGAGGAGCTGGCCTCCCATCTCATGGCCTATCTGGGGGGGCAGTATCCCGGCGCCCTGCTCCAGCGGTACAAGGTGGAGGCGGAGCCGGAGGACGCCGGTTTCACGCTGCTGGAGAAGGCGGGGAGAAAGCGCGGCTTCCTGGTCCGGGGCGGCGGTGTGGATACGGAGCGCATGGCCCGCATTCTGCTGGACGAGTTCCGGGACGGCAGGCTGGGACGCTTTACTCTGGAGCTGCCGGAGGTGGACGGCAATGGCTGAACCCCTCTGGGAGCTGGAGGCCGCCGCCTGGGAGCAGGGGTACCGGCGGGTATGCGGCTGCGACGAGGCGGGCGCGGGTCCGCTGGCCGGGCCGGTGTACGCCGCCGCCGTGATCCTGCCGCGGGGGCTGACGCTGCCGTGGCTGAACGACTCCAAAAAGGTGACAGCCCGGCGGCGGGACATACTCTTTGATCAGATTATAGAGCAGGCGGCGGCGTGGGCGGCGGCGTCCGTGCCGCCGGAGGAGGTCGACGCGCTGGATATTCTCAACGCCCGGATGAAGGCCATGCAGAAGGCCATCGACGCCCTGGACCCGCCTGCGGACTTTGCCCTCATCGACGGCAACCGGGACCACGGGAGCCGGTGCGCCGTGACCACGCCCCATCAAACGGCGGTGGGCGGGGACGGCCGCAGCGCCAGCATCGCCGCCGCCTCCATTCTGGCAAAGGTGAGCCGGGACCGCTATATGCTGGAGCTGGCGGAGCGGTACCCCCAGTACCAGTTTGACCGGCACAAGGGCTACGGCACAAAGCTCCACTATGCAATGCTGGACCGCTACGGCCCCAGCCCCGTCCACCGGCGGAGCTTCCTGAAGAAGTGGGAGGCAGGCCGTGGCGGATGAGCGCAGGCGGCTGGGCGACCGCGGGGAGGCTGCGGTGGCGCGGGCAATGGCCCGGCGGGGCTATGCGGTTCTGGAGCGGCAGTACCGCTGCCGGTGGGGGGAAATTGACATCGTTGCCCGCGACCCGGCGGGGACGCTGTGCTTTGTGGAAGTCAAGACCCGGACCAGCGGCGGCTTCGCCCAGCCGCGGGAGGCCGTCACCCCGGCCAAACAGCGGAAACTGCGGGCCGCGGCCAGCCTCTACCTGGCCGAGCGGCGGCTGGACTGCCGGTGCCGGTTCGATGTAGCCGAGGTCTACTGGACCAGCCGGCGGATCAACTACATTATCAACGCGTTCTGAGAGGCGCGTTCCAGGAGGAACATCAAGCATGGACTATTTAAGTACAAGAGACAAGACCCTGCGTCTAAGCGCGGCGGAAGCAATCACCATGGGCCTGAGCAGGGACGGCGGGCTGTTTACGCCGGTGTCGTTCCCCAATCTGGGCACGCTGGGGATGGAAGCCCTGTGCGGTATGTCCTACCAGCAGCGTTCGGCGTATGTCATTGGAAAGTTCCTGGAGGATTTCCGGCCTGAGGAGCTGGGCTACTACGCGCTGAACGCCTATAGTCCGGACAAGTTTGATCACCCGGCGGTCGCGCCTGTGCGGAAGGTGGACCGGAACACCTGGTGTCTGGAGCTGTGGCACGGCCCCACCAGCGCGTTTAAGGACATGGCCCTGCAGATGCTGCCCCTGCTGCTGTCCGCCAGCCTGAAGAAAACCGGGGAGGAGAAGACCGCCTGTATCCTGGTGGCCACCTCCGGGGACACGGGAAAAGCCGCCTTGGAGGGCTTTAAGGACATTGAGCAGACAAAGATTCTGGTTTTCTACCCGGAAAACGGCGTGAGCGAGATTCAAAAGCTGCAGATGGTGACGCAGGAGGGCCGCAACGTGGGGGTGTGCGCCGTGCAGGGCAACTTCGACGACGCCCAGAGCGGGGTCAAGCGCATTTTCTCCGACCCGGACCTGCGGCAGTCCCTGGCGGAACGGGGCTATTTCCTCTCCTCCGCCAACTCCATCAACTGGGGACGCATTCTGCCCCAGGTGGTCTACTATATCTCCGCTTACTGCGATCTGGTGCGCTCCGGGGAAATCCGCCTGGGCCAGAAGGTCAACTACTGCGTCCCCACGGGCAATTTCGGCAATATCCTCTCCTGCTACTACGCCCGCAAGATGGGCGTGCCGGTGGGGAAATTGATCTGCGCCTCCAACCGCAACGACGTGCTGACGGATTTCATCCGCACCGGCGTCTACGACCGGAACCGCCCCTTCCACACCACCATGTCCCCCTCCATGGATATCCTGATCTCCAGCAATCTGGAGCGGCTGCTGTTCGACCTGAGCGAGTGGAACGACGGCCTGATCCGGGAGTATATGACCCAGCTGGGCCAGACGGGACGCTACGTCATCAGCCACGAGATTCGGGAGCGGCTGCAGATGATGTTCTACGGCGGCTACTGCAGCGAGGAGGATACTGCCGCCGCCATTGCCGGGATGTACAAAAAGCACGGCTATCTGATCGACCCACACACCGCCGTGGCGGCCAAGGTGCTGGCGGACTACCGGCGGGAGAGCCGGGACGAGACGCCGTCCATCTTCGTGTCCACCGCCAGTCCGTACAAGTTCTGCGACAGCGTGCTGGCGGCCATCGGGGAGACGCCGGCGGAGGACAGCCTGGACCGGATCGGCCAGCTGCAGGACCTGTCAGGCGTACCCGCGCCGGCGCGTCTGGCGGAGCTGCGGGGGAAGGCGGTCCGCTTTACAGACGTGACGGAGAAGGCGGGCATGGACGCCGCCGTGCAGGCGTTTCTGCAATAGTCCGGCTGCGGGGGAGGCGATACGCAATGGCGCTGTATGCAATCGGCGATCTGCATTTGTCCCTGACGGTGAACAAGCCAATGGACATTTTTGGCGCGGGCTGGACCGGCCACGTCCAGCGGCTGGAGGAGGCGTTCTCCCAGCTCCGGGACGGGGATGTCACCGTGCTGTGCGGCGACACCTCCTGGGGCATCGACTTAAACGAGAGCCTGGAGGACTTCCGCTTCATCGACCGCCTGCCGGGAGAAAAAATCATCCTCAAGGGCAACCACGATTATTGGTGGAACACCGCCGCCAAAATGAACGCCTTCTTTGCCGGAAACGGCATACGCTCCATCTCCATCCTGCACAACAACTGCCGCTTCTATAAGGAGTACGCCATCTGCGGCACCAGGGGATGGTTCTACGAGGAAGAGCAGTCGGGGCATAACGAAAAAGTCCTGAACCGGGAGGTCCTGCGGCTGGAGGCGTCCCTGAAGGCGGCGGAGGGCAGGCCGATCCTGGCGTTCCTCCACTACCCGCCCCTGTATATGGGCTACCGGTGTCCGGAAATCATCCGCAAATTGCAGGAATACCAGGTCCGGCAGTGCTTTTACGGCCACCTCCACGGCCCCACCCACAAGCGGGCCATCGAGGGAACGGTGGAAAACGTGGCTTACAGCCTGGTGTCTGCGGATTATCTGGGATTTGTCCCGAAAAAAATATTGAATGATTGAAAATAACACTGGAATTTTTTAATCTGTTGTGATACAATACTAAACTGGCTGACTGTGAGAGGCCGACAGTAAACGGAGGAAAATAAACATGAGTGTGAAAAGCTGCGATAAATTAGAAAAAAGCATGGTCGAACTGACCGTAGAAGTTAGCGCCGGGGATTTTGAAGCCGCTGTCGAGAAGGCTTACAAAAAACAGCGGGGACAAATCAGAATGCCCGGCTTCCGTCCCGGCAAGGCCCCCCGCAAGATGATTGAGCGCGCTTACGGCGAGGGCGTGTTCTATGAAGAGGCCGTGAACATTATCCTGCCGGACGCTTATGCGGAGGCTGTCAAGGAGCAGGAGCTGGAGGTTGTCGGCTATCCCAAGGTGGAGCTGCTCAACGTGGGCAAAGAGGGCTTTTCCTTCAAAGCCACGGTGGCGGTGTATCCGGAGGTGACGCTGGGCCAGTACAAGGGCCTGGAAGCCCCCAAGTCCGAGGTCCACGTGACCGGCGAGGACGTGGAGAACCACCTGAAGTCCATGGCGGACCGCAACAGCCGTCTGGTGGACCAGGACCGGGCGTCTGAAATGGGCGATATCGTCAACATTGATTTCAAGGGCTTCCTGAACGGCACGCCCTTTGAGGGCGGCGACGGCGCCAACTTTGACCTGACCCTGGGCTCCGGCCAGTTTGTCCCCGGCTTCGAGGAGCAGGTGGCGGGCATGAAGGCCGGCGACGAGCGGGATATCGACATCACCTTCCCGGAGGACTACCACGCGGAGCTGGCCGGAAAGGCCGTGGTTTTCCATGTGAAGGCCAACGCCGTCAAGGTCAAGGAGATCCCCGCCCTGGACGACGAGTTCGCAATGGACGTGTCCGAGTTCGACACCCTGGACGAGCTGAAAGAGGACGTGCGGAAAAAGCTGACCGAACAGCGGGAGGAGGCCGTCAAGCAGGAGTTTGAAAACGTGCTGATGGACAAAGTGGCCGCGGGCCTCCAGGCAGACGTCCCCGACGATATGATTGAAAACCGCGCCCACGGCTTTGTGGAGGGCTTCGCCCGCCAGCTGGCCGGACAGGGCATGACCGTGGAGCAGTATGTGCAGATGACCGGCTCCAGCGAGGAGGCTCTGCTGGAGCAGGCTATGGAGCCGGCCAAACAGCAGGTGCTGCTGGATCTGGCTGTGTCCGCGATTATCAAGGCGGAGAATATTGAGGTTTCCGACGAGGAGGTGGCCGCCGAGTTCCAGCGGCAGGCGGACCAGGTCAAAATGGACGTGGAGACCTTGAAGAAGTACATGGAGGAGGCTGTTGTCAAGGAGCAGCTGCTGCGGAACAAGGCCATTGCCGTGGTGGCGGACAGCGCCGTGGCCGTCAAACCTGAAATCAAGGCGGAAGAGGAGACCCCGGAGGCCCCTGCAGAAGAGCCCCCCGCGGAGGAAGCCCCGAAGCCCAAGCGGACCAGAAAAAAGAAGGCCGCTGCCGAGTCCCCCGCAGAGGAGAAGGCGGAGGAGAAGACGGAGGGCTGAGCCTCTGTATTAAAAAATACCGGAAATGGGTATCCTAGTGCGGCGGCGCACTGAAGCGGGAGGGAGTTCACCGGTTTCATAAATACAATTCAGGAGGTAACACACCATGAGTTTAGTTCCATATGTAGTTGAGCAGACCAATCGGGGAGAGCGGTCCTACGATATTTTTTCCCGCCTGCTCAACGACCGCATCGTCTTCCTGGGTGAAGAAGTGAACGCCACAACGGCCAGCCTGGTAGTGGCCCAGCTTCTGTATCTGGAGGCGCAGGACCCGGACAAGGAGATTCAGCTGTATATCAACAGCCCCGGCGGCTCCGTCACCGACGGTATGGCGATTTACGACACCATGCAGTACGTCAAGTGCGACGTGTCCACCATCTGCGTGGGCATGGCCGCCAGCATGGGCGCATTCCTGCTGTCCTCCGGCACGAAGGGAAAGCGGCTGGCTCTGCCCAATGCGGAGATCATGATCCACCAGCCCTCCGCCGGTACCAAGGGCCAGGTGACGGATATGGCGATCCACCTCAGACGCCTGGAGACCATCAAGACCCGCCTGAACAACATCCTGGCCGCCAACACCGGGCAGAGCCTGGAGACCGTAACGGCGGACTGCGAGCGCGACAATTTCATGACCGCCGAGGAGGCCAAGGAGTACGGCCTGATCGACAAGGTCATTTATTCTCGATAACCGGGAAGGAATTTATATGCATATGAATGACGAGACCAAAAAGCCGCTGCGCTGTTCCTTCTGCGGCAAACGGGAGAGCGAGGTGCGGCGGCTGATTCAGGGTCCCGGCGCACGAATCTGCGACCAGTGCGTGCAGCTGTGCGTGAGCTTGCTGGAGGAGGAGCTGGGCCGGAGCGACTACGCGCCGGAGTTGCCGGATAAGCTGCCGAAGCCCCACCAGGTGAAGGCGATTTTGGACCAGTATGTCATTGGACAGGAGCGGTCGAAGATTGCGCTGTCCGTGGCGGTGTACAACCACTACAAGCGCATCTTTTACGGCGGCGCAGGGGAAGTGGAGCTGCAGAAGAGCAATATTCTGATGATCGGCCCCACCGGCAGCGGCAAGACCCATTTTGCCCAGACCCTGGCCCGGATTTTGCAGGTGCCCTTTGCCATCGCCGACGCCACCACCCTGACCGAAGCCGGTTATGTGGGCGACGACGTGGAGAACATTCTCCTGCGCCTGCTCCAGGCGGCGGACTACGACGTGGAGCTGGCGGAGCACGGGATTATCTATGTGGATGAGATCGACAAGATCGCCCGCAAGAGCGAGAATGTCTCCATTACCCGCGACGTGTCCGGCGAGGGCGTGCAGCAGGCGCTGCTGAAAATCCTGGAGGGTACCGTCGCCAACGTGCCGCCCCAGGGCGGACGGAAGCATCCCCATCAGGAGTTCATCCAGATCGACACCCACAACATCCTCTTTATCTGCGGCGGCGCCTTCGACGGCCTGGATAAGATCATCGAGCGGCGCACCGACAAGCGGAGCATGGGCTTTGACGCCCCCATTCAGAGCAAGAAGGACCGGGACGTGGGGACGATCCTGCAGGAGGTCCAGCCCCACGACCTGCTGAAGTTCGGCATTATCCCGGAGCTGGTGGGACGCCTGCCTGTTATCGCGCCCCTGGATTCCCTGAGCAGGGAGGACCTGGTGCGGATTCTGACAGAGCCGAAAAACGCGCTGCTCAAGCAGTATGAGCAGATGTTCGCCTACGACAAGGTGGAGCTGACCTTTGAGCCGGAAGCCCTGGAGGCGGTGGCGGACAAGGCCATTGAGCGCAATATCGGCGCGCGGGGCCTGCGGGCCGTCATGGAGGGCCTGCTGACGGATATTATGTTTGACATTCCCTCGGACCCCTCGGTGGAGCGGGTGGTCATCACCCCGGCCTGCGTGCGGGGGGAGTGCGGCCCCACCTTTGTCCGGGGAAACGGAAGGCGGGCCAGTACGCCCACCCCGGCCTGACCCAGATATAAAAGCGTTTTCATGCGGAGCTTCGTTTCGCCCTTCGGGATGACCCCAGTGGCGAGACGAAGTTTCGCGCAAATGGTTTTTTTACGCTTTTTTCAAAACCTGTGCCCCGCTTCCGGGGAGAGGAGCTTGCTATGGAAACAATAGAAACTACAACCATGAATATGCCGGTTCTGGCGCTGCGGGGCCTGACCATCTTTCCGGGCTGCGTCATCAGCTTTGACGTGGAGCGGGATATCTCGATCCGTGCGCTGGAGCGGGCAATGGAGGGGGAGCAGTACATCTTTTTGGTTGCCCAGCGGGAGCTGACCGCCGCCGATCCTGGAGAGCGGGACCTGTACCATGTGGGGACGGTGTCCCTGATCCGTCAGATTCTGCGCCTGAGCGAGAGCTCGGTCCGTGTGATGATGGAGGGCCGGACCCGTGCGCGGCTGCGGCGGCTGTGGCAGACAGAGCCGTATTTACAGGGCAATGTGGAGCCGGTGCAGGAGGCAAAGGCGCGTATCTCCGATTTCCAGCTGGAGGCCCTGCTGCGCCAGACCTACAATAACTTTGTGGAGTATGCGTCCCTGATGCCCCGGATGGGGGACGAGATTGCCGCCGCAGTGCTGGACGACCGGGACCCCGGCCATCTGGCGGATTTTATCGCCCAGAATATCATGCTGCGCCACCAGGACCGGCAGGCAATTTTGGAGGAAGTCCGTCCGGTTCCGCGGCTGCGGAAGGTCAACGAGCTGCTGGCGCGGGAGACCGAGGTGCTCACCGTGGAGCAGGAGCTGGAGGGGAAAATCCGCCGGGAGATGGGCGCGGTCCAGCGGGACCACATCATCCGGGAACAAATCCGCCTGCTGCAGCAGGAGCTGGGGGAGGACGAGGACAGCGAGCTGACCGAGTACAGGAGCAAAATCCTGGAGCGGGGGCTGTCCGGCGAGGTGGAGGAGAAGCTGCTGAAGGAGGTCGACCGCCTGGCCAAGCAGCCCTACTCCAGCGCGGAGGCCGCGGTCATCCGCAACTATCTGGACGTGTGCCTGGAGGTGCCGTGGGGCGTGGAGACCAAAGAGCGGGCCAGCGTCAGCGCGGCGCGGAAGGTGTTGGACCGGGACCACTTTGGTCTGGAGAAGGTGAAGGAACGGATTCTGGAGTTTATCGCTGTGCGGCAGCTGAACCCGGAGGCCAAGGGGCAGATCATTTGTCTGGTGGGTCCGCCGGGCGTGGGCAAGACCTCTATCGCCATTTCCGTGGCCTCCGCGCTGAACCGGAAGCTGGCCCGGCTGAGTCTGGGGGGCGTCCGGGACGAGGCGGACATCCGGGGCCACCGGAAAACCTATATTGGCGCGATGCCGGGACGCATTGTCAACGCCATCAGCCAGAGCGGGAGCATGAATCCGCTGCTGCTGCTGGACGAGGTGGACAAGATGGGCCATGATTTCCGGGGGGACCCGTCGTCCGCGCTGCTGGAGGTGCTGGACCAGGAGCAGAACTATGCGTTCCGGGACCACTTCCTGGAAATTCCCCTGGATCTGAGCAAGGCGCTGTTTATTACGACGGCCAACACCACCTCCACCATCCCCCGCCCGCTGCTGGACCGGATGGAGGTAATCGAGCTGACCAGCTATACCGACGAGGAGAAGCTGCAAATTGCCCGGAAGTACCTGCTGCCCAAGCAGATGAAGGAGCACGGCATCAACGGGCGTACGCTGCGGGTCAGCGACGAGGCGGTCCGGGCCGTCATCGCCGGGTATGCCAAGGAATCCGGCGTTCGCAATCTGGAACGGATGATGGGCAAGCTCTGCCGGAAATCGGCAATGCGCCTGGTTGCAGACGATGTAAAGCGAATTTCCATTACAGAGGAAAACCTGGAAGAATTTTTAGGCGCACGGCGTTACCTGCCCCCGGCTCTGGATAAGGACCCGGTAGGCGTTGTCAACGGTCTGGCCTGGACAGAGTCCGGCGGCGAGCTGCTGGAGGTCGAGGTAAACGTGATGGAGGGAACCGGCAAGCTGGAGCTGACCGGCAATCTGGGGGATGTGATGAAGGAGTCCGCCCACGCGGCGGTCAGCTGCATCCGCAGCCGCGCCAGACAGCTGGGCATTGACCCGGAGTTCCACAAGAACCGGGATATCCATATTCACTTCCCGGAGGGGGCCGTGCCGAAGGACGGACCGTCGGCGGGCGTGGCGATTACCACGGCGGTGGTGTCCGCGCTGACGGAGCGCAGGGTGCGCAGCGACGTGGCCATGACCGGAGAAGTGACCCTGCGGGGCCGGGTGCTGGCCATCGGCGGCCTGAAGGAAAAGACCATGGCCGCAAAGCGCAGCGGTATCCGGACGGTGATTCTGCCCAAGGACAACCAGCGGGATTTGACGGAGATCGACCCGGTGGTGCGGGAGGCCCTGCGGTTTGTTGCAGCGGAAAATATTGATACCGTTCTCAGCGAGGCGCTCTGCCTGCCGGAGCCGAAGGCGGAGCGGAGCGACGGGATCATTACCGCATTCCTGACCCCAGACCCGGCCTCGCCGGACGCCGCGCTGCGGCAGTAAAGTCTGAAAAGAGGGAGAGATGCCATGCCGATCAATTTTAACCGTGTGGAATTTATCCGCTCTGCCGCATCGCCAGGCGATTTCCTGCGGGACGGACGGCCTCAGCTGGCTTTTGCGGGGCGGTCCAACGTGGGGAAAAGCTCGGTCATCAACCGGATTGTGAACCGAAAGAATTTCGCCCGTGTCGGCGCGTCGCCGGGGAAGACCAGCCAGATCAATTATTTTCTGCTGGACGAGCGGGCGTATCTGGCGGACCTGCCGGGGTACGGCTACGCCAAGGTGTCCAAGGCGGAGCGGGATCGCTGGGGAAGGCTGATGGAGGCATATTTTGCCTCCGGGCTGATCTCCTGGGGGGTTCTGATTGTGGACGCCCGGCACAAGCCGACGGCGGACGATGTGACCATGGCGGACTGGTTCTATGACACGGGATGTCCGCTGCTTGTGGTGGCAAACAAGGTGGATAAGCTGAAAAAATCCCAGATTGAGCCGAATCTGGAGGCCATCCGGGAAACCCTGTCGATCCGGGATGGGGACGCGCTGACGGCTTTCTCCGCGGAGAAGGGCGACGGAAAGGAGCGGCTCCTGGAGCTGCTGGAGGGTACGATGGGCGTATAACAAAGAAATGCAGGGGGCTGGGGAGATCAGCCCTCTGCATTTTATCTCCACTCCACCCGCGGCGGATTCCGCGGAGCGGTGCGGTGGAAGCGCAGGTCCGTATGTCCGACAATCAGGCAGCTGTCCAGATGCCGCGTCTCTGTGACGCCAAAGTACGCCCGAAGCTCCGGGTCGTTTTCGATGGCGCGCGCGGCAAAGCCGCAGTACAGTGCGCCGAGGCCCATGGCGTGGACCAGCAGCTCCATATTGGCTAACGCCAGGCCGCCGTCCACAGGCTGCCGGGAGGTCACGGCAATCATCTGGCTGCCGCCGTAGAACAGAGTGTCCGGCTGGTCCGGGTTTTCCAGATAGCTCTGGTAGCGGCGCAGAAGAAGTTTTCGTCCCTTGGCTTCGGCAAAGCGGGCAAAGCTCTCCCAGATTTTTGGCCGCATAGCTTCAAATTCTTCGTCCAGTACCACAAAGCCCACGGACTGGCTGTTGGAGCTGGTGGGCGCACAGCGTCCCGCGTCCAGCAGCAGCTCCAGCTGCCGCCGGGTCAGCTTCTCGCCGGTAAAGCGGCGGATACTGCGGCGAAAGCGCATGGCGTTGAGCAGCGCCTCCGGGTCGAGGTCAAAGGTTTCCCGGCGGTAGGGGATGGGCGGCTCCAGGTCCGGCATGGACGCCGCGCCTGCGGGACAGATTGCTGCGCACTGTCCGCAGGCAAAGCACACGGACTGGTTGCACTGGTAGACGCCGTCCGGGGTGCGGAAAATCGCGCGGACCGCACAGTTTTCCGCACATTGGCCGCAGCCGGTGCATTTGGCGGGGTCAATCACTGCCATTGTATTTCCTCCTTGTCTGACGAATGGTGAAAGGTGTTCCAATAGTATAGTACCATTCGACGGAAATTTCCAGTGCAAGAGGCCGGTTTTGTCAGAAAGTTTACATTTGATGGAGGGAAAGGTTCCCGGAATTTGACGATATTTTTCGTCGGACATAAAAAATTTGCAATTTACCACTTTTCAAACCGTGGAAAATATATTAAAATAGAGGATAGCGAATATTTCCAAAAACAAACAGAGGAGAAGATAGCCTATGGAGGAACCAAAGTATAAACGTGTGCTGCTGAAGATCAGCGGGGAGGCCCTGGCGGGCGAAAAACACTTCGGGCTTGACTTCGGTATGATCGGTCAGGTCTGCGACGCCGTCAAGGAGGCCGTGGACATGGGCGTCCAGGTGGGCATTGTGGTGGGCGGCGGCAACTTCTGGCGGGGCGTCAAGGACGGCGGCAGAATGGAGCGCAGCCGCGCAGACCACATGGGTATGCTGGCTACGGTGATGAACAGCCTGGCTGTGGCGGAGGTGTTGGAGCAGAAGGCGGTCCCGGTCCAGGTGCTGACCGGCGTGGAGATGCGCACCTTTGCCGACCCCTACACCCGCCGGGATGCGGTGCGTCTGCTGGAGGAGGGCCGGGTGGTTGTCTTCGGGTGCGGTACCGGCAGCCCCTATTTCTCCACGGATACCGCCGCTGTACTGCGGGCAGCGGAGATCGGAGCGGACGTAATCCTGCTGGCAAAGAACGTGGACGGCGTCTACAGCGCGGACCCGAATCAGGACCCCGGCGCGGTACGCTATGACAGCATTACCTATGACGAGGTTCTGGCCCGGCATCTGGCCGTCATGGACACCACCGCCACCAGCCTGGCTATGGATAACCATATTCCCGTGCAGGTGTTTGCACTGAAGGACCCCGGCAACATCGTCCGGGCGCTGCGGGGCGAAACATTAGGAACAATTGTTAAGGAGGAGAAATAACCATGCTGAAAGACGAATACAAATCCTATGAGGAGAGAATGAAAAAGACCATCAGCTCTGTGGCGGCGGACTTTGCCGCTGTCCGGGCAGGACGGGCCAACGCCTCTGTCCTGGACCGGATCATGGTGGACTATTACGGCACCCCTACGCCTATCCATCAGATTGCCTCCATCGGCTCTCCCGACCCCAGAACGCTGACCATCCAGCCCTGGGATGCCACGGTGGTCAAGGCGGTGTGCAAGGCAATCCAGGAGTCCGACCTGGGCATCAATCCCCAGACCGACGGCAAGATGATCCGTCTCGCATTTCCCCAGCTGACCGAGGAACGCCGTAAGGATCTGGTCAAGCAGATTGCCAAGTATGCCGAGGGCGGCAAGGTGGCTATCCGCAACATCCGGCGGGATGCGGTGGAGAACTTCAAGACGCAGAAGAAGAACAGCGAGATCACCGAGGACGACATGAAAATAGCCGAGAAGGACATCCAGAAGCTGACAGACGATATGTGCAAGGAGATCGACGCCCTGACAGAGAAGAAGGAGAAAGAGCTGCTGGAGGTCTGAGCCGGGCAGCGGCTGAAAGGGAATACATGAATCTGGCTTTTTGGAAAAAAAAGGAGCATACGGCGGGGCAGGTGGATTTCCAACGTCTGCCCCGCCACATCGCTGTTATTCTGGACGGCAATGGCCGCTGGGCGCAGCGGCGGGGGCTGCCCCGCACCGCCGGGCACAAGGCGGGCGCCGAGACCTTCCGCGCCATCGCCACCTATTGCCGGGACATCGGCCTGGAATACTTAACGGTCTACGCCTTTTCCACAGAGAACTGGAAGCGCCCGAAGGACGAGGTGGAGACCATCATGGTCCTGCTGAAGCGGTACTTGCTGGAGGCCATCGACACCATGGAGCGGGACAATGTGCGCCTGCGCTTCCTGGGGGATATGCAGGCGCTCAGCCAGGAGCTGCGGGACCTGGTGGAGCAGTGCAACGCCATCTCCGACCGGCTGACCGGCTGTCAGTGCAATATCTGCATCAACTACGGCGGCAGGGCAGAGATTGCGCAGGGGGCAAGAAGATTTGCAGAAGACTGCGCAGCAGGTGTTGTAAAGCCGGACGACTTGACAGAAGAAACCTTTGAAAAATACCTCTATTCCGCCGGAATGCCCAGCCCGGAGCTGCTGATCCGTCCCGGCGGAGAGCAGCGGCTGAGCAATTTCCTGCTGTGGCAGTGCGCTTATGCGGAATTCTATTTTACCGACGTGCTGTGGCCCGACTTCTCCAAGGAGGAGCTTCACCGGGCCATTGCCGCCTATCAGCGCCGGAACCGGCGGTTCGGCGGCGTGGGATAGCCGTATGGGAGGGTTTACCAATGAAATCAAGAATTCTAGTATCTGTCGTGGGTGTGCCGCTGATTCTGGCGGTGGTTCTATGGGCCCCGATTGGCATTATGGCCGGGTTTCTGGCGGGACTGTCCGCCATTGCAGCCTGGGAGCTGATGCACTGTGTGGGAGCGCAGGAGGATGGAACGCTGTGCGCTTTGGCGATTGCCGGCGCGGTCATCTCTGTGGTGTCCGCCTACTTTACAGTGTATATCTACGGAGAGCTTGTGGTCCTGTATGCGCTGGTGGTTTTTGCCTACGCGGTGTTCCGGGGCGGTGAGGTGAAGTTCCAGCAGGTTATGGCGGCGTTGTTTGCCATGTTTATCGTGCCGTACGCCTTTGCATCCTTCCTGCGGCTGTCCGCCGCCGGGTTCCACCGGGGCTTTCTGCTGCTGCCGCTGCTGTTCAGCTTCGGCAGCGATACCTTTGCCTTCTTCGCCGGACGCTCCCTCGGCAAGCACAAGCTTGCGCCGAAGGTAAGCCCCCATAAGACGGTGGAGGGAGCTGCCGGCGGACTGCTGGGCGACGCGCTGTGCGGTCTGGGCTTCGCCTTTGTGATGAACCGGTATTTTGAATGCAGCATCAGCTACGGCGGCATTGTGGTCCTGGGTCTGGTGTGCAGTCTGGTGGCGCAGCTGGGCGACCTGTCCTTCTCCCTGATTAAGCGGGAATTCGGAATCAAGGACTACGGCCACATTTTCCTGGAGCACGGCGGCGTGCTGGACCGGTTTGACAGCGTGCTGTTTGTCGCCCCGGCGTTGGGCATCGTGCTGCAGCTGCTGCAGATGTCTTAGATGAGATTTTTTATGAGAAGGAGGGGACGGCGGATATGACAAAAGCAATTTCACTCTTGGGTTCCACCGGCTCCATTGGACGGCAGACCCTGGACGTCTGCCAGGAATTGGGTATTCCGGTGGCCGCGCTGGCCGCGCGCAGTAATGTGGATCTTCTGGAACAGCAGGTGCGGCAGTTCCGGCCCCGCCTGGCTGCGCTCTGGGAATTGGAACCGGCCATGGAGCTGGCCCACCGCCTGTCCGGTCTGGATGTCAAGGTGGCGTACGGACTGCCGGGGGTGATCGAGGCCGCAGCTCTGCCGGAGAGCGGCACGGTGGTGGCCGCCATGGTGGGCATGGCGGGACTGCAGCCGGCGCTGGCGGCGGTGCGCCAGGGGAAACGGATTGCTCTGGCCAACAAGGAGACCCTGGTGTGCGCCGGAGAGCTGGTGATGGAGACCGCCCATGCCTGCGGCGCGGAGATCATCCCCGTGGACAGCGAGCACTCCGCCATTTTTCAATGCTTGCAGGGGTGCCGGGACCGGGCGGAGGTCAAGCGGCTGATTCTCACCTGCTCCGGCGGACCCTTTTTCGGGATGAGCCGGGCAGAGCTGGCGCACAAGACCAGGGCGGACGCCCTCCGGCATCCCAACTGGACCATGGGGGAAAAGATCACCGTTGACTGCGCCACGCTGATGAACAAGGGTTTGGAGTATATCGAGGCCATGCGGCTCTTCGACGTGCCGCCGGAGCAGATGGGGGTGGTCATCCACCGGCAGAGCATTATCCACTCGATGGTGGAGTACCGGGACGGCGCGGTGCTGGCCCAGATGGGGACGCCGGATATGCGCCTGCCCATCCGCTACGCCCTGACCTACCCCAACCGGTCCCCTGCGCCCCAGCCGCCGCTGGACCTGCTGTCCTGTCCGCCCCTGACCTTTCAGCCGCCGGATTTGCAGGCGTTTCCCTGCCTGCGCCTGGCGATGGACTGCGCCCGGACCGGCGGCTCCAGCTGCGCGGCGCTCAACGGAGCCAACGAGGCGGCGGTGGGGCTGTTTTTGGAGGAGCGCATATCCTTTGGGCAGATTCCAGAGCTGGTGGAGCATGCCGTGAACACAATTCCAGTGATATTAAATCCCTCCCTGGAGGATATACTGGAAACAGACCGGCGGGCCAGAGAAACTGTCTGCCGTCTGTCCCGCACCGCACCGCAAAACAATTCGTAGGAAGGAAGCGTAGTTCGTATGTATATTATCCTTGCCATCCTCCTCTTTGGCATCCTGATTGCCGCCCATGAGTGGGGGCATTTCATCGCCGCACGGCTGTGCGGCGTTACTGTTCATGAGTTCGCCATCGGTATGGGCCCCATGCTCTGGAAGAAAACCGGGAAAACAGGGACACAGTTCTCCCTTCGCGCCCTGCCCATCGGCGGTTTCTGCGCTCTGGAGGGCGAGGAGGGGGAGTCGGACGACCCCCACAGCCTGAGCAACCAGGGATTCTGGAAGAAGACGCTGGTGTTTGCTGCCGGGGCAATCATGAATTTCCTGGTAGGCGTGCTGATCCTGCTGGCTCTGAACAGCGGGGCCGCCGGGTTTACCGTCCCGGTGATCAGCGGGACCGCGCCGGAATTTGAGGCGGTGAACGGCCAATCCCTGGAGGCGGGGGACGTGTTTTACTCCATCAACGGGTCGCGCGTGTACATGACCAGCGACGTGGAACTGCTGCTGTCCCTGGCCAACCGGGAGCCAATCGACCTGGTGGTCCTGCGGGACGGGGAGAAGGTGGAGCTGAAGCAGATTCCGGTGCGGGAGTACACAGACAGCGAGGGCGAGCCCTACCAGGGCTACGGCCTCTACCGCACGCTGGAGATCGAGGAGGCCACATGGGGGCTGAAGCTGAAATATACATGGTACAACGCCATCGACTTTGTGCGCATAGTCTGGTACAGCCTGAAAATGCTGGTGACAGGCAGCGCGGGGGTCGAGGACCTGAGCGGACCGGTGGGCATTGTGTCCACCATCAACGAGGTGGGCGTCCAGAGCATCAGCATCCGGGCGGCGTTGGAGAATATCGCTTATTTCGGGTCCATGATCGCGGTGAACCTGGCGGTGATGAACCTGCTGCCCATTCCCGCTCTGGACGGCGGGCACATTCTGTTCCTGACAATCTCCACTCTGTCGGAAAAGCTCCTGAAGCGGAAGCTGCCCGTTAAGTACGAGGCCGCTGTCAACATGGTCTTTTTTGCGCTGCTGATGGGGTTAATGCTCTTTGTGACCTTTAACGATGTGCACAAGATCATCGCACAGCAGATGGGGGGATAGACGATGACGAAACAAATCTATGTGGGAAGCGTCCCGATTGGAGGCGGCGCGGCGGTAACGGTGCAGTCCATGTGCAGCGCCAAGACCAGCGATGTCCCCGCGACGGTGGACCAGATCCACCGTCTGGAGGAGGCCGGGTGCGAAATCATCCGCGTAGCGGCGCCGGACATGGACGCTGCAAAAGCCATTGGAGCCATCAAGAGCCGCATTCATATCCCGCTGGTGGCGGACATCCACTTTGACTATAAACTGGCCCTGGCGTGCGTGGAGCAGGGAGCGGACAAAATCCGCATCAACCCCGGCAACATAGGCGGAGAGGACCGGGTGAAGCTGGTGGCGGACGCCTGCCGGGAGCGGAAAATTCCCATCCGCATCGGCGTCAACGGCGGGTCGCTGGAAAAGGAGCTGCGGGCCAAATACGGCGGCGTTACGGCGGAGGCTCTGGCGGAGAGCGCGCTGGGCCACGCTGCGCTGCTGGAAAAGTTCGGCTTTGACAGCATCTGTATTTCCGTCAAGTGCTCCTCCGTGCCGGTCACGATTGGCGCGTACCGTCTGCTGAGCGAACGCTGCCCCTATCCGCTGCACCTGGGGGTGACGGAGGCGGGTACGCCGTCCATGGGGATGGTCAAATCCGCAATGGGGATTGGCGGCCTGCTGTGTCTGGGCATCGGCGACACGCTGCGGGTGACGCTGACCGCGGACCCGGTGGAGGAGGTCTATGCGGCAAAGAAGATTTTGCGTGCGGCGGGTCTGCGGAAGGACGGTCCGGACCTGATTGCCTGTCCCACCTGCGGACGCACCAACATTGACCTGATTCCCATGGCGGAGGAGGTGGAGCGGCGGCTGGCGGGCTGTACGCTGCCCATTACTGTGGCGGTGATGGGCTGCGCCGTGAACGGCCCCGGCGAAGCCGCCGCCGCCGACGTGGGGATTGCAGGGGGAAAGGGAGAGGGGCTCTTGTTCCGTAAGGGAGCCATTCTCCGGAAGGTCCCGCAGGAGCATCTGGTAGACGCATTGATGGCGGAAATTGAGAAGATGACCGCGGATTTACATAGGAATTAAGAGGATATCAAATGTCACAGATTATACCTTTTTTTGATTTATTTCACACCATGCCGCTGGAAAGGGACCTGCGGGTGCAGCTGGAGGGGGCCTATCTGACCTCTGCGGAGCTGGAGAAGGAGGCGCGGACCCTGACGGCGTCTCTGACCGTCCCCGCAGATTTGCGGGATGGGCTGGAGAAACTGACCGCCGCCATCCGCGAGTCCTACCAGCTGAAGGAAGTGCATCTTTTCCAGACGGTGTCTGTTCCAAAGCGGGAGGCCGGGAAGAAGTCCGGCGGCAGCGATCTCATCATGGGCGGCGCCATCAAGGGGCCGGTCCAGCCCATGGAGGGGCTGAATCCCAAGATGGGCAGCGTGGTGGTGGCCGGGAAGGTGTTTTCCTCCGAGCTGCGGGAGACGCGCCGTCCCGGCGTCTTTTTGCTCACCTTCGACATGACGGATTTCCAGACCTCCATCCGGGTCATCAAGCTCATGCAGAAGGAGGATAAAGCCGCCTTAAAAAAGGATATCAAACCGGGCATGTGGCTGAAGGTGCAGGGATACGTCAAGCTCGACCGGGACGGCAGCGACCTAATCCTGGACCCGAAAAGCATCAGCACGTATCCCCACGAGACCCGGCAGGACACTGCGCCGGTCAAGCGGGTGGAGCTGCACGCCCACACCACCTTCTCCAACATGGACGCCCTCTGCTCCGTCAGCCCGAAGGCGGGGCCGGACAGCAATCTGGTCAAACGGGCGGAGTCGTGGGGACACCCGGCTATTGCCATTACAGACCACGGCGTGGTGCAGGGCTTCCCGGACGCATGGCACTCCGCCGGGGCGATCAAGTTGCTCTACGGTATGGAGGGGTATTTTCTCAACAATCTGGATGACCGGATTGTCGTGCATGGTAGCAAGGATTTTTCCTTTACGGATAAATTTGTCGCTTTTGATATTGAAACCTCCGGATTAAGTGTAAAGCAAGACGCCATTACAGAGATTGGAGCTGTGGTGATACAGAACGGTGAGATCGGGGAACGCTTCCAGACCTTCGTGGACCCTGGCCGGCACCTAGCTCCGGAAAATATCGCAATCACCGGCATCACCGACGCGATGCTGAAGGACGCGCCCAAACCGGCGGAAGCCCTGCGCGCCTTCCTGGAATTTGTGGGGGACCGCCCGCTGGTTGCCCACAACGCGGAGTTTGACATCAGCTTTATCCGGAAGGGGTGCCGGGAGGCGGGGCTGGCGTTTGACCCCACCTATCTGGATACGCTGGTCCTGGCCCAGAATCTGCTCCCGGAGCTGAACAAGCACAAGCTGGATATCGTGGCGGAGCATTTGCAGATTCCAGCCTTCCAGCACCACCGGGCCAGCGACGACGCCGCGGCCTGCGGACTCTTCCTGCCCCATTTCTTCAAGCGGCTGGAGGAGGAGCTGGATGCGCATTCCGTCCAGGCAATCAATGGCGCGATGCCGCCCCTGCGGAAGAAGGGACGGAGCCGCCGGAAACCGAAGCATATTATTCTGCTTGCAAAAAACAAGACAGGGCTGAAGAATCTGTATCAGCTGGTGTCCATGTCCAACCTGCAATACTTCAAACGCTTCCCGCTGATCCCCAAGGACGAGCTGATAGCCCACCGGGAGGGACTTCTCATCGGGGGGGCCTGCGAAGCGGGGGAGCTGTTCCAGGCCATTCTGGAGAATAAGGACTGGGCGGAGCTGCGCCGGATTGCAGAATTTTACGATTACCTGGAGATTCAGCCCATCTGCAACAACATGTTCCATATCCGGGAGGGGCATGTGAAGGACGAAGAGGAGCTGCGGGAGCTGAACCGTACCGTTGTGGCTCTGGGGGAGGAGATGGGGAAGCCTGTGTGCGCCACAGGGGACGTCCACTTCCTGGACCCGGAGGACGAAATATACCGCCATATCCTGCTGGACACCAAGAAGTTCTCCGACTGCGACTCCCCGCTGCCCATCTATTTCCGCACCACCAACGAGATGTTGGAGGAATTCAGCTATCTGGGAGAGGAAAAGGCGATGGAGGTGGTTGTGACCAACACAAACGCCATTGCGGACCAGGTAGAGACCTTCGACCTGCTGCCGAAGGGGAAGCTGTTCCCGCCCAGGCTGGAGAATTCGGAGGAGGATTTGAACCGCCTGGTGTGGGAGAAGGTCCACAACCTCTACGGCGAGAACCCGCCGCAGCTGATCGTGGACCGTCTGAACATAGAGTTGGGCGGTATTCTGGGAAAATATGACGTGGTATACATGTCGGCGCAGAAGCTGGTGCAGCGTTCTCTGGAGAACGGCTATCTGGTGGGGTCCCGCGGCTCGGTGGGGTCGTCGCTGGCCGCGTATATGTCCGGCATCACGGAGGTCAACGCCCTGCCGCCCCATTACCGGTGCCCCCAGTGCAGGCACAACGAGTTTATTACAGACGGTTCCTACGGCTGCGGCGCGGATATGCCGGACAAGAACTGTCCGGTCTGCGGGACCAAATATGTAAAAGACGGATTTGATATTCCCTTTGAAACCTTCCTGGGCTTCGGGGGCGGCAAGGTGCCGGATATCGACCTGAACTTCTCCGGGGAGTACCAGGCCCGCGCCCACCGCCATGCCATTGAGATGTTCGGCGAGACCCAGGTTTTCCGGGCCGGGACCATCGGCACGGTGAAGGATAAGATTGCCTACGGCTATGTCAAAAAGTATCTGGAGGCCCGCGGACTGCATCCCGGACACGCGGAGGAAAACCGGCTGATGCTGGGCTGCGTGGGCGTCAAGCGCACCACCGGACAGCATCCCGGCGGACTGGTGGTTGTGCCGGACGACCTGGATGTGGAGGATTTCTGTCCGGTCCAGCACCCGGCGGACGCTGAGGACAGCGACATCATCACCACCCACTTTGAATACCACTGCATGGAGGACAACCTTCTGAAGCTGGACATGCTGGGCCACGACGACCCGTCCATGGTGCGGATGATGGAGGACCTGACTGGGGTGAACGCCAGGGAGATTCCCCTGGACGACAAGGACACCATGAGCCTGTTTACCACCAGCAAGGCGCTGGGATTTGAAAACGACGAGCTTTTGGGTCCGACCGGCGCGGTGGCCATTCCGGAGTTCAACACCAAATTTACCCGGCAGATGCTGGTGGATACCCAGCCGAAGGATTTTAATACGCTGGTGCGGCTGTCCGGCTTTTCCCACGGAACGGACGTGTGGCTGGGGAATGCGCGGGATTTGATTGTGAACGGAACCGCTTCGGTTGCAGAGACGGTAGGATGCCGCGACGACATCATGCTGTATCTGATCTCCAAGGGCCTGGACCCGAAGATGAGCTTCAAAATTATGGAGTCGGTGCGAAAGGGCAAGGTGAAAAAGGGGGGCTTCGAGGAGGGCTGGGAGGAGGCCATGCGGGAGCACGATGTGCCGGACTGGTACATCCAGTCCCTGGCAAAGATCGGCTATCTGTTCCCGAAAGCCCACGCGGTGGCCTACGTTATGATGGCCTTCCGGATTGCCTGGTTCAAGGTCCACAAGCCCTTGGCTTTCTACGCCACATTTTTCTCCATCAGAGCCAAGGCGTTTGACGCGGAATTCTGCTGCGCGGGCCTGGAGGCTGTGAAGAAGAAGATACTGGAGATTTGGAACAACAAGGATGCCGCCGCGGTGGAACAGGACTTGGCGGTCACGCTGGAGGTATGTTACGAGTTCTACCTGCGGGGATTCCGGTTTGAGCCAATCAATATTTATGAGTCCGAGGCCACCAGGTTTGTTATCAAGGGCGACGCGCTGATTCCGCCCTTTACCGCCGTGCGCGGACTGGGAGAGACGGCGGCGCTGGATACGGTGGAGAAGCGGACAGGGAAGGAATTTATTTCGATTGAGGAATTTTCCATGTGCTGCGGCAAGCTGTCCAAAACCCACATTGACCAGCTGAAAAAGCTGGGAGCCTTTGCGGGAATGGCGGATACAAGCCAGATTACGCTGTTTTAATCCATGGAGAGCGACAGGATGGAATTATTGGAAAATGCTTTATTGCCAGTTGGAGTGCGCCCGGCGGGTATATGACCGGTATCAGGAAAAGCATATCCCAGAGGCGGTTTTTGCCAGCACAATGAAATGCTTAGGTACCGCTGCTTACCGGCGGTAGGATTGGCAGCGCACTGGGAATCATGGACGGTGTGGAGAATAAGCTATGACTGCTTGCTTATGGTTTCAGAAGAAATAATTTGCATTCTCCAGCGCCGTGTGATATACTGACAAAAAGAACAGCCTTGCTGGAGAGAGGGGTGGTTTTATGGGATTACTGCCAATGGATTTGGATATCCTGCCGCCATCGGATGACCGGGTATTCAAGCTGATTCTGACCTCTCCGGAAGCGAAGCCAGGGCTGATAAAGCTGATTGCAGGCGTTATTGGCCGCAATGTTCTGGATGTGGTTGTTCACAACAATGAATTGCCGCCTGGAGACACGGAAGAAAAAGCGGAACGCTTTGATGTCAACTGCAAAATTGACGACGGTTCTCAGATCAATCTGGAGATGCAGGCCAGCCATATAAAAGAGGATTTGGATGGGCATCATAACAATCTGAAAGGGAAAAGCG
>Ga0137309_100706_pt1 | contig 24316 bp, 18 predicted proteins | sample NAcewiD2O_June_FD_97179 | JGI IMG/M metagenome (GOLD analysis project Ga0137309, IMG submission 97179) | Mouse cecal microbial communities from Vienna, Austria - N-Acetylneuraminic amended D2O_June | ecosystem: Host-associated > Mammals > Digestive system > Large intestine > Cecum | place... | reverse complement strand
CGCCCAAAGCTTCTTGTCCCCGACGCTCTTCGGGGGCAAGAAGATGCCCCGTCTGAACTGTTACTGAATTTTGCAACAGTTCAGAACGCAGCCAGGGACTGTCCCGGTGCATCGTCCCACCGGCAACAGTCCCTGCCATGTCCTAAAAATATTTTTTGTTGCCCCAGAGGTTGGCTTTCTTCAAATCCAGATATTCATTATAAGCTTTCTCCAGAATCTGCTTTTCATTAGAGAACTTCAGCAGATGGTATGCCTCATAAAACTTATAATAGCCGGAATCTATGAAATGCTCTTCCCGTTGCGGTTTGCTGTAGTAGCTGTCCGCCATCATCAGATACCAGTGCACATCCTTCTCCACCATATCCTGAGGGGTGTTGAAAGAGTAGGAACTCTTTCCGATGTACTTGATGACCGATGCACTGACGCCAGTCTCCTCCTTCACCTCGCGAAGCGCTGTTTCCTTATATTCCTCTCCTGGTTCTACAGTTCCCTTTGGCAGCACCCAGCCCTCATACTTGTTCTTATAATTCTTGTAAAGGACCAGAATCTTGCCACGAAATATCACCACACCCCCACAGCTCGTTGCCTCTATCATTGCAATTCCTCCTGAGTGGCGGTCCGGTCAGGGACCACATGGTGTGTCACAAGACTGATTCCAGTATACAACGTTTCAGAAGAAGTTGCAACAAAAAGATTGTAACAGTTCAGACGAGCCTTCTTGTCCCCGGCGCTTTTCGGGGGCAAGAAGATGGCCCGTCTGAACTGTTACAGCAGATTACCTCAGCAAAAGAATCGCCGAAGGATCCACATACAGCCAGGACGGCACCACCCCTGTGCTGTCATGGGTGTGAATATCCTTCTCCTTTTTCCACCAGATTCCGTTTTCCAGGGTTACATACCACTCAAAAGGCATTTCCGCTATACTGGGGCTGGTTACCGGAATCAGGTTGTCTGCCCCCTGCGCCCTCCGCTCCAGCGCTTCCCCCTCTCCCAGGGGAACAAAATCGTGGGCGCGGATCCCCACAGCCGTAATCTCCTGCCCCACCTCCCGGCCAGTCGCCAGTTCCAGCCCGTTCCAGTCCAGGGCACAGACCCTGCAGGGGCCCAGGCGCCGGATCCGTGAAATATTCTTGCAGCCGGTGAGCCGTGCCGCCTGGACACTGCCGGGATCCCCAAAGACATCCCGTGTCGTCCCTGCGGCCAGGACTTTACCCTCATCCATCAGCAGCAGGTGGTCACACAGCTGGTAAGCCTCATCCCGGTCATGGGTCACCAGCACCGACACCCCGTCATAACCGTCAAGAAGCTGCTCTAACTCCAGCCTGAGCCGTTCCCGCAAAAAGCTGTCCATGGCGGAAAACGGCTCGTCCAAAAGCAGCACATCCGGCCCGCAGGCAAAGATCCTGGCCAGGGCCGCCCGCTGCTGCTGCCCGCCGGAAAGCCGGCCCGGATACTGCTTCTCCAGCCCCTCCAGCCGGAAACGTTCCACCAGCTCTGCCATCCGCGTCCCATAGTCCCCGCGGATTTTTGCCCCATATTGCAGTCCGGCCCGGATATTCTGCTCCACCGTCATATTGGGAAACAGCGCATAGTTCTGGAACAGATATCCCACCCGACGCTTCTGGGGACGCACGTCAATCCTCCGGGCCGAATCATACAGCACCCGCCTGCCCAGCACCACCTGGCCGCTGTCCGGATGCTGGATACCTGCAATGGTCTTTAATGTCATGCTCTTGCCGCATCCCGAAGGCCCCAGGATCCCCAGACACCCCCTCCCGGCCTCAAGCTGCACCTGAAGCAGGAACTGTCTTAGCTGCTTTTTGATATCCACCCTGAGGGACAACTTTCCCTCCCCCAGAAGGTTGTCCCTTGAACCGGTACCAGAGAGGCTTTCCCTGCTCTGGTATTTTCTCTTTAAAAACATAACCTGCTCCTTCCAGACATAGAGAAGACTCTGTAACCAGACAGACTCCCTGATCCCGGATATCCGGACTCAGCCCCTTCTGGCATTGCCTGCGGCTGCCCGGTTCATGGCAATCACTGACAGAAACGCGATCACCACGATCACTGCCACGTACTGATAGGCACTGTCCATATTCCCGGCAGCTACCTCCGAATAGACAGCCATGGGGAGGGTCCTGGTCTTACCGGCGATATTTCCCGCAATCATGGCTGTAGCGCCGAACTCTCCCAGCCCTCTGGCAAAGGCCAGGACTCCGCCGCTGACGATGCCTGGTACGGCGTTGGCCATAAGGATCTTCCAGAATATGGTCCACTCCCCCATACCCAGGGTCCGGGCTGCCTGAACCAGATTCTCATCTACCTGCTCAAAAGCCCCGCGGGCAGAGCGGTACATCAGCGGGAAGGACATAGTCACTGCGGCGATCACTGTAGCCCCCCAGGAAAAGGCGATCTTAACGCTGAAATATTCCAGAAAAAACTGCCCCAGGGGCCTCTTCACTCCAAACAGATACAGAAGAAAGAAGCCGGCCACCGTAGGCGGAAGCACCAGCGGCAAGGTCAGAATCCCGTCCAGAACCATTTTCAACGCTTCCCGCTTCAGGCTGACAACCAGCCACGCCGCCAGAATTCCCAGAAAAAATGTGACCACAATGGAAAGACCTGCTGTCTTCATAGAGATCAGAATCGGTGACCAGTCCATATATTCCTCCTTTTAATGGGGTATGTTCTCCAAAAGCCTGTCCCACCTGGACACAGGGCCCGTCAGCCGGACAGACCCTCTTTATCTGCCATCAGCAAATCCATAGGTTTCAAACACCTTCAGGGCTTCGGCGCTCTGCAGGAATTCTACAAATGCACCGGCCTGCTCCTCATGGGCTGTGGCCTTCACAACTGCCACCGGATAGATCACCTTTGCCTTCAGGCTTCCCTCCGGGGCCTCCGCCACCACAGTCACCTGGTCCGCCATGCCGGCCGCATCCGTAGCGTAGACAATGCCTGCGTCTGCACTTCCCGCTGCCACCTGGTTCAGAACCTCCGTCACATTGGTTCCCAGGCTGACACGATCCTGAATCTCATCCCAGATCCCCAGGGCGGTCAAGGCTTCCTCTGCGTACTGGCCTGCCGGTACACTGGCAGGATCTCCCAGGGCAATACTCTCTGCTGACGCAATATCCTCAAATACAGAAAAGCCTTCTTCCCCGCCTTCCGGCACGATGAGAACGATCTTATTTTCCAGAAGATCCACTATGGTATCAGAAGCGATCATCCCCTCCTCATCCAGGGCGGTCATCTGCTTCGTAGCCGCCGACATGAAGACATCCGCCTCCAGCCCCTCCTCGATCTGGGTCTGCAGCTTACCGGAGCCGTCGTAGGTTCCCTCCACCTTCACCCCCGGATTCTGCTCTTCAAACATGGGAATCAGCTCTTCCTCACAGGCATTTTTCAGACTGGCTGCAGCAGCCACCAGAATCGTGACCTCCTCCTGATCCGCTGCTGTCTCTGTGACGGCTGTCCCGGTCTCTGCAGCCTCTGTTTCTCCCTTTGTTTCTTTCTCTGCTTCTGCCTCTGTCACCGCTTCTGTGGCCGCAGCTGCCGTCGTCCCGGAAGCTGCGGTCTGCCCGGACGATCCGCTTTTACCGCAGCCTGCCAGCATCCCTGCCGCCGCCACGGCTGCCGCAAAAAGGAGAAGTCCCTGTTTTCCGGTTATCAATCTTGGCTTTTTCATGTTGTCCCTCCCATTACTTATCATCTGCTCCCAGAATCTCATTTGGGACAGATCCCCACAAGGAGCACCTGTGGTGTGCCGCAAACTGTGACGCACATCTGAGGGAAATCAATTTTCAAACACAGTTCAAGATCTCCCACACTCAGACGCGCTGCCCCGCAGGATCTTCAATCCATGATCCAGACCGTCCAGGATGAATTCCAGGCTCTCCCGGACTGCCCCTGGACTTCCGGGCAGATTGACAATCAGGGTCTTTCCCCGGATGACGGAGACGCCGCGGCTTAACATAGCCCGGTCCGTGATCTCCATGGAACGGTAACGGATATACTCCGCGATCCCCGGCGCGTTGCGGTCCGCCACGGCCATGGTAGCTTCCGGCGTCTGGTCCCGCAGGGAGAATCCTGTACCGCCGCTGGTAAGCACCAGATCCACCTGCCGTCCGTCAGCCAGACGGATCAGCTGGGCCTTTAAGGGCGCCGGCTCATCTGGAAGGATCATGGTCTCCACCACCTCATACCCTGCTTCCTCCAGCATCTTCACAGCCATGGGGCCGCTCTCATCCACCCGCTCGTTTCTGGCCCCCTTGTCGCTTAATGTTACCACCGCCGCGGTAAAGGGCCGGTCCGGGGAGGGCAGCTGGGCAGTCATCTCATCTCCCGGACGGATCTCCCCCTCAGCCAGCACCTTTGCAAATACTCCCTCCCGCGGCATGATACAATCGCCCACACGCTTATGGATGGCACAGTGGCTATGGCACTCCTTGCCAATCTGGGTCATCTTAAGCACCACTGTACCGGCCCGCAGGATGGTTCCCACCGGCAGACGTTTAAAATCCATCCCCTCCACCAGCAGATTTTCACCAAAGTCCCCATCCGCCACATTGGCTCCCCGCTCATTGAAGGCTGCCACTTTATCATAGGAAAGAAGACTCACCTGACGATGCCATTTGCCTGCATGGGCGTCCTTTTCGATACCGTAATCCGGGATGAAATGCCCGCAGGCTACGGGGCGTTTCTCTGTCCCCTTCTCCGGACTGATACAGACTGCTTTCACTACACCTTTTAAACTGATTTCCTGATCCATATGTTTTCCTTTCTGACAGCCGCCGCTTCTTCCATAAATGGCAGCTATCCCCCGATCATGGACATACTCCGCTGCTCCGTGATCCCGTCGGGAGTATCGAAGCAGTGGGCTCTTGCTTTTTGTATTACTGCCTGTTCCATGGCCTGTCCCAGCTTTCTCTTCTGTGCTTCTCCCTCCAGACCGCCCCGCAGGATAGCCCGCAGATCCGCCCCGTCCTCATAACAGAGGCAGGTCTTTAGCTGTCCCTGGGAGGTAAGCCGGATCCGGTTGCATTTGTCACAGAATTTTCCATGAATGGCGCTGATCAGGCCGATGCTGCCCTGAAATCCCGGAATCCGGTAATAGACTGCAGGTCCGGACCCGTGGATTCTCTGGTCCTCCTCCATATCCGGATACATCGCCCCAAGCTGTTCCAGCAGCCGCCTGTGATCGATCACCGGAAAATGCTTCCCATACCCGATGGGCATCATTTCGATAAAACGCACATCCACCGGATACAGCTTCGCAAGCTCCGTCATCTGCCCCAGGTTCTCCTCCCCCAGATCAAGAGACACCGCGTTGACCTTCACCGGAACCGGAGAGGCCGTTGCCTGCCGTATGCTCTCCATTACCTGATCCGCTCCGTCGGTACCGGTGATCTGGCGAAACAGCTCCCGGTCACGGGAGTCCAGACTGATATTGATCCCGTCTATGCCTGCCGCCAGCAGCGGCTCCAGATACTCGCCCAGCAGCATTCCGTTGGTGGTGATGGTCACCTTCTCTATACCGGGAAGCTGCTTTAACTCCTTTATCAGGTGGCAGCAGTTTGCCCGTACCAGAGGCTCTCCGCCGGTGATCCTGATATGCCGGATCCCAAGCTCTGCCCCGCAGGCCGCCACCTGACAGATTTCCTCCAGAGACAGCACCTGTCCGGCAGGCACACACCGGATCCCGTCCGGCATACAGTATTTGCACCGGAGGTTGCACCGGTCTGTAATGGAGATCCGCATATAATCAATTGTCCGTCCATAAGAATCCTTCATATTTTATCTTTGACGGGGACTGATAAAATCCCCGCTTTTCCCTCCGGATTTTTTCTCCAGGCAGATGCTTCCGATCTCCATGGATTTGTCCACAGCCTTGCACATATCATAGATCGTCAGAAGCGCTACACTGACGCCGGTCAGAGCCTCCATCTCCACGCCGGTCTTCCCCGTAGTCCTGGCCCTGCAGACTGCCTGGATCTCACAGTGCTCAGGCCGGATCTCAAAGTCTACGGACAGACTGGTCAGATTCAGCAGATGGCACAGAGGAATCAGCCGGGAGCATTGCTTTGCGCCCATGATCCCGGCCACCCGGGCCACGCCCAGCACGTCTCCCTTTTTCATGGTTCCTTCCATAACCTGACGCAGACACGCTTCACTCATGAAGATACTTCCCCTTGCCACCGCCTCCCGGTCTGTATCCTCCTTACCGCCTACATCCACCATCCAGGCGTTTCCCTTTTCATCAAAATGTGTAAATTCCATTCTTCTTCTCCTGTTTATTGTGTGTAACAGTTCAGACTCCTATGCCACTATCGTATTCTCCTGTCACCAGCCCTTGCCGAAGCCGCAGTTGGGGAACGTGCAGACAGGACAGCCAAGACACAGTCCCCCTTGACCAAGAGCTGCCAGATCCTCGGCCGTCACCGGGTCATCGGCCATAACTCTGGGAAGCACAAGATCGAAAATGGTTCTTTTGGCGTACATGACACATCCCGGCAGTCCCATGATGACTGCCTGGCGGGAATTCTCCCCCTGGGTCACCTGGTAATATGCCAGCAGGAACATGGCGCCCGGCAGCACAGGAGCGCCGTAGGACACGACCCTGGCTCCGGTATTTTTGATAGCCAGGGGAGTCTTATCATCCGGATCCACGCTCATGCCGCCGGTGCAGCAGACCACATCCGCTCCCTTGCGGATCATCTCCAGAATTGAGGCAGTGACTTTGGCATCGTCGTCATTCCAGATCACGTGGTCTATGACCTCTGTGTCGAATTCCTCCAGCTTCTGCCTGATCACAGGGGTGAAAGTATCCTGTATTCTCCCATAGAACACCTCGTTGCCGGTGGTAACAATCCCCACCTTCTTATGAACAAAGGGCTTCAGGTCCAGAAGGGGCTTTCCGCCAGATGCCCCAAGAGCCGCCTCTCTGGCCGCCCTCATCTTCTCCTCCTCAATCACCAGGGGGATGATGCGGGTACCTGCCAGCTTGTCTCCCTTCTTTACCGGGAAATTGCCGTGACGGGTGGCGATCATCATCTGTCCGAAGCCATTGACCGCCTTAAGTCCTGCCTGGTTCACCTTCAGCAGGCCGTCACACTCTGCCATCAGTTCGATCTTGCCCTCCTTCGCTTCCGTACGGCCCATATGGTCTCCCCTGCACATCCCGCAGAGAAGCTCTGCGGCATCATTCTCATGGAGCATTCCCTCCTGCTTTTCCCAGACATACAGCTGGTCCTTCCCGACACTCAAAAGCACCGGAATATCCTCTTTTGTGACTATATGGCCCTTGCGGAAAACCGCGTCCTTGGTGACTCCCCGGATGATCCGGGTGATGTCATGGCACAGGACAGCGCCCTCCGCATCAATGGTATTGATCAGTTTCATGCGATAAATCCTCCTGTTTTCCATTTATGTACTCCTGGAAATGCCTCATGGCAGCAGTTCAGATACCCCCTGGACTGTTACGCCTCGTGTGCCTCCTTTTGCATGCCCCCGGACAAGGGGAGTACGCTTCCCCATATGGTTCCTGCTATTCCCGGAGTCCTCTGGCAAAACAGCTTTTGTAAAGCTCCTGGGTACTTTCCCGTACCTTCTGCACCAGTTCGTTGTAGCAGCTGACCAGCCTGCGGCCCTCCTCTGTCAGCACGGAGCCGCCTCCCCCCACGCCTCCGGCTCTTCTCTGTACCACGGGAAATCCCAGCTCCTTCTCCACCATCTTGATCCGGTGGCTTCCCTTGCTGTAGGACAGGCCCATCTCCTGACAGGCCACCTGGATGGAGCCGGTCTTGTCAATCATTTCCAGAAGCTGTGCCGTGCCGGGACCGAAAAATGTCTCCTTTGCCGCCAGCTGCACCTGCACCCGGGGATGAACCGGATATCCCTCTCCCCGGCTGAAATTCTTCTGGATCAGGGCTTCATAATCTTCCCTTGTATTCACGTTCCAGGTAACGCCCCAGTCATCTACCTCCAGACTGGTGACGACATGCCCGCACGTCTCCATGGCCTCCTGTATCCCGCCTGACCCGGTATATGCGCACAGCTCATGAGCGATGCTGCTGCGCACCATGACCAGATGGCCCCTCTTTCCCCCGCAGGTAGTCTGCACCATATCCGCATCCACCATAAGAACCTTCCGGAACGTATCCGGCAGAACAGCCGGAACATCCACAGACAGCAGAAGGATCCTGTCACATTCCTGCCAGATTGCTTCTATCCCCATACAGACAGAATCAAACAGTTCCGTTTCTTCATACCGTTCGTTTTTTAAAAAACGAACGCCCGTATGAAAAAGATGCTTCTCCAGTTCCTCCCCCTGGTACCCGGTAACCACCAGAACCGGATCCAGCTTCAGCTGCTTAAGCATCGTCACAATGTGAAGCGCGATGGTGGAATCCTCAAAAGGAAGCAGCGGCTTAAACTCCTTCATCCGCGAGAAGTCCCCGGCTGCCACCAGAACTACGCCTGTTCTCTTCACTGTACTACCTCCTGAATATTATATTAGCATCATAACTCATATTTTTCCAAAATGCAACAGAAAATGCATGAGGATCGTCTGAACTGGTTACTATTCATGGCCGGGTTGTTTCCTCTGACCGGCAAATACCAGCTCTGGAAAACTTTTTCCAGAGCGTACCTCCCGGAACATCCATCCCATGAACAGTAACCTGAACCATTTCACTTTTCATGGGAATAAACTTATGATATAATTGGGCAGGAAGACGAAAGCTATGGGCCCCGGGAATACACGGAAGCAAGCAGGAGGAACTATATGGCAATCATAGGAATTGATCTTGGAACCACCAACAGTCTGGCCTGCGTCTGCCAGGGCCAGAAAACTGTCCTGATCCCCAATGCCCTGGGACAGACCCTGACCCCCAGCGCCGTCAGCGTGGGAGAAGACGGAACCATCCATGTAGGGGCTATAGCCAGAGAACGGCTGGTCTCCCACCCTGAGGCTTCTGCCGCTTCCTTCAAACGCTATATGGGTACAGATAAGGTATTTACCCTGGCAGGACAGCATTTTACTCCCCAGGAGCTTTCTTCTTTTGTGCTTCGTCAGCTTAAAGAGGATGCGGAGCGTTTCCTGGGAGAAACAGTGACCGAGGCCGTGATCAGCGTTCCCGCATATTTTAACGACAACCAGCGGTATGCCACCAAGGAGGCCGGAGCACTGGCCGGACTCTGCGTGGAGCGTCTGGTCAATGAGCCTTCTGCCGCCGCACTGGCATCCAGCCGTATCAGCGGCGAGGAGGAAGGCTGCTATCTGGTATTTGATTTTGGCGGCGGAACCCTGGATATATCCATAGTCGATTATTTTGACAATGTCATCGAGATCGTCGCTGTCAGCGGCGACAACCGGCTGGGCGGCAATGATTTCGACGAGATCATTGCCCGCAGCTTCTGTCAGCATCACAAAATAGATTATGATAAGCTGGATCCAAAGGCGCAGGCATCCCTCCTGCTCCTGGCAGAAAACTGCAAGAAAGAACTCACGTTCCAGAACCAGTCTGAACTTTTCTGGGAAGCCGGGGATAAACGGATGATCCTGACCAGCTTTCTTCTGGCAGGACTCTGTCAGAGTATCTTCGAACGGATCAGCCAGGTACTCACCAGAGTTCTTCAGGACAGTGAACGGACCGTAGACGATATAGATGAGATCGTCCTGGCAGGCGGCTCCTCCAAAATGCCGGTTGTAGCCTTCTATTTGCAGTCCTTCCTGAAAAAATCCCCCCGCACCATCGGCCCGCCGGATGAAGTAATTGCCATGGGTGCCGGTATCTATGCAGGTATCAAGGAACGGAAGCAGGATATCCGCGATCTGGTTCTGACAGATATCTGTCCCTTTACCCTGGGAGTCAATGTTGTAAATCTTACTGAAACAGACAATCCCATCATGTCGCCGGTTATTGAGCGCAACAGCATTCTCCCCTGCTGTAAAACCGGTTATTATACCAATGTATACGACAACCAGTCCCATATTGCCGTCGGGATCTTTCAGGGAGAAGCCTATTACTGCAATGACAATCTGAAGCTGGGAACCATTAACATGGAGATCTTTCCGCTCCCTGCCGGACAAGCCCAGATCCAGATCTGCTTCTCCTACGATATCAACGGAATCCTGGAAGTAGAAATCTCAGACCAGCAGATGCACCGGCTGAAAAAAAAGGTGCTTACCAGCGAAAACCTGCGTTTGTCAGAAGAAGAGCTGGAACAGCGCCTTAATGAGCTGCGTTCCTATAAGCTGATGCCCCCCGGAGGGATCCGCACCACACTGGTTCTGGCCAGAGGAGAGCGCTTGTTCTCACAGCTTCTGGGCGACCGCCGCCGGCAGGTATCCCTGGCTATGGAACAGCTCCTCCAGACCCTCTCCAGCCAGAATGACCAGAAAATTTCCAACTCCCTGCGGGCTGCCGAGAAACTATTTGACCTTCTGGAAGGCTTATAAAAATGAAACAGCTGTTGACTGGACGATCGGTCCCCAGCCATAGGAATCTGAAAAATGGATATATGGAATTTGTTAAATACATCTCCTACTACAGATAAAAAAACAATCAAAAAAGCATATGCCGCACGAACCAGAGTCATCCATCCAGAGGAAAAACCAGATGAATTCCGGCAGCTTCACGATGCATATAAGAAAGCACTGGACTATGCAGAACGCGCACACCTCTCTGAAAAGCATCCCGGTGATGCTTATACTCCGCCAGAGAATCCCGAAACTAAAAAACGCCAGCCCACTGCCGGACAGATGGATCATGAAACCATAGAACTGCTGTCCGGTGTTGCCCTACAGCAAAAAAGACAGCAAAACCGTCTGGCGGCTTTTATGCTCTGGTGGAAGGACCTCCAGGATCCGCATCTGGATTCCAGGAAGCTTGCCCAGTGGAAAGAATACCTGGCTTCAGATGATTTCCGTCATATCCAATACCTCCCTCAACTGCTGCATTTTCTTGCAGAGAATACGGATCAGAAACGCTTCCGTGGAGACAGCAGAGTGAGGCTGCTGCTCTGGGATGCCTACGGATTCCGGGAAGATGAAGAAAAACAGGATCCGGACGGTCTCGGGAAGCTGTGGTGTTCCCTGGTTCCGGCAGTAATACAGCAAAAAGAAGAGCTTCTTGCCAGACAGAAATATGAAAAAGACAAGCGTTTCAGGAAAAAGCTGTTTCTTGCGCTCCTCCTGGCTTGTGGAGTACTGGTTATCTTCACATATTGCTATGTAAATATCAGAAACCGCCGTCAGCTCATGGAATACATGGCCAGCCACTACCCGGAAACTGCTTTTTCAAAACCGCAAAAAGACCATACAATGCCGGATGGAAGCTTTTTATACACCCTTTATCCCCTCTCCCACCCGGACCTGACCGTCCATGCCAGAGTACTGTACCTGGACTATAAACATGCCTGCCAGATAACAGAAGATTACAGCACGGTTCTTCTGGAGTATTATGCCGGCCAGTATGGACTCCTGTGCGAACGTACCACAGATCCCCCGGCCATAAATGATGTGATCATGCAGCGGACAAACGATGACTCTTTTCCGTCCGATCAGCGAGGGGTACTGTATTACCCCAATATTGAACAAGTAGATTCCTTCTGCCAAACAGTAGCCAGAATGTTTCAGGAACAGAAAGAACTCCGGTCTGTCGCTCCTGTGGGAATATGTGCAGAGCATATTCTGTTCCCCCAGGTGCTTCTCTATGGATGTGTGTACGATTTTTCCCCATCTGATCCACAGTTCTATGCTGCCCAGACCATGACTGCCGCAGAACTGGAAGCCCGGATACGTGAAGCTTATATCCTCTATATGTTCTGCTATGAACCCTGGAATCTGACCAATGAGCAATACCACAAATGGGGCAGCTCTTATGACAGACTGTCTGCAAGATGGAGCAGTTTTCAGGGCACCTATTATGATCTTAAGGATCCTGATACCAGAGAACTGCTCTGCAGGCCTTACCTCTTTGTCTATGACGGCTTTAATCCTGATTATATACCTTATTCACGATATCCTTTCGCGTCGGTACACGTAAAAAAAACATCCGTGGGAAATGCATACTTCTCTCTTCTGGAACATGGCGCCCACCTGACTGTCCATGAAGACGGAAGCGGATTTACCGTCATATCCAACGGAGAATCCTGGACCTTTGGAGCTGAACCTGAGGTAAAACTTTCAATACTGAATCATCTGTATGAGGATACACATTAACCGCCAGGAATGGAATCCACGGATTTTTTCCCAAATCCATTCCTGTTTTTCTCTTCTTTCTTTCCATTCTTCACCACAGACCCTGGTAATCTTAGCTTTTACAAAATTCTGTTGACTTTTGTGTTCTACCATGCTACCATGCATCACATGAAGCGAAGGCGCTATAGGAATTCCTATGGTGCCTTCGCTTTTTTATATAATACAGAAAATCCTCTATAACATTCTGTATGCTTCCGCACACAGGCAAAATGCTTATACCACATTTTCTGTATGAAAACAGTCATTCTGTGAGGAGGAAAAATTATGACAGAAGAAATCTTAAGTGCTGTAAACAGTGAAGTATTTGCCGTCTGGTTCCTGATCGGCGCCGCCCTGGTATTCTGGATGCAGGCCGGCTTTGCCATGGTGGAAACCGGCTTTACAAGGGCCAAGAATGCCGGCAACATCCTTATGAAGAATCTGATGGATTTCTGTATCGGAACCATCGTCTTCATCCTGATCGGGTTCAGCCTTCTGCTGGGAGAAGACTTAGCCGGCCTCATCGGAAAACCAGGCTTTGACATTTTCACCAGCTATGGGGACTTTGACTGGTCCAACTTCGTATTCAACCTGGTATTCTGCGCCACCACAGCTACTATCGTCTCCGGTGCCATGGCGGAACGGACACGTTTCCTGTCCTACTGTGTGTATTCCGCGGTGATCTCGGCTCTGATCTATCCCATCGAAGCCCACTGGATCTGGGGCGGCGGCTGGCTGGCCCAGCTTGGTTTCCACGATTTCGCCGGTTCCTGTGCCATCCACATGGTCGGAGGCATCGCGGCCCTGATCGGCGCAAAGCTTTTAGGCCCCCGGATCGGAAAATTTGCCAGGGACAAATCCGGAAATATCACCAGGGTAAATGCATTTCCCGGTCATAACCTGCCTATTGGATGCCTGGGCGTCTTCATCCTCTGGCTGGGATGGTATGGATTTAATGGTGCTGCATGCACCAGTGTGGCCCAGCTTGGTTCCGTCTTTGTGACTACCACCATTGCTCCTTCCGTAGCCACAACCGTATGCCTGATCTTTACCTGGGTCAAGTATGGCAAACCCGATGTCTCCATGTGTCTCAACGCTTCCCTGGCCGGACTGGTGGCCATCACCGCTCCCTGCGACGTGACAGACGCAGCAGGCGCCCTGGTCATCGGCGCTGTCTCCGGACTCCTGGTAGTATGGGGCGTCTGGCTCCTTGACTACAAGCTGCATATCGACGATCCTGTAGGTGCTGTGGCCGTCCACTGCTTAAACGGCATCTGGGGTACTATCGCCACCGGCCTCTTCGCCACCACCTCTGCACCAGGCAATGATTCCGTCATCGGACTCTTCTACGGCGGCGGAGTCAATCAGCTGCTTTTGCAGCTTCTTGGCTTTGTATCTGTGGCTGCATGGACTACAGTCACTATCACCATCACCTTCCTGGTCATCCGTGCCAGTCTGGGTCTGCGGGTCAGCGAGGAGGAAGAGATCGTGGGACTGGATTCCTGCGAACACGGCCTTACCTCCGCCTATGCCGGATTCAGCATTATGGATATCTCCAACACTATGACCATGGAGGTCAACGAAAACACGGACCTGGGCACCAGCGACTACAACACCGCTTCCACCGCCCAGAAGGATGCCGCAGTCAAGGTGGTATCCACAGCCCCTGCCCAGGCTGCCAGCGTCTCCGGCATCTACAAGATAGTCATCATCGCCCGCCTGTCGCGCTATGACCACTTAAAGAAGGCCATGAACGATCTTGGCGTTACCGGCATGACCGTAACCCAGGTCATGGGCTGCGGTGTCCAGAAGGGCGCCGGTGAGATGTACCGCGGCGTTGAGGTAGACGCCACTCTCCTGCCCAAGGTCAAAGTGGAAGTAGTCGTCAGCAGCATCCCCGTAGACACCGTGATCGAAGCCGCCAAGAAGACTCTCTACACCGGCCATATCGGCGACGGCAAGATATTCGTCTACAACGTGGACCGGGTCATAAAGGTCCGGACCGGGGAGGAGAATTTTGCGGCCCTGCAGGATGTGGAATAGCTGGTCACCATTCATTGGGTGCTTCTTGTCCCCGACACTTTTCGGGGGCAGGAAGATGGCCTGTCTGGCCTGTCATGATTCATTCAGGCACCTGTTCCATAAACTGGAAATACCGCTTTTTTGTCCCACTGTAACGGGACTTACTGACCGGTACCACCATCCCCGGTTCCATTAAGATGCCGCCTTTTTCCAGACGGCTGATTTCCTTCATATTTACAATATAGCTTTTGTGGCACTGGATAAAATATTCCGGCAGCTGTTCCAGAAACTTCTCCAGCCGCCCATAGCACAGATAGTGGTTTTCCCTGGTCTGAACCGCCACTACATGGCCTGAGCTTTCCAAATAGATAATTTCATCAAATCCTACCCGGGTGACCACACCCCGGTTGCGGATCAGCAGATGTCTGACTGCCGGAGCCGGATTGTCCTGAAGCGCCTTGTGGATATACTGTTCCAGAAAGCCCGGATCCACTGGTTTCACCAGAAGGCCCAGAAGGTTCACCGGCTCCAGAAAAAGCTGCTGGATGTAACGCTCCGGCTGTCTGGCCATCCAGAGAATCCGGGTCTCCGGATTCATCTCACAGATCCTGCGTCCGGCCTCGATCCCCTGGTTCTCCCCGTCCCACTCTATGTCCAGGATCACCAGCTGATACCCGCCGGCCCTGAAGCTGACAGCCTTTAAAAGACTTTGGAGATCCTCATATCTGTCACACCGTTTTACCCCCCCCCCGGTTGGCAAGAACCGTTTTTTCCAACAGCTCCAGAATATTTTTATCACTATCACAAATTGCAACCTTCATCATGTCATTCCATACCTTCCACCTTAGAGCGTGTCTGAAAATTCATTCCCGGCATCTCCACAAGGGGCGCCTGCGGTGTCCCGTAAAGTGGAGCACACAGCTACCGGAAAGCAATTTTCAGACACACTCCAGTACTGCCTTGCGGAAATTCCAGTGAATTAAGCACCCGCTATCCATTCCATCCCCTTCTCTTATTTTGCCTTTTATCTTACCATAATCAGGAGCGGAAAATATTCCCATTTTTGCATGAAAAATGTCTTTTTTTGTCAATCAATGCAACAAATCGGACAAGTCCACACAGGGTTCCTGGCAGCTGTATTCCAAAATCATTTTCTCTTTCCCCAACTCTGCCAGTTCCCTGTTCCGTGCATTCATGGTTCCAAATGTCTCCACACAGCAGATCACCCGGGAACATCCGGCCAGCACTTTGGCCGCCTGCTCATAAGCCTTTCTGCTGACCGGCTCAAAGGCTTCCTGGGAGATTACCAGAGATGCCAGAGCCGCCGCTACCGGATACTCCACATCATGTTCATGAAGCACCCCGGCGGCAAAGGGAATCCCCTGGCGCCAGAGTCTGCGGTATACGAAAATCCCTGCGCCGCCGCCTCCGATGACAAAGACCTGGGGATCCCCCTTCACCGGCTCCAGCTCCCCATATCCCAGCTCCGCACAGTAGCTTCCTCTGGTGATCCCATACAGTCTGCGGATAACCGGTGTCCGGAATATCTCCTCCGGGGTTCCGGCACACCGGATGGTACTGCCCTCCACACAGACCACATAGTCAGATATCCTCTGCGCCAGATCCAGCTCATGAAGAGACATAAGAACCGCCACCTGCTTTCTGCGCACCAGCATTTTCAGAATATCCAGAATCTCCAGCTTGTAACGGATATCCAGATAGGATACAGGCTCGTCCAGCACGATCAGCTCCGGCTCCTGGCAGATAGCCCGTGCCAGCAGGATCCGCTGTCTCTGTCCGTCACTGATCTGGGCAAAATCCCGGTCCGCCAGCTCCTCCCCGTGAACCAGCTCCAGAGCTTCCTGCACCTTCTCCTGATCCTTCTGCCCAAGTGTTCCCATGAGTCCCGTATAGGGATAGCGCCCCATGGCCACCACCTCCCGGCAGGTCATAAACTCCGTCCTGGCCCGGTCTGTCATCACCACGGACATCCGCAGGGCAAGCTGGCGTTCGGTCATATCCTTCACGGAAATCCCGTCCAGGTATACACTTCCGCCCAGAAGCTTTAACTGGCATATGATGCTTTTGAGGATGGTGGATTTCCCCGCCCCATTAGGACCGATCAGGGTCACGATCTGCCCCCGGCGGATATGGAGACAGATGTCGCGGATCAGGGGAGTGCGGCCATATCCTACGGTCATATGGTCGGTAAAAAAATAGGGAGCAGACATAGAAAAAACTCCTTTCCTGGGTAAAATTCCGTAACAGAAGTCCTATGGTTCGTAACAGTTCAGATACCCCTTGAACTGTTACGGAAAAAGTCCGTTCAGCCTTTCCCCGATGAACGAAGCATCATACAGATCACCACCGGAGCTCCGAAAAGTGCTGTTACCGAGCTGATGCCAAGCTCTGTGGGAGAGAAAACAGTCCGGGCGATCAGGTCGCAGAAAAGACAGAAGGCGGCGCCGCCCAGGAAACAGCCGGAAAGCATCAGAACAGGTTTTGTGGTGCCCAGAAGATGCTTTACCACATGGGGCACCGCGATGCCCACGAAGGAAACCGGGCCTGCGAAGGCGGTGACGCAGGCGGACAGCAGACTTGACAGCAGGATCAGCCGGATGCAAAACCGGCGGATATTGACCCCCACACTGCGGGCATACACTTCCCCCAACTGATAGGCGCCCATAGGCTTCGCCATGAGAAATGCAAATGACACTGACACCAGCACCACGGCGCCCATGACCCGGACATTTTCCCAGGTAATACCGGAGAAGCTGCCTACGGACCAGTTGTGAAGGTTGACGATATTTGCATCCTCCGCGAAGGTCACCGCAAAATCCGTCACCGCCGAGCAGATGTACCCCAGCATCACACCACAGATCACCAGGATAGACATGTTCTTCACTCTTCCTGCTGCCAGAAGCACAAAGCCCATGGATACCAGGGCGCCGCCAAAAGCAGCCAGGATCAGAACTGCCGACGTGACCGCCGCCCCATGGCCCATCAGCAAAAGCATGGCCAGACACACTGCCAGCTTCGCCCCGGAGGAGATTCCCAGCACAAAAGGCCCTGCAATAGGATTGGCAAAAAATGTCTGTAAAAGGAATCCTGACACAGCCAGGGCCCCTCCCAGCAGCACCGCCGCCAGAATCCGCGGCAGACGGATATCCCAGATGATCCGCCAGACCATCTCATCCCCCGGATAACTGGAGACAGACTGCCAGGAGAAGATGTGACCGGAAACGGACTTCCAGATCTCACGAATCCCCAGAGAGACGCTGCCACAGCTGATATTCCACACAGACAAAAGGAGCACCGCCCCCGCCAGCACCACCAGGGTCAGTACAGCATGAAAAGAACTTCTTTTTTTCATAATAATAAGTCACTTTCCGCGTAACAGTTTATGTGATCGCTAAGGGGGTAACCGTTCAGATCCCCCTGGACTGTTACAAAGGATGCTACGCACATAAGGTTTACTGCAGCTGCTTCAGATAGATCATCTTCCCTGGATCCGGCTCCTCCTCTGTCAGCATCCTGTGGACATCCAGAAGCATATCCCCCAGACCCATGGTCTCCTGGAACAGATTCCTGCCGGTACACCAGACATGCCCCTCTTTCACCGCCTTAAAATCAGCCAGAAGCGGACTCTTTGCCAGAAACTCCTCCACAGACTCCGGCGCCTTGTCCACGGAGCCATTATAGATCAGATAATCCGCATCCTTCGCCGCCACATAGAAGGCTTCCATCTGCATATTCATGGTGGACAGGGCATTTTTCTCCTCATCCAGGCCGTCAGGGACGTAGATTCCCCCAGCCAGGGCGATCAGCTTCGCCATATAGTCCCCAGACTTGCGGACATTGACCGAACCGTTGGAGGTGATATAGAAAAATGCCGCCGTCTTTCCCGTGGGCGCCTGCTTCATAACAGGCTCCAGCCGTTTCAGCTGACTCTCCAGATACTGGTCCGCCTGGGCTTCCTTATCCAGCAAAAGGCCATACAGCCGCAGCCATTCCATCCGCCCCAGAGGATGACTCTCATAGCTGGAGCGCTCCACCAGCACGGGAATCCCCAGGTGCTCAAGCTGTTCCTTCACCTCCGGAGTATGGTAGATCATGGTGGATTCGATGGCAAGGTCACAGCCCTGGGCCAGGATCTGCTCATAATCCGGCGCGTTGTATTTGCCCGCATAGCGCATCTCTCCCGCTTCCATGGCCTTCCCTGCCTCCGGGATATACCAGCCGGAAACATCGGTTCCGGACAAGGTGATCTGCCCTATACTGTCCAGGCTGCGGAAATGATCCATGGCAGAGGTGGCCGCCAAATAGATATTCTCCAATGGCTGCCGGATCACCACGATCCCGTCCGGAATATCCATAGGAACCTGCCCTGCCTCCGGCACCACCAGATATTTCCCCGTATCCTGGATGGTGACCAGGGCGCTGCCATCTTTGTGATATTCCACAGAAAACTGGCTGGCATAGGAAAGCTCCATCCGGTGATCGATTTCCCGGTCCTTCCAGTCCCAGGAAACCTGGCGAGAGCCTGTCTGACCGGAATCCTGCTCCCCGGTGCCAGCCTGCCCTTCCAAAGACGCCGAGTCAAACTCCAATGTATATTCCACCTCATGAGGTGTCCCCATGGCCGTAGTATCTGCCACAACCGGAATCCTCCGGTCAAATGCTGCCACGGGGATCTGGAAGGTGGACTTCTCCTCTGTCCCGTCCCAGATGATCTTCTCCCCGTCCACGACCATATAATCATAATTGGCGCTGCCCCAGACAACCGTGGCAGTGACCTTGCCATCCTCCACATGAATCCGCGCCGGAGATTCCACAGAGGCCCGGCCAGAGCCTCCCTCCAGGCTTATCTCCACCAGATAGTCCCCGTCAGCCAGCCCCAGACTCTTGGCTGTCACCGGCTCTCTTCCTGCAAATGCTTCCGCCGGCAGACAGTCCGACCGGAACACCAGCACCCGGTCATACCAGGCTTCCTTCTTCCTGCTGAAAGCGCTGCAGGCAATCTCCTGATCCAGTGCCTCCACCGGGACCTTAAAGGCATGGGTGCCGTCTGCCTGCTCTATATAAGGAATAAACCCAGACTCATCCCCTTCTTCTGCCTCCGCTCCGGTTCCCATATACAGCTTCAGATAACCGGTACCACCCATGGTCATCACAGCCTCCATAGCACCGTCCTTCACCGTAAGCTCGCACTCCGTGACCCGGAACATACTGGAGCTGGAATCTACGGTTATGGAATATACCCCATCCTTAAGATCTGTTCCGTAAACAAAAGGCGCCCTTCCGGTTCCCGGCCCGGACTGGCCGTCAGCTTCAGAACCAGCTTCATGGCCAGCCCCATCAGCCGGGTATACCGGCTCCGACTGAATATGGTCAGAAGGAGACTGCTGCCCGCTGCCCTCACCATATCCGGCCGCTGCCTGTTGTCCGCTGCCACCACCATATCCGGCCGCTGCCTGCTGCCCGCTCTCCCCACCGCATCCGGCTGCCGCCAGACATACTGCCGCTGCCAGGGAAGTCAGAAGCATATGTATCCGCATCTTATATGCTCTCATCATTTTCCACCGTCCCCACCGGCTTTGCTGGCAATATACCAGACACCGGGTAATTTTCTTCCTATGTTCAGTTCTGTGCCGCACGGTCCATTGCCGCCTGCGCATGCTCCACAAACATCTGCTGAACCGCCTCCAGCTCTCCCAACCCCCGCAGGATGCAGACTACCTCATAACCGGCATTTTCAAAAACGGTTTTCCAGGAATCCTCCTCATCTCCGGCCATATCGTTGTTGGCATGGTCCCCGGCCACGATCATCAGAGGCTCCAGAACCACACGCCTGTAACTTCCCTTCTGAACTGCTGCCAGTACATCCTCCAGAGTGGGCTCTGCTTCCACCGTGCCCACATAATAATGGTCATATCCTGCATCCGCCAGCATCTTCTGCATCCTGCCATAGACCTGGTTGGACTCAGCCTCTGTGCCATGGCCCATGAAACAGATGGCTGTCTCCCCGTCATCATACTCCGCAGTGGCCTCCGTGACGGCCCGGATCACGCCCGCAAAGTCCTCCTCCGAAGTCAGCAGCGGTTCTCCCACCGCAATATGCTCAAAGGCATCGGAATACTCTGCCAGCTCCGCCACCAGATCCCCATACTCCAGTCCATTCATCAGATGGGTCGGCTGAACCACCAGAGTCTTCACACCATTATCTACCGCCCGGTCCAGAGCTTCTCCCACATTGTCGATGGAAACCTTGTCCCTGGACTTCACGCGATCAATGATGATCTGGCTGGTGAAGCCTCTCCGCACCCCATAGTCCGGAAATGCCTTCTCCATTGCCTCCTCGATGGCCCCGATGGTCATACGCCGGTTGTCATTGTAGCTGGTGCCAAAACTGATGACCAGCAGCTCCTTATCACCGATATCATTCTGGTTCCTGGTATTGTCCATGGATGCGTCTCCTGTATCGTAATTTTCCTCGTCTTCTTCCCCGGCATCCGTTTGGGCCTCCTGGGCTTCTCTGCCACGGTCTGGTTCCTTTTCCAAATCCTCTGCCCCGGACTCCGGCTCCTTTACGTCGCCTGTCCCAGCAGTTTTAGCCTCATCTCCTGCTCCGGCTTTTTCCACCCTTTCCTCCTGGGCAGCAGCCTCCGACGCCGCGGTCGTCCCGGCTGTGGTCCGGGCTCCCCCGGAGCATCCTGTCATTCCTGCCGCCATCACGGCTGCCGCAAATAAAACTGCCATCTGTTTGCGCCTCATCTCTTTGTCCTCCTTAATCTTCTCACGTACTCCAAACAGCTCATGGTTTGGGGGTACGTTCCATCGAATGAAGAGTTCACACAGTTTCCAAGAGATCACATGCAACAAGATGGCAACCCAGACTGGATATTCGTATTTTTCCTAAACATCTCTACGCCCAACAGGAAATACACGCCACCATTTCCTGCCTGACATGGCGGCTCCTTCCCGATTCCGTCTGAGTCAGAGACCTGCGGCTTTTGCCGCAGACCGGCGCGATCAATTACTCGTGATCCGGATCCTATCCGCCTTGTCCCACTGGCATCCAGCAGGCCAAGGCCTTTCCTGCACCTGCGGCTGGCAGGTTTCCTGACTTGCAGCTCCTCACACATATCCGCCTTCCCAATCCCCGATGGAATCAGTGGCTGCCCAGGCCAGACCATGTCTGAATACAATTTCCAGACACACCTGCCCCAGAACACCGGAGTATGCGCTCCCTGCTTACAGTGACGAGATCGTACAGGATTTCCACCTGTTTCCCTTTTACCCTCTGCCCGTGACAAGCACAGACAGCGGCACCAGCCGTTCTTAACTCGATATGCCCTATCCTACCACTGAATGGGGGAAAATGCAAGCGGCAAACAGTTCAGATCCCCCTTGGACTGTTACCTTGAATTTCAAAAAAATTACTTTATGCTGGCAAATGCCCTTAATATATGCTATACCGAAAATCCATCAGCCGGGAATTTCTTTCCCGGAAGCTCACACAAGACACCTTCTTATTCGTCCTTTTCTTCATTTTACGATCTCATTCTACCATCTCCACACTCTTCCTGAACGCCCGCAGCTCCTCATCCTTCGTGCGGATTGACACCGAGCAGTTGGGTACAAAGATAAAGGGTGTCTCCCGGTTCTCCCTCAGCACCTCCAGGGACTCCCGAAGAATCTGGTCTGCGGCATCTGTCCCGAAAAGGAGCTCATTGATCCCCCCCATAGGGGTAACGTCACCCAGCCATTCCTTCGATCCATAGATCCTGGGGTTGCCTGCCGCGCACTGGTCCCAGTGCAGAGCCGAGATTGGATAGCCGGCAAACCGCTGGGGATTGCTGTGCATCCCGCAGGTGTGCAGAAGCACAATACTGTCCTTCATCCCCTCCAGCACCATCCGGTCATAAGGCTCCACGAATTCCTTCCACTCCTCCAGGGTCAGATACCCCTCCCGTGCCCAGCCCACGGACGCGTAGAAGACACCGTCGGCACCGCCCTCCACCAGGGCGCGGCAGAATCCGGCCAGGGAAACAGCTACTGCCCTCAGGGCCTGGTGAATCTCCTGCCGGTGGGTCCTGAACAGCTCAAAGAGAATATTGTCCTCCCGGAACGCCTGGATATGGCGCCGCACGGGAGGGGCTCCCAGCACACAGGAAATAACATTGACAGGGGTAAACACCGTGGCAAGCACCGGAACCGGCTCCTCAAGCCCCTCCCGGATCCGCTGGACCACCTCGATCTGCTCCGCAAATGCTGGCGTCCCCGGCCCCTTCTCCGTAAACTGTCCGAAATCTTCAATGGAATGTATCTCCCGGTGAACCAGCTTCGGAAAGATATCCTGCTCATACACAGAAAAATCATACCGGTCTCCCCAGGCCTCCAGAAGGTAACACCCCCTGGACTGAATCTTCACAAAATCCCAGTCATAGGTGCGCTGGAAATCAAGCATTGCCTGGGCCAGTCCCTGGGCTGTATGCTCCTGCCCCACAAAATGACGATACGCACAGACAGGCGGCCGGTCCGCCAGCTGCCCTGAAAGCACCCTCTGAAGACGTTCCTTTTTTGTCATCTATATTCCTCCATTCTGTCCAGTAAATGCAGCAGTCCAGATATCCCCCTGAACGATTACCAGTAAATGCAGCAGTTCAAATATCCCCCTGAGCGATTACCAGTAAATGCAGCAGTTCAGATATTCCCCCTGAACGATTCCAGTAAGCCACACATTCTTATCCGATTTGGCTTTACATTCCCCACTGGACCATCTGCAGCACTGCCAGTATAGCCGCCGCAAACACACTCAGCCCAATCACCAGAGGCATAACCCACTTCACATATTTGTCATACCGGAGGCCGCAGATTCCCAGGCAGGCGAACAGGGATGTGGATGTGGGAATGATACAGTTGGTGATTCCATCACCGAACTGGAAAGCCGTCACCGCAACCTGGCGGCTGATCCCCGCGATATCCGCGATGGGCGTCATCAGCGGCATGACTGTAGCCGCCTGACCTGTAGCCGCAGGAATAAACAGATTGATCACACTGTTGGAGATGAACATGGTCACACTGCCAAGCACCGGCCCCGCCTTCACAATCGGATTGGAAAGGGCATACACAATGGTGTCAATGATCCGCCCGTCGGTAAGCACGATGGAGATGGCTCCGGCGATACCCACGATCAGTGCAGAATAGGCGATATTTTCACACCCCTTGACAAAGGACCGGGCGGTGCCATTGATCCCCAGTCCGCCGAAAATCCCGGTCAGAATCGCCATGGCCAGGAACACCGGGCCAAACTTCGCCATGCCCCATCCCATCTTCACCACACCATAGAGAATCACACCGAAACCGCCAATAAATACCACCAGATTCAGCCAGTCCCCGATGGTAAAATGCTCCGCTTCGCCGGCATTTTCCTGAACCTGAACCGTCACTTCATTGCCCCTTGTCAGGCTGCTGTCCGGATCCCTTGTGATCCGCTTAATATACCTCATGGTAAAGAACACAAGCACCCCAAAGCCGACGCCATGGTTCACCAGACGCATCCCTGCCCCGGAAAAACGTCCCAGCTGGGCGATCTCCTGGGCGATGCCAAGACTCTGGACATTGTAGGCACCCATTCCATACCCCACATAGTTTGCCAGAAAGATCATGGCAAATGCCACTGCACCGTCATATCCCAGTGTCTGGGCAAGCAGCACCCCCAGGGGAAGAAGGGGAATGGACGGATTGATCCCGAAGGCCCCCAGGAACGTGAGAAGCAGCATGACCAGGACCACCACGATCTTCTCATGCCCCTGGAATGCGGCAGTCAGCCGCCCAAAGCTTTTGGTGATCAGTCTGCTGTCCTCTATGATCTTCACCCAGGCTCCCATAAGAAAGATCACAAAGATCGTGCTGGCCGCCTTCACCAGACCATTGAAGATAGCATTGATCATATCCACTGGATTCTGGGGATTTGACTCAACCCCATGATAGGTTCCTGCCAGATAGACGGTCTGGGAAGTCCCCTCCACCGCAGCCTTTTCAAAT
>Ga0137309_100705_pt1 | contig 24330 bp, 19 predicted proteins | sample NAcewiD2O_June_FD_97179 | JGI IMG/M metagenome (GOLD analysis project Ga0137309, IMG submission 97179) | Mouse cecal microbial communities from Vienna, Austria - N-Acetylneuraminic amended D2O_June | ecosystem: Host-associated > Mammals > Digestive system > Large intestine > Cecum | place... | reverse complement strand
TTAAAGGAGCAGGTGGTTGATTTCGCGCCCCAGCCGGTGATCACCAAGGACAACGTTACCATGCGGATCGATACGGTGGTGTTTTTCCAGATAACAGATCCCAAGCTGTTTGCTTACGGCGTGGAGAATCCTATTATGGCCATTGAGAACCTGACTGCAACTACCCTTCGTAATATTATCGGTGACCTGGAGCTGGACCAGACCCTGACCTCCAGGGAGACCATCAATACCAAGATGCGTGCATCCCTGGATGTGGCCACAGATCCCTGGGGTATCAAGGTCAACCGTGTAGAGCTTAAGAACATCATTCCGCCGGCAGCGATCCAGGATGCCATGGAGAAGCAGATGAAGGCAGAGCGTGAGCGGCGTGAAGCCATTCTCCGGGCAGAGGGTGAGAAGAAGTCCACCATCCTGGTGGCAGAGGGTAAGAAGGAGTCTGCCATTCTGGATGCCGAGGCTGACAAGCAGGCAGCCATCCTTCACGCAGAGGCAGAGAAGGAGAAGAAGATCAAGGAAGCAGAAGGTGAGGCTGAGGCCATCATGAAGGTCCAGCAGGCCAAGGCCGAGGGTATCCGGTATCTCAAGGAGGCCGGCGCCGACGAAGCTGTACTGAAGCTGAAAAGCCTGGAGGCATTTGCGGCGGCAGCAGACGGCAAGGCCACCAAGATCATCATTCCCTCCGAGATTCAGGGGATTGCCGGACTGGTGAAGTCTGTGGCAGAGGTGGCGAAGAAAGACTGATTCCGGTCACAGTTCAGATACCCCTTGAACTGTGACGGCATCTGCCCATGAAAATCGCTGCGCGATGGGGCAGATGCCCTCCGACTACTACATTTTCGTACGGTCAGCGCAGCGAGTGCGCAGACCTGTCTGAACTGTTACTGATTCCAGTCCGGGACCAGATGAAGGGATCACCGTAGTTGAGGCTTATTCAGGCTGCAAAAATGTGCCGGTGACAGGCACAGTGTATAGGATAGAAAACGGAGGGAAACGAAGATGGATTTAAAAGGCAGACATTTTCTGACGCTGAAGGATTTTACGCCGGAGGAGATCACATACCTTCTGGATCTTTCGGGAGAACTGAAACGGAAAAAAAAGGAAGGGATCCCGGTGGATCATTACCACGGGAAGAATGTGGCGCTGATCTTCGAGAAGACCAGCACCCGCACCCGCTGTTCCTTTGAAGTGGCAGCCCACGATATGGGTATGGGAACCACCTATCTGGATCCTTCGGGTTCCCAGATCGGTAAGAAGGAGAGCATTGCTGACACAGCCCGTGTTCTGGGACGGATCTATGACGGGATCGAGTACCGGGGTTATGGCCAGGAGATCGTGGAGGAGCTTGCAAAGTATGCTGGAGTTCCGGTGTGGAATGGTCTGACCAACGAATATCACCCCACCCAGATGCTGGCAGATCTTTTGACGATCCGGGAGCAGCTTGGGCATCTGAAAGGCGTGAAGCTTGTATATATGGGCGATGCCCGCTACAATATGGGCAATTCCCTGATGGTAGCCTGCTCAAAGATGGGGATGAATTTTGTGGCCTGCGCGCCGGAGAAATATTTCCCCAGCCCGGAGCTGGTGGCCCAGTGCCGGGAGTATGCCAAAGAGTCCGGAGCTACTATCACCCTGACCGAAGATGTGCAGGAAGGAACCCGGGGGGCAGACGTGGTCTACACGGATGTCTGGGTATCCATGGGTGAGCCGGATGCTGTCTGGGAAGAGAGGATCCGGGAGCTGACGCCCTACAAGGTGACTGCCCAGGTCATGGAAAATGCCGGGGAACATGCCATCTTCCTTCATTGTCTCCCGGCATTCCATGATCTGAAGACAACCATCGGCAAGGAGATGGGGGAACGTTTTGGGATCACGGATATGGAGGTCACAGACCAGGTCTTTGAGTCGGCCTGTTCCAAGGTCTTTGACCAGGCGGAGAACCGTATGCACACCATCAAAGCAGTGATGACAGCAACTCTGGGAGAACAGTGATTGTATGGCAATTCAGGAAAAGAAGAGAAATGCGCGCAATGCGGCACTGATCCTGGATCTGATGCATATTATCATCGGGATTCTGGTGATCATCTGTGCGGCCCTTGCCTTTTTGAATCCGGAGAAGAACCAGATCCTGTTCCCGGTGATCTTCTGTCTGGCTGCCCTGCTCAACGGACTCAACGGGAGATACCGTCTCTTGTCAGGGGGACGCAGCAAGAAAGCGATTGCGGCAGGAGTTGTCCAGTGTATAGCCGGCGGCTTCCTGCTGGTGATCGGGATCATCAGCGCCATCAGTATCTGGAGATAGACCGGACCGGGGCCGTTCATCTGGCCCGGGTTACCTGAAAGGCTGCAAAAGATGACGGCCCGGATCATGCCTGGGCTGTTACGGAGGTAGACAAAAAGATTTGAAAACAGAAATCCTGAAAAAATTAAAAATGGCCGGAACCTATGTGTCCGGCCAAGCTTTGTGTGAGGAATTTGGAGTGTCCAGGACAGCAGTATGGAAGGCAGTCCGGCAGCTGCAGGATGAGGGCCATGCCATCGAGGCGGTGAGAAACCGGGGATATCTGTATCAGGAAAATGGCGGTGACATCTACACAAAAGCCGGGATCCAAAGCCTGCTCCATACCAAAGTCACCGCGCAGAATCTGGCCTTCTATGAGGAGACGGATTCCACCAACAACCAGGCGCGGAGGCTGGCGGAAGAGGGTGCGCCGGACGGAACCCTGGTGGTTGCGGTGCAGCAGACAGCCGGGAAGGGAAGAAGAGGGCGGGGCTGGACCACATCCGGCGAGGATGGGGTGTGGATGAGCCTGCTTTTGCGTCCTTCCTTTCCTACAGAGGCGGCTTCCATGCTGACACTTATAGCGGCCATGGCCGTTCAGCGGGGAATCAGCCAGATGACAGGACTGGACTGTAAGATTAAATGGCCCAATGATCTGGTGGTGGATGGGAAAAAGATCTGCGGCATCCTGACAGAGATGAGCACCGAGTCGGATTATATCCGCTATGTGGTGGTGGGGATCGGGATCAATGTGGGTGTCCGGGAATTCCCGGAAGAACTCCGGGATAAGGCCACTTCCATATATTTGTGCCAGAAAGAGACTGTGGGAAGGGCCCCTCTTGCGGCCGCAGTTATGGACGCCTGGGAAAATTATTACAATATTTTTCAGAAAACGCTTGATTTGCAGAATTTAAGGGAAGAATATAACCGGGAACTGGTAAATACCGGAAAAGCAGTAAAGGTTCTTACGCCGGGGGATGAGTATATCGGCATTGCCCGGGGGATTGACCCCTGGGGAAAGCTGCTGGTAGAGACGGAGGACGGAAGGATCCGGGAGGTCATGTCCGGAGAGGTGTCTGTCCGGGGAGTCTACGGATATGTATAAAAGGGCATCTGTGAAAACGTCCGGAGAAGGGAGCACGGAAAACTCCCGGACTCCAGCCGGACAGATGTATGACCGTCTGAAGATTCTGGAGGAGCCGGGGACCTGCCTGGAACCGGAGCGGCGTCTGCGGGCCATGAACCGTCCACTTCTTGCCTGGTATGAGTCCCATGCCCGCATCCTTCCCTGGCGGGAGGATGCCAGACCCTACAAGGTATGGATCTCGGAGATCATGCTGCAGCAGACGCGGGTGGAAGCGGTAAAGCCGTATTTTGAGCGGTTTATCCGGGAGCTGCCGGATGTGGCATCTCTGGCCAGGGTGGAGGACGACCGGCTTATGAAGCTGTGGGAAGGGCTTGGCTACTATAACCGGGCACGGAACTTAAAGAAGGCAGCCGGGATCCTTCTGGAACGATATGGGGGCGCCATGCCGGAACACTACAGTCAGCTGCTGGAGCTTCCGGGGATCGGCAGCTATACGGCTGGAGCCATCGCGTCCATTGCTTTCGGTCATCCGGTGCCTGCTGTGGACGGGAATGTGCTGCGGGTAATTTCCAGAGTGCTGGCAAGTAAGGAGGATATTCTGAAGCAGTCCACCAGGCGGTGGATGGAGGAGCTTCTCAAAAAGATCATGCCCGCTGACCGGGCCAGCCAGTTCAACCAGGGACTCATCGAGATCGGGGCGGTAGTCTGTGTACCGGTCGGTCCGCCAAAGTGCGGGGAATGTCCCCTGGAATCCCTGTGTCTGGCCAGAAGACAGGGGCTTACGGGTCAGATACCGGTTAAGACTCCGGCAAAGAAGCGCCGGGTGGAGGCGCGCACTGTCTGTATCCTGGAGCAGGGAAGCCAGATCGCGATCCGCAGACGCAGCAGCAAAGGCCTTCTGGCCTCTCTCTATGAGCTGCCCAATGTGGAGGGAACCCTGGAGGAAGCAGACCTTGCCGCATCCTTTCATCTGGAACAGGAGATGGTCGGCAAGGTGGAAAAGCTGCCGGAAGCAAAGCACATCTTTTCCCATGTAGAGTGGCATATGACCGGTTACCGGATTCAGGTGGCGGGAGCATTTCCACCAGAATATATTGTGGTAGATAAAAAGGAGCTGGAAACCGTCTATGCACTGCCCAACGCCTTTGCCAGGTACAGAGAATTAATATAGTACAGGGGACGTGCCGCCAATGAGTGAAAGGATTGGTGGGCCCGTTTGGCATCCCTGATTTCAAATCGCCTGCGGCGCTGAACTTTCAAAGTAAACCCCCATATCAGCTTTGCAGATACCACCATGAATGAAAGAGGGTTTACTTTGAGCCTCCGGCGGATGCGCAGAAAATGGGAATGGAAGATGTCACTTCGTGACCCCATTTTCGCGCAGTTCAGCGCCGGAGCGCTGAACTTACAAAGTAAACCCCCATATCAGCGTTGCAGATACCACCATGAATGAAAGGGGTTTACTATGAACCCTCCAGGGGATGCACACAAAATGCCAAAAACGGGCATTTTGGCGCTGGTACGGACAACGCAGCGAGTGCGCAGTCCTACTTGGAGGATTCGCAACTTTCAAAGTAACAGATTGACAGAACCCGGAAAATGTTGTAGAATCGGGAACTGTTTATACTAAGAGCAGTGAGCGGCCGGATGAAGGAGCATTTTGCCGTCTATTATATCATTTAAGAGAAGGAGATCGATTTTTTATATGTTAGATTCAGGAGACAGTACGGGCATACAGATCGTGATAGTGCTGGCGTTGCTTGCCTTATCCGCTTTCTTTTCGTCGGCGGAGACGGCACTTACTACGGTGAACAAGATGCGGGTCAGAACCCTGGCGGAGGCCGGGAACAAGGACGCGCTGATCCTCACTAAGGTGATTGAGGATCCGGGTAAGATGCTGAGTACCGTGCTTGTAGGGAATAATATCGTCAATCTGTCTGCATCATCCATGATGACGACCCTTACCATGGAGCTGTTTGGCAGTAAGGCCGTCGGTATTGCCACAGGGATTCTGACCCTGCTGATCCTTGTATTTGGAGAGATCATACCAAAGAATGTCTCCAACCTTTATTCTGAGACAACCGCCCTCAAATATGCCAGAATCATCAGTTTTCTGATGTTTGTGCTGACGCCGGTGATCTATCTGGTGAACCAGATAGCCCTGGGCCTGCTGTTGCTTCTGGGGATGGATCCCAACAAGAAAAAAGAGGCCATCACAGAGGATGAGCTGAGGACTATTGTGGAGGTCAGCCATGAGGAAGGCGTCATTGAGAGCGAAGAGCGGAAGATGATCAACAATGTATTCGATTTCGGGGATTCCGTGGCCAAGGATGTTATGGTGCCCCGGATTGATATGGTGATGGTGGACGTGGACAGCTCCTTTGAGGAGCTTCTGGATGTGTTCCGGGAGGAGCGGTTTACCAGGATTCCGGTCTATGAAGAGAGCACAGACAATGTGATCGGGATTATTAATATGAAGGATCTGCTTCTGGCAGATAAGAACCGCCCCTTTTCCATCCGGGATTTCCTGCGGGAACCCATGTATACCTATGAGTACAAGAAGACCGCGGAGCTGATGATGGAGATGCGGGGGACGCTCAGCAATATGGTGATCGTCCTGGATGAGTATGGCGCCACAGCGGGCCTGATCACCCTGGAGGATATGCTGGAGGAGATTGTCGGGGAGATCCGCGATGAGTACGATGAGGATGAAGAGGACGAGATCAGGGAGATCGCCCCGGATGAGTACCTGGTTCAGGGTTCGACCAAGCTGGATGACCTCAATGACCGGCTGGGCCTGAGCCTGGAATCCCAGGATTACGACTCCATTGGCGGCCTGGTCATCGGTCTTTTGGAGCACCTCCCGGAGGAGGGCGAGTCTGTAGACCATGGAAATCTCCGGCTCCTGGTAGAGCATGTGGAGAAGAACCGGATCGAAAAGGTACGGATCGAGATCCACAAGGAGCAGGAGGAAGAGGAGACGGAAAAAGACGAAGAAAAATAAGCTGCTTCCAGGGGATGCTCCCCCAAAAAGTTCCCACAGCCTGCCTCGGCCTTTTTAAGCTTTCGGCAAATCCGGACAGTGGGAACTTTTTGATGTTGAAAATTTTTCTCCCCAGGCTATTGAAATCAGGGTAACAGTTCAGATAGGTCTGCGCACCTGCTGCGCTGACCGTACGAAAACATAGTGTTTACGGGCATACGGCCATCGCCATAGGCGATTCTGAATGGCCGTATGCCGTAACAGTTCAAGGGGTATCTGAACTGTTACAAATCAGGGATGCCAAATGGGCCTGCCGGAGCCAGGGGGAGAGGGCGTCTTTTAACTCATCATTCCCCCGATCATCCCTCCGGCCGCACAGCAGGCCAGAGTGACAGAAAGGCGGCTGGTTTCGGCCAGACTTCCATGGCTGTGGAGCCAGGAGACCAGCAGAAGGATCAGAAAGTAGAGAACTCCATTGGTCAGCCCCCAGAAGAACCGGCGGCTGCGGATGCCCTTTCCGGCCAGGAACCCTCCTGCCAGACAGGCGATGACATAGACCGCATAGACAGCCGGGGTGACCTGGGCCTCCGGAAGCTTCAGCCGGTAGAGGGCCAGACTCAGAAGCAGAAGCAGGATACCGGACAGCACATAGGAGACTAAAAGGGAGCGAAACAGATACTTGGAAACCGATACATTCATGGGAAGCCTCTTTCCCGGGCAGCGTCCAGGCAGGCAGAGCTGCCAGCCCAGACACGTCCTGATATAAGTTTGATTCAATGTATTCAGTTCGCAAACGATTTATGAATTCAGAGCGTACCCCCCGGAACACCCCCTAAAAAATATAAAAAGTACCTTGACACGATGTAATAATATGGATATAATAAAGCGGTGTGCGAATTTTCACGTTATATTTTTGTACACAAAAGTCAGAGAATATGCAACCAACAGACAATATCACAGGAGGTGAAAGGAATGCCAACATTTAACCAGTTAGTAAGAAAGGGAAGACAGACCAGTGTAAAGAAGTCTACCGCACCGGCCCTGCAGAGAGGCTACAACTCTTTACAGAAGCGTGCGACCAACACTTCTTCCCCCCAGAAAAGAGGCGTTTGTACTGCAGTGAAGACTGCTACCCCGAAGAAGCCGAACTCGGCACTCCGTAAGATTGCCAGAGTACGTCTTTCCAACGGAATCGAGGTTACCAGCTATATCCCCGGTGAGGGCCACAACCTTCAGGAGCATAGCGTGGTGCTGATCCGCGGCGGAAGAGTCAAGGATCTGCCAGGTACCAGATATCATATTATCAGAGGTACCCTGGATACCGCCGGTGTCGCCAACCGCAAGCAGGCCCGTTCCAAATACGGCGCCAAGAGACCGAAAGCAGCTAAGAAGTAATTACGCCCGGAGGGTAAGCTGCCCGGGAATTGTAGTACCACTAACAGCAGTAAAGTGGATGAGGAAGGTCCGCATGGTCTGGGGACCGTGAAGGACATAGGGATTTCCCCATCAGTTAGTGCCGGTGATAGATATTGGCCTGTGGGTTGCAGGACATAGATGATACCGAGCACGAACACATTTTATGGAAACATGTGAGTACCGGTGAATTAATTTCCGCAGACGGTATACGCGTTCCCGCAGGGAGAGCGGATAGGTACCGCTGCAGTTCATGATTAAGGAGGGAAGTAACGTGCCACGTAAAGGACATATTCAGAAAAGAGACGTATTAGCGGATCCTTTATACAACAATAAGGTTGTGACCAAGCTGATCAACAACATCATGCTTGACGGCAAGAAGGGTGTCGCGCAGAAGATCGTATACGGCGCATTCAGCCGCGTGGAAGCAAAGAGCGGCAAACCGGCCGTAGAAGTATTTGAAGAGGCCATGAACAACATCATGCCGGTTCTGGAGGTTAAGGCAAAACGTATCGGCGGCGCCACCTACCAGGTACCGATTGAGGTAAAACCGGAGAGAAGGCAGACCCTGGCACTGCGCTGGCTCACCATGTTTTCCCGCAAGAGAGGCGAGAAGACCCAGGTAGAGAGACTGGCCAATGAGATTCTGGATGCAGCCAACAACACGGGTGCATCTGTGAAGAGGAAAGAAGACATGCATAAGATGGCAGAGGCAAACAAGGCCTTCTCCCATTTCAGATTCTAATAGGAGGACAAAGCTTTGGCTGGAAGAGAATATCCGTTAGAGAGGACCAGGAATATCGGTATTATGGCTCACATCGATGCTGGTAAGACCACATTGACCGAGCGTATCCTTTATTACACTGGTGTAAACTACAAAATCGGTGATACTCATGAAGGTACTGCTACCATGGACTGGATGGCCCAGGAACAGGAGCGAGGCATTACGATCACTTCTGCGGCGACCACTTGTCACTGGACCCATCAGGATCATTGCAAACCAATGGCAGGTGCCAAAGAGCACCGGATCAACATCATTGATACCCCAGGACACGTGGACTTTACCGTAGAGGTAGAGCGTTCCCTGCGTGTGCTGGACGGCGCTGTGGGCGTGTTCTGCGCCAAGGGCGGCGTGGAACCCCAGTCTGAGAACGTATGGCGTCAGGCTGATACCTACAATGTACCCCGTATGGCATTCATCAACAAGATGGATATCATGGGCGCCAACTTCTATGGCGCAGTAGAGCAGATTCATACAAGGCTGGGCAAGAACACCATCTGTCTCCAGCTGCCAATCGGAAAAGAGGACGAATTCAGGGGAATCATTGACCTCTTTGAGATGCAGGCCTATATCTATAATGACGATAAGGGTGAGGACATCTCCATTGAGGATATCCCGGAGGATATGAAGGACGACGCAGAGCTGTATCACACCGAGCTGGTGGAGAAGATCTGCGAGCTGGACGATGATCTGATGATGCAGTATCTGGAGGGCGAGGAGCCTTCCGTAGAAGAGCTGAAAAAGGCCCTGAGAAAAGCTACCTGCGAGTGTGCCGCTATTCCGGTATGCTGCGGTACCGCTTACAGAAATAAAGGTGTCCAGAAGCTTCTGGACGCGATTCTGGATTATATGCCGGCCCCCACAGATATCCCGTCCATTAAGGGTGTGGACTTAGAGGGCAATGAATGCGAGCGGCATTCCTCCGACGAGGAACCCTTCTCCGCACTGGCATTTAAGATTATGACAGACCCATTCGTCGGAAAGCTTGCTTATTTCCGTGTGTATTCCGGTACGCTGAACTCAGGTTCCTATGTACTGAATGCCACCAAGGGCAAGAAGGAGCGTGTGGGCCGTATCCTGCAGATGCACGCCAACAAGCGGGCAGAGCTGGATAAGGTATATTCCGGTGACATCGCCGCAGCCGTAGGCTTCAAGATGACTACTACCGGTGATACCATCTGCGACGAGCAGCATCCGGTTATTCTGGAGTCCATGGAGTTCCCGGAGCCGGTTATCGATATCGCTATCGAGCCCAAGACCAAGGCCGGTCAGGGCAAGATGGGCGAGGCGCTGGCCAAGCTTGCAGAGGAGGATCCCACCTTCCGCGCGAGAACCGACCAGGAGACCGGCCAGACCATTATCTCCGGTATGGGCGAGCTGCATCTGGAGATTATCGTAGACCGTCTGCTGCGCGAGTTCAATGTGGAGGCCAATGTAGGCGCTCCCCAGGTTGCTTACAAGGAGAGTTTCACCAAGGCAGTGGATGTGGACAGCAAATACGCCAAGCAGTCCGGCGGACGTGGCCAGTATGGTCATTGTAAGGTACACTTCGAGCCCATGGATGCCAATGCTGAGGAGACCTTCAAATTCGAGTCCACGGTTGTAGGCGGCGCGATCCCGAAGGAGTATATCCCGGCTGTAGGCGCTGGTATCGAGGAAGCATCCAAGTCAGGTGTGCTGGCCGGATTCCCGGTGCTGGGTGTGAAGGCTACCGTATTCGACGGTTCTTACCACGAAGTCGACTCCAACGAAATGGCATTCAAGATCGCCGGTTCCATGGCCTTCAAGGAGGCTATGCAGAAGGCAGGTTCCATCCTGCTTGAGCCGATCATGAAGGTGGAAGTAACTATGCCGGAGGATTACATGGGAGATGTTATCGGTGATATCAATTCCCGTCGTGGCCGGATTGAGGGTATGGATGACTTAGGCGGCGGCAAGATCGTGCGTGCGTTCGTTCCGTTGTCCGAGATGTTCGGTTACTCCACAGACCTTCGTTCCAGAACCCAGGGACGTGGCAATTACTCCATGTTCTTTGAGAAGTACGAGCCGGTTCCGAAGTCCGTGCAGGATAAGATCATTTCCGAGCATAAGCGCTAAAGCTGCCGGGGAATGAAAAGCCGTAACAGTTCAAGGGGTAGCTGAACTGTTACGAAAAGCCCGAAAACTCGTTGGTTTCACAAGAAAATAGGCTTGAAAATATTGCGGAAATAGCATATAATATAGAACAGCCTAACATAAATCATTAGCCCTTAGAGGCCCAATTAAGGAGGACGCTAGAAAATGGCAAAAGCAAAGTTTGAGAGAACCAAACCCCATTGTAACATTGGTACCATCGGCCACGTTGACCATGGTAAAACTACTTTGACCGCAGCGATCACCAAGACTCTCCATGAGAGAAAGGGTACTGGTGAGGCCGTAGCATTCGAGAATATTGATAAGGCTCCGGAAGAGAGAGAGCGTGGAATTACCATCTCTACCGCACACGTAGAGTATGAGACTGATAAGAGACACTATGCACACGTTGACTGCCCAGGACATGCTGACTACGTTAAGAACATGATTACCGGTGCTGCACAGATGGACGGCGCTATCCTGGTTGTGGCTGCTACCGATGGTGTTATGGCTCAGACCAGAGAGCACATCCTGCTGTCCCGTCAGGTAGGCGTGCCCTACATCGTTGTATTCATGAACAAGTGTGACATGGTTGACGATCCCGAGCTTCTGGAGCTGGTTGACATGGAGATCCGTGAGCTGCTGAACGAGTACGAGTTCCCGGGCGACGACACTCCGATCATTCAGGGTTCTGCTCTGAAGGCTCTGGAGGATCCGTCCAGCGAGTGGGGCGACAAGGTTCTGGAGCTGATGGATGCTGTTGACGAGTGGGTTCCGGATCCGGAGCGTGAGACTGACAAGCCGTTCCTTATGCCTGTTGAGGACGTATTCACCATCACCGGTCGTGGTACCGTTGCTACCGGCCGTGTAGAGCGTGGTACTCTGCATCTGAACGATGAGGTTGAGATTGTTGGTATCAAGGAAGAGACCAGAAAGACCGTTGTAACCGGTATCGAGATGTTCCGTAAGCTCCTTGACGAGGCTCAGGCAGGTGACAACATCGGCGCTCTGCTGCGTGGTGTACAGAGAACCGAGATCGAGCGTGGACAGGTTCTGGTTAAACCCGGCTCTGTTAAGTGCCATCACAAGTTCACCGCTCAGGTGTACGTGCTGACCAAGGACGAGGGTGGTCGTCATACTCCGTTCTTCAACAACTATCGTCCCCAGTTCTACTTCCGTACAACGGATGTTACTGGTGTCTGCGAGCTGCCGGCCGGCACAGAGATGTGTATGCCTGGTGACAACGTAGAGATGAGCGTAGAGCTGATCCATCCGGTAGCTATGGAGCAGGGTCTCCGTTTCGCTATCCGTGAGGGCGGCAGAACTGTTGGATCTGGTCGTGTGGTTACTATCATTGAGTAATTGAAAAAGGTTTAGTGAATTCAAGGCTCCCAAGGTTTCCTTTGGGAGCCTTTTTGAAATTTTTCGTACCTTTTGTCTGTACAGAGGAAGGGATTAAAATAAGGGATGGTTCAAATCTCCCACAAAGTGGAGCGCACAGCTACCGGAAAGCAATTTTCAGACACACTCATTATATTGTCAGGAGCAGGAGCCAGGTGCTCCCTGATATGAAGCACCCCGCATACCATAAGGACAATCATCAGAGCCAACAGAAAGAAGATCGCACCGCGCAAAGCACAGGCGATCGTCAGCCTTCTGCCGCGTTTTTTTCACCTTGCTCTGACGGATGCATGGCGTTCCCGTACCGTCACGGCTCAAAAATCACCTCCTTCCCGTCCGATTTTAGAATCATGGTAACTTTCTCTCCGTCATAATCAACAGACAGGGACGGGTCATTTGAAATCTTCAGACTGTGGGCGCCATCCCTGCCGCATAGATAAACACAGTCGGAATCCATGGGGTTGATAAAGTACAGCCCCTGTCCGGTCAGGCAAAAGTCGTAAGCAACAACATTCCGAAACGGTCTTGCTTTGTGGGTCCTGGTGTCATACGCTGTCAGCAAAGAATTTTCGTTGATGTAGTAGATCGTCCGTCCATCAAACCCTATATTCCCTCTGGTGGGGATGTCCAGCACCTGTGTTCGCCGGGTCATCCTGCCCACTTCCGTAATCCCATCATTCGTAATGAAAAAGAGGCTGTCGTTGTTCAGGAAAAAGCCATAGCAGTATTGCAGGAACATCCAGGTATCCCCCACGGTATAGTCAATTCCCAGCAGAGAGCGTCCGCTGTCCGTTATTTTCTCGAAAATAACCTGTTCCTCAAGGGTTTCTGTATCAAGCCGGACAATGGACACCTGAGTAGCTGTGCTGTTGTAGCTGCCGACCCGATCCACATACTGTTCTGTGCGGGAGGCCATATAATAAATGTACGGGGCATCCATATAGACGGCTTTGACGGATTCCCCATCCGAAAAGGCCCCGAACAGCGGAGAGAGGGCCAAATCCGTCAAAGCGCCGGTTGTCCGGTTTTCCAGAGCGTATGTCCGCGTCTGGTCATCGTAGAGCACACTGTAAGTTTCCGACACGCTTTGGGAAGATGAATTGAATATCCCGTTTGCGGATTCTGTGACAGAGCAGCCGGACAGCGGGAGCAGCACCAGCAGGCAGAGCGCGGCAACCCCGCAGCCTCTTACGGGTTTTCTTCCAGACTGCCAGCAGTTTGTGTTTTGCCGCAGGACCCACCATACCATGAGGGCGCAGCACACAGCAGACAGGCCAAGCAGGGCCAGAAGCTCCTGGGAGGAACGCTCCGAAAAAGTCACGATGGGTTCTCCTGTCAACGAATCCTCCACAGAGGAAGCTCCCTCCAGAAAGCCGGTTGCCAGCATGAACGGCAGGGGCAGCGGCAGGCGATAGCAAATCTGCCTGGACAAGCCGATGTAGGGAATCAAGGTAGATGCCACTCCGATCACCACCGTCAAGGCATATTTCTTCACCAAAACAGAGGTAAAAAGCAGCAAGGCGGCAAGATACACCGAGCCAAAGCAGCGCAGGAAGGTCAAAATCAGATACGCGGCCAGTAGGGAGATATTTTTGGTACTGCCCCCGAAACCGGCGATACTCTGAACAGGGTACTCCCCGTGGGGCAGGCCATATTTTATTCCGAAGAAAGCAAAGCGAACCAGGGCCAGCCCTCCGCAGAAAGCAAACACGGCGCAGAGGGTTATCACGACTTTGCTTCTGGCACTTTCGCGGCTCTGGGGCGCCGTCCGCAAAAGCGCGTCCATCTGGCAGCTATACTCCGGACAAAAAACCGTAGCTGCCAAAATCAAAATGACAAGGAACAGCGGGAAGTCCAGCGTTTGGGCGGAAAACAGACCCGCCCAGCCGTTTGTTTTCAGAAAGTAACGATTGCCGGTGTTCTCGCAGATATATAAATATTGCTGATACGCGGCTTCAAAGCCATGCTCATGGGCCAACACAGTGCCCGTCTCTGCGATCTGCCGCTCATACTGTTTGGCTGTGATCTGGCCGCTGTAATAGCTTTCCTGGGACCCGGAGCGGATACTGCGGGCCTCCGTGATGGCCTGGGCCTCCTGCTCCAGCCAAGCGGCTTTTTCCTCTGTGTACGCCCCGTCCAGCCGTTCCAGATACCACTCGTATTCCTCACGGTATTCTTCCATCGCGCTGTTCTGCGGTCTGTCGGTAACAGCCAGCCAAACTGTGCTGACCAGGAGCGCGGCCAGGATATAGCACAGGCCACGCTGGTAAATCATCAGTTTTTTCCATTCATAAGAGAAAACACTCATTTTGCCCTCCGAACACAGCGGTGATAGTTTTCCGCTGACAGAAAATAGATTGCAGCTGCAAGCACAAGGCCCGCGATCAGAGCAAAGCATATTGCGGCCTGCCAGGTCAGGACGGGGAATCCGCCCAGGTTTACAAACTCCGTTTTGCCCAGGAGAACACGGTTTGTCAGCAGAGAATAAGGGTTCAGCACCTTTGGCCAGACGAAATTGGAGTAGGCGCGGGCGGCTCCGCTGACGGTCAGCGCCATACAGAGGGACAAACCCATGACAAAGGGGAGCAGGGCATTTTTCCAGAACATCGAAACCAACAGCCAAAGCATCCCGATCACCCATGTGCCGGCGCATTTCAGCGCCGCAGACAGGAGCACATACTGGAAAATGCTGATATTGACGGAGCTTTCAGCAAAGTTCGGAATTGCGAATACCGGCAGGGCCAGCCCTTCAAAGGTCTGAAAGGAGGCTGCAAAACCAATCAGGTCAAGGAGAGAAAACCACAGCGATATCAAGAGCAGAAACAGGGTGGCTGCAAGGATTTTCGCCAGGGCTGTTTTTCTGCCGCCGCCCGGACTTACCAGCAGCAGCATGTCCATCTGCGTCTCCTTCTCGCTCACAAAGGTTCCGATGATCCCATAGAGACAGAGCAGGAGGGTCAGGACAATGGAAAAATCATAGTTCAGATAGTAATTGCACATTTCCCGGTAGGAAAAGGCGGGGATAGTGCGGCCGGCATAAAGGTTATAGATCGCGCCGCTCTTCCTCTGCTGGTAGACCGCTCCCCGTTCCCCATAGAGCGCGGCGTTTTGCCGCGCTCTATTTGCCACTTGCTCTGACCGGCCGCTGTACTCATAGAAATACTGCATAGGCTGCACAAAATACCTGTCCAGCAGATTCCTGTCGCTATACAGGTTCCCGGTCATCGTGTTGGGGTCATCGGTGGCTGTGCTTGCGGTCATATCCGATGTGGCCTCCACAAGAGGCACATACACAGCAAGCAGCCGTTCCACCTTCTCCGGGGTAATTTCCCCCTGGTATTCCTCATAGAGCTGCCAATGGTGCGTGTGCCAGCTCCGCTCTCCGTTCCCGTCTGTCAGATAGGAGTAGGATTTGTATTCGCCATAGATTTTGAACAGGCTGGCAAGGCTGAACACCACAAAGAGCGCCAGAATGGAGCGCTTCCGGAACTGCTTGATAAACTCATACCGTATCAGACGTATCATGGCGCTCCCTCCTGCAATAGTACAAGAACACATCCTCCAGGTTGGGCTGGACAGGCTGTGCGGCCTTGACCGGGCATCCATCCGTGGCAATGCGGAGGGTAAACTGTCCGTCCTCCTGCTTCATGTTGCTGACACAGTACATATCGGTCAGCAGCGCGGCATCCCTGGCTCCGGCGGTTACATTCCACACCTTGCCCTCAATGCTCTGCTCCAGCGCGGCGGGTGTTCCCTGCATGAGAAGCGTCCCCTGTTTCAGCAGCAGGATTTCCCGCGCAATGCACTCAACATCGGAAACGATGTGGGTTGCCAGCAGAATCGTCCGGCCCTGGGCGAACCGGGAGATAAGATTGCGAAACCGTATCCTCTCGCTGGGGTCAAGACCGGCGGTAGGCTCGTCCAGAATCAAAATTTTGGGGTCGGACAGCATGGCCTGCACGATGCCGACGCGCTGGCGCATACCGCCGGAGAGCGCGCCGATTTTCTTGCCCTGTGCGTCCGTCAGATTTACCGTGGCAAGCAGCTCCGAAACCCGGTCTTGCGCTTCATGGGTGGGAATGTCTTTCAGCGCACACATATAGAGCAGAAAATCCTTGACGGTAAAATCCCGATAGAAGATAGGGTACTGCGGCATATAGCCGATTTGGGACAGGAACGCTTTGCCCAGCGTCCTCACATCCTGACCGTCCAGCCGGATCGTGCCACTGTCCCCGCGCAGAATGCCTACAAAGGTATTGATAAGCGTGGTTTTTCCGGCCCCGTTTTCACCCAGCAGGCCGTACACGCCCTCGCCCAATGTGGCGGTAAAGTTTTTCAGCGCATACTTTTTCTTGTATTGCTTTGATACGCTTTCAAATGTGATCTCCATGTTACGCTCCAAACTCAAATGTAGATACCAGCGTATCAATTTCGCTGATGCTGCCTCCAAGAACGACTACGGCGGTCTTGGCCCCATCTAAAAGGTAGATCCTGGGGATGCGGTAGAAATATGCGGGGTCAGAGTTCTCGATCACTTTGGTGGCAACCAATTTGCCGGAGGCCACGTCATAGACGCGAACGGTCAGACTGCTGCCCAGAACGGCGGTAGCGACATAGTTTCCCTGCTCCGAGCCGTACACGCCGTCTTTGCCTTCACCGCTGGCAGAGAAGGAAAGCGTATTGGCGCTGCCCGTTGCCCGGTCGATCCAAAGCAGCGTACCGTTGGCCTGGGTAAAGATCTGCGGGAAAAATAACCGGCTGACGCTGCTCTGCATTTCTTCCATTTCATAGTCGGACGGTTTTGTGAGCTTCAGACCGCTGCCATCCAAGGCGATGCTCCCGTGGATGGAAAAGCCTTCCTCGCCATCTGCCACGGGAATCCAGTTACCACTGCCAAAAAACACGATCTGGCTGTTATCCTGGGCAAAGGCAGCGCCGTTCAGCATGGAAATACTGATGCTGGCTGTCCCGGCGTTTTGGGCCACGTCCAGGAGGGTAGTCAGGCTCCCGCTTCCCAGGTCATACAGATACAGCCCGCCCATAGCAGCAAACGCCAGTTTCTTTCCGTCCGTGGAGGCCGCTACGCCCCCCGTTTCGCTGATAACAAAATCTCCCTGCAAAAGCTCATCCACCGCGATCTCCTTGTTCAGAGAAAGTGAGCTGTCGTAGATGTACGCCATCATACCGCTATCGCCCATGCCGGACAGAACGTAGCCTCCGTCAATGGCCTGGGCTTCAAAGTCGCGCAGAGGCGCTTCTGCGGTGGCCAGCACCGAGGAAGTCCCTATGTCGTAGAGGTACAGCTTGTCCGCCAGCACGAAAAGCGTTCCGTTCCCGGCATAGGCGCAGCTCTGGAGCTTGCCGCCAAACAGGGCAGGGTCGAAGGTGCAGGATGTACCAGCCTGGGAAATGGGCTGGTTCTGCTGTCCGTCAGAGGGCGGGACGGCGGCCACGGATATATAGGAGGGGACGTCTCCCGAAACCGAAGGAGCCGGGGAATCTGTTTTGCTGCAGGCGGACAACGCCAGGGTAAAAAGCAGCACAAGTGTCATGCAGAATGTCTTTTTCATGTTCAGTTCTCCTTATACAATAAAATAGAATTGGTCTTGAAGAACGGGTCGGAGGTCCCGTCCTGGGGGACGGCCACACAGTAAAAGGTGTGAAACTGCCCCAGCTTGTCCGGGTCGATCACGGTTTCAAGCTCCATGACGCCGCCTTTGCTCAATGTAATGGAGCGGCAGGTGTTTTCGTCAAGTTTCACCGGCTGATGATCCAGGAAAAAAGCGATGCTGTAACTTGTTCCGGCTGTGCCGCACATGGCAAATCGCAGGGTAACGGGAGCGGAGACACGCAGGTTGTCATAGGTGATGCCGCCGTCGCAGGAAAATGTATAATAGATCCCGCTGTCCAGCGTGTCCATGCTCACACCGTCCCAGCCGTATTTGGAAAGCTCGTTTTCCACATACTGCGCTGTGACCTTTTCCTCCCGCACTTCGCTTTGTGAAAAGATTTCCCGGACAGGCGGAAGGTCTGAATGGGCGGCGGGCGCATCCACATTGAACTGCAATTCAACACGGGAATCCAGCGTTTTATGATACCAGCCATAGCTGGAGGTGGATTCCATATCCGGCTGGAAGTCCGGGTTGGTGATGCTCACCACGGTCAGGGCCAGCACATCGCCGGTGCTGCCGGTCACAGGCTCAAAGAGGAAGGAAAAGCTCTGATCCTCCTTTGCGGGAAAGCTGTGACAATACTCATACTCCGCTGTGGTATCGTTCACCTTGTAGGGCTGTGGCTGGCCGTCCAGAAACAGGAGAAATCCAACGGTATCCATCTTGCCGGTGAGGGAAAACCGGTAGTCCAGCCGAAACTCGCCGCCGTCATAAAAGAAGGGCAGACGTTCCCCGCTCTCGGAGAAATCAGCCGAAGCAACTTCGTGGGTGAGCATTGCCAGAAATCCGGTATCCTCCTCCGCCGCCTCAAACGGGTTTGCGGCAACATCCTGTGACGGCGGGGGTGTACTGTCTGGAATTGCATAGTTCCCGCAGGCGGCGAGGGATAAAAGTGCGCCGGACATCAGGGGAACAGCGATCAATCGTTTTCGCATACATGGCCTCCTTTGCTTTGATGGGTCGAGTATAACGGGCAAAGGTCAAAATTCGGTCAAGAAATTCAAAATGCCGCCCAGGCTTTTTGGGCGGCATCCGGGAGGGATTATTTTTATCATATGGATTGCTCAATTTTGATAGATGCTTTCACGCAGGCCCCATGGGGCGGTCGGTTTGACAGTTCTATGGTTCCCCCATGCTTCTGGCACAGTACCCGGCTCACTGCCAGCCCCAGCCCTAAGTGCTGGCCGGAGGTATCCTCGGAGTAAAACAGGGCGGTCTTCTTTTTCAGCAGTTTGTCGGAAAAACCCGGCCCGTCATCGGTCACGGCGGCCGACAGGATTCCGTGCTCCAGACAAAAAGTAAGTCCAATTTCCCGCTCTGCAAAACGGAGAGCATTGGAGATCAGATTTTCCAGAACGCGGTACAACAGCTCCCCGTCAAGAAAGGCTCTCCCCTTCGGCACATGGAGGTCACAGGAAAAATGCACCTTGGTATTCTGAAACAGGATAGATAGAGAATCCGCCATGTGCTGTAAAAAATCAGGAAGCTCTACCTCTCTGCGGTGGACCTCTGTTTCTTCGATAGCCCCCAGGTCGCGCATGGTATCGGTATAGCGGCCCATGCGCTCTGCGGTAATGCCGAGATTAGAGAGCGCCTTTTCCAGTTTTTCCTCCGTCAAGGTTCCGCCCTGGTTGTTCTCCTGCAAATATTCCACATAGCCGGTCATAATGGCGATAGGGTTACGCAGATCGTGGGCCACAGATGCCTGCAATGCGCGGCGTTCCTCCAGCATACTCCACATCTGACGGTTATTCTCATACAGGGTCTGCCGCATTTTCTCAAAGGCAGTACAAAGCTGGCCCAATTCATCCTGTCCATCAAAAATGATCTGAAAGTTCAGATCCCGATCCCCAATGTGGGCGGTGGCATCCATCAGGACAGTGATCGGCGGCTCCAGTACCTTGTGATAAAACCACCATGCGCACAGAGTAATTCCAATCACAGCAAACAGGAACGGCAGCAGCACCATACAAATTTGCGAAATGCGGTAGGCTGTTCCCGCTTTAGGGGAAAGCATGGAGTAGCTGGATTCAATACGCTCTATCATGTAGCTCGTCTGTCCCTGGCTCCCGCTGTGTTCCTGGTCGTCCGCTACCAGTTGGCCGAATGGCTCTGGCGGGCCATCAAGAACATACCTCATCTTTGCCTCTGTGATTGTACCATCCGGGGTAGTTGTCTGCTGCGTCAGCCAGACCTCATTGAAATCGGGGAGAATATGCTTTTGGAAACGATAACAGCCGAAAATCGCAAGGCCGCTGCATAGGAACACGATCAGCATTGTCATCGCCACGGTTTTCATGAAGGAGCGTTTCAGTGATTGTCTCTTTACTTTCTCCATCGGTAGCCCATCCCCCAAACTGTTTCGATGTACTCGTTTCCGCTGGCCTGCATGAGCTTTGCGCGGATTTTACGGATATGCTCTTTGATTACGTTGCTGTCACCCTCCGCGTCATAGCCCCATACCGCCTCATAGATACGCTCTTTGTCAAAGACCTGATTGGAGTTAGAGGACAGAAATTCGATGATGTCAAATTCCCTCCTGGAAAGGGAAAGCTCCTGCTCGTTCCAAAATACTTTTCTGCCAGAGAGATTGATAATCAGCCCCTGGGAGGTCACGACCTCCGGCGGGCGGTTGTTCCGCTCGTCCCGGCGCAGATGGGCCTCAATGCGGGCAAGCAATTCCTGCAAGCCGAAAGGCTTGGTGATATAGTCGTCCCCTCCGGCCCGCAGGCCGTTGACCTTATCCTGCTCTGTGATCCGCGCTGTCAGGAACAGGATAGGACAGACGATATGATTCCGAATGACCTTGCACAGCTCCAGCCCATCCATCCCCGGCATATTGATGTCCAGCAGAATGAGATTTGGTTTTGCAGTCAGCTTCGCCAGGGCTTCATCGCTGCTGTTGGCTGCGGAAACCGTATAGCCGTGATCCTGCAAATGGGTGGAAAGCAATTCGGTCAGGATAGGTTCATCATCCACGATCAAAATTCTGTATGCCATGCGAACACCTCCAGTCTTTTTTATCATATAGGGAGAAAGTCAAAATTTGGTCAAGAATAAAACTCAATGACATATTTCAATTATATACTGTGGAGCGTCAAGTATCAATTGTGCAAATATGGCCCCTTAAAATTATATACCCGCCGCCAGAAATGGCGGCAGATTTCGCTCACCCCATTACTCCTTCACTTCCTGTTCTCATTCCAGCTGCCCAACGAGATATTCCTGCTGGGCCTGTCACATGGTGCGCTGGCCGTCTGCTCGTACCCGCTCTGCTGTGAGAACCGAAGCACCTGCCAGTGCTGGCCCAGCTGCAAGACCATCGGCAGAGCGGTGCGGAGACATTCCGGCGGCTTTGACGGATCTTACGGGAAAGAAAAATTTTTGCCGGACCCTATGCAGCCAGCATATGGTGTTCTCTGGTTTGATCTGGTAATGTAAAAAGCAAATGGAAGGACAGAGATTCTTTTCAAGCAAACAAATAGAAAGGATGGTTATACCATGCAAGTCAACGGAGTATCCCCCGGCGGGAAAGAGCTGGAGCTGTTCCCCGGCCTCAGCCTCCAAGTCCCCTTCGGCGCGGTCTATGCCAGAAACGAGGACGGCAACTGGGACCTCTCCATGCCCTGTTCCGTCCCCAAGGGCTACCGGGACGGCCCCTTTGAGCTGGACGACGAGGCGAAGACGGCGTGGAAGCTCAGCGGTTTCCGCAGGTGTTCAGCGGGACCATCGAGGCCCCCCGGGACCAGGCTACCAAGGCGGCGGCGGAGAATCTGGAGGAGCTGGCGCAAAAGCTCACCGAGGACCAGGACCAGAGCGAGAGCGACGAGGACCGCTATAGCTTCGATGTGGATGAGAAGGAGGACGGCCTGACCTTCCAGGCCGATTTCTCCACCGCCCAGGCCGGGGGCTCCTATGAAAAGCCTGTGACCAGGGGCAATGTGACGCTGTGCGTGGTCCACCAGCGGATGCGTGTCATGCGTTTCCACATCACCGTCAGCCATCTGCTGGCCGCCGTGGCGGACTATCCCCAGGTACGCTTTTACATCGCAGGCCTGGGCGTCCCGGACGAGGAAAAGCGTCAGGAAATCCTGGACAAGGGCCTCTTTCCCATGCTCTTCACTCTGAACTTCACCGCCCCGCCCAGCCTCTATGACCTCCTGGGCAAAAAACCCGAGGAGCTGTTCCCCGCCGCTGTTCAGAGCCTGAACTTTACCGCCGGGGAGACGGTGGAGGCGGGGGAATTTGCCGTCACCATCCCCGAGGGCCTCCACTACACCCGGACCGAGAACCCCGAGACTCGTATTTTCACCGCCATTCCCCGGGAAATTCCCTTTGACGCCGAGGACTTCTGGGCCTATTCCGCTGTGGCCCTGACCCTCCAGACCGGGGTGCCCATCGTGAACATCCACGCGCCCCTGGACACCGCCGATGGGGAAAAGGAAGTGGAGCTGATTTTACAGTCGCTGAGTATAAGCGACTCCAGCAGCGCCGGGCAGACGGCGGCGGGGAGAAGCTGCTGGAAGACGCCGGCCGCAGGGACCTGGGCCGCTTTGCCGGGGACGACGGGCGGCTGGACGCTTTTATGGGTGTGAACTTCTTTGCCGAGGACGTGATTTTCTTCCACCCGGAGGATCTGCTCTGGGACGGAAAGCGCCACAGCTTCGCCAACTATCGCTTCAACTCCGCCGTCCTGCCCTATGCCGAGGGGGTCATGGAGCACAGCGGGGCCATTCTGGAGGGCCTGAAGGAGTTGATCGCCGAGCTGGAGGAAAACCCAGAGCTGCGGGTTCCGGCGGAGGATTTGCACCCGGAGATGCGCCGCTTTCTCAAGGGAGCGGACTTCACCCCGGCGGTGGTGTTCTATATGGAGTGCTTCCAGTTCTTCCGCTTCTGGGAGGAGGAGCCGGACCAGTACCAATTCCGCCTGGAGGAGCGGCTGGCCAACTCCTTCTACAACGAGGCCACCAATGGGGACTTGCAATATCCCTATTTTGAAAAGTTCATCGGAGCCCTCCGGGCCTACAACGGGAACCACAAGCCCTATACCGCCTCCTGCGGCGGGACTTACGGCGGCCAGACCGGGGAGCATCTGCCGGACATTAAGGTTTACAAATATGAGCTGGACGAGGACGGGTTCCTCAAAGAGGATGAGAACGGCGATTTTGTGTATCGCAAAAAGACCCCCGAGGAACTGGCCTGGGAGGCCCGCATGGCCAAAAAGGCCGTGGAGGCGAAACTGGCTAAAGTGCCCTTTGACCGCGTGTCCTCCGTCACGGTCTCCGGCAGCGCCTTCGTCCTCACCGGCGACTTTGAGAAAAGCCCGGAGGACCGGGACGCGGTGAAGCGCCTGATCGAGGCCAAGGGTGGCCGGTGCACCGGGTCCGTCAGCGGAAAGACCAACTATCTGGTCATTGGCGCGCTTGGAGGTTTTGGAGAGCGGAAGATCGAGCAGGTCCAGGAACAGCGGGCCAAGGGGAAGGACATCAAGATCATCCGGGAGGCGGACCTGATGGCCGCCCTGGAGGGCCGCACACCGCCGCCCCCCAAGCCCGGTCCAAAACCTGCGCCGAAGCCCGCTCCCGCAAAACCTGCGCCCAAGCCCGCTCCCGCAAAACCCGCGCCGAAGCCCGTACCCCGTTCCACTCCGGCCCAAAAAAGCGGCGAGGGCAGCGTCCGCATTGAGAAAATCGAACCGGAGGAGGGCGAATTTCTGCGGATGAGAGTAACCGTCGATATCCCCGACCTGACGGACGACGAGCCCGCTCCGCCTCCCAAGCCGAAAAAACGCGCCCAGGTGGATGAAAACGAGAAAAAGCAGCTGCGGGCCCAGCGGGAGGAGGCCGAGAAAAAATCGGAGGCGGCCTGCTCTGAAGCGGTGAAAAAGGGCGAAGAGACTCGCCGGCAGCTGGACAGCCGGATTGACGAGATCAAAAGGGACTTAGACGCCCAGGAACAGCGTCTGCAAAGCTTGGGCATCTTCAAGATGGGAGAGAAAAAACTGGCCCGGCAGGAAATTGCCCGGCTGAACCAGGAGCTGAGCCAGGCCCAGCAGGAACTGAGCGGCTTCCTTCAGAAGCTGGAAAAAGAACTGGTGGACATCCGGGGGCGCTACCTGAAAGCCGTTGTGGAAAAGGCCCGCAAGGCCGCCTGTGGCTATCTCTTTGACTGTAAGCTGCCCCAAAGGAGGAGACCGTTGTTTTTTCCATACTCAAGATGCTGGATGAAACGCCCAAGAGCCGAAGCGAGCTTATGGATGAATTCTACTATTCTTTCGGCTCGGCGGATTCCTCCCGCTTGCTGGTCGGCAAGGCGTTTATGAACCCCTTTGTCCAAAACGGCAAGCTCCAGCGCATCACCGCCGACGGAAGCGTGAAGACCCTTTCCGGCTATTATTTCTGATCACCGCGCTCCGCGTCGAAACCGCCAAGAACGGCGAGCTGTCGCTGGGGGAGTTCTCCGCCTATTGTAATTGTATCAGTGTGGGCCGCTACAGCGCTGGGTTCACCTTGGATACTTACGCCCACGTCACCACCTCCATGCAGAAGCAGGCGGCGAACGCGGTGGGCAGTTTCCCCTCCAGCGCTCTCTGATAATTTCCGC
>Ga0137309_100685_pt1 | contig 24671 bp, 25 predicted proteins | sample NAcewiD2O_June_FD_97179 | JGI IMG/M metagenome (GOLD analysis project Ga0137309, IMG submission 97179) | Mouse cecal microbial communities from Vienna, Austria - N-Acetylneuraminic amended D2O_June | ecosystem: Host-associated > Mammals > Digestive system > Large intestine > Cecum | place... | reverse complement strand
GGCCTGCGCCGGGAGGAGGCACTGGGCTTGCAGTGGGGGGATATCCAGGGGGATAAGCTGACGGTGAACCGGGCGGTCACGTTCCTGAATAACCAGCCGGATCCCATTCAGGAGCTGAAAAGCAAATCAGCCCACCGCACACTCCCTGTCCCCCAGCGCCTGCTGGACTTGCTGGCGGCGGTGCCCCGGACAAGCCTCTACGTTGTCACCTGTGCCGATGGGGAAGTGATGACCCGCATCGGGTTCCGCCGGATGTGGGACAAGGTCAAGCGGGCCGCTCCCTGTGAGGTAAGGCCCCATCAGCTCAGACACAGCTATTGCTCGAATTTGTACCGGGCGGGCATCGACCTGAAAACCGCACAGTACCTGATGGGCCACGCAACCATCCAGATGACCGCCAACATCTACACCCACATGGAGAAGGAGGATGCCTCCGCCTCCCTGATCCAGTTGGAGCGGTATCTGTCCGGCGGTAGTCAGGCCGGGGGCGAATTTTCAAAAAGTAGTCAAAAAGTAGTCAACCCATGATTGACCACACCTGACCACACAAAGCAAAAACCCCAGAAACCGCATGGTTTCTAGGGTTTTCATGGTGGGCGCTAACGGACTTGAACCGCTGACCCCCTGCACGTCAAGCAGGTGCTCTAGCCAGCTGAGCTAAGCGCCCTAAGATGTTTTTATTATACCACATTCCTTTTAAGAAAGCAACCCCTTTTTTGCTTTTTCTTTCAAGCTTCCGTCAGTTTCCGGCACAGAGCCTCCAGCTCCGCCACACTGCCAACCAGCCGGCTGGCCCCTGCCGCGGCTAGCTCCCCCGGCGCACTGTAGCCATAAAGCACCCCGATGCTTTCCAGGCCCCAGGCTTTCGCGCCCGCCACGTCGTAGCTCCGGTCTCCAATCATCACCACCTGTTCCCGGGGCGGTTCTTCCAGCTGGGCCAGGGCCTCGCCCACCACCGCCGCCTTACTGGGCCGGGTTCCGTCATCGCCCACCACTGCCTGGAAATAGCCCTCCACGCCCCGCATGGCCAAAATCTGCCGGGCTCCCGCCTTCCGCTTGGAGGTGGCCACAGCCAGGGCCGCCTTTTGAGAAAGGCGTTCCAGCAGCCCCTCTACGCCTGGATATAATGGGCTTTGAAAAACGCCCCAGGCATGGTACCGCTCCCGGTACAGCCGGATGGCTTCCGCTGCTTCCGCGGGGCTCATCTGGCAGAAGTTTTGAAAAGACTCCTCCAAAGGAGGCCCCACAAACTGCCGCAGGAAGTCCGCCTCCGGCTCCGGCCAGCCCAGCCGGGCCAGGGCATGGGCCACGCTGCCCATAATGCCAGAGCCGGTGTCGGTCAAGGTGCCGTCCAGGTCAAATAGAAAATATCGTTTCATTGCAGCTCACCTCTGTTGTTTTGGCGTTCTGGTAAAGGCTTCGCCCGGTTAAATATAGGCACAGCGGGCTCCCGGCGGGGAGTCCGCTGTGTTTTTGCCAGGCTACTCCTGGGTTTCTCCAGTATCTTCCAGCAGGGTGGCGGTCACTTCAATTTCCTCGCCCTCCGCCAGAGGGTTGAGCCCGGGACGGTATAAGGTGACGCTTACCTTGTCGCCCGGAGCGTAGCTAAGGAGCAGATTGGACACATCCCGCAGATTTTCCACCGTCTTGCCCTCAATGGCCACAATGATGTCCCCTTCCTGGGCCTCGGTGCCAGCGAAGGAGCTTTCCTCGTTAATGGACACAATGGCCAGGCCCCGGGGCACGCCGTTTAGGGTGGAGGCGGCGCTGTTAATCTCCCGGCAGGTAATGCCCAGCCGGGTGCGGCCCTTGATATACCCACCGGAGAGCAGCTCGTTGATGATGGGATGGGCGCGGCTGACGGGAATGGCAAAGCCCATGCCCTCGTAGCCCTCGGTGACGATTTTGGAGGAATTGATGCCCACCACCTGGCCGTAAAGGTTCACCAGGGGTCCGCCGGAGTTGCCGGGGTTGATAGCCGCGTCAGTCTGAATGTAGGTCATGCCGTTTTCGCTGTATTTGCCCACTTCCCGGTCCAGACCGGAGATGATGCCCCGGGTGAGGGAGCTGGAGAACCGGTCGCCGCCGGGGTTGCCAATGGCCAGCACCCACTCGCCCACTGAAAGCTCCGCCGCGTTGCCAAACTCCGCCGGAATAAAGCCGTAATCATTGGTTTTCAGCACGGCCAGGTCGGTGGTGCGGTCCACACCCACCACCACCGCGTCGTATTCCTGACCGTCATAGGTGGTCACCACCACCCGCGTGCTTTTGGAGTTGAGCACCACATGGGAGTTGGTGATAATATACCCATCGCTGGTGGCGATGATGCCTGTGCCGGAGCTCTCCCCGGTCTGGCCGTCCCGTTCCAGCGTGGCGGAGATGGACACCGTGGAGACCACCACCGCGTCATACACCGCTTCCGCGTCCAGGGGGGACCCGGCGGGGCGGCCGTGAATGGCAATGCCCTCGGTGTTGGGGGTTACGTCCACATTGGGGGTGGGCTGGGGCGTGGAGGAGGGCTCCGCCTCCTCCTGCTCCTGGCTGGAAGCCGGGGGCTCTTCCGGGATGGTGTAGGGCAGGGCGCCGGGGTCGCCCATGTGGGCCGCAAAGTAGACCGCCGCGCCCACCACAGCCGCCACGGCCAGCAGCCCGGCCAGCCACAAAAACAGGACCATGCCCAGAGAGCGTTTTTTCTTCTCCGGAGGCCTTGCCCCGGCGTAATAGGCGGGATAAGGGGGATAGGGCCCGCCCTGGCCCGCCTGGGCGGGAACCGGCTGGGGCGGCGCGGCGGGAACGGCCGGGGCCCCAGGGTAGGCCGCCCCCGCCTGGGGATAGGCCTGGGGCGGATAGGCCGGGTAGCCCTGGGCTGGGTAAGCCGGGTAGGCCCCATAGCCTTGGCCATAGGGCTGCTGGGCGGCGGGAGCCGGGTAAGGGGGGGAGCCCTGCACCGCGAAACGGGGGTCATAGGGCGGGGCATAGCCGCCCTGGGGCGGGGGGCCGCTGGGCAGAGGCCCCGCCGGGGCGGCTTCTGTGGGCACAGGCTCTTCCGGTGGAGCCTGTGCCTCCGGCGCGGACGTTTGGAGCTCCCGGGCGGGCAGCAGAGGCTCTTCCACCTGGGGCGGTTCTGGCTCGGGGGGCAGGGTGCTGGGCTCCTCCGGCCCTTGAGAGAGGCCCTCCTCCTGGAGCCGCGCCTCTTCCTGGGCTTCCTGCCGGTTTTGTTCTTCGTTCATATTCTCAACCATTCCTCTCTAAATTTCTTGCCTTTGGCGGCGCAAGTCCGCTGGTTTTGCAAAGCCGCCCCTCTAGGGCTTCTCCTGCTCCTCCGGCTTTTTGGCCTCCCCGGCCTCTGGGGCCGGTTCCTTGCGGCGGCGGCGCAGCTTGCCCTCTTTCAGCCGGGGGTGGTCCTTACCCTTTTGGGCCCCTTCCTTCAGCTTGGGGGCCTCCTGGGGCTTGGGCAGGAAGAACTCAAACCGGCAGTACTCGCCGGGAACGGAGCAGGCCCAGATATTTCCCCCGTGCAGCTGCAAAATGGTGCGCACCAAATAGAGCCCTAGGCCCATGCCGTTTTTGTCCCGGCTGCGGGATTTGTCCCCCTTATAAAACCGGTCGAAGATCATGGGCAGGTCTTCGGGGGGGATGCCCGGACCGGTGTTCTCAATGGTCACAGTGGTGCGGTCCACGCTGTCGGCCACCCGCACGGTGATGGAGCCGCCCGCGTTGGTAAATTTTACCGCGTTTTCCACCAGATTATACACCACCTGATGCAAAAGGTCCTGGTCGCCATAGACCTCCACCGGCCCGGCCTCGTCCAGGCCCAAAATAGCAATACCCTTGGCGTCCACCGGCTGTTCGAAGGTCAAAAGGGTGGAGATGATGGTGTGGGTGACGTCAAAGCGGCGGGGGTGTATTTTCATCTCTCCGCTGTCAATGCGGGACAGGTCCAGCATGGATTTTACCAACCGGGAGAGGCGCTTTACCTCGTCGGAGACAATATGCAGGTATTTGTCCTGCTCGCCCCGGGGGATGGTACCATCCAGAATGCCGTCGATGAACCCGGCGATGGTGGTCATGGGGGTTTTCAGCTCGTGGGAGACATTGGCGATGAAGCTGCGGCGCATGCCCTCGGAGTTGGAGAGGGAGTCCGCCATGTTGTTAAAGGCCGCGGCCAGCTGGCCCATCTCGTCCTGCCGGGTTACGGGCACCCGGGTGGAAAAATCCCCGGCCCCAAAGCTGTGGGCCGCCAGGGCCATTTGCCGCAGGGGCCGCACCATGCGGTACACAAAAGCCCCCACCAGGCAGAAGGCCGCCGCCAAAGCCGCCAAAGCCGCCAGCAGAAAGATTTTTACCAGCTCCCCTTGCAGGGCGTTTACCGTGGCGGGGCTGGTGGCCGCGAACACCGCCCCCACCTGTTTGCCGTTGGCGGTCATGGGCACGCCGATGATGTAGTACCGTTCCGGGTACACCCCGTCCAGGTCCGAGCGCCCCTCGAACTTGCCTTTCCAGGCTGTGGCGGCATAGGGGGCGGGCACTTTTTCTATGGAGTCCAGTTTGCTGTCCGCAAAGCTGCCAAGCAGCACCTTGCCCTCCAGGTCTGTGATGAAAATATCCGCGCCGGTGCTGACGGAGAAGCTGCCTAAAAAGTACTGTAGGTCTCCGGCGGGCAGCTCATAGCGGTCCTTGTCCACCTGGCGGAGAAAGCGGGTGGCAAACTCGGAGATGGCGGCGGCGTTTTGGGTGAGCAGCTCGTTTTTTTCCTGCCGCCAATACTGGCCGAAAAAGGCGGTTAAGCCGCCGCCCAGGGTGGCAAAGCTGAGCAGAATGATGGTCATGGTAATGGAAAGGTAGCGCCGGAAAATACTTCTTTGCATGGCCTCAGTCCTTCACTTCAAATTTATAGCCCACGCCCCACACGGTTTTTAGGGTCCACTTGTCCGAGACCCCTTCCAGCTTTTCCCGCAGGCGCTTAATGTGCACGTCCACCGTGCGGCTGTCGCCATAATAGTCGAAGCCCCACACCTCGTCCAGCAGCTGGTCCCGGGTGAAGACCCGGTTGGGGTTGGAGGCCAGGTGGTAGATGAGCTCCATCTCTTTGGGGGGCGTGTCCACCCGGTTGCCGTTGACCTTCAGCTCATAATTGGTCAGGTTGATGGTGAGGCCGTCGTAAGAGACCTCCTTGTTTTCCGCCTTCTGCACGCTTTGTATGCCGCTGCGGCGCAGCACGGCATGGACCCGGGCCACCACCTCTTTGGCCTCAAAGGGCTTGACCACGTAGTCGTCGGCCCCCAGGTCCAGGCCCAGCACCCGGTCGAACACCTCGCCTTTGGCGGTAAGCATAATAACCGGGCATTGGGAGCGTTTGCGGATTTCCCGCACCACCTGCCAGCCGTCCAGCCGGGGGAGCATAATATCCAGCAGCATCAGGTCGGGCTCGAAGGCTTCAAAGGCTTGCAGGGCGGCCTCGCCGTCCGTGGCCAGAGCCACCTCGAAGTCCTCTTTTTCCATATAGAGCCGCAAGAGCTCGCAAATGTTGGTGTCATCGTCCACGATGAGGATTTTACCAGAAGCCATAGGGGATGACTGCCTCCTTTTTTATCCATAAGAGTGTATAGGTAACGCGGTTCAAAAGCGGTGAAACCTCTTTTGAACCTGGCGGCACGGTACAGAGTATATTGTACCGCGAATCTATGGCAAAATCAAGAAATTTTGGTGAACAAACTATTTCGGGCGGGGCGAAGCTTTGCCGGACCGCGCGGCATGGCTGGCGAGGGCGCCCCGCCGCATTTTTTGCTTGACTTTTAAGGGGGAGTGCGGTATAGTATATATAGAGAAAATGTCTAGATTCCTAGGCGTTCTTCCTGAAATATCTAGGTTTTTTAGATAATCAACAAAGGAGGTTATCTTTATGCTGCCAGTCATTACCATTTCCCGCCAGTTTGGAAGCGGAGGCCACGAGGTCGGGGAGAAGCTAGCCCGCCAATTGGACGTGCCGTTCTATGACAAGGCCCTCATCGCCATGGCCGCCAAGCAGAGCGGCCTTTCCGAGGAGGTTTTCGCCCACGCCGATGAAAAGGCCACCAGCAGCCTGCTGTATTCTATGGTTATGGGCAACTATTCCTTTGGGGCCCGGGTGCCCGGCATTAACGAAATGCCCATTAACGACAAGCTGTTTATCATTCAGTCGGACATCATCAAAAAAGCCGCCGCCGAGGGCCCCTGCGTGGTCATTGGGCGCTGCGCCGACTACATTCTGCGGGAGCACGCAAACTGCCTCAACGTCTTCATCCATGCCCGCAAAGAGGACCGCATCCAGCGTACTTTGGCCAAAGGGGAGTGCGAAGAACGCAAGGCCTCGGACTTTGTCACCAAAAAGGACAAACAGCGGGCCAATTACTACAACTTCTACTCCAACAAGCGCTGGGATGACCTGCAAAATTACGACATCACCATCGACTCCTCCCGCTTTACTCTGGACGAGGCCGTGGAGCTGCTTATCGACGCGGCCCGCAAGCTGGACCGGTGACAAGGAAAGCAAAGGCCCGCCTCCTCTGGGCGGGCCTGTTCCTTTTGGCGCTGGGGCTCTGTCTTTTTTGGTTTGCCCGCCAAAACGCCGAGACAAGCCTGCAAACCTTCGCCATGGGCTCCTATGTGCGGCAGACGGCGTGGGGGCCGGGGGGAAAGGCGGCGATGGAGGCCGCTTCCCAGGCGGCGGCGGATTTGGAAAACCGCATCTCCTGGCGCAGGGAGGGCGACATTGCGAAAATGAACAGCCAGGCCGGCGGGGAGCCGGTGACCGTGGACGAGAGCACGTACACCGGGGAGCTGCTGGAGGAGCTGCTGGAGCTCTGCGAGAGAAGCGGCGGGGCGCTGGACATCACCATCGGGCCGGTGTCGAGGCTCTGGGACTTTGACGGCGAGCCCCGGGTCCCCGGGGAGGACGAATTGAAAGAGGCCCTGGCGCTGGTGGGCCATACCAAGCTGTCCATGGAGAGCGAGGAGTATATGTACGGAGAGGACAGAGCGGACGGGAGCCATATGGACTGCCTGGGGACACGGTATCGCGTGTCCCTCACCGAGGCCGACATGGCCCTGGACCTGGGAGCCGTGGGCAAGGGCGCGGCCTGCGACGCGGCTCTGGCCCAGTACCAGGAGGCCGGAGTAAAAGGGGCTGTTATTGCGGTTGGCGGCAGCATCGGCCTATACGGCCAAAAGCCGGACGGTAAGGCCTTCCGGGTCAGTGTGCGGGACCCAGAGGGCCAGGGGAGCATGGGCGTTTTGGAGCTCCCGGGAGGCTTTGTGTCCACCTCGGGCAGCTATGAGAAATATTTCGAGCAAAACCGCGAAAAGTATCACCACATTTTGGACCCCCGCACCGGCTATCCCGCCGAGAGCGGGCTGGTCTCCGTGACGGTCTGGTGCCCGCCGGAGATGGACTGGAAGTGGCCCGGGGCTTTGAGCGACGGGCTGGCGACAGCTTGCTTTGTACTGGGGCTGGAGGACGGCCAAAAGCTCTTGGAGGGTTATGGCGCGGAGGGAATTTTTGTGGACGGCGATGGCGCCATTGCCGTCACCCCGGGGCTGGAAGGGCGCTTTTCCCTGACCGCCCCAGGCTATCACCGGGAGGCGGACGCGCCATGAGGGGCCTAGCCGGACGAAAACTGCTGGCCCGCCGGGAGCTCCCGGTGTTCCTTGCGCTGCTGCTGGCGGCGGGCGGACTGCTGCTGTGGACCCGGCTGGCGCCCTCCGGGTCCGCCGCCGTGGTGGAGGTGGATGGCCGGGAGGTCCTCCGGCAGGAGCTGGGGCGGCTGGCCGGACCGGAGGAGCACGCCATCACCGGGGCCGGCGGGCTGCGGGTAACGGTGGAGCTCTCCCCCCGGGGGGCCCGGGTGGCGGACGCTGGATGCCCGGATAAAACCTGCGTGCGCACCGGCCATTTGACCCGGGCGGGCCAAAGCGCGGTATGCCTGCCCGGACGGGTGGTCCTGCGGCTGGAGGGCCCGGGAGCGGCGGACGCGGAAACCTATTAGGAGGCGGCTATGAAGAAAAAAGCGGGCCGGGTGGCCCTGGGAGGAATGCTGGCGGCGCTGGCGCTGGCCTTTTCTTTTTTGGAGGGCCTGCTGCCGCCTTTGCCGGGGATGCCGCCAGGAGCGCGGCTGGGGCTGTCCAACATCGTGACCATGTACGCCGCCGGAAGCCTGGGCCTGCCCTGGGGCTTGGGGCTGGCGCTGGTAAAGGGGGGCTTTGCTCTGCTGACCCGGGGCCTGGCTGCGGGGACCATGAGCCTGTGCGGGGGTCTGGCCAGCACGGGCTGTATGTGGCTGCTGCTGAAAAAGACCCCGGCCAGCCTGGGGCTCACTGGGGTCTGCGGCGCACTGGCCCACAATGGGGCCCAGCTGGGGGCGGCGGTGTATCTCACCTCGGGGGCGGCTTTGGGCTATGTTCCGGCGCTGCTGGTTTTCAGCCTGTTCAGCGGAATGCTCACCGGCGCGGTGCTGAAGCTCACCCTTCCCGCCCTGGAGCGGGCAGCCCGGTGGTTGGAGGGGTCTCCAAAGGATTAAGAATCTTCCAAAAGGGCAGCGCGTTTGGGCAGAGTACGCCAGGTAAACCGTGGGCCTTACATACAGACCTCGTCCCGCCGGACGGCGCCCAGGTAGACCGGCGATGAGGAGGCCAGCACCTGGGCTATCTGGCCCCGAAGCTGGATGGGAACCAGGGGCAGGGCTCCGGCTTCTTCCGGCGTGACCCAGACCGAGCCGGTTTGCTGAAAATCTGGTTCCGCTTGGATCTGAGGCACGCCGGGTACCAGCTCCGCCAAAAAGATGTGCATCACCCTGTGGCAATATTGGGGATAGCGCTGGCGCATTTGCGGGTCGGTGAAGATTTCCTCGGCCAGGGCCAGAAAGCGCAGGGGCCGCACCGTGAGGCCGGTCTCTTCCCTTACCTCCCGGATCAAAGCCTCCTCCATGGACTCGAAGGGCTCCTGCCCGCCGCCGGGAAGGTCGTAGTAGGGGGAGCCGGAGCGGTCCAAATGAGAGTTGAGCAGGAGCTTTCCCTGGTGGAACAGCAGGGCCTTGGCGGAATTGCGGATTATGGGCATGAAAGCGCCTCCTTGCGTGGTTTTGATGACAGTATACATGATTTTTCGCGAAAAGGCAAGCCGGGCTTGGGGTGGGGATTGTCTAAACCACAGAGAGAATCATTCGTGTGTCCCCTGCTCCACGGGCGGGGGAACACGAAAAACTCCTTGAAATGGACACACCCTTGGGCTGGGAGAGCGGCGGGAAAAGCTTCATGGTTTGGTGAGGCCGATGCCGTAAGCCGCCGGAGGGCTTCCGCCGCTTTGGAAGCAGCGGCGCTTTTCTTACTCCAGCGCGTTAAAATTTCTCTTGAGGTGATACGGATGCTTTGTTCCACCCAGCTTTCTTCCCCCCTGGGGCCCCTCGTTTTGGCCTCCAACGGCCAGGCTCTTACGGGCCTATGGCTGGCGGGGCAGCGGTATTTTCCGGCGGAGCTTCCGCCCCGGCGGGAGGGCCTGCCCCTGTTTGCCCAGGCCCAGGCTTGGCTGGAGGCGTACTTTTCCGGGGCGCGTCCTGCCTGGGACCTGCCCTTGGCTCCGGCGGGCACGGCCTTTCAGCGGCTGGTTTGGGAGCTGCTGCTGGAAATTCCCTATGGCCAAACCACCACCTATGGGGCCCTGGCCCGGCAGGCCGCCGCAAGGCTGGGCCGGGACTCCATGTCCAGCCAGGCGGTGGGCGGAGCCGTGGGGCGCAACCCCATCTCCATTTTGATTCCCTGCCACCGGGTGCTGGGGGCGGATGGCGGGCTGGTTGGCTATGCTGGGGGCGTAGAGAAAAAGCGCTGGCTGCTGCGGCGGGAGGGCGCGCTCCCAGCGGAGGGCCTCTTGCTTAACGGGCCGGGTGCTTAAGTGGAAGATTTTGCCAAGAATTTACAAGGAAACCCTTGACTTTCTTTCTAAAATGGGAGATACTAGAACCAGATTACCCCAAAAGGAGGACCTACCCATGCCAGAATTGAAAGGAAGCAAGACCGAGGCCAACCTGCTTACCGCCTTTGCCGGAGAGAGCCAGGCCCGGAACAAGTACACCTATTTCGCCTCAAAAGCCCGTAAGGACGGCTATGTGCAGATTGCCCAAATCTTTGAGGAGACCGCCGCCAACGAGAAGGAGCACGCCAAAATGTGGTTTAAGCTTCTCAACGGAGGTATCGGAGACACCCTGGCCAACCTGAAGGCCGCCGCGGATGGCGAGAACTATGAGTGGACCGACATGTACGCTGGCTTCGCCAAAACCGCCAAGGAAGAGGGCTTCGACCAGATTGCCACCCTGTTTGAAGAGGTCGGCAAAATTGAGAAGGAGCACGAGGAGCGCTACCGCAAGCTGGCCAAGAATCTGGAAGAGGGCTTGGTCTTCTCCAAGGACGGGGACGCGGTGTGGCAGTGCATCAACTGCGGGCACATCTGCGTGGGCAAAAAGGCCCCGGAGGTCTGCCCGGTGTGCGCGCATCCCCAGAGCTACTTCCAGGTGAAGCCGGAGAACTACTAAACCGCGCGGCCATAACCACACCAACAAACAAGGAGGCTCCCACCTGGAGCCTCCTTGTTTTGTTATTTGTTTCCTTCCCAGTACATCTTGGTCTTGGTGTGCACTTCCCCTTGGTCCAGGCGGAAAGCCATCTGGGGTTTTTCCAGCTCACCCAGGCCCCAGGGCTCCGGAATGGTGGAGTCCGCCTCCACCTCCAGCCGGTCGCCCGCAAAGTGGAACCGGAAGCGCTTGCCAGTGGCCATCCGGCTGCTGCGCAGCTCCACTTCCAGCAGGTCCGCCCGCCGCCAAGCCGCGTTGGCCCCATAGGGCACGCCATCCACCAGGCTGGTTACAAAGTGGCCGCACAGGCCCAGGTCGATGGAGACGCTCTCCCCGTTTTGCCGGCAGATCAGCTTGGCCTCGTCCCCTTGGAACCGGAATTCCAAAGACTCCAGCCTGCCGCCCTGGGGCTGGAAGCTTCCGGCCCCGCCCACCAGGTCGGCAAGGCCAGGCAGCGGGGTTTCCGGATGGTAAAGGGCCCCATCCAAGGAGGCCTCTGCCCCTGGGTTGCGCATAGGCAGCATGGGCGCCAGCTCCAAGTGCTCCAGACGCTTTTCCAGCCGGTGCTGGGCGTGCCGGTCCTCGGGCAGGGGGCCCTCGGCCATGGCGGGCAGCAGCTTTTCCCAAACCGAGGTGAGCACGGCCTGTAGCCGCATGGAGGCCGAATGAATGACCAGCACCGCGTCCTGCTTGGTCATCACAATGCCATACTGGCCGTAAGCGCCATCCCCCCGGAACACGCCCTCTGGGGCGCAGCGCCAGAACTGGAAGCCGTACCCAGCCTGCCAGTCCGGGTCGCCGCCCCAGCCGCCGGAATTGTCAATCTGCTTGGAGGTGGCCAGATGGAACCACTCCGGGTTCAACAGCTGCCTGCCCTCCCAGCTGCCCTGATTGGCCACAAATTGTACAAACCGGGCCATATCCTCAATTTTAATCCACATGCCCGCGCCGCCCATCTCAACGCCATCCGGCATAGCCTGGCAGTGGACGTCCGCCATGCCCAGGGGCTGGAAGAGCCGGGGCTTTAAGAACTCCGTGAGCTTTTGGCCGGTCTTTTTGGTGATGATGGCGCTTAGAAGGTTGGTTCCGGCGGTGTTGTACATAAAGTGAGTGCCGGGCTCATAGACAAAGGGGTGGTGCAGGAAAGTGGCAACCCAGTCCGCGCTGCCGCCGCTGGCCCACTCAATCTCCGTCTCATGGCCGCAGCCCATCATCAGCACATGGCGGACCTGGCACTTTTGCAGGTTCTCGCTGGGGTTCTCTGGGGACTGCTCGGGGAAGATATCAATGAGCCGGTCGTCCAGGCTGAGAATTCCCTCCTGCACCGCGAAGCCAATGGCCGTGGAGGTCAGGCTTTTGCTAAAGGAGAACATAATGTGGGGGGTCTCCGGGTTGTAAGGAGCCCAGTTTCCTTGGGCGCAGACCTTGCCGTGGCGCAGCAGCATAAAGGCGTGCATCTCAATGCCGCAGCGGTAGAGCTCGTCCAGCATGTCCACAATGGCCCCGGAAGGGATGCCCAGGCTTTCTGGCGTACCGTGTTGCAGATTCATAACAATTACCTCGCTTTTTTATAATCAGCTAATCAGCGCAGCGTGTGCCCGGCATAAATCTGCCGGGGCCGCAGCGCTTTCACTTTCTCCAGGCTCTTCTCCATCTGCGCCTTATCTTCATAGCACCAGGCCGGCCCCAGCCCCGGCAGGCAAAACATGGCGTCTCCCACCAGCAGGTCCCGGGAGTCCAGAAAAACCCCCACCGAGCCCGTCGTGTGCCCTGGCAGAGCCACCACCTTGCCCTGGATGCCGTAGGGGGCCAGAGACATGCCATCCTCCAGAAAAACCGAGGGCTCCACCCGCGGCAGGGCCTGCTTGCGGATGCTCCGGTTGGAGAGCCAGGCAAAGGCCTCGTCCCGGAAGCCCTCTCCCCGTACAGGCCGCTGTACGCCGGAGAGCAGCTCCGCGTCCTCCCGGCTGATGGCCACAGGGCAGTGGAGTTCCTGGGCGAAGTAGGCGGCGTTTTGGCAGTGGTCGAAATGGCCGTGGGTCAGCAGAATCAGGCGCACGGCCATATGGTGGCAGGCGGCCAGGGTATGCTCCCCCAGCTTTTCCGTGCCGGTATCCACCAAAACGCTGGAGGATTCTCCCCGCAGCAAATAGGCCCGCGCCCCGCTGCTTGGCAGGCAAATGACTTGTGTGGGCATGGCAGGCCTCCTAAAGACAGGGATGATTTTGAAATGATACGGGCGGCCTCGCGACGTTTTTGACCGGCAGCCGGCCCTTTGGGCGGAAATCTTCCACAAAACTAGTATAGCATAGATTAAACCGGCCCGCAATGCGGAATACTGAGAATGTGGAAAAAAATTGGAAAGGTCTGGTGACAGATATGGTCAAAATACAGAAGGTCTATGGCTGTGAGATTTTGGACTCCCGGGGCAATCCTACGGTCAGCGCCACCGTACAGCTGACGGACGGCACCATGGGCACCGCCGCCGCCCCCTCCGGAGCCTCCACAGGCAAGTTTGAGGCAGTGGAGCTGCGGGACGGAGACGACCGCCGCTATGGAGGCAAGGGCGTGCTCAAGGCCGTGCGCAATGTGAACGAGATCATCTCCCCGGCGCTGGAAAAGCTCCACTGCCTCACCGTGCGCGAGGTGGACAGCGTGCTGAAAAAGCTGGATGGCACCCCCAACAAGGCCCATTTGGGAGCCAATGCCACCCTAGCGGTATCCCTGGCCTGCGCCCGGGCCATTGCCGCCCACTACCGCATGCCCCTCTACCGTTTTTTGGGAGGAGCCGCCGCCTATAAGCTGCCCACGCCCATGATGAACATTCTCAACGGCGGAGCCCATGCCAGCAATAACATTGACATTCAGGAATTTATGATTGTGCCCACCGGGGCGGAGAATTTTCGGGAGGGCCTGCGCTGGTGCAGCGAGATTTACCACGTTCTGGGGGCCCAGCTGAAAGCCAAGGGCCTTTCCACCGGCGTGGGGGACGAGGGAGGCTTTGCCCCGGACCTGAGCTCTGACGAGGAGGCTATAGAAGAGATTCTGACAGCCGTTGAAAAGGCGGGATACGGAGGCCGGGTGCAGCTGGCCCTGGACGCGGCGGGCAGCGAATGGGCGGTGGAAGGGGGCTACCATCTGCCCAAGCGGGGCAAAAACCTGGACCCGGACGACTTGATGGAGTACTGGGAGGGGCTCATTGGCCGGTACCCCATTATCTCCATTGAGGACCCCTTGGGGGAAGAAGATTTTAAGAGCTGGTCCGAGCTGACCGCCCGCATTGGCCACCGGGTACAGCTGGTGGGGGACGATTTGTTCGTGACCAATTTGGAGCGCTTGCAGCAGGGCATTGACCAGGGGGCGGGGAATGCCATTCTCATTAAGCCCAACCAGATTGGCACCTTGACGGAGACCCTGCAGGCCATCGACCTGGCTAGGCGGAGCGGATACAACACCATCATTTCCCACCGGTCGGGGGAGACGGAGGACACCTTTATCGCGGACCTGGCGGTGGCGGTAAACGCGGGGCAGATTAAGACGGGGGCGCCCTGCCGGACGGAGCGGGTGGCGAAGTACAACCGGCTGCTGCGCATAGAAGAGTGCTAAAAGAACCGTCGAAAAATAAAAAGCGGCCATAGGCGCGGTAAAAACCCTTGCGCCTATGGCCGCTTTTGCTTAGATGCGGCTTTGCACCCACTCCACCGACTGCCGCAGGCACTCCCTCATGGGAGCCGCCCCATAGTGCTCGATGGTGTACAGCCCCTCATAGCCCTCTGCTTTCAGCTGCCGGAGAAGCTCTTCCATTTGGATGATCCCCCCGCCCACCGGGCTGGGGTACAGCACCGCCCCGTCCAGGGCGGTCAGCGCGTCCTTGCCAAATTCCGGGGTGAGCCGCCGGTCTTTTAGGTGCACATGGCCAATCCGTCCCCGCAAGGCCCGGCAGGCCTCCCTCTCGTCTTGGGCGGCAAAGCGGAAGTTCCCCGTGTCAAAGCAGGCCATCAGCCCTGGGCAATGGTCTAAAAAGCGGCTCAGGCCCTCCACGGTGGCAATGGGGGAGGCGGCGTTGTCAAACTCCTCCATCACCAGCCGGAAGCCCCGCCGGCCCGCCAGCTGGCACAGGCGCCCGGCGGCCTCCAGCATGGCCTCTGTCTGGGCGGGCCGCTCCGCCTCCTCTCCGGTCCAGAAGCCGGGAATGACCAAAATGGTTTTGGCCCCCAGCACCTCCGCCGCCTCCAGCACGGGCGCGGCTTGGGCCTCCACGTCCGGGTTTTGGCCGAAGTCGAAAAAGGCGGGCATGGCCGAGACCCCCAGACCCCGGCGGGCCAGCTCCCCGGCCAGGGCCCTTGGGTCCGCCTGGGCGTTGGCGTAAGAGACCTCCACCCAGGCGATCCCCAGCCGGGCCGCCTCTTCCAGGGCCTCTCCGGCGGAGACGCGCTCCTGCTTCGCGATCTCCAAGATATGGTCGTAAAAAGTGGCTAAGTTTTTCATCGCTGCCTCCTTGGGGCGCTCAGCGCAGCTCCCGCCGGCGCTTGCGCCGCTTGTATGCGATGATGGCCACATACACCGCCAAAAAGCCTAGAATAATGGCCGCCAGCACCGCCGATTCTCCCGGCCCGCCCATTTTGACCTCGGCCCACAGCTGGTCCACCAGCTTGGCGGCGTCCTCGGGCAGGTTCACAAAGGCCTGGGTGCGGCTCAGGGTCTCCTCACTGGGGTAGTGCAGGGGGCTTTCCACCACCTCGGGGCTCAGGTACTCCCGGGCGGCGGTCTCCGGGGTGGAGTAGCCCACATAGTCCATATTGGCGCCGGAGATTTCCGGGTCGCAGAGGAAGTTGATGTACTCCTCCGCCTCCCTTTTGTGGCTGGCCGTGATGGGGATGCAGGCGCAGTCCACAAAAAAGTTGGTGCCCTCCTCCGGCACGGCAAAGGCGATGTTGTCGCTGTTGTCCACCAGAATGGCCGCGTCCCCGGCATAGTAGGGGGCAATCCAGGCCTCGCCGTTTTCCATCTTATCGAAAATCTGGTCCATCACATAGGCCTGCACCAGGGGCTTCTGGCCTTTTAATAGGTCCGCCGCCGCCCGCCAGTCCGCCGGGTCTGTGGTGTTCACGTCCTGGCCCAGCATGAACTGGGCGATGGCGAAGCTGTCCCGCGGGTTGTCGAACATGAGGATCTTTCCGGCGTATTGGCTGTCCCAGAGGCTCTGCCAGCTGGTTACCTCCTCAATGTAGTCCGTATTGTAGAAGATTCCCACCACGCCCCAGGTGTAGGGCACGGAGTACCGGTTGCCCGGGTCGTAGTTGGGGTCCCGGAACTGGGGGTCGACGTACTGAAAATTGGGGATGTTGGCAAAGTCCAGCTCCGCCAAACGGCCCTCGTTGATGAGCCGGGAGACCATGTACTCCGAGGGGAAGATCACGTCGTAATCCGCCCCGCCCCCGGCCAGCTTGGAGTAGAGGGACTCGTTGCTGTCAAAGGTGGTGTAGTTCACCCTAATGCCCGTGCGGCGGGTGAACTCCGCGTTCACGTCCATGGAGCCGTCCGTGCCGTTGGCGATGTATTCCCCCCAGTTGTACACGTTGAGGGTCACGCCACGGTCCGGGGCGTCCTGGGCATAGGCCGCCGGGGCCGCCAAAACGAAAAACAGGGCGAGCGTGAGGAAAAGGGAAAGCTTTTTCATCTGCGCTCCTCCTTTGCCTGACCCCTTGCCTTGGCCGTGCGCACGTTGACCACGATCAAAAGGGCCATCACCGCCGCGAACAGCACCGTGGACAGGGCGTTGATCTCCGGGCTGACCCGCTTGCGGGTCATGGAGTAGATGTAGATGGGCAGGGTCTGGGTGGTGCCGCTGGTAAAGTAGCTGATCACAAAGTCGTCGATGGAGAGGGTAAAGGCCATAATCATGCCCGTGACAACGCCGGGCATGATCTCCGGCAGCACCACCTTGAAGAAGGCCTTTGCCGGGGGGCATCCCAGGTCCTGGGCCGCCTCGAAGAGGCTCTCGTCCATCTGCCGCAGCTTTGGCAGTACCTGCAAGATCACATAGGGCAGGCAGAAGGTGATGTGGGCCGCGGTGATGGAGGCCATCCCCAGGCTGCGCCCGCCGAACAGCCCCACCGCGAACACGAACAGCAGCATCATGGAGACGCCGGTGACGATCTCCGGGTTCACCATGGGGAAGTTGGTGATGTTCATCATCACCCGCTTGGGCAGGCGCTTCATGGAGTTGATGCCAATGGCCGCCATGGTACCCAGCACCGTGGAAGCCGCCGCCGCGGCCACGGCGATGATCAGGGTGTTGCGCAGGGCTTCCAGAATCAGCCGGTCCTCAAAAAGCTTTTGGTACCATTTTAGGGAGAAGCCGCTCCAAACCGTGCGGCTGGCGGTCTCCGTGTCGTTAAAGGAGAAGACGATGAGCACCAGAATGGGCGCGTAAAGGAACAAAAACATAAGGAAGGTGTATAGACGTGCCGCCGCTTTTTTCACAGCATCAGCCCCCCTTCCTGGCTGCTGCCGTCCTCGTCAAACTGGTTCATAATGCCCATGCAGATGAGGATGATCACCATTAATACCAGGGAGATCGCCGAGCCCAGGTTGGGGTTATAGGCGCTGCCCAAAAACTGCATGTCAATCAAGTCGCCGATGAGCAGGTTGCCGCCGCCGCCCAGCATTTTGGAGATGATGAAGGTGCTTACCGCAGGTACAAACACCATGGTGATCCCGGAGATAACCCCAGGCATGCTCATGGGCACCACCACTTTTAAGAAGACCTTCTTGTCGTTGGCCCCCAAGTCCTGGGCGGCCTCAATGACGCTGGGGTCAATTTTGGTCAGCACCGAGTACAGGGGTAAAATCATGTAAGGAATGTAGTTATAGACCATGCCCAGCACTACGGCTCCGGCCGTGTTGATCATGTGGGCCCGGGGCAGGCCCAAAGCGGCCAGGGCGGCGTTGATCAGGCCATTGTCCTCCAAAAGGGTCATCCAGGCGTAGGTGCGCAGCAGGAAGTTCATCCACATGGGCAGCATCACCAGCATGACCATGACGCTCTGGCGCTTGGCCGGAAGCTTGGCGATAATGTAGGCCATCGGATAGCCCAAGATCAGGGAAACCGCCGTGGCCACCGCCCCCAGCCAGATGGACCGCAGGAACACGTTGGAGTACTGCCCCACGCTGAGAATGTTGTCCAGGGTAAAGGCCCCGGACCGGTCCGTAAAGGCGAACCAGGCCACCAGCAGCATGGGCAGTATGATGAATAGGGTCATCCACACCGTGTAGGGGGCGGAAAGGAGCTTAGAGTTGGTTTTCATCCGCTTGGCCCTCCCCGCTCTCAATGGCCTCTTCCGTAGCGGCCATGTCCTCTTCCATCTCGTCGGAGAAGGTGCTGTAATCGCCGAACCTGCCCGAATAGGCGGACTTCGACATGACGTGGATGTCGTCCGGGGTCAGGGAGAGGCCGATGCGGTCCCCTACGGCCCGGTAGTCCGTGGATTGGATCATCCACTTAAAGCCCGCTACATCCACAATAATCTCATAGTGCACGCCTTTAAAGGTTACGCCGGTAACCTCGCCGGTGATGTGGGTGGAGTCCGCCTGTACCACATCAATGTCTTCCGGCCGTATGACCACGTCCACCGGGGTGTTGGTGCCAAAGCCCTTATCCAGGCATTGGAACTTGTGGCCGGCGAATTTTACGGAATAGTCCTCCAGCATCAGGCCGTCCAGAATGTTGGACTCGCCGATGAAGTCCGCCACAAAGGCGTTTTCCGGTTCATTATAAATATCCGTGGGGCTGCCGGTCTGCTGGATTACGCCCCCGTCCATGACCACCACCCGGTCCGACATGGACAGGGCCTCCTCCTGGTCGTGGGTAACGAACACAAAGGTAATGCCGGTTTGCTGCTGAATTTTTTTCAGCTCCACCTGCATGTCCTTGCGCAGCTTTAAGTCCAAAGCGGAGAGGGGTTCGTCCAGCAGCAAGACCTTAGGCTCGTTGGCCAGGGCCCGGGCCATGGCCACCCGCTGCTGCTGGCCGCCGGAAAGCTGGCTGACGCCCCGGTGGGCGTAGCCGGAGAGGTTCACCATGCCCAGCATCTCGTGGACGGTCTCTTTCACCTGCCGTTCGCTTTTGCCCTTAAGGCGCATGCCGAAAGCGATGTTGTCGTACACGTTTAGATGGGGAAACAGGGCGTACTTTTGAAAAATGGTGTTGACCTCCCGCTTGTGGGGGGGCAGGGCGGTGATGTTTTTCCCAGAGAAAAAGACCTCGCCCGCGTCCGGCTTAATAAAGCCGCCGATGGTGCGCAGCACGGTGGTTTTTCCGCAGCCGGAGGGCCCCAGCAGGGTAATAAACTCTCCGTCCCGGATCTCCAGGTTAAACCCAGAGAGGACCGGCTCGCCATCGTAGGACACAGCGATGTCTTTGAGGGAAATGATGGTGTTGTTCATGGATCAGTGCATCTCCTTTGCTGCCAGCGCGGGCCGTGGGGCCCCTCTGCCGCAAGAAAAGAGCGCGCCTAGGGCGCCGCGAAGAAAAAAGCGGAGGAGGGGCTGGCACAAAAAAACGGCGTGCCGCGCTGGAAATTAGTTGCGTGTCTTTCGTTATTCACAACATAACCCAGCCCGGACTGGAACGCGCTGCTCCCAGCAAAGGATTTCAGGTCCTCCCCCACTGAAAGGGGACAGGCCGGAGCAGAGCAGAACGGGCCGCTTTTATGGCCGCGGACCTCCTAAAAGCGCGGCCTTTTTCAGATGCAAACGCAATGTACTAACTATACGAAAAAAAGAGGAATTTGTCAAGAAAAAAATAGGGAAGGCGAGTGCCCGTTTCGGAGAGCTTTTCGTGTTCCCCCGCCCTACGGGCAGGGGAACACAGATGATTATCTCTGTGGTTGGGACACGCCCATAGGGAAGCCTATCCGGCTTCCCTTCCGCTTTTGGGCAAGACAGTAAATATTTGAAACAGGCGCTTCCCGGCCTGCTGCTTTTCCATCCTTTGAAAATGCTGGGAATGGAATTTTTGAGACTTGTCCGAGCATATGGCAACCACCGACCCCTCCCTTGTTACCGGCAGCAGCTGGTCCAGCAAATTGGCCGGCTCTCCGCTTTGGCCCTGCCATGCCACAAGGTTCCCATAGGGAACGTCCGCGAAAATGACATCCGCCTGAAAATTTTGGCCTTTCAGGGAGCTGTGCCCCAAGACATCCGCCTGAAAAACCTGGTGGGGGATCTCCCAGGGCGCCTGTTCCAGGAGGTCCCACAGCCGGGCGGCGCTTTCCAGGGCCTCCTGGTGGGAGCTTTTTTGGTGCAGGCGCAGCAGCTCTTCCAGCTGGCGAACGCGCCGCCGCAGCCCGTCTTTTTGCAGCAGCGACAGGTTCTCCCGGGCCAGCCCCACGGCCTCCGGGTTGATGTCGGAAGCCACAATCCGGCCGATTGAGTCCGGGTTTAAAAAGCCGAGCACAGTCAGCAGGTAACCGCCGCCGCAGCAGGGGTCGTACAGGCAGACGCGCTTAGGGTCATCCAAGCGGCGTAAACACCGGCGGAAGATTTCCTGCGCGAGCCGGACGGGGAAATTGGGGTAACCCCCACGGTGGAGGATGACCCGCCCGCTGGCCAGGTCTTCAAAATTTTCCTTTTCGCAGTACCGGTATACCATGCCGCCCTTCCTCTCAGTTCTTTGTTACAAAGGAGAAAATATCCCCAGGCCGCGCCGCAAGGTGGGTGGCCCCGGCCGTTTGCAGCTCGGTTTGGCCCCCATAGCCGTACAGCACCCCAATGGAGTCCAGGCCTTGCTTGCGGGCCCCCCATATGTCGTATTCCCGGTCGCCCACCATTACCGCCGCCGCAGGGGCCTCCACGCCGCAGCCACGCAGGGCGCAGGCGATGACCTGATCCTTCCGGGTGCGGGTTCCGTCCAGGTTGGCTCCCGCCACATAGGTAAAATAGGGGTCCAAATGAAAATGCTCCAGAATCTGCTTGGCAAATACCTCCGGCTTGGAGGTGGCCACCGCCAGCGTCCGGCCCGCGCCGCGGAGGGCTTTTAGGAGCTCTTCCACCCCATCATAGACGAAGTTTTCGTAAATGCCCTTCTCCCGGAAGTATTCCCGGTAATAGGCCACAGCGGTCTGGGCCTGTTCTTGAGAGAAGCCATAGTACCGCTCAAAAGATTCATGCAGAGGCGGGCCGATGAATTTGTACAGCGCGGCCCGCTCCGGCACGGCCAGCCCAAACTTTTTCAGCGCGTGGGCCACCGAGTTGGTAATGCCAACGCCCGGGTCGGTTAAGGTTCCATCCAAATCAAACAAAACCAGTTGATACATGGCTGCGCTCCCTTTCAAGTTTTGCCGCTTTACCGCACAATGCTGGGGGGAAAGGCCAGATTTAACGCCACAAAGCCCCCCAGGGCCAGCGCGGCGGTAAGCAGCACCAGCCAATCGACCGCCCCAAAGTGCAGCTGCTTCATTTTGGTGCGGCCCTCGCCCCCGTGATAGCAGCGGCTCTCCATGGCGGTGGCCAGGTCAAAGGCCCGGCGGAAGGCCGATACGAAAAGAGGAATCAGCACCGGCACCAGGGCCTTGATTCGCTGGACCAGTCCGCCGCTCTCCATATCCGCCCCCCGGGCCTTCTGGGCACTCATGATTTTATCCGTTTCCTCCAGCAGCAGGGGCACAAAGCGCAGGGCGATGGTCATCATCATGGCGAACTCGTGCACCGGCACCCCCAGCTTCCCGAGAGGCTTTAACAGCCGCTCAATGGCGTCGGTCAGCTGGGTGGGGGAGGTGGTAAAGGTCAGGACCGAGCTGGCCAAAATCAGCGCCACAATGCGGATGGACACAAACAGGCTGTTTAAAAGGCCGTTCTGGGTAATTTTGATGAAGCCCCACTGCCATAAGGGCTCGCCAGTGCCATAAAAAATGTTCAGCACGCCGGTAAAGACAATGATAAACAGCACAGGCTTTAGGCTTTTGAGGTAGAGCTTAAGGGGCGTGCGGGAGGAAGCCATGCCCAGCAGGATGTAGCCCACAGCCAGACCCAGGGAAAAGAAGTTCCCAGCGGAAAAGATCAGCACAATGGAGAAAATGGTCAGGCATATCTTCAGCCGGGGGTCCGCCTGGTGGACCGGGGACCGGGCCGGAAAATATTGGCCCAGGGTAATGTCAGACAGCATGGGGGTTCCTCCTCTCTTTCAGCAGGGGGATCAGCTGCTGCAGGGCTCCGTCCACCGTGAGCGTGGAGGGGTCCACAGGCAGGCCCAGTTTTTGCAGCTCCCCCATAATTTTTGTAATCTGCGGCACCCGCAGGCCCACCCGCTCCAGTTCCTCCCCCTGGGAGAAGACCTCCTTTGTGGGGGCCAGAGCCAGCAGCTGCCCGGCGTTCATCACCAGCAGCCGGTCCGCCACCCGGCCCACGTCCTCCATGCTGTGGGAGACCAGCAGCACGGTGTTGCCCCGCTCCTTATGGTACTGGGCAATCTGGGCCAGCAGCACGTCCCGGCCCCGGGGGTCCAGCCCGGCGGTGGGCTCGTCCAGAATCAGCACTTCCGGGTCCATGGCAATCACCCCCGCAATGGCAGCCCGGCGCTTTTCCCCGCCGGAGAGCTCGAAGGGGGATTTCCCCAGCAGTTCTTCTTTCAGTCCTGTGAAGCGCGCCGCCTCATAGGCCCTGGCTTGGGCCTCATCATCGGAAAGCCCCTGGTTTTTAGGCCCGAACATAATATCCTTGAGCACGGTCTCTTCAAAGAGCTGGTACTCCGGGTACTGGAACACCATGCCCACCCGAAAGCGCACGGCGCGAATCTTTTTGGGCTCCCGCCAGATGTCCTGACCGTCCAACAGCACTTGGCCGGAGGTAGGGCGCACCAGGCCGTTGAGGGTTTGAATCAGGGTGGACTTGCCGCTGCCTGTGTGGCCGATGACCCCGATGAACTCTCCCTTCTCAATGGAGAGGGACACATCTTCCACGGCGGTCTTCTCAAAGGGGGTGCCCTGGCCGTAGATATAGGTTAGATTTTTAGTCTCTAAGATTGGCATATGCACGCCCCCTGCCATTGGTTTTCCTCCAATCCTTTCCACAATGTATCATAAATCCGGTTCAGGCGCTCCACGATTTCTGGGATCACTTCCACGGTTTTGTCCATAAACCGTGTGCCCCGCTCCCCCATAAAATCCACGCAGTGCAGCAGGGCATAGAAGAGAAACGCGCTTCTCCGCATTCCGCTCAGGTTCATTTCCTCCAGAATATATTCCACATAATGGGTGTCACACTCCATGTTCAGCAGCGCTGTATAGGTCAGCGCCGCCTGGGTCAGCCTGTCCCCGATCCCAATCCAATCCACATCAATAATGCCGGACAGCGCCCCCTTGTGGATGAGCAGGTTTTTGGTGGTGATATCGTCCAGATAGGCCACTGGCTCCACGGCCGCAAAATATTCCTGGAATTGCCCCATCCTGCCAGAGAGCCTGTCCACCTTTTCCACATCAAAATACCCGTTTCGGGCGATCCGCTCCCGGGCGCGGCCCAGCATTTCTTCTACGAAGCCGCTCCACTTCCAACCGGCGGCCAGGTTATCTAAGGGGAGTCCGGCAACCCGGTCCTGTATCTCCACCACCTGTTTGGCCAGCTTCCGCTTTTCCCCTTCGCTCAGCTCCGGGTAGACAAGGCCCAGGTCCTTGCCCTCTATATAGGATAGCACAAGGTATTCGTACCCCTCAAAACTTCCATTTTTTAGCACCTGAGGGACGGGAATCCCAATGGCCCAGAGCCGGTTTAGCCAAGAGACCGTATCCGTATAAGAGCAGTTCTGACCGCACCGGAAAACCAGCCTTTGCTCCCCCAGCTCCACAATATAGACATAGTTTCCTGTGCCAACGCCGCACCGGGCCACAGCTTGGGGCTTTTGTGAAAAGAGCTTTAGGCACAGCCGCTCAATCATTTCCGCATTCATTCCCATTCCCTTTCTGTTTCTCAAAACTGGTTAGGAAGATGGATATCCTCCTTGTGCTCCCGGCCAATCACGCGAATCTCTAGCGTCCCGGTTCTCCGTATCCTCCGGTGGAGAGCCTCCCGCCCCTCACCATCTCCATATATCCCCGGATGCCCGCCTCCTCGGCCTCATCATAGGCGTAGCCCAGCTGCGCCGCCACGCTTCTGGCCGCCTTGCCGAACAGATCCAGCATCTCAAAGGAGGCCTCCCACATATGGGCGTACTCCGCGTCCGAGTAGGTTCTCCTAAAGCTGTCATACATCTCTTGTGGCAAAAGACGCTGAAAATACTTGCCCCCCTTGCCCACAGAAATCTTAAACTCATGGGCCGCGCCCACATACCAGCTGAGCATAAGCACCAGCATGTCCCGCACATAGTGGTTCAGCATATCCATGCCCAGGGAGAGCTCCTCTCTGGCAATGGCCTTGGCTACATTGTTCAGGCACCAGTGGAACTCATTGCAGCAGTCGGCAAAGGCCTTCGCTCCCGGCTTTTTCACGTGCCAGAAGTCCGGCTTCACCGCGATTTCCGGGAAGTCCCCGTCCTTGTCCAGCAGCAGCACAGCGGGCTCTCCATCGTCCACATAGGGGTCCTCTGTCACCTGCAGGTCGATGCGGTTCCCGTCCGGGAAGATCATCAGGTAGATGTAGCTGCCGTCATTGTCCGGGGGAATGAGCTCCATGCTCTCCGGCCTCTGGACCAGGGCGGGCCTGCCGAACTTCTCCTCAATCCAGGCCATATTGTCCCAGTAATCCGGCTTGACCCGGCGCACAAAATAGCAGACGTCAAAGTCCTGATAGGCGTCCGGGGCACAGTCCGGGTTGGCCCGGGAACCCACCATCAGCACGCTGCGGATGTTCTCATCCTCCCGGGCAACCTGTAAAATCAAGTCCAGAATCTCCTGGGCAGTTCTCCGCGCAGTTCTCATCATTTGAGCCCCTTTCTCACACCAGTCTTTTTCTAAACAGCTGGATACATTCCTCCACGGAGAGCGGCGAGCCCCCCAGGTCTATCCCGGCCGCTTTCAGCCGGTAGACAAGCTCCGTGGCCTGGGGTACGTCCAGGGCGTGCTTTTTCAGCCGCTCCACCTG
>Ga0137309_100674_pt1 | contig 24878 bp, 18 predicted proteins | sample NAcewiD2O_June_FD_97179 | JGI IMG/M metagenome (GOLD analysis project Ga0137309, IMG submission 97179) | Mouse cecal microbial communities from Vienna, Austria - N-Acetylneuraminic amended D2O_June | ecosystem: Host-associated > Mammals > Digestive system > Large intestine > Cecum | place... | reverse complement strand
GGCATCTGACCCATTGCGCAGCGATTTTTATGGGCAGATGCCGTAACAGTTCAAAGGGCATTTGAACTGTTACAACAACTGCTGAACAAAATTAAGCTTCTTGTCTGTCGGTTATTGACAAACATTCTCAATAAGAGTATATTCTCCTTGTAGGTATGAGTTGCAGAAGGCTAACCAGACATCTATGTGTCCGGCACCGGATATACTGCTAATAGGCGCAGGTCTGGCGGACACATGTGGTATGCCTGATCCTGATCGCCTGGGGCGATGGGAATACCATGGGAAAGGGAGATATATATGAAGCTGAATGAAGGAATGATTGGCCGCACGTATCTGGTGAAGAGTGTGGTGGTAGATGATACGATCACCCGGCGGCTGGAAGCCCTTGGGGTGAATGAGGTGACACCAGTAACCATCCTGAATAAAAAGGGAAGCGGCTCCGTGATCTTCAAGGTACGGGGAACCCGTCTGGCGGTGGGGAAGCGTATCAGTGACGGGATTGAGATTGAGGAGCCGGCAATCCGCGGAAAGGAAGGTGCATCCCATGCTCAGCGATAACACCGAAATCCGTGTGGGATTTGTAGGCAACCCCAACTGCGGCAAGACAACACTGTTCAATGCATTTACCGGAGCCAGTTTAAAGGTAGCCAACTGGCCGGGAGTCACTGTGGAGCGGGTGGAGGGCCACACCAGCTACAAGGGACGCCCCATCCAGGTTATAGACCTGCCGGGAATCTACAGCCTGACCTCCTATACCATTGAGGAGATCGTGACGCGCCGCTGTATTGAGGAGGGGGAGGTGGATGTGATCATCAATGTGGTGGACGCATCTTCCCTGGAACGGAACCTTTATCTGACCTTGCAGCTTTTAGAGCTTAAGAAGCCGGTGATCCTGGCCCTTAACATGATGGATATTGTGGAGGAACGGGGCATGGAGATCGACATGCACCGCCTTCCGGAGCTGCTGGGACATATTCCGGTGGTGCCGGTTTCTGCCAGAAAGCGGACGGGACTGGACGTGCTGATGCATGCGGTGGTCCACCACTATGAGGAAGGACCCCAGGGGATCGTGGTCCGGTATGATGAAGATATCGAGCAGAAGATCCTTAGGATCCAGGAGATCCTTAAGGCCAAATACGGCGACATGGACAATCTCCGCTGGCATGCGGTCAAATTCCTGGAGCAGGACAAGACTGTTACCAGCGATCATCCGGTAGATGTCAGCCACATCGTGACTGAGAGCTATGAGAAGAAAATTATCAATGAGAAATATGATTACATAGAGGCGCTTATTGATGAGTGTCTGTTCAACAAGGAGGAGAAAGCGGCTTCCACGGACCGGATTGACCGCTGGCTCACCCATCCGTTGCTGGGGATTCCCATCTTTCTGGGGATTATGGCGCTGGTATTTTTCCTGACCTTTACGGTGGGGGATTTTCTGAAAGGGTATTTTGAGGCCGGCCTTGACTGGTTCTCCGGTGTCGTGACAGCCTTCCTTATGGGGATTCACGCGTCCCCGTGGATGTCCTCCCTGGTAGTAGACGGGATCGTGGCCGGTGTGGGCGGGATCCTGACCTTTTTGCCCAACATTTTTATCCTGTTTCTGGCACTGGCATTTCTGGAAGACAGTGGATACATGGCCCGTGTGGCCTATGTGATGAATGAGATCATGGGACGGGTGGGACTGTCCGGGAAGGCATTTCTGCCCATGCTTCTGGGCTTTGGCTGCACGGTTCCTGCTGTGATGGCTACCAGGGCCCTGGCCAGTCAGCGGGACCGGAAGAGGACGATCCTGATTACTCCCTTCATGTCCTGCTCGGCCAGACTGCCCATCTATGTGCTGTTTGCCCAGATGTTTTTCCCGGACAAGGCATTGCTGGTAGCCTATTCCCTCTATGTGCTGGGGCTTGTGGCAGCGATTCTCATCGCTTTCCTTATGCATATGACCAGCAAAAACAGCCAGGAGGATACGCTCCTGATCGAGTTGCCGGAATACAAGACGCCCAATGCAAGAACCGTGGCTATCTATGTCTGGGACAAGGTGAAGGACTATCTGACCAAGGCCGGAACCACCATCTTCCTTGCCTCCATCATCTTGTGGTTTGTGCTGAATTTCGGCACGGCGGGTTATATATCTGATGTGACCGACAGCTTTGCAGCCGCCATCGGGCGGGGGCTGGTACCGGTGTTGGCGCCTGCCGGACTGGGCAGCTGGCAGATCGCTGTGGCTCTGATCTCCGGTCTGTCGGCCAAGGAGGTGGTCGTATCCAGCTTCTCGGTGCTGTACGGGATCAGCAATATCAACTCCGAAGCAGGTATGGCCGCATTATCAGCCCAGCTGTCCGCGTCCGGTTTTGGCCAGGTGAGCGCTTATGCACTGCTGGTTTTCTGTCTGCTGTATTCTCCTTGTGTGGCAGCAGTAGGAACCATCCGCCGGGAGACCAGATCCTGGCGCTTTACCGCTGCCATGGTAGCTTTCCAGATCTTCATTGCCTGGGCAGCCGCTGTGGTCGTCTTTCAGACAGGAAGCCGGATCTGGTAGATTATTATGACCCCGGTTCAAGACCAGATACGGAAGATCTCTTTGCTCTGTCCGGTCAGAAACAGACGCCAGGAAGTATACCAGACAGTGCCTGTTTCTGCCCGGACAGTCAACAAGGGTCTATACGTAACAGTTCAGATCCCCCCTGAACTGTTGTGGCATACGGCCATTTAGAATCGCTTCGTGATGGCCGTATGCCCTCCGGCCACTACGTTTTCGTAGGGTCAGCGCAGTGAGTGTGCAGACTTGTCTGAACTGTAATGTCTATACGACTGTTCCCGACGGAAGGATCATGTGGAAGTCCCCGGTTTTCCGGCGATACAGGTAGATGTGGTCAGACAGACGGTCCTCTGGAGGAACATCTGATTCGTTGATACTGGCCACCATGGAATTCAAGGTTTTGTAAGGTATTGTCTCTCCGACAGGAGTCAGCAGGACTTCGTGGATACTGGATGGAATGATCACCAGATCACTATCCAGGGTTTTCGCGAAGTCTTTTATTATGCCAGGATATAGGACACAGCAGGCCCCATAGATTCCGGCACTGTTGGTCAGGACATACAGAGGCGTAAGCTTTCTTGTCCTTTCCAGAAGCACGTTTAAAGCGGCTTCATCATAGCTTATGTATGGATTGCTGCCTGCAAGCTCCCGCATAACCTGACCCATGTCCTGGAGCAGGGGCGGATAAGCTGCCGGTGTATTGGCGGTTGCCAGCTTGAGAAGGGTCTTTTCGTCTGTTTTCCATAAGTTCATGTGTTCGTTGTGGATCAGGGCGGTCATCTGCCCATGGGCGCTCTGGCCAAGGGCCAGGTAGAAGACGACGGACAAGTCCATAAAGGACATGTGGGGAACATCTGCCAGAAGCAGCTTGTTAGACTGGGTATGGATCAGTTTCATCATCACCTTGGGGGAGATTCTGGAAAAATCGGAAATGTGACCGTCCAGAATGCAGGCAGGCGGCGGGTTATTCTCAAACAGAACCTGGATCTCGTCGAGAATGTCTTCCAGGGGCATACCGTGCTGGTACTGCTCATAAAAGGAATTCAGATAGACCGTAGGCGCCAGACTGGAGTCGGAAGTCAGGATCGTAAGTCCGTCCAGCAGGATGCCGTTATTCTTGGAGACACTGAGAAGTCTGAGGGAATAGCTGTCACCCAGCCGCTGCTTTAACATGTGCTGAATGGTTTTAAGAAATTCTGCGTATACCATAGTAGGTACCTCCTTGGATAAAATAATAGATAATCATTTGACATGCAGGAAATAATAATTCCGAAAGGATTAAGAAACCTGAAAATGTCAGAATACCGGAATCGGCAGAAGCCATTATAGCGCATTTTGTCGGATTTGGCAAGAGGAAAAAAACGGTTGCAGTCAGAAAGAAAAGCAGATAGAATATATTTACAGTTCACGGGGCGGGGAAATGGACAAGAGGATGCACCACGTGAACAGTAGCTATGGTTACAGAAGCAGGGCTGTTTGGATCTGGCAGAATCCGGTTTTTGCGGGAAGCCAGGATCTGTATGATAGAAGGGCAGGAAGCATGATTCGTCTGATTAAGAAGTTTGGGATATTGTTTGTGATCTTCGCGGCAGTATTGATTGTATATATGGGTATGAACCGGGAGCGTCTGCTTCAGGGAGATGTAGTCTACACAGTCATCGGGGAGCAGAAGCTGCCGGTGGTGTATGTGGAAATGTATGGGCGGAGGATGAATCCCATGCACGGCTACCGCCAGGACATGGGCAACACAGCAGCCAGGGACAGCCTGACCGTCCTTCCCCAGGACCGTGCCCTGGCTCTTTACGCCGGGGAATGCCAGGAGACCGTGACAGGTATCCGCTATGAGATCCGCAGCCTGGATCTGGAGCGTCTGGTAGAGAACACTATGGTGGAGGAATGGCAGCAGGACGACGGGCTCGCGGTAGTCCTGCCCATCCAGAATCTGCTTGCCAGAAAGGAGCAGTATGTGCTGCGTCTGGAGCTGGATCTGGCAGAGTCAGGAACCATTTACTACTATACCAGGATCCTGTGGCCGGAGGAGGAGACAGACATAGCCCAGTCCATGATCGACCTTGCTGCCGGTTTCACGGAGAAGACTTTTCAGTATGACCAGGCCAGGGATCTGGTTATGTACCTGGAGACCAATGACGCAGAGGACAACAGCTCCTTCGGCCGTACCACCATCCGCTCTAACTTCGCCCATCTTACCTGGGGAAGGCTGAGGATGAGGCCGGCCAGCGAGCTGCAGATCCGGCTTAAGGAGCTGGATGGGATTATGAGCTGCGTGGCCGTGGATTATCTGGCGGCCCGTGAGACAGAAGACGGAAGAACAGAGTACTACGAGGTGGAGGAGAATTTCACCATGAAATGGAATTCGATCCGCACCTACCTCATGGACTATGAGCGTACAGTCGACCAGATCTTCGAGGGTGCCCGTGAAGACTATACCGGAAGGCGGATCATGCTTGGGATCACCAATGATGAGAGTATCAGTGTGGTGAAAAGTCCCAACAGAAAGGTGATCGGCTACCGGGCCGGACGGGATCTGTGGTGCTTTGACCAGGCAAGACGTGAGTCTGTGCAGGTCTTCTCTTTCCGGGAGCGGGAGGACGGGATGAAACCGGACTTTATGGATCATGGGATCCGGATTTTGAGAGTGGAGGATGACGGAAGTGTGGATTTTCTGGTCTATGGATACCAGAACCGGGGAACCCATGAGGGGGAATCCGGCATAGCCGGATACCACTATGAAGGGGAGGGGAACATCCTGCAGGAGCGTTTCTTTGTCCCTTCTGCCCTGGCCCTGGGCCAGCTTGAACAGGATCTTGAACAGCTTTCCTACCTTGCCTCCAGCAATATGCTCTACATCTATCTGGATCATGCCATCTACGGGATCGATATGACCAGCAATGAGCATATGGTGGTGGCGGATGCCCTGCAGGAGGGGAGTCTTGCGGTCAGCACCGACAGGGGGCGGATCGCCTGGCTGGAGGGCGGTGAGCCCTATACGTCCACACTGCTGCATCTGCTGGATCTGGAGACCGGGGACAAGCTGGATATCCGCGGGGATACAGGAGAATGTGTACGTACCCTGGGCTTTGTTGGCCGGGATCTGGTCTATGGGATCGCCAGTGAGAATGATCTGTGGGTGGTTAATGGAAGGATCGTGGATCTGCCCATGAAGGCCGTGGAGATCATGAATGACCAGATGCAGGTGGAGACCAGGTATGAGAAGGAGGGATACTATGTGGCCGGTGTGTCCGTGGAGGACAGCCGGATCCATCTGGAGCGGGTTACCAGGACCGGAGAGCAGAGCTTTGTGGAAGCCCAGGAGGATACGATCGTCTGCAATGTGGAAATGGGACCAGGCAGGCTGGACGGGATCGGATGGTACGCGTCCCAGGATAAGGGTAAGGTCTATTTTGTCCAGCTGGACAACGATGCGGGAGGGGGCCGGGGGATCCGGACCACGGCTCCCGGGCGGATCAGCCGGGAGCAGGCCGGGGTGCTGGATCTAAGCGCCAACACCCGGCTGACAGGACTGCAGTTCTATGCCTATGGGGGCGGAAAGCTGATGGGGATCACCGGAAGCTTCGGGCAGGCGGTCTCCCTGGCATATGATAAGATGGGGATCGTTACAGACCAGAACCACAGGATCCTCTGGAGCCGTGTCAACCGGCCTGCGGCTGTGAACATACGGGATGTTACGACGGCATTTTCACAGCTCTCCCGTCATCTGGACGAATTTGAGAAGAGCAGAGCCTATGGGGATGGGGCAGTACTTCTGGATGCACGGGGCTGCAGTATGCAGCAGACGCTGTATTTTGTGGGGCAGGGGGTTCCGGTGCTGGCCTATACCGGGGAGGGGAGCTATCTGGTGCTTTGCGGTTTTGACCAGTACAATGTCACTGTGTACGACCCTTCCACAAGCCACAGCGAGAAGGTGGGCCTTAATGACAGCACAGAATTTTTCCGGCAGCGGGGCAATGATTTTGTGTGTGCGGTGGCCGGAGAATAGCAGATACCGTCTGAACTGCTGGTCTGGATGTTGCCTGGTGATTTCCATAATTGGCTGAAAGACTTTACAAATTTTAATTCTGTGGTATAATCATTAATACTGTTTTAAGAAATTATTAACAGATCATATTTGACACCGTTGCCGGCCGGACAGGTCCGGGATGCATGCTGCAGGCAGGAGCCTTGTAAGTATTTTGCAGCAGGAAGGCGATCAGGTATGTGTGGAAAGCATCGGTTAAGAGGTGTGCAATGAATCAGTATGTGATGAAAGGCGGCAATCCGCTGGTAGGAGATGTTCTGATCAGCGGGGCCAAGAATGCGGCTCTTGGTATTCTGGCGGCGTCCATTATGACGGATGAGGATGTGGTGGTTGAGAACCTTCCGGATGTCCGTGATATCAATGTGATGCTGGAGGCCATCCAGGAGATAGGCGCAAGAGTAGAGCGTCTGGACCGTCACACGGCGAAAATCAATGCTTCAACTGTCCGTGATGTGTCTGTGGATGATGACTATATACGTAAGATCCGTGCGTCCTATTATTTTATCGGGGCGCTCCTGGGCAAATACAAAAGTGCGGAGGTTCCCCTCCCCGGCGGCTGCAACATCGGCAGCAGGCCCATAGACCAGCATCTTAAGGGCTTCAGGGCCCTGGGGGCGAAGATTGAGATTGCACGGGGAGCAGTTATGGCCCACGCCATTGACCTGGTGGGATGCCATGTGTATCTGGACGTGGTGTCTGTGGGCGCGACCATCAACATCATGATGGCGTCGGCCCTGGCTGAGGGGCAGACCATCATTGAGAATGCGGCCAAGGAGCCCCATGTGGTGGATGTGGCCAACTTCCTCAACAGCATGGGCGCCAATATCAAGGGGGCGGGTACAGATATCATCAGGATCCGTGGTGTACGCAGCCTGCATGGGACGGAGTATTCTATTATTCCGGATCAGATTGAGGCGGGGACTTTCATGTGTGCCGCCGCAGTTACCCGCGGGGATATCACGGTGAAGAATGTGATCCCCAAGCATCTGGAGGCCATCTCAGCCAAGCTTATGGAGATTGGCTGCGAGATCACCGAGGGAGATGACGAGGTTCGTGTGGTAGCCAAGAACAACCAGCGGCCTACCAACATCAAGACCCTTCCCTACCCGGGATTTCCGACGGATATGCAGCCTCAGATGGCTGTGACCCTGGCTCTGGCTGACGGGACCAGTATGATCACCGAGAGTATTTTTGAAAACCGGTTCAAGTACGTGGACGAGCTGTCCCGCATGGGCGGCAATATCAAGGTTGAGGGCAATGTAGCTGTCATCGACGGCGTGCGCGGATTCACAGGAGCCCAGGTGGAGGCCCCGGATCTCAGGGCCGGCGCGGCCCTGGTTCTGGCCGGACTGGCAGCCGTAGGTTACACAGTGGTGGACGAGATCGGATACATCCAGCGGGGGTATGAGGGATTTGACGAGAAGCTGCGCAGGCTGGGGGCCGTGATTGAGCTTGCGGATTCCGACCGGGAGGTACAGAAGTTCCGGCTGAAGATCGGATGAGCCGGCACACAGTGATATGGCGGAAGGGGGAGCTGTCTGGAGGATCAGGCAGGATAAAACAGGAACAGAAAACATGTACAGATCCCATTGTGGCCGGACAGTCTGGCTGCTATGGACTGCTGTTAAAAAAATGTAAGCAAGAGTAATTTTTTTGTAGGTTTTCTGACTGGTAATTGTCAAGGATTTTTCATATTTTGTACATGATTTCCAGATATACTGGATTTATAATAAACATGGTGCCCAGGTTAAAAAAACCTGGGTATATCATATAGCCTCGGGCAGAGACCGGAGAGAGCTTCGTCTGCCCCGGCGATTATACAAAACAGCTTTGAGAGGAGGAAAAGGTATGAAACTATGGAACAAAAGTTTATCAGCATTGATCTGCGCCAGTCTTCTGGCAGCGGCCTGCTCAGGGACAGCGCTGGCAGCGACGGCGAAGGAAAAGATCACCAGCCTGAAGCTGAATGTGGAGTCTGACATTGAGGTGGGGGATGATACCGGAGATGTTACGGTCACAACAGAGGATGCCCACTATGAGGTAGCCGATGTATCGGTTGTCAATGATGACGGCGAGTGGACCAGCGGCTCCATCCCCAAGGTTGAGGTGACTCTGGAAGCGGAAGAAGGATATATCTTCAGTTCCATGTCCAAGAGCAAGGTCAGCCTGAAGGGAGCCAAGGCGACTTATGTTTCCTCCCATAGGGAGAACAGCAGCACGACCCTGGTGGTATCCATCAAGCTTGGAGAGCTGGAGAGCAAGCTGGAGATCGAAGGCGTGGAGTGGGAAGATGAGCACAGTCCGGTAGCCAGATGGGAAGAGACCGATGGCGCCAGAACCTATCAGGTTCGTCTGTACCGTGGCAGCAGCTCTGTAGGATCTGCCGTAACTACCAGCAACGAGACCTACAATTTCGCAGCCAGCATCACACGGGAAGGCGAGTATTACTTTAAGGTCCGTGCAGTCAACAGCAGCAACAAGAAAGGCGAGTGGTACGAGTCTGACTATATCTATATAGATGAAGAGGCTCTGGACAATATCAAGAATGGCCGCTACAGCAACTACGGCGGCACCAATAGCGGCAATACATCCAATACTCCCGGCGGCAGCGGTGCTGCCCAGTGGAAGCGGAATAACATCGGCTGGTGGTATGAGTATGCGGACGGCACCTATCCGACTAACGGATGGCTGCTGATCAGCAACGTATGGTACTGCTTCGATGCATCCGGCTACATGCGTACCGGCTGGATCCAGGCAGGCGACGGTCAGTACTACTACTGCGATACCAATTCCGGCGCCATGCTGACCAACACCTGGACTCCTGATAACTATTATGTGAATGCCAGCGGTGTGTGGGTTCAGGGGGCAAGACGGTAAGCCGGGAAGTGTTCTGAATGTGTATTTCGGCCCTCCAGAGCTGAGCGTTACGGTTCATGGGGCAGGGAAACTGGACGAAAGCAGACGTCAAGCTCGCTTGTAAGACTGTTTTCGTCCGGTTTTCCACATCGGGCGGACGCCCGATGCTTCTTGTCCGGCGGAGCCGGACAAGAAGATGCCCCCGTGAACAGCAGCAGCTAAGCTCTGGAGGGTTTGCTGTATGCGCAGTTCTTTCTTGACAGGCTATAGGAAATCTGATAGTATATGTGTTGTAACAGACAGAAATGACAATTGAAAAGTGCGTATATCCCTTATTCAGAGTGATGGAGATACAAAGGATCTGTGAAGTCACGGCAACCCCGTACAAGATGCCAGAGGACCATCCGGGAATCCTCCTCGTCAGCCGTTTCCGGCTGTCAGATGGGAAGGATCCTTGGAAGGATGTTTTGGAAGCTGAGTGCGGAAGGTGCCAGCCTGAGCGAGAAATCGAGCAATAAGAGGATTTGGTGTGCCAGAGATATCAAGTCCGCAGTGATGATTATTGCTACGGACTTTTCTTTGTCCTTTTCATGTATTGTATATGGCAGAGGAGCCGGGAAGATCTTTGTTGTATCAGGGCATTAGCGGGAATCATGAGCCGGATGCTTTGTGTACAGGGGAATTCCGGAACTGCCGGATCATTTCATCTAGGAGGAAATTACATATGGAGAAACGATTATTTACTTCTGAGTCTGTGACCGAGGGACATCCGGACAAGATGTGCGATGCTATCTCTGACGCGATTCTGGACGCACTGATGAAGAAGGATCCCATGAGCCGGGTAGCATGTGAGACCTGCACTACCACTGGACTGGTGATGGTTATGGGTGAGATCACCACCAGTGCTTATGTGGATATCCAGAAGATCGTCCGCTCTACCGTGCGGGAGATCGGCTATGACAATGCGGCCTACGGCTTTGACTGCAATACCTGCGGAGTGATCGTGGCGCTGGATGAGCAGTCTGCGGATATCGCCATGGGTGTGGATAAGGCCCTGGAAGCCAAGGAGAACAAGATGAGCGACAGCCAGCTGGATGCCATCGGAGCAGGGGATCAGGGAATGATGTTCGGCTTTGCCAGCAATGAGACGGAAGAATATATGCCTTATCCCATTTCCCTGGCCCATAAGCTGGTCCGTCAGCTGACAAAGGTGCGTAAGGACGGAACTCTTAAGTATCTGCGCCCCGACGGGAAGAGCCAGGTGACAGTAGAGTACGATGAGAATGGCAGGGCCAAACGTCTGGACACTGTGGTTCTCTCCACCCAGCATGACGCGGAGGTATCCCAGGAGCAGATTCATGAGGACATTAAGAAATATGTGTTTGACCCGGTACTGCCCCAGGAAATGGTAGACGGAGATACAAAATTCTATATCAATCCTACAGGACGTTTCGTCATCGGAGGCCCCCACGGAGACAGCGGACTCACCGGGCGCAAGATCATCGTGGATACCTATGGCGGCTATGCAAGACATGGCGGCGGCGCCTTCTCCGGAAAGGACTGTACCAAGGTAGACCGTTCCGCGGCCTATGCCGCGCGTTATGTGGCCAAGAATATCGTGGCTGCAGGTCTGGCTGACAAGTGTGAGATCCAGCTGTCTTACGCCATCGGCGTGGCGTATCCTACCTCTGTCATGGTGGATACCTTCGGAACCGGCAGAGTCAGCGATGACAGGATGGTGGAGATCATCCGTGAGAACTTTGACTTAAGACCTGCGGGCATTATCAAGATGCTGGATTTAAGAAGACCCATCTACAAGCAGACCGCCGCCTACGGCCATTTCGGAAGGAATGATCTGGATCTTCCCTGGGAGAAGCTGGATAAGGTGGAACTGCTGAAGAAATATTTATAAGACGGTACATAAGCAGGCAGGGGCACCGTCTCATAAGCGGTGGCCTCTTTGCCTTGGCACACAAAAACGTGTCATAGACACTGTTTTTTGCTTCAGTGCGTGTCTGGATGCCTGCATACTGCGGGAGGAAAGACCATGAAAGAAGGAAATGTGGCGAAGTCAGTGGCTCTTTACGGGATGCTGATCGCCCTTGCATTTATATTCAGTTATGTGGAGGCCATGATCCCGGTTCCGCTGCCGGTTCCCGGCATCAAACTTGGTCTGGCCAATCTGGTCAATGTGGTGGGTCTCTATACAGTAGGCATTCCGGGGACCATAGCCGTATCCCTGGTCAGGATCATTCTGGCAGGCCTTACCTTCAGCAATGTGTTCAGCATGATATACAGTCTGGCAGGTGGGGTGGTGAGTCTGGCAGTCATGATTCTGGCAAAGAAGAGCGGCTTCTTCGGGAAGATTGGTGTCAGCATCCTGGGAGGGATCTTCCATAATATCGGCCAACTGGCTGTTGCGGCCTTTGTAACCAGCACGGCGGGAGTATTTTCCTATATGCCGGTGCTTCTTGCAGCCGGGGTGATCACCGGAGGGGTGATTGGATTTCTGGGCGGTCTGGTGGTGGAGCGGATTGGACATGTGGCCCAAAGGAGCTATACGAGATAGGCCATGGAAGCGGCCCTGCCATGGGGCGGCTGTGCGCCATGAACAGACGACAGTCCAGGGGCTGAACCGTTACCATACATTTGACCAGAATATGGAACATGACACTGGAAAGAACGTAACAGTTCAGAAGTTATCTGAAATGTTACAATGGCTTTGCATTTCTTAAAAGAAAGACGGGGGAAACCATGGTACAAAATGCGATTCGAAGATTAGTGGAATATGGAATCCGTACGGGGCTCACCGGGGAGACAGACCGGATCTATGCCACCAACCAGATTCTGGATGTGTTGAAGCTGGATGAGTATGAGGAAGCAGGGGAACCAGAAGAGAGGGCAGCCGCAGCAGGGGAGTGTGCCGGGGATCCGCAGGGTCTGGAAGAGATATTAAAGGAGCTTCTGGACTATGCATGCAGCCAGGGCCTGATTGAGGACAGTATAGTCTACCGGGATCTGTTTGATACGAGACTTATGAACTGCCTGATACCCAGGCCGTCAGAGGTGACCGGGGAGTTCTGGAGGATTTACAAGGAGCAGGGGCCACGGGCAGCTACGGATTATTTCTACAAGCTGAGTCAGGACTCTGACTATATCCGCCGCTACCGGGTGCGCCGGGATCAGAAATGGGTAACAAAGACTCCTTACGGAGATCTGGATATCACCATCAATCTCTCCAAGCCGGAAAAGGATCCCAAGGCTATTGCCGCCGCCAAGCTGGCGAAGCAGAGCGGCTACCCCAAATGTCTGCTGTGCATGGAGAATGAGGGCTATGCCGGACGGGTGAACCATCCGGCCAGGAACAGTCACCGGATCATCCGGGTTACGGTCAATGACAGCCAGTGGGGGTTCCAGTATTCTCCCTATGTATATTACAATGAGCACTGTATCGTTTTCAATGGGGTACATACTCCCATGAAGATCGAGCGGGCAGCTTTTGTGAAGCTGTTTGACTTTGTGAAACAGTTCCCCCATTATTTCCTGGGCTCCAATGCAGATCTTCCCATTGTGGGCGGCTCCATCTTGAGCCATGATCATTTCCAGGGCGGACATTATACTTTTGCCATGGCCAAAGCGTCTATAGAGCAGGGCTTTGTCATGCCTGGATTTGAGGATGTGGAGGCCGGGATTGTCTACTGGCCCATGTCTGTGCTGCGGTTAAGAGGTCAGGACAGTGAACGGCTCATCGACCTGGGGGACAAGGTGCTGAAGGCATGGCGGGGTTACACGGATGAGGCCGCCTTTGTCTACGCTGAGACCGGCGGGGAGCCTCACAATACCATTACCCCCATAGCCCGGAAGAACGGAGACATGTTTGAGCTGGATCTGGTGTTGCGGAACAATATCACCACAGAGGAATTTCCCCTGGGCGTATACCATCCTCATCAGGAGCTTCACCATATCAAGAAGGAGAACATCGGCCTGATCGAGGTTATGGGGCTTGCGGTTCTGCCGGCCAGACTGAAGGAGGAACTGGCACTTCTTGGTGAGTATATTGTGGAAGGCAAAGATATCCGCAGTCACCAGCTTATTGAGAAGCATGCGGACTGGGTGGAGGAATTCACCGGGAATTACAGCCAGATCACCAGGGAGAATGTGGACGGGATTCTGAGAGACGAGGTGGGCAAGGTCTTTGCACGGGTCCTGGAGGATGCAGGTGTCTACAAGTGCACACCCCAGGGACGGGAGGGCTTCGGACGGTTCTTGGCCAGTGTGGGTTTTAAGAGCAGAAGCTGAGAAGTGCAGCTGCTGTCTGCTGGTGCCAGAAAACAGTAATGGAGCGTAAGATCAGGGTGGTCCAGTATGGGTGCGGCAAGATGAGCCGGTAGCTGATCTCATCTTATTGACGCGCCTGCCGGATATGTAACCACAGACCAGTTCCCATACAATGAGTACCATGTGAAGCCGCTGAACTGTTACAAAAGTCTTTGATTATACCATGTAACACAAAGGGGCTGTCGGAAAATGCCTCCTGCGCACAATATATTGTGGTGATATCAAACGGATCGCCTGATATATCGTGGGCAGGGAGCTGCTTTTCCGGCAGCCCTTTGCTGCGTTGTCCGGCATATGGTTGATGGCGGTGCGGGAATGCTCCAGCTTCCGGATCTTCTCTTTTACAGAACGGGTCTGCTGGGTCAGAAGCTTCTGGAGGGAGCTGGCATCATGTTCCTCAAGGAATGTTTTTATCTGCTGCAGGTTCATAAACCTTGCTCCTGGGATGAGGTTTGAGGCTATGATACGGCAGAGAGGGCCGGAATGCCAGGGTTGTTTGACAAAATGTAGGTAAAATTACTTATTTTGTCAAAAATCATTGTGTTTTTTAACGAAAAAAGCAGAAAAGATTCGTTAAAAACGACAAAAATAGAAGCGAAAATGGGAAATAAAGTGTACGATATTGACAAAAAACAGAGAATCAATTATGATGTGTTTATCAGATAACAAGCAGAGGTTGAGGATAAATTTCCGGACAGCAGCATAAGGGAGATGGTCTGGTACGGACAGGTCCTGTAAGCAGGATTCTTTTTTATAGACCATAAGTAAACGTTTACTTATGCATATCCGGTATGTAAAAAATCGTGTTATAGTGTGTTTATATAGCGGGAAACAGGGATAAAGACCCTGCAAGGGATGTTTCAGGATTCGGATAAAGGAGAAGTATATGCCCCAGAAATATGTAACACTGAAAGAGGTAGCAAAACGGGCACATACATCAACGGCCACGGTTTCCTATGTGATCAACGGAGGAAAGGGCCGGTATGTCAGTGACGAGCTTCGCGGCAGGGTCATGGAAGCGGCCCGGGAGCTGAACTATGTGAAGAGTGCTCTTGCCAGTGGATTGAAAGGAAAGCAGAGGGGAGTCATAGCAGTGACGGTTCCCCAGTTTGACAATATCTTTTTTACACGGCTGGTTCTTGCTGTGGAGCAGGTGGCTGCCCAGCAGGGATATCTGGTAACCGTAAGCAATACCTTTGATGAGCCGGACAGGGAGAACAAGGTGATCGAGAGTCTGATCCAGCAGCGGGTGGACGGGATCATCCTGATCCCAAACGAAAAGAGCGGATGCAATTATGAGAATCTAAGGAGGCTGGGGATCCCCATGGTGATCGCGGAGCGGCCGCTGCTTGACGGGGAATACGATTATGTGCTGATGGACAACTTTGAGGCAGCATATCTGGCCACCAGCCATCTGGTGAAGCGGGGGCACAGACAGATTGCTTTTCTCACCTGGGATGCCAGGGCGGCCAGCTTAAAGGAGCGTCTGAGAGGCTATCAGGCAGCCCTTCAGGAGCAGGGGATTCCGTATAGACCGGAGATTGTCTTCCAGGAGCCTTTCACCGCAGAATCAGGCAGGAGCATGACGGAAAGACTGATACAAAGCGAAAGCTCCATTACGGCCATAGTATACGCATACCATGTCCAGGCCCAGGGCGGGCTGCCGGTGCTTCGCGGAGCAGGTTTTAAGATACCGGAAGACGTGTCCGTGGTGGTGATCGGTGATCCGGAATGGATGACTCTTTATACTCCGCCTCTGACCCATGTAACCCTTCCCTCAGACAAAGTAGGGGAGACGGCGGCCAGGATTCTGCTGGACCGCATCACCAACAGTGGAAATTATTCTTTCACGTCCAAGATCCTGCATTCCGGATCACTGATGGAGGGTAATTCGGTAAAAGATTTAAACAATTCATTAAAAGAGGAGGATAAAGGCGTGAAGAAAGTATCGGTAGGAGTGGTGGGAAGCGGCTTTGCCGCGGCTATTCATGGGGACGCTTACCAGAAGGTATATGGTCTGGAGGTTAAGCTGGCAGCGGTGGCCTCTGTGGAGGATACGGTGGAGGCCTTTGCAAAGAGATATGGTATTCCTAAGATCTATAGGGAGTACGAGGAGCTTTTGAAGGATCCGGAGATCGACGTGGTAGATATCATCACACCGCCGTATCTTCATGCATCCATGATCTGTCAGGCCCTGGAGGCCGGAAAACATGTGATTTGTGAGAAGCCCCTGACCGGATATTTCGGAAAACCAGGGCAGGAGGAGAACCAGGTGGGGAACACCAGCAGGCGGGAAATGTATGAGGAGGTCGTCCGCCAGATGGACCAGCTGCGGGCGGTGGTGGAAAAGAGCCCAAAGCTTTTTATGTACGCGGAGAATTTCGTGTATGCTCCTTCTGTCCAGAAAACCCTGGAGTTTTTAAAGGCAAAGAAAAGTAAGATCTTATATATGAAGGGTGAGGAAAGCCACAGTGGTTCCCATGCCCGCCATGCAGCTTACTGGAAATACAATGGAGGCGGCTCCCTGATCCGCCAGGGCTGTCATCCCTTAAGCGCTATTCTCTACCTGAAATACCAGGAGGCAGCGATCCGTGGGGAGGAGATCTCCTTAAAGAGTGTGACCGGAGACATGGGGGTGGTTCAGAGCTGCCTTTCTGACCCGGAGAAAAAATATATCCTTTCCAGGCCTGTGGATGTGGAGGATCAGGCCAATGTGGTACTTACCTTCAGTGACGGCACCAAGGCAAATATCGTAGCCGGGGATATGGTTCTTGGCGGAGTGCGGAACCTGGTGGAGGTATTTACCAATGAAGGTACGTATCAGACCAATATCGCGCCCAACAATCAGATGCCCGTGTACCACGTAGATGAGGAACATCTGGAGGATGTATATATCACGGAGAAGGTGGAGAACAAATGTGGCTGGCAGAATCCGTTTATCGACGAGGAGGCAGCCAGAGGCTATGTGGGAGAACTCCAGGACTTTATGGAATGTGTGGCTACGGGCCGCAGGCCCCAGTCGGATTTTAAACTGGCCTATGATTCGATCCGGGCCATCTATGGCGCTTACTGGTCAGACGGAGAGGGAGTCCGGGTGGAGCTGTAATAGGCTGCTATGGCATCATCCGGCTTCTGGCAAGACTGCCTCTGGGAATGACTCCAGACCGGTTGGGCAGGCAGAAGCTGCTTATCCTGGAAGGCTTTGCGGCAGCGGCCCTGGGATACGGTATGTCTGGGGCCATCAGAGTCCTGACGGAATTGAAAGCAGCGATTCCCGAGCTATTTGGAGTTGCTATGTGTTTTTTTGAAAGGTCCCTGGGGATCTGAAAAGACAAACATAAGGAGGTTTACATATATGGCGGCTCATGAAAAATTTAAATTCAATACCCTGGATGAGGTGCGGGAAAAGCTTAAGAGCCTGCAGGCACCCATGGAGCTGCAGGAGGACTTGTCTCCTCTCAGGAAAGAGGTAAAGGTTGGAAACAGGAAAACGCCCAATGCCTTTGCCGTGCTTCCCATGGAGGGCTGCGATTCGGAAAAGGACGGTTCCCCAGGTGACCTGGTGAAGCGCCGTTATCTGCGGCTTGCTATATTTATCCCCAGGTCACCCGTCCCTTTGACATTTCCAGTATGGGGATCCCGACTCCTGACGAGCATCCTTTGGAAAGCATGGTCCGTCTCTTTGACTTTACCCGGCAGATTCAGGAGACAGCAGGCGATATTCCCGTGGTGGGAAATGGCTATAGCTGGCTGAGGCAGTTTCTTCCCTATGCGGGGGCGGCCAACCTGGCGGCAAAGTGGTGCAGCTTTGTAGGGCTGGGACGCTCCAGCTTCGCCTATCCGGATGCGCCTTATGATATTTTGTCCCGGGGAGCCATGGATCCGGCAAAATGCTGTGTAGCCTGTTCTAAATGTACTCAGATCATGCGTGATCATGGACGTACAGGCTGTGTGATCCGGGACAGCGAAATCTACGCGCCCCTATATAAGGAAGCCAGAGAGGATGCAAGCCGGAGAGAGCACAGTTTTCAGTAGAATTTTCTGTCATTAAATAGCAGGGTGATGCAGCAGGAGCAGGGAGAGTGGGTCTGGAAGAGAAGGCCGGAAAGGGATAACATGAAAAAGACAGCAATTGTTACAGGCGGCAGCCGGGGGATCGGCTTTGCCATCGCCAGACAGCTGGGGCTGGATGGCTATCAGATCGTGATTCTGGCAACCACTCCTTTTGAGAAAAATCAGGATAATCTGATGCTTCTGGAAGAGGACGGAACCCCTTATCACTATGTGCAGGGAAATATCGGAGAGCAAGAGGACCGGCTGAGGCTCGTCCGGGAGGCGGTGGAAGCCTTTGGGGGGATCCATGTGCTGGTGAATAACGCGGGAGTGGCTCCAAAGGTTCGTACGGATCTTCTGGAAATGACGGAGGAGAGCTTTGACCGGGTTCTTTCCATCAATACAAAAGGGAATATGTTCCTGACCCAGGCCGTGGCAAAGCAGATGCTTACCCAGCCGGTGGAGGGGAAAAAGTGGGGAACCTTTCCCATTGCCAGATGGGGGACACCCCAGGACGTAGCGGATGCGGTCAGTGTCTTGTGCGGCGACCGCTTCCTTTATACTACAGGAAATTATATTGATGTGGACGGAGGCTTCCATATCCCCCGCTTGTAAGGGGGCTGCAGTGTCGTCTGGTTTTCGCGCCCCGTGACTGCATGGGGCGCATCTTTTTGTCTGGTTTTCCCCGCCTTGTGAGCTGTGACAAATCTTCTGCGGCTGAGACTTTTCATCTATTCCTTTTTATGTTATGATAGACAAGCATGTATTTTGAAGCCAGGTGGGTACCGGTGGCTGGCCGGAAACTAATATAATATTTGATTGACCAATCCGGGAAAGGAAACGGTATGGATAAGAATGGCAGGAAAGGATTCAGGAGGATGAAGGGCAGGAGGATATTAGCTTTTGTAATGTCGGTCCTGGCAGTGGTGATGCTGACAGGCGGCTGCATGCCAGAGAAGAAGGAGCTGAAAAAGTATGATGTGCAGTATCTGGAGTATTTTGATACCCTGACCAATATTACGATCTATGCGGAATCCCAGGAGGATTTTGCTCGGTATTCAGGGATGGTGAAAGCGAGTCTGGAGCGTTATCACAGACTATTTGACATTTACAATAATTATGAGGGACTTGGCAATATCAAGACCATCAATGATTATGCGGGGGTGGAGCCGGTTCTGGTGGAACCGGAGGTCATAGAGCTCCTGCAGCGTTCGGTGGAGATGTATGAGCAGACAGAGGGCATGGTCAATGTGGCTATGGGCAGTGTTCTCTCCATCTGGCATGAATACCGGGAGAGCGGGATCGCCAATCCGGAGCAGGCGCGGCTTCCCGATGAGACAGAGCTGGTGCTGGCGGCAGGACATGTGGATATTCACCGGATGATTCTGGATCCGGTGAGGAAGACGGTCTATCTGGAGGATCCCAAGATGAGCCTGGATGTAGGGGCAGTAGCCAAGGGATTCACCGCCCAGAAGCTTTGCGATGAGCTGAGAACAGCCGGAGTGACATCGGCTCTGGTCAGCATCGGGGGGAATGTCCAGGCCATAGGCGTCCGGGGAGATGGGGCGCCCTGGCGTGTAGGCATCCAGAATCCGGATCTGACCAGCAGCCAGGGCTATCTCTATGCCATGAATCTCCAGGATGTGGCTCTGGTGACCAGCGGAGACTACCAGCGGTATTATATGGTGGATGGAGAACGGTATCATCACATCATCCGGCCAGATACCTGGATGCCCTGGAGGGAATATGTGTCCGTAACGATTTTGTGCAGGGACGGGATGCAGGCGGATGCCTTGTCAACGGCTGTGTTCAATATGGAGTTTGAAGAGGGGCTGGCCCTGGTGGAATCCCTGGAGGATACAGAGGCCTTGTGGATATTCCCGGACGGGGAGGAGCGGTTCAGCCCTGGATTTAAACAGTATATGTAACAGTTCAGACAGGTCTGCGCCCCCGCTGCGCTGATTGTGCGGAAATGTAGCGGCCGTATGCCGTAACAATTCAGAGGGTGTCTGGACTGTTACCAGTATATAGAATCATGAGGCAGCCTGCCGGATTTTGAATAAACAGAAAGAGGAGACAATCAGATATGCAGCAGAAGAAGAATTCCCCCCGCAGCAGCGCCCTGCTTGTGCTGACGGCATTCATCTGGGGGGTGGCCTTTGTGGCCCAGAGTGAGGGAATGAATTATGTAGGAGGTTTTACCTTCATCGGTGTACGGTATCTGCTGGGCGGACTGACCCTGGTTCCAGTGCTTTTTCTTATGAAGGGGAAGGATCCGGAACACACTGGCCCGGACGAGAGCAGGGGGCGGTCCGGGAGCTTGTCCCGGCGGACACGGACCGGCATTCTGGGTGGTGTCTGCTGTGGTTTGTGTCTGGTGACAGCCAGCTCTCTGCAGCAGTTTGGCATTGCAGAAACCACTGTGGGCAAGGCGGGATTCATCACGGCTCTGTATATTGTCCTGGTTCCCCTGTTCGGGATATTTCTTCACCGGCGGGTGGGATTTCATATCTGGGCCAGCGTAGGACTGGCAGTAGTGGGGATGTACCTGCTGTGCATTACAGAGGGATTTTCTGTGGGGAGAGGAGATTTTCTGGTGTTTCTCTGCGCCATCGGGTTTACCTTCCACATTATGGTGATCGATTATTTCTCGCCCAGGGCAGACGGGGTGCTGATCTCCTGCGTGCAGTTCTTTACCGCGGGGGTGGTGGGCAGTATCCTGATGTTTCTTCTGGAGAAACCGTCCCTGGATGGAATACTGGCTGCGTGGCTGCCCATCGGGTACGCAGGAATCATGTCCAGTGGCGTGGCCTATACCCTGCAGGTTATTGCCCAGAAGAATCTGGATCCTGCCATTGCATGTCTGATCATGAGTCTGGAGTCGGTGTTCTCCCTGCTGGCAGGCTGGATCCTCCTGGGCCAGATCCTTTCCCTGCGGGAAATGCTGGGCTGTGGGCTGGTGTTCGTGGCCATTGTGCTGGCACAACTGCCAGAGAAGCAGGGATGATTTTTGCCAGATTATACAAAACGTATCGCCTGGAACTGTCCTTTCATAGCATATAATTAAGAACTATGCTGTGAAGGGGCAGTTTTTTTGATGACGATCAGTCTCTGTATGATTGTACGAAATGAGGAGAAAGTGCTGGGGCGCTGTCTGGAGTGCGGAAAAGTATTTGCCGACGAAATCATCGTGGTGGATACCGGATCCCAGGACCGTACCCGGGAAATCGCAGAGGAATATGGTGCCAAAGTGTATGGGTTTTCGTGGCAGGATGATTTTGCGGCAGCCAGAAATGCAGCTTTTGACAAAGCTTCCATGGACTATTGTATGTGGCTGGATGCAGATGATGTGGTGACGGAGGAGAATCAGAAAAGGCTGGTAGAGCTAAAGGAGACACTGGACAAAAGCACGGATATGGTTATGATGCGGTATGTGACCGCGGAGGATGAAGACGGGAATCCTCTGTTCTCCTATTACCGGGAGCGTCTGGTGAAAAACGGAAAGGGGTTTCGGTGGGAGGGCCGGGTCCATGAGGTTATCACACCTTCCGGAAATGTGGCATACTCGGATATCGAGATCAACCACCGGAAACAGGGCCCTGGGGACGGGGACCGTAATCTGAGGATCTACGAAAGGATGATCCAGGAGGGGGAGGAGCTGACGGGAAGAAGCCTCTTCTACTATGGGCGGGAGCTGATGGCTCACAAGCGGTATGAGGAAGCGCGGGCAGTTATGGAAGCATTTCTGGATGGAGCAGGATGGGTGGAGAATCAGATCGAAGCCTGCCTGAATCTGGCGGAATGCCAGGGTGCCCTGGGGCATCTTAAGGAGGCGGCCCAGGCGCTGCTGAGAAGCTTTCTCTATGACCTGCCCAGAGGCGAGGCCTGCTTTGGGTTGGGCCGGTATTTTCAGGAGCTGGGCCAGTGGGCCATGGCAGTCTACTGGTATAAAGAAGCTTTGGCCAGCAGGCCGGAAGCGGAGCATGGCGGCTTCATTCGCTGGGATTACTATGGGTATCTGCCAGAGGTGAATCTCTGCTTGTGCTATGACCGGATGGGGGAACGGGACAAAGCATACGAATACCACAAAAAAGCAAAAGCCTGGAGACCGGATTCCCAGGAGGTGCAGTGGAACGAAACGTATTTTCGCGGACTGGGGTATCAGGAGCCAGGGTGATGGTGATCCGGGAAGCAGCAGTGTAAGGGGGAATTGATCAAAGTTATCTGAAGGGTTGATTTCTGGGACGAACCAAACGGAAAACAGGACATATACTGATATTAGGCCAGGAAAGAAGGGGATGAGGGAAACGGAAGGATCCGCTGCCGGAAAGGAATTTTATGCTACGATTTATGGGGCGCATAAAACCCGTCAGATTCAGGATGCCTGCGGCAGGACTTACCCGGACAATTGGCCAGATGACAAAGTATATCAATAGGGAGTGATTATATGTATTGGAATTCCGTAGATTCTTGCTGTGAGAATGGCCAGAATAACCGGGCGGGAGGCTGCGGCTGCCGGCCAGGCTGCCCGTGCCCGCCAAACCAGAACTGTTGTCGCGGCCCCCAGGGGCCGGCGGGCCCTCCAGGCCCTCCAGGTCCTCAGGGCGTACCGGGGCCTATGGGGCCGGGACTTAATGAAGTGGCGGCGTTTGATCCGGGGCGGACGTATTATGAGGGGGATCTGGTGTATTACAACGGTTTTGTCTACCGGGTGAACCGGAACTATCCTATGGGTTTGCCGGGGACTTCTCCTGACTTTGACCTGATAACCGTAGCTGGTCCCACGGGAGCCACGGGCCCTGCAGGCCCCCAGGGTCCTCAGGGTGCCCAGGGTCCCCAGGGTGTGCCGGGAGCAGTAGGTCCCCAGGGTCCCCAGGGTGTTCAGGGGCCGGTAGGTCCTATGGGAGCAACGGGAGCAGCCGGTGCGGCGGGAGCGACCGGGGTCACGGGTCCCACCGGAGCCACTGGCCTCATGGGTCCGGCAGGAGCCACCGGAGCAACAGGGGCTCCAGGAACGCCTGGAGCTACCGGCCCAACGGGGACAACAGGTCCTATAGGGCCCACAGGACCCATGGGAGCCACTGGTCCTGCAGGAGCCAACGGAATGAACGGAGTTACCGGAGCCACCGGTCCTATGGGTCCGGCAGGCGCACCAGGAGTCACCGGCCCAACCGGGGCTACAGGTCCTGCTGGTGCTAATGGAGCCCCGGGAGCTCCCGGAGTTACGGGTGCTACCGGAGCGACCGGGCCTGCAGGAGCTACTGGAGCCACTGGTCCTGCAGGAGCCCCCGGAGCAACTGGCCCTACGGGAGCCACTGGTCCTCAGGGGCTCCAGGGCGTTCAGGGCCCAATGGGTGCGGCAGGAGCAGCCGGAGCGCCTGGAGAGAGAGGGGCCACCGGCCCGACCGGAGCAACCGGTCCTGCGGGAGAGGCAGGAGCAGCCGGTCCCACTGGAGCTACCGGAGCCACAGGAGCCACGGGTTCCACCGGGGCCACCGGTCCGGCAGGAGCTGATGGAGAGGACGGAGCCATGGGTCCCACCGGAGCAGCCGGTCCCACTGGAGCTACCGGCCCAACAGGAGCTACCGGAGCCGCAGGAGCCACCGGTCCCCAGGGCCCCCAGGGTGTTCAGGGTTCGGCGGGAGCCGCGGGAGCCACGGGTCCGACTGGAGCCACCGGCCCAGCGGGAGCGGCAGGAGTGACTGGCCCGACCGGAGCTACCGGTCCGGAAGGAGCGGCAGGAGCTACTGGCCCGACTGGAGCGACCGGTCCGGAAGGAGCAGCAGGAGCGGCAGGAGCTACTGGCCCGACTGGAGCTACCGGTCCGGCAGGAGCAGCGGGAGCGGCAGGAGCTACTGGCCCGACTGGAGCTACCGGTCCGGCGGGGGCAGCAGGAGTGACTGGTCCGACTGGTCCTGCAGGAGCAGCAGGAGCGACTGGCTCAACTGGAGCGACTGGTCCAGCAGGAGCGGCAGGAGTCACTGGCCCGACTGGAGCGACTGGTCCAGCAGGAGCGGCAGGAGTGACTGGTCCGACTGGAGCCACCGGCCCGACCGGAGCGACTGGTCCGGAAGGAGCAGCAGGAGCAGCAGGAGCCACCGGCCCAACTGGAGCTACCGGTCCAGCAGGAGCGGCAGGAGTGACTGGTCCGACTGGAGCCACCGGCCCGACCGGAGCGACTGGCCCGGAAGGAGCAGCAGGAGCCACCGGCCCAACTGGAGCTACCGGTCCAGCAGGAGCGGCAGGAGTGACTGGTCCGACTGGAGCCACCGGCCCGACCGGAGCAACTGGTCCGGAAGGAGCAGCAGGAGCGGCAGGAGCCACCGGCCCAACTGGAGCGACTGGTCCAGCAGGAGCGGCAGGAGTGACTGGTCCGACTGGAGCCACCGGCCCGACCGGAGCGACTGGTCCGGAAGGAGCAGTAGGAGCGGCAGGAGCCACCGGCCCAACTGGAGCCACCGGCCCGACTGGAGCCACCGGTCCGGCAGGTGTTGTGGGAGCAGCAGGAGCCACTGGGGCTACCGGAGCAGCAGGAGCGGCAGGAGCCACCGGGGCCACCGGGGCTACTGGAGCCACTGGTCCTGCCAACGGTCTGAATGCCTATGCAGGGCTGTACAGCACGGTACCACAGACCCTGAATCTGACACTGGGAGGGACAACGCAGATTCCTCTTGCCACTGCCGGACCCGTAAAAAATGCAACCTATGTACCGGCCAACAGCATCGCGGTTGCAAATGCCGGAACTTATGAAATCAACTATTTTACGACCCTGACAGCGGCAGTGGCAACAACCATCACGTTTTCTGTGAGAGTCAACGGAGCCAATGTTCCCAGTGCAACGATTTCCAGGGTACTGTCAGTAGGCACCAGTTCCCTGTTCAATGGAAGCACCATTGTAACATTGAATGCAGGAAGTGCCGTTGATCTGGCACTTTCCGCACTTCTGGCAGTGGGGGTAACTCTTGGCAGCGGAGTGAATGCTACACTTACGGTAAAACAGCTGGATTGACAAAATACGGAACAGGGCGCACA
>Ga0137309_100673_pt1 | contig 24891 bp, 29 predicted proteins | sample NAcewiD2O_June_FD_97179 | JGI IMG/M metagenome (GOLD analysis project Ga0137309, IMG submission 97179) | Mouse cecal microbial communities from Vienna, Austria - N-Acetylneuraminic amended D2O_June | ecosystem: Host-associated > Mammals > Digestive system > Large intestine > Cecum | place... | reverse complement strand
TAGGAAAAAGCGTCCGGCGGGAGTTTGGCCCCGCCGGACGCTTTTTCTGAAATATAAAATTACCGCAGCTTCCTCTGCAACTGGTCGGGATTCATCGCGGCGTGAAGGGCGGTCTCCGTAGAGATGCGCCCCGCCTTGTGGAGCCGGGCGATGGACTCATCCATGCCGATCATGCCCTCCGCAGCGGAGGTCTGGATAACGGAATCGATCTGATGGATGCGGCTGTCCCGGACCAAGGTGCGCACGGCGTTGTTCAGGTGCATGATCTCGAACGCCGGCACCAGCCCGCCGCTGATAGTGGGCAGCAGCTGCTGGGAGATGACCGTCTTGAGCACCTGGGCCAGCTGGATGCGGATCTGCTGCTGCTGGTTGGGGGGGAAGACGTCAATGATCCGGTCGATCGTGTTCACCGCCCCCACCGTATGGAGGGTGGAGATGACCAGATGCCCGGTCTCAGCGGCAGTCATGGCGGTCTGGATGGTGTCCAGGTCCCGCATCTCCCCCAGGAGGATCACGTCCGGCGCCTGCCGCAGGCTCGCCCGCAGGGCGGTGACGTAGCTGTCCGTATCCATGGCCAGCTCCCGCTGGCTGATGATGCTCTTCTGGTTGCGGTGGAGGTACTCGATGGGGTCCTCAATGGTGATGATATGGGCGTTGCGGCTGCAGTTGACCGCGTCCACCACACAGGCCAGAGTGGTGGACTTGCCCCCCCCGGCGGGACCCGTGACCAGGACCATGCCCCGGCTCAGGCTGGCGATTTTCATAACCTCCTCGGGGATGTCCATATCCTTCCAGTTGGGGATGCCGAAGCTGACCACCCGGATCACGGCGGACATGGAGCCCCGCTGGCGGTAGGTGTTCACCCGGAAGCGGGCCAGATTGACGATGGACACGGAGAAATCGTCGTCCCCGGTGTCCAGGTAGCGGTCTATGGGCCGGTGCGCCAGCTCATAGAGCTCCCGGACCATGGCCTCCGCCTCCTCCGGCATCACCCGGCCCTCCCGGACGGGGACGATGGCCCCCTCCTTCTTCATGGAGACCTCTTTGCCCGCTACCAGGAACAGGTCCGACGCCTTTTCCTCCACGGCCCGCTGTAAATAGGTTTGAATACTGTCCATAATATCTATGCTACTCTCCAATTATATTACGAATGAATGTTGGGCTTCGCCCAAACCCACCAGGGCTTTGCCCTGGACCCACGGCCTTTGAAAAGGCCGGCGAAACTTTTATTTTGCGCTACGCGCCGGAACCTCTAGCGCCTGCTCAGCCGTCCCACAGCGTGATCGTTGTATCCATCTCCCAGTCGGCGGTATACTCCGTCTTCCAGCTGAGGATATGGCACCCGTCATCCGTGAACAGCGCGCTGACCATCAGCGTCTGGGTCCCGCCCGCGTCGATGCCGAACTCTACCTGGGTGCCCTCCGCCGTGGTCAGGTATGTCACATCTGCGGCAGTCTCCCGGCCCTCGGCGATGGCCACCAGGGCCGCCACCGCCTCCGCATCCGCCTCGTAGTACTCCCGCGCACGCTGGGCGGTGAGCTCCGCCAGACCCTGCTCCCGCACGGCCGTGGAGAGGGTCAGCACCGCGAACACCGCCAGGCACAGCACGCAGAAGATCATCACCAGGCTCACCGCGCCGGATACGCCTCCGCTTCGTTTCATGAGACCACCTCCAATGCGGCAACCTCCCAGGCGAGGAAGCTCTCCCCCACCGTCTCTGTTTCAGAGCGGGTCCAGCGTTTGACATCCAGCAGGGCGCTGGAATAGGAATCGCTCTCCGCCGTCTGGAGGGTCATCGTCAGCTCAAAGGTCCCGGGCTCACCGGCGGGGAGCTTCTGCCAATCCCCGTCAAACTCCAGGAAGAGGACGCCGTTCGACACCTCGCCCCCGGTGAGCTCCGCCGTGCGCTGCAAGTCCCCGCCCGCGGCCTTGAAGCACTCCGACGCGCTGCGGGCGGCGGTGACAGCCTGGTTGAGGTCCGCGCTGTCCTGACTGATGATCTCCGAGCGGACGAAGAGCCCCACGCAGATGGCCGCGCACAGAGAGAACACCCCCACCGCGATCAGAAGCTCGATGGCAAAGAGGCCGGACTTTGTCGGCTTGATGCGTTCGTCCATATTATCACACCTCGCTTCTCAGGTACACGTCCGCCGTGTCCACACTGCCGTCCGCCCGGGTGTAGACCAGGTGGAGCAGGCCCTCTGCGGGCTCTGTCACCACCAGGGACTGGGCCTCCACGATGGGCAGGCCCACCTCCGGCCCCAGAGGCCAGCCCTCCTGGCAGAAGAGCTCCCGGAGCCAGCCGTCGTAGACATAGAGGATCGTCCAATAGCTGACGCCCTCAATGTCCTGATAGAGGACCACGGCGTCCGCCTCCTGGGCGGACGGGTCCACGTAGACCGCCGGGACCACCTTTCCCGCTTCGTCATAGCTGTGGATCTTGGCGGTGATGTATGTAAGGCCCAGCCGCTGTGCCGCGCTCTGCTCCACCCGGTCCGCCACACGGCGGTAGACGCTTGCCCCGGTGGCCAGGCTCAACAGCAATGTCGCCCCGAAGACGCACGTCAGCATCAGCGCCGCCATGGTCCCCGCGCCTGAACTTCTTCTCATGGCGCCGCCCTCCGTTCCACCACCGTGATCTCCGGCATGATGTTGGAGGCGAAGATCTCATAGAACACCGCGTACTTGACCTCGTCGATGGCGATGCCGCTCTGCTCCTTGAGGTCGTCGTACGTGGCGGGATATGCCCCCTCCAGGGCGTAGCAGCTCACGCACGCCTGCCGCACCGCCTGTTCGGCCATGCGCAGGCCCTCCCGGTCGGAGACCTCCGCCGCCTCCCGGACGCCGGAGACCATCCAGACCGCCACTACGGCAAAAAGGGCCAGCCCCAGCACCGTGGGGAGCCACCCGGCGGCGCTCCTGTACTTTCTTTTCATAGCGCCCCCTTATCCGATGGTGGACAAAAGGCCCATCAGCGGCAGCATCACGCTCAGCAATATCACGCCCGCGAGGGCGCTGGTGATGACCACGATGGCGGGCTCGATGGCCCCCACCATCCGGTCGATGCTCCGCAGTCCCGCCTCCTCCTGGCGGCTCGCCAGGTCCTCCAGGGTCTCGGGCAGGGAGCCGGTCTGCTCCGCCAGCTTCAAAAGGCGGCAGTCCCGGCCGGTGAAGAGGCCGCTCTTGGCCAGGGCGTCGGCGGGGGAGCCGCCGTCCTGGATGTCGCTGTGGCACCGGGCAGTCTTCTCGTCGATCTCCCTGGCCCCGCCGCAGAGCTTCGCCGCCAGCTCCACCGAGTCCTCCATGGTCAGTCCGCTGGCCACAGCCATGGACATGGAGGAGGCGAAGCGGGCCACGGCCATCTGCCCCAGGATGCCCCGGCCCCCGAAGCTGCGCCGGAACCAGCCCGTGAACTTCTCCCGCAGGGCGGGCGCCAGGGCCACCACCAGCGCGGCGGCGGCGATCAGCACCAGGACCACGGCGAGGCCCGTGCCCGCCTTGGCCAGCACGGCCCCGGCGTTCATCATCCCCGTGGCCACCGCGCCCATGCGCACGCCCAGCTGGGCGAACACCCGGTCAAACACCGGCAGCACCTGGGTCACCAGCAGCACCACCACCGCCACCATGACGGCGAAGAGGGTCACCGGCACGGTCACAGCGCCGCGGATATCCGCCGCCATGCGCAGCTGCCGGTCATAGTGCCGCTGGAGGGAGAGCAGGGTATCCTCCAGCCGGCCGGTCTCCTCGGCCAGAGCCACCATGTCGGTCATATACGCGGGAAAAGCCTCTGTCTCCCGCAGGGCGGCAGACAGGGGCGTTCCCTCTTCCGTTGACCGACACAGCGCGTCCAGCCAGGACCGGGTATCCCGGTCCGTCTCGTCTTCCCTCAGCATGGCCAGGCCCTCGGCGATGGGGATGCCGCTCCGGACCAGCTGATAGAGCTCCCGGCAGAACACCGGAAGGTACTGGGCAGGCACGCTCAGTCGTTTCATATTCAATTTCCTCCGAATCAGTAGAGATACTTTGCCTTATAGTTGGCGCCGTTGCCGATATATTCCATGATCTTGTTGCTCTGGTTGCCGCTGGAGGCGAAGGTGGGGTCCATGAGCTTCCAGACCTTGCCGTCGAAGTAGATGAGGCCTTCCACCCAGCCGTCCTCCTCGCTCCAGACGTTGATCCAGGCGTGGTAGACGTCGCCGGTGTAGCCCACCACCAGCTTGCAGGGGACCTCCTGGCTGCGGAGCATGGAGGCCATGAGGGCGGCATAGTCGAAGCAGATGCCCTTGCCGGAGTCCATCACCGCGTCCACGTTGGGCAGATAGCCGCTCTGGACGCTCGCGGCCTTCTGGGTGTCATAGGTGAGGTTGTTGACCACGTAGTCGTAGATCTTCTCCACCTTCTTGAGGTTGTCGGTGATGCCCTGGCAGAGCTCCGCGCCCTTGGCCACAGCCTTGCTGTTCTCGGTAAAGTTCACGTACTGGTTGGGGCGCAGGAAGGGGGCGAACTCATCGGTGAGCTGGGCGGAGACATTGCCGCTGAGGATGGGGGCGTACTGGTTGCCGGAGACGTTCTGATAGATACCCACGGTGTAGCTGCCGCTGCCGTCGGAGAGGGGGAAGGCTTCATATTCGCCGTCGGTGCGGAGGTTATACTGGTACTGCACGCCGCTGGGCCCCTTGATGAGGACCTTGATCTTGGAACTGCCGCCGGCGGTCCAGGCGGCCATGACGTAGCCGTCGGGGGTGTTGGAATAGTCGATGACGGCGGAGCCGTTCTGATGGGTGCTGGAGCCGGGGTGGGACAGCTTGAGCACGGTGCTGATGGCCGGCGAACCGCTCAGGGGCACGGACTCGTCCAGCAGGGGGCCCAGGTCCACCAGCTCGGCGTCGGACTCCGCGGGGGCGGCGGTCCCGCCGCCGGCGGCGCATCCGGCCAGCAGGCCCGCCGCCATCGTCAGGGCCAGAAGGCAGCTGATAAAGCGTCTGTTCAGTGACATAGTGATCTCTCCTTGTCTTAGATTTGTTTGATGCGCACTGGTCACACGGATGTGACCGAGCCTGCCGCCCAAACCATCTCGTGTTATTTCCAGTATAGCACCCGCCCGCCCCTTTGTCAAGAGGATTTTTCCCTGTGTTCCCAGGGCCTTCCGGCGGAAAGGGGGCGGAGCGGCGGCAGCGTTTCCGGCGGCTTTGGGAAGCACTTGGTCACACGGATAAAAAACTGTGTCCAAAAAACCGGGCGCGCCCCGTTGATTTTCCGGAGCGGATGTGGCATAATGGGGAAAAGCCCTCTGGGCAATGAGAAAGGATGTGACCTGGACGTGACGGGTGAGCCCATTCTCCGCGTCGATATGCTGGGCGGCTGTTCCCTGCACTACGGGGAGCGGAGCATCGACGATGTGAAGTACCGCACCAGGAAGCCCTGGCTCCTGCTGGAGTATCTGATCACCTTCCGTAACCGGGAGGTGCCCCCGGAGGAGCTCAGCGAGCTCCTCTACGCCGGTGAGGAGGGGGGAGCGCCCCCCTCCGGGGCCCTCAAGACCCTGGTCTACCGGGTGCGGGCCATGCTGGACGAGCTGGGCCACCCCGCAAGCCGGGATATGATCCTGGTCAGCCGGGGGTCCTACGCCTGGAACACCGCCGTGCCCATGGTGCTGGACACGGACCAGTTCGCCCTGGCCTGCCAGCGCGCCGCCGCCCCCTGGCTCCCCCCGGAGGAGAAGCTGGAGACCTGCCTCGCCGCCGCGGAGCTCTACAAGGGGGACTTCCTGGCCCGCTCCGCCGGGGAGCGGTGGGCCGCCCCCCTGGCGGACTACTACCACGCCATGTTCCTCAACCTGGCCCGCTCCGCCGTGGAGCTTCTGGAGGCTCGGGAGCGGTGGCAGGATGTGACCGCCCTGTGCACCCGGGCCATCGCCGTGGACAGCTACGTGGAGTTCTTCCACCACCGCCTCATCCGCGCCCTGGTCCGGCAGGGGAATCGGCGGGAGGCCCTGCGGCAGTACCACAGGATGTACAGCGTGTTCTATACCGAGCTGGGGGCCGCGCCTCCGGCGGAGCTCTCCGCGCTGTACCGGGAGGCGGCCGGCTCCGGCGGGGAGCGTCCGGGCGGCGGGGCGGAGGACATCGCCCGCTTCCTGCTCCAGGAGGACGGGGAGGACACCGGGGCCTTCCTCTGCGAGCTGGAGGTGTTCCGCCACATCTGCCGCCTGGAGGCCCGGGCGGCGTCCAGGGAGAAGCGGGGGATGTTCCTGGCGGTCCTCTCCGCCGCCATGCGGGACGGCTCCCCCGCGCCCATGAAGCTCCTCAACAATTATATGGATAAGCTGGGCAAGTGCGTACAGTCCGCCCTCCGCCGGGGGGACGCGGCGGCGCGATGCAGCGACGCCCAGTATGTCCTGCTCCTGCCCGCCGCGTCCCGTGAGGGCTGTGCCGCCGCCCTCACGCGGATCATCGGGCGCTTCCAGGAGCGGTGCCCCAGGTGCCCGATGATCCTGCGGTACGAGGCCCTCGCCCTGGAGGACCTGGGGGAGGAAGACCGGGCCTTGTGATACTGCACAACGTCCCGCCTCCGGGACGGCAAAACGATTTGTCACTTTGGCGCTTGACTTTGGGGGGCAGAGCGTGTATACTGCGCTCTTGGTTGGAGGCCAACCTGCAATTACGCTTAAAACCTCACGCAAAATTGGTGTTTTTGTAGAAAAGGAGTGATTTTCCATGCGTAACATTCAGAATTTGTTTTCCGCTGTCAGCGGCGCTTTGATGGGGAAGAAGGACAGCGGCTTGGACCGCGCCATCGAGGCCAGCCATCTCCGGGTGCTGGAGTACACCAGCCAGCCCATGCCGCGCCTGTAAGAGCGGAGCCGCCCTTCGGGCATAAAACAACACCGGGCAGTCCAGCGGACTGTCCGGTTGTTCTTTTCCTTTTGGCCTCACCACTTGATACATTGCAGATACCGCCCTTCCCCGGGTCTGTCCGGCGGGGCGGCGGTCAGCCCGCGGCGGACCAGCTCCTCGTTGATCCCGCCGAAGAGGATGTGGTAGAGCTCGTTGGCGGTCTCCCCTGCCGGGACGCCGTGCCTCGCGGCGGTGATCTCCAACCGCCCCTGGACCTCCCGCAGGGTGCGGGCGGCCTCCTCATAGAGCGCCTCCTCTACCAGCGCCGCCAGGCGCGCGATGACCGGCTCGTCTGCACGGCTGAACACCGGGACGCATATCCGCCCGTTTTCGGTGTATCCAAAGAGCTCCAGAAGGTCGAGGCATTCCTTGGGACACCCGCCGCCCTGAAGAAGCGCCCGGGCGCCGTCCAGGAGGCACTGCCGCTCCCTCCCCTCCGGCAGTCTGTCCAGCAGCGCTCCCGCCAGGGCGAACCGCCCCTCCAGCGGCCCCCTCTCCCGCAGGCGGAAACAGCGGTAAAAGTCGAACCGTTCCCCCGCCGCGTCGCCAAAGGATTGCAGGGACGTGCGCCCGTCGGTCAGCCGGTTATAGGAGCACAGCAGGCCGTTAGAAAACCCCTCCAGCTCCGGGCAGTCCTCATAGATTACGGAGAGGTAGTCCAGCCCCGACGAATGGGGGCGGGAGACGGCAACGCCGCCTCTTTCACCCAGCCAGTCGAAGAAAAAGCCGTCAAAGACCATGCCGCAGAGAATGTGGTACAGACTGACCCGCGGATCAAACCCCTTGGCGGTTTTCTCCGCAGTGCGGAGCAGGTCCCCGCGGATCTCCCAGAGCCTGTCCGCCAGCGGCGCGGAGGCGGAGGCGGAGAAGGCCCTCAGCGCGGCCGCGTCCTCCGCCAGAAACACCGGAGTGTCATAGACGATCCGCCCCTCCCGCGCCCGGAGGACCCCGGCGGCGATCAGCCGGTCCACCGCCTCAGCGCCGAATTCGCCTCGAAGCCGGGCGGCAGAACACCCCTGGGGCGGGCTGTCTGCCACCCGGGAGAGGACCCCGTCCGCCCGGGCGTTGATGATCCGGCGGGGATTGCCGGGGTGCGCCGCCTCCCGGTCCGGGTCGAAGTTTTCAAAGAGAAAATAGGAAAAGTGCCTCACAATATACCTCCGCTACCGCAAAATCCGCGTATTCCGGTACTGGATGGCCTCCGCCAGGTGGACGGGGGCGATGGCCTCCGCCCCCTCCAGGTCGGCGATGGTCCGGGCCACCCGCAAAATGCGGTCGTGGCTGCGGGCGGTGAGGCCCATGCGCTCAAAGGCGGAGCGGAGGAGCTTCTCCCCCGTATCGTCCAGGGCGCAGAACTGCCCCACCAGGGCTGGGGGCATATGGGCGTTGCAGGAGACGGCGGAACCGGCGAAGCGCGCCGCCTGCCGTGCGCGGGCCGCGTCCACCCGGGCCTTGACGGCGGAGGAGGGCTCCGGCTGTTCCCGGCGGCGCATGGCGTCGAACTCCACCGAGGGCACCTCCACATGGAGGTCCATCCGGTCCAGCAGGGGGCCGGAGATGCGGGAGACGTACTTCTCCACCATCTGGTCCGTGCAGGTGCACCGGCCCGAGGGGTGTCCCCGCCAGCCGCACCGGCAGGGGTTCATGGCGCACACCAGCATGAACCGGCTGGGGAGCTTCACCGTCCCGGCGGTGCGGGTGATGGTCACCTCCCCGTCCTCGATGGGCTGGCGGAGGACCTCCAGGGCGTCCCGGTTGAACTCCGGGAGCTCGTCCAGGAAGAGCACCCCGTTGTGGGCCAGAGAAATCTCTCCGGGCCTGGGGACGCTCCCCCCTCCGGCCAGGGCGGCGGCGGAGACGGTGTGGTGGGGGCTCCGGAAGGGCCGGCGCTGGAGGAGGGGGTGATGGCGGTCCGTCATGCCGGCCACGGACCAGACCTCCGTGGCCTCCAGGGCCTCCTGCCGGGTCATGTCCGGCAGGATGGAGGGCAGGCGGCGGGCCAGCATGGACTTCCCCGCCCCCGGCGAGCCGATGAGCAGGATGTTGTGCCCCCCGGCGGCGGCGATCTCCAACGCCCGCTTGACGTTCTCCTGCCCCATGACCTCGGAAAAGTCCGGCCCCGGCTCCGCGCCGGAGGCGGGGGTCCAGGCGGGGGCGGGGGCGATGGTTTTCCGCCCCCCCAGGTGGTCCAGGAGGGCCCCCGCGTCCTCCACCGGGTGGACCCGCAGGCCCTCGGCCAATGTGGCCTCCGGGGCGTTCTCCGCCGGGACGTAGAGGTCCTTGATGCCCGCCCGCCTGGCCGCCATGGCCATGGGGAGCATCCCTGTGATGGGCCGCAGGGCCCCGGTGAGGCTCAGCTCCCCCAGGAAGGCGGACGTCTCCGGAGGCGGGTCGATGTCCCCCTGGGCGGCGAGAAGGCCCAGGAGGATGGGCAGGTCGTAGACGGTGCCCTCCTTCCGCAGGGCGGCGGGGGCCAGGTTCACGGTGATGCGGGAGACGGGGAACTTGGCCCCGCAGGCGCGCACCGCCGAGCGGACCCGCTCCCGGGACTCCTTCACCGCCGCGTCGGGCAGGCCCACCACGTCGAAGGCCGGGAGGCCCCCGGACAGGGCGCACTCCACCGACACCTCGTACCCCGTGATGCCCTGGAGGCCCAGGGAGCGGATCGTTACTACCATGGTTCTCTTCCTTTCTCTGCCGCCGTCAGTAGTAGAACTGTTCCCGGCGAAGCAGTTTGGCGAATTCGTAGATCTGCTCCCCCGTCACGTCGAAGCCGAGGCGGAAGGAGAAGCCGATCTCCGCCTCGCGGCTGTTTTTTACGTTCTCCCGGAACTGCTCCAGGGTCATCCCGGGCTGATAGAAGCCGTCCAGGTACCCTTCCACGCCGAAGGCCTCGAAGGGGTACGCCGTGAGCTTGGCGAAGGACTTCTCAAAGTCCCCCTCCAGGACGTCCCGCCGCTTCCGCTTGGCGGTGACGGTGACGCAGTCCGGGTTGACCTCGATGTCGCAGTAACCCTTTACGCTGATGACCGGGATGGGGTAGTCGTTCCTGGAGTACTCCCCGTCCCCGTCCTTTTCATAGTGGCCGCTGAACCAGCCCCACTCCACCTGAAAGATCCGGTGGTGGAGCCCGAGTGCCAGCTCCGCGCATTTGATGCGCAAACGGAAATAGAACTGATTCAGTTCAGCGATGTCCATTGGCACGCCTCCTTCGTTGAAACCGCGCTATCGCGCATTCACCGCCATTATACCACGCCGGAGCCTCCGCTCCACTTGCTAAAACTGCCAAAAAATGGGGGCCCGATTTGTGCCTTTCCTAAAAAAAGAAAAATTTCACGAAATGGTTCAAACATGACATTTACACGGGGCGGGTTTTGTGCTATATTATTCAATGTATGAGAACCCTGCTTTGCATTCATACACGGCAGTAACAAATATTCAGGAGGAGCAAAAAACTTATGGCAAGAAAGTTCAAGTCCATGGACGGTAACAATGCCGCGGCTCACGTATCTTACGCATTCAGTGAAGTCGCGGCGATCTACCCCATCACCCCGTCCAGCCCCATGGCCGACCTGGTGGACCAGTGGTCCGCCAACGGTCTGAAGAACATCTTCGGCACCCAGGTGAAGGTGGTCGAGATGCAGTCCGAGGCCGGCGCCGCCGGCGCGGTCCACGGCTCCCTGGGCGCGGGCGCTCTCACCAGCACCTACACCGCCAGCCAGGGCCTGCTGCTGATGATCCCCAATATGTACAAGATCGCGGCTGAGCAGCTGCCCACCGTCTTCCACGTCTCCGCCCGTACGGTCTCCACCCACGCGCTGAACATCTTCGGCGACCACTCCGACGTCATGGCCTGCCGCCAGACCGGCTTCGCCATGCTGGCCGAGGGCAACGTGCAGGAGGTCATGGACCTGTCCCCTGTGGCCCATCTGGCCGCGATCAGCGGCAAGGTGCCCTTCATCAACTTCTTCGACGGCTTCCGCACCTCCCACGAGATCCAGAAGGTGGCGGTCTGGGACTTCGAGGACCTCAAGGATATGTGCGACATGGAGGCGGTCGAGGCCTTCCGCAAGCACGCCCTGAACCCCGAGCACCCCTCCACCCGCGGCTCCCACGAGAACGGCGACATCTTCTTCCAGCACCGTGAGGCCTGCAACAAGTACTACGACGAGCTGCCCGCAGTGGTCGAGAAGTACATGGGCAAGATTAACGCTAAGCTGGGCACCGACTACAAGCTCTTCAACTACTACGGCGCGTCCGACGCGGACCGCGTCATCATCGCCATGGGCTCCATCTGCGACGTGGCCGAGGAGGTCATCGACTACATGAACGCCCACGGCGAGAAGGTGGGTCTGGTGAAGGTCCGCCTGTACCGCCCCTTCGCCGCGGACAAGCTCATCGAGGCCATCCCCGCCACCGCCAAGAAGATCGCGGTCCTCGACCGCACTAAGGAGCCCGGCGCACTGGGCGAGCCTCTGTATCTGGACGTGGTCTCCGCTCTGGCCAACGCGGGCAAGAACGACGTGACCGTCATCGGCGGCCGCTACGGCCTGGGCTCCAAGGATACGCCCCCCTCCAGCGTGTTCGCGGTCTATGAGGAGCTGAACGCTGCCGCTCCCCGCCGTCAGTTCACCATCGGCATCGTGGACGATGTGACGAACCTCTCCCTGCCCGAGAAGGAGGCCCCCAACACCGCCGCCGAGGGCACCATCGAGTGCAAGTTCTGGGGTCTGGGCGGCGACGGCACCGTCGGCGCGAACAAGAACTCCATCAAGATCATCGGCGACCACACCGACAAGTACGTCCAGGCGTACTTCCAGTACGACTCCAAGAAGACCGGCGGCGTGACCATCAGCCACCTGCGCTTCGGCGACAAGCCCATCCGGTCCCCCTACTATATCAATAAGGCCGACTTCGTGGCCTGCCACAACCCCAGCTATGTCACCAAGGGCTTCAAGATGGTCAACGACGTCAAGCCCGGCGGCGTGTTCATGATCAACTGCCAGTGGGATTTTGACGAGCTCTGCCACCACCTCAACGCCGAGGCCAAGCGGTACATCGCCAAGAACAACATCCAGCTCTACACCATCAACGCCATCGACCTTGCCGCCAAGATCGGCATGGGCAAGCGCACCAACACCATTCTCCAGTCCGCCTTCTTCACCCTGGCGAAGGTCATGCCCCAGGAGGAGGCCATCCAGTACATGAAGGATGCCGCCACCAAGAGCTACTCCAAGAAGGGTATGGACGTGGTGGAGATGAACCACAAGGCCATCGACGCCGGTGCTACCGCCTTCGTGAAGGTGGACGTGCCCGCCGAGTGGGCCAACGCCGCGGATGAGAAGTCCGGCCACGGCCTCTCCGGCAAGGCCGAGCTGGTCACCATGGTCAAGGACATTCTGGAGCCCGTGGGCCGCATGGACGGCGACAGCCTGCCTGTCAGCGTCTTCATGCCCCATGTGGACGGCCAGTTCGAGCTGGGCGCCGCCGCCTACGAGAAGCGCGGCGTGGCCGTCAGCGTCCCCGTCTGGGATCCCGAGAAGTGCATCCAGTGCAACAACTGCTCCTATGTCTGCCCCCACGCCACCATCCGCGCCTTCGCCCTCACCGAGGAGGAGGTCAATAACGCCCCCGAGGGCCTCAAGGTCATGGACATCAAGGCCGGCAAGGGCAAGGGCGTGTACAAGTACGCCATCGGCGTGAGCCCGCTGGACTGCATGGGCTGCGGCGTGTGCGTGGGCGCGTGCCTGGCCGGCGCCAAGGACCCCGAGAAGAGCGCCATCAAGATGGTTCCCCAGGAGAGCCAGGCCGCGCAGGCCAAGGTCTGGGACTACCTGGTCAAGACCGCTCCCAAGGCGGACATGCAGGACAACACCGTCAAGGGCAGCCAGTTCAAGCAGCCCTACCTGGAGTTCTCCGGCTCCTGCGCGGGCTGTGCCGAGACCAGCTATGCCCGTCTCGTCACCCAGCTCTTCGGCGACCGGATGTATATCTCCAACGCCACCGGCTGCTCCTCCATCTGGGGCGGACCGGCCGCTACCTCCCCCTACTGCACCAATGCCGAGGGCAAGGGCCCCGCGTGGTGCAACTCCCTGTTCGAGGACAACGCCGAGCACGGCCTGGGTATGTATGTGGGCCAGAAGGCGGTCCGCGCCTCCCTGGCTGAGGACACCAAGGCTCTGATCGCGGTGCCCCACACCTATGGTCCTCTGAAGGAGGCCGCTCAGAAGTGGCTGGACACCATGGAGGACGGCGAGGCCAACCAGGCCGCTACCAAGGAGTACGTGGCGCTGCTGGAGGAGAGCCTGATGACTGTGGATCAGTGCCTTGCCTTTGTGGGCAGTCCCGCCGGCAAGGAGGTCTTTGGCGACAAGCAGCCCGAGATGCAGGCGCATGCCCAGGCACTGAAGGATGCGGGCAAGAAGTACTGCGACTGCGACGCCTGTGCGCTGTGCGAGAAGATCCTGGCCAAGAAGGAGTACCTGAACAAGAAGAGCGTGTGGATCTTCGGCGGCGACGGCTGGGCCTACGACATCGGCTACGGCGGACTGGACCATGTCCTGGCCTCCGGCGAGGATGTCAATGTGTTCGTCTTCGACACCGAGGTGTACTCCAACACCGGCGGCCAGGCCTCCAAGGCTTCCAATATCGGTCAGGTGGCGCAGTTTGCCGCCGCCGGTAAAGAGATGAAGAAGAAGAGCCTCAGCGAGATCGCCATGCAGTACGGCTATGTGTATGTGGCTCAGGTGGCTATGGGTGCGAACACCGCCCAGACGCTGAAGGCCATCGCAGAGGCTGAGGCCTATCATGGCCCGTCCCTCATCATCGGCTACGCCCCCTGCGAGATGCACTCCATCAAGGGCGGCATGATGAACTGCCAGAAGGAGATGAAGAAGGCCGTCGACTGCGGCTATTGGAATCTGTTCCGCTTCAATCCCGCCTTGGCGGAGAAGGGCGAGAATCCCTTCACGCTGGACAGCAAGGCGCCCGCCGGAGGTTATCAGGAGTTCCTGATGAACGAGGCCCGTTATGCCCGGCTGACCCGCGAGTTCCCCGAGCGTGCGGAGGTCCTCTTTGCCCGCAACGAGGAGGCCGCCAAGGAGCGCTACGAGCACCTGATGAAGCTCATTGAGCTCTACAAGGCGTAATATTTGATTCTTCTAAACGGGTCCGGGGCAAAGCCCGGACCCGTTTTTTGTTTCTTCTGTTTTGGGGTAGATTCATCTGGATGAATCTACCCCAAAACGGAAAAGAGCAATTTCTTTGACGCCTGACCGCTACTGCCCTGCCGCCTCCAGCAGAGTCACCTTCCTCCCCTCTGTGGCGATCAGACCCTCATTCTTCAATTTTTTCAGCTCCCGCATCATGGCCGACCGGTCCGTGCTGATATAATCCGCCAAAGCGCTCAGCGTAAAGGGCAGCGTAAACGTATCCCCTCCCGCATCCTGCCGGTAGAACCGGAAACAGCAGAGAAGCTTCTCCCGGATGCTCCGGCGGCTGAGGACCTCCACCCGGCGGCTCAAACGCCGCGTCTGCTCCGTCACCAGATGAAACATGTTGCGCACCAGCGTGCTGTGGTGGGCACAGGCGTTCTCACAGCGCCCCATCAGGCGGTCATACTCCATAAACAGCACCTCACTGTTCCCGGCGCTCACCACCTCCAGAGCGTCTCCCGCGCTGTCCGTGAAAGTGAACATCTCTCCGAACACCCCGCCCGGCTCCATCCGCTCCAGAATCGTGCGGATGCCCTCGTAGTCAAAACGCACCAGCTCCGCCGCGCCCCGCAGGACTACCCCGACCTCTGTCCCGCTCCCGCTGTAAGCACAGATGGTGCCCCCTGCCTCGAACCGGACCCGCCGCATCCGAAAGCACCGGATCATAGCCTCTACCTCGCCGTCCGTGATATCCTGAAATACCGTCAGTCCTCCGTACTCCATACCGTCCTCCCAGGCCACTATATCTTGTGCGGCCGCTTGCGCTATGTCACAAAATGCAGAAATTTTCCTAAAAGTTGTTGCTGGTGCAACATATTTTTTCTGAGATTCATGATACACTGCATTTGCTGAAATGTAAAGTACTGTTTGCACAAAAGACAAATTTTTCAGGAGGACTCCCTTTATGATGCAGATTAATGTGACCGGCGGTACCCTGGACCAGCGGGAGCTGGACGCCTACATCGCCCGCGCCAATACCAAATACCCCATCGGCAGCGTCCAGGCGCTGGACGTCCACATAGACGGGGACTTCGTGGACCTCAAATACCACCTCGCCCCCCGGCCCTTCAGCCGCATCCGCCGCATTACCGGCTACCTGGTGGGCGACATGACCCGCTGGAACAACGCCAAGACCGCCGAAGAGAAGGACCGCGTCAAGCATATTTGACGGAGAGAAATGTGCTATGAGACTGGGACTGTGAATTGATGGCGGTACCATCTCTCTCCAATGCCAACTGCCCGCGGCCGGAGGCCGCTGTGCCTTCGCCTACGCCCGGCCCCTCGGAGGGCATCCTGCTGTACGTGCAGGAGGAGGTCATCCACTTCAGCCTCTGCAACGGCTGGTATCCCATCGGCTTCGACGCAGACGCCGTGTTTGATGTCACCGTCCACATGGGCGGCGCCTGAGAGCTGGTCAACGGCGCCTGGGCCACGGCGGTGGACTGACAGAGGCCACCACGGTCCTCATGCCTCCCAAGCACCAGATAGGGGTCTACCAGCGGGAGAAGCTGACGGTGTTCATCTCTCTGCGGGAGGCCCCGGCGGACGTCATCGTCAACCTCGCCCACAGCGCGGACCTGCTCCGGGTCTTTGGCCGCCTGGAGGTCCGGGAGAACCGCTGAATGAGGTGCGAAAGCTGGAAACATCCCAGAGCCTATGGCTCTGGGATGTTTTTCTGTGTTAGGCCAACACTATAGATGCCGCTCTTGCAGGCAAAAATGGGGTAAAACGATTGGGCTTAGAGATTCGCTGTGGTCATTAACAAGGTCATTTTTGCTCTTACACAACAGCAGGCCGATAAAAAATTCGTCCCCGCCGACATTGATGCGGTACTGATTGCCGAGAAAGGCAAAACCTGTTCCCAACTCCAGCAGTAGCTTGGTCACATTACGCACTAACGCCAGCTCTATGTCCCGTTCGACCATATCCTCTTTAAATGGGATAAAATCAAATATATACGGGCTTCATCGTCTGGACTGCCAGTTCGCTCTGCGGGGAGGGCAGCCTCGACTCAAAATTGGAGATTTTATCCGCAACGGCTTGCCGCTTATAAAGATCACTCTCGATCTGATGGATCAGGACACTGTGAGACCAGCCATTTTGTGCTGCCTTTTTGATATACCAGACTTGCTGGTCAAAATCTTTCACTTTATCGAGAATAGCAATATTGTGCGGCCAGGGGATTTGTGCAGACACTGTCTGCACAAATTGGCGGTCAGGGTAGGCTGCCGCAAACTTTGCCATGTATTTCAGATTGCGCACAGAATACCCTTTTGTATTGGGAAAGGCAGCCTTGATGTCAGTCGCCCCGCTTGCCAGCCGGGGTCTTGTCCGCGGCTACCAGCTTCCAGGCATAGACGAATTGGGGCTTGCCGGTGCTGTCCGTGTACTTATATGCGTATCTCCCGTCTTTTCGTTGCATATACCGGAGACCAAGAGCCACGTGCACGGAGTTTTTGAGCCAGGCTGCCGGAGAAAATGAGCCACTTTGCCGGATACGAGAGCCATTTGCATCAATCGGAGGAAATGCTCTGCCGGCCGAGACAGCCGACAGCGCCAAGGATCAGTCATCGTACTCGGGAATGGGAATGCCGTTATCGGACAAAATGTTTTCCAGCAGCCGGGTGCGTTTCAGATAAAAGCGCAGTTCCTCTCGCATGGGGTAGAAGATTTCCGTGGATTCCCGTTCCGCCTCACGCAGGATCATCAAATCCATCTCCAGTTCGCACGGGGGATGGGAGGGATGGAAAGGGCAGTCAGGCATCCTGCACACCGCCTTCAGCGTGGGAGGACTTCAGCGGCTCACGCTGGATCGTCTGCAAGCGGCGGTGGCCAGCGACACGGCTGCCGTGGCAGAACACCTCCACTGCAGTCTTTGTCACGCGGATATCCACTTTTTCGCCAATCAGGTTGTACGGCACCGAGTACTTGTTCCTGCCGTCGGATATAAGGTAATCGTTGGGGACCTTGGCAACGGACCAGACGGCGGCTTCAAAGGGCACGGCAGGCAATGGAAGCATGTACGGCTTTTCTTCCTCCAGCCAGGCACTTCGGCGCGTACCCGCCATCCACTGGAACGGACGGTTATTCAACTCTTCCAGTTTCTCCGCTATGGCCTCGTTCACTTCACCAATGGAGAAGAACTTCCGGTCACGCAGCGCCGCAATGATCCACGTTTCCGCGAAACGAACGGACGCCTCCGCCGCGCTTTTGTCCTGGGGCTTGCGGACGCGAGCCGGTACGATTTGCTGTACCGTAGTATTCGGCCAGTTCCTGGTAGCTGCGGTTGAGCACAGTCTCATACCGGGTGTTGGCAGTGGTGGCGGTCTTACAGTTGTCCGGAATCAGCAGCCGTGTCACACCGTCAAAATACCGGAAGGTGTGGACGTGGCAACTAAGAGCTTATCCCGAAATTAACGATGAACGCGAATAAGCTTGCGCCAGACAATAACAGCGCAGGCGAATTGAAGCAGGGCCATATAGTTGGCAGATTTCTTTTCGTATCGAACCAGGAGTTTACGGAAACGGTTGAAAAAAGAGTGAGTAACCTCAACAACCCATCGGCGAGCGCGAAAGTCGGGGTTGCGTTCTAACTCCCTCTTCTCCTCACCTCGGGGCCGAATATGTGGAATATAATTGCGCTGTTCAACTGCTTCTCCGCTGCCAGTGTAACCTGCGTCTAAACACAGATTTTTCGGATGCCCCTCATCCGGCTCCGGACGCAGCACTACAATATGATCCAGAGTTTCTTCCAACAATTTGATGTCATGTGTGTTTGCTCCTGAGATAACAATCGCCGGCGGAAGCCCCTTTTCATCCACCAGAACACTGCGTTTTGTCCCCATTTTTCCTCGGTCCGTTGGATTCTTTCCAACGGACTCCAATGCAAGAGGCGACTTGACCATACAGCCGTCCATGCTTTGCCACTCCCAGCCGATCCCTTCCAGCTCATCGTACTGTTCCAGACCCTTGCTCCAGATTTTCTCAAAGAAACCGGCCGCCAACCATTCCTGAAACCTTCTGTTGAAATTGTCCATGCCTGATTGCTCTTCTTTTCGATCATTTTCATCACCATTGGGCATTATACCACAGATACATTTATTTGGGGATAGGCTCTTAAGAAACGTAGTTTCTTAAGCGGCTTTTTGGTTACTTTTTGTCCGAACAAAAAGTAACCAAGGGGGCCCGGGGGCTGACGCCCCCAGCCCCCCAGGTCACGCAAATTCTTTTGCTTTTTGGGTATAATCCCCGACAGCGATGCCTGCAAAGGCCACCGGGGCCCCCAGACCAACGATGGTACGGTCCTCCTCCATGAGGGGGTAGCAGATCTCCAGCGCCATTTGGCCGGTACGGCCGCGAAAGGCGCGAATCTCGCTGAGGACCGCGCTGCGGCTGGTTGTCTGGGCGTCCAGGAGGACCTCCTCGGCCACCTCGCCGTCCCGCACCAGAGCCACGCTGTAGCAGCGGCAGCTGCGGTTCAGGGCCACGTAGGTCCCCGCGCCCCCGCGGAGGACGATGCTCTGGGGATAGAGCCACAGGCCCCCGCGCTTGAGCGAGGCCCCCAGGGCCGCACGGACGAAGTCCTCCAGGGCCGTCACCTCCACGGTGGTGGCGTCCTGGGGGACCGCCACGAGGATGCGTTTTTTCCGAAAAAATCCGCCCCCCACGATGTCCCGCAGGGCCTCCTGGTAGTGGGGAGCGTCCTCCCAGAGTTCGTGGAGCTTGGGGACATAGGGGATGTCCCGCAGGGCGTCCCCGGTAAAGGGGATGCCCGCCTCCACCCCGGCCCGTTTGTCCCAGACGTAGACGGCCTCCGTGCCCACCCAGAGCACGGCGTCCGCCCGGTGGAGCTCCTTTTCATAGTCGCGCATGGTCCGCGCCTCCCTTCCTTCAACACCACCAGTATACCACAGACCGGAAGGGTTTGGCAAACCTTTTGCGAAAATTCGCCCCCCTACGACAAAAGGGCTTCCAGGTCCTCCACCGTCAGCCCCGGCTGGAGGGCTAGGTCCAGGCCGTAGCCCAGGACCTTCCCCAGCTCCCGGACCCTGGCGTCGATGCTGTCGGGGGTGACGAAGAGCCGCCGCCCCCGGCCTCCCAGGACCTGGGGGTCCAGGTCCGCCGCTCCGGCCTCGGAGAGGAGGTCCCGGGCGATGGTCTCCGCGTCCACCACCGTGGGCACCCCCACGGAGAGCACAGGCACTCCCAGGGTCTCCCGGGTGAGGGCCATGCGGTGGTTGCCTACGCCGCTGCCGGGGATGAGGCCGGTGTCGGCCACCTGCACGGCGCTGCACAGCCGGTCCAGCCCCCGGGACGCCAGGGCGTCCACTACCACCACGGCGGCGGGCTCCAGGCGCTCTGTGACGCCCCGGACCCACTCCGCCGCCTCCAGCCCCGTGGTGCCCAGCACGCCGCCCGCCAGGGCCGCCACAGGCCGGAAGTCCGGCAGGACCTCCCCCAGGTGCCGGGTGATGAGCAGATGCTCCAGAGTCAGGGGCCCCAGGGCGTCCGGGGTCATGGCGGGGTTGCCCAGGCCCGCCACCAGCACCGTCCCCTCCTCCGGCAGCAGGGGCTCCAGGAGCGCCGCCGCCGCCCGTGCGGCCCGCACCGCCGCCTCCGGCTCCCGCCGCCAGAGGGCGGAGACGTCCAGGGTGGCGTAGCGCCCCCGGGGTTTGCCCAGGGCCCGCTCCCCCTCCTCGTCCAGGACCTCCACCCAGGTCAGCGGGAAGCCCTCCAGCTCCCCCTCCCGGGCCCGGACGCCGGGGAGGGCGGTGGTCTCACCGGCGCTCTCCTGCCAGAGGGCGTGGGCCTCAGCGGCCAAGTCGGTTCGGATGGTCAGCATAATTTGCGATTTTCCCCCTTTAGAAACACAAAATATGGTATGCCGGTCCTAGCTTTTCCGGAGTGAAAAAAAATATGTGAAAAAGTAGGGGAGAAATTGAAAAAATTCCTTGCATTTTCCGGCGGGACGTGCTAAAATACGATACTGCATGGGGAAGCCATACGCTTCACCCAGAGTTCCCATTGGAGGAGGTGTTTGGTTTGCCGAATATCAAGTCCGCTAAGAAGCGGGTGTTGCTCGCCGAGGCCCGCAATGCCCGCAACAAGGCTGAGAGGTCCGCGATGAAGACCGCTGTGAAGAAGTTTGAGGCCGCTGCCGCCGATGGCAATCGCACCGAGGCCGAGGGCGCTTACAAGGTCGCAGTCAAGGCCGTGGACAAGGCTGCCGCCAAGGGCATTCTGCACAAGAACAATGCCGCTCACAAGAAGAGCGCCATGACCTTGAAGCTCAACGGGATGCAGTGATCCTGCCAAACACAGACAAAGTCTCCGCTGTTCCGGCAGCGGGGATTTTTGTTTGCCCGCTGGATATGGTATTGACAACCCGCCCCGGTCAATGTATAATAGAAACACCCCTCTAAGGGGCGTACAATCAAATACCCTTATCAAGAGTGGCGGAGGGAACGGCCCAATGAAGCCACGGCAACCTGCGATGCTGCAAGGTGCCAAATCCGGCGGTCAGCGCAAGATGAGGAAAGCGAAATTTTCCAAAAGCACGCCGCCGGGCGTGCTTTTTCTCGTTTTCCCGCGGAAAGAACAGAAAGGACGGAAAACTATGGCAAATCGTATCTTTACCTCTGAATCGGTAACGGAGGGACATCCCGACAAGGTGTGCGACCAGATCTCCGACGCGGTGCTGGACGCCATCCTGGCCAAGGACCCCACAGGCCGGGTAGCCTGCGAGACTGTCACCACTACAGGTATGGTGATGGTGATGGGGGAGATTTCCACCAAGTGCTATGTGGACATCCCCCATGTAGTGCGGCGCACGGTGGACAAGATCGGCTACAACGACCCGGTCTGCGGATTCGACGCCCGCTCCTGCGCGGTGATGACGGCCATCGACGAGCAGAGCGGGGACATCGCCATGGGCGTGGACGGGGACAGCGACGAGACCATCGGCGCGGGGGACCAGGGCATGATGTTCGGCTACGCCTGCGACGAGACGCCGGAGCTGATGCCCGCGCCCATCTCCCTGGCCCACGGGCTCTGCCGCCGTCTGGCGGCGGTGCGCAAGAGCGGGGAGCTCCCCTGGCTGCGGCCCGACGGCAAGAGTCAGGTCACCGTGGAGTACGACGGCGAGGGCAAGGTCCTCCGCTGTCCGGCCATCGTGGTCTCCACCCAGCACAGCCCGGAAATCTCCATCGAAGACCTGCGGGAGGCCATCGTGGAGACGGTGGTGAAGCCCGTCATCCCCGCCCGGTACATCGACAGGGATACCAGGTTCTACATCAACCCCACCGGCCGCTTCGTCATCGGCGGCCCCGTGGGCGACAGCGGCCTCACAGGCCGGAAGATCATCGTGGACACCTACGGCGGCTCCGCGAGCCACGGCGGCGGATGCTTCTCCGGCAAGGACCCCACCAAGGTGGACCGCTCCGCCGCCTACATGGCCCGGTACGTGGCCAAGAACATCGTGGCCGCGGGCCTGGCCCGGCGGTGCCACATCGAGCTTGCCTACGCCATCGGCGTCAGCGAGCCGGTGAGCGTCCTGGTGGACAGCCAGGGCACCAGCGCCCTGACCAATGAGCGGCTGGGGGAGATCGTCCGGGAGCTCTTCGACCTGCGTCCCGGCAAGATCATCTCCCGCCTGGACCTGCGCCGCCCCATCTACGAGCAGACCGCCGCCTACGGCCACTTCGGCCGCACGGACGTGGACCTGCCCTGGGAGCGGGCGGATATGGTGGAGGCGCTGAAAGCCCGGGCCATGTAATCTTCCGAAACAGTTTTGTTGCCAAATCGTAAAAAAGATGTTTCGACTTTGCGGCTTTTTCATGGTATACTGTCCCTAAGAGCCTAGAGGAGCACCCAATAGAAAAAACGGAGGATTTACATATGGAAAAGCTGAAGACGAAGACCATGGGATATATTGCTGCCGGGGTCGTGGCCCTGGGAGCGGTGGGGGCGGGCCTGGGCATTACCCAGCCCTGGAAGCAGGACGAGGAGCCCGAGCCCCCCGCTCCGCCCCAGGAGATCCAGACGTCCCAGCCTGGCAGGCCGGACGGCTATCTCACCGTGGGCGGCAAGCAGATTCCCTGCACGCTCCACGAGGGAGACGGGTGGTCCATTTTGGTGCCCCAGGAGTGGCGGATTGATGGAGATGAGACCCACCTCGCCGCTGTGCCGGAGCTGGGGTCCAGCGTAGAGCTGGCCGTGGGCCCCGGGAGTCTGGAGAAGGGCCCCAGGGGCGTCTCCTGCTATCGGGATGACGACGGCACCATGAACCGCATATTTTTCCTCGGAGAGGGGGAAAAGCAGCTGGAGGTCAGCTGCCGTGCCCCCGAGGACCAGTGGGAGGACTACAAGTTCACCCTCGCCGCCATGGCCAAGAGCTTCACGGTGGACGGGGAGCAGCCCTTCCAGGACTGGAGCCCTCTGCCCGAGGAGCCCCAGTGGCAGATGGCTGACGGCGTGACAGTCCTGTGGCTGGACAAGGACGGCGTGGCCCTGGACGGGGAGGCCGGCAAGGCGGTGAAGGCAAAGATGCAGGCCTGGGATACGGACTACCGGTCCTATTTCACCGGCAAATACCGCATCGAGCCCCTTTCCTGGAAAGCGAGCTACACCAACCTGGACTGCGCCCCCTATGTGGATATCTTTGTGGGACAGGTCCGCTATGAGCTGGCCGATCCCGCCAAAGCCCCGGCGGATGCAGGCGGCGGGGTGAACTCTGTGGTGAACGGCTGGTACTCCAACGGGATAGACGACGTCTGTCTGGCCGTCCTCCACGACGGGGAATCCGTCAAGGCTGTCAAGAGTACCCCGAGCGTGGGCCTTGGCCGCCCAAGCAATGCCGCGTGGCTGAACGAAAATTAGGGAAAATCCCCGGAGGCAGTGCCTCCGGGGATTTTTCTCTCATGACTGGAGCTTCCCGTCCCCGGCCATGAGGGCTGTCATCTCCTCAATCCGCTCCAGTGGGAAGGGGGGCAGGCCCAGGGGCTTCATGGCGATGGACATCAGCTTCATGGGGTTGTCGTCGGCGGCGACGCGGTTGGAACTGAGGGCCCCGCAGCGGCGGCACCGGTGGACGACGGCCCACTCCCCCTTGTTTCGGACCCATACGGCGATGGGCTCCATGAGCCCGCCGCAGTCCGCGGCCCGGTCCCCGGGCTCCACGTCCAGGTGGAGGCTGGTCAGGCAGTTGGGGCAGTGGTTGCGGTGGCCGCTCCCCGCGCCGCCGGAGACCACCAGGCGTCCGCACTGCTTGCAGGTGAAGCTCTCGGCGCAGGGGTGGGTCTTGTAGTATCCTTTTTCAAACTGTTTGCGTTTGTTTTCGCGGTTCATGGTCTGTTTTCTCCTTACACAGTGTGACAGTTTTTTCTCACAGCGGCAGGACAACAAAAAAGATGACCCGTCTGAACGATGGGTCATCTTTGCCGCCTCAAGCGCAGTCTCACTGTATCAGAGAAGCGGGACCAAACGCCCGCGCCAAAGCGCGGCGCATTATCTGTCCTCCCATAGGACAGACAGGCCCCTTCCGGCAGGTGGATTCCTCAGCAGTCTGCAAATAAGCGCGACAAAAGCACACATCTTGTTCAGATGAAAACAAAATGTTCGTTGTCCTGTTATTTGCAGATGACCGACATCCACTCGCCCCCCTCTCTGTTGGAATCGGGAAGAGTATACCACACAGCGGCGGGCGTGTCAAGGGTCATTCCGCAGGTGTGATCTCCGTCACGCCGGTGAGGCGGGCGGGCTCTGTCTCCTGGACTGCGGCGGCGGTGATGGCGACCCGGTCCCCCACCGCCAGGGCGGGCAGGTTGGCGACGCCATCCAGGGGCACTTCCACCCGAACGGCGATGCCCGCGTCCGGGTCCGGCTCCACCAGGAGGCCGTTCTCCCGGACCTCCAGGACGGTGGCCTTGAAGCGCAGGAGCGCCGCTCCTTCGGAAGCGCCGGGGGCCGGTTCCCCGCTGACTTCGCCGCCGCTGTCTCCGGCGGGAGCCTCTGTGGGCGGGACGGCCTCCGGCGCAGAGGGCGCGGTCTGGTCGGCGGTACTGTTGGGATCTCTGCCGGACCCTCCGCTGGGGAGCAGGAACGGCAGGCTTAGAAACGCCGCGAGGGCGAGGCAGGCCGCAAGTCCCGCCCAGCGCTCCCACCGCACCCGGCGGTGGAAGTCGTAGTTCTGCGCGGCCTCCACCAGGTCCTCCCGGATGTTGGTGATGGCATCGAAAAAAATCTCCTCTTTTCTCATACGCACACCCCCTGTTCCTCCAGATTTTTCCGCAGTGCCTCCCGCAGGCGCAGAAGCCTTTTTGTCACGGCGTTGGGCCGTGCGCCCAGCTCACCAGCGAGGGTTTTCACCGCGTCGCCGTTCCAGTAGCGGCGGATGAAGAGGGCGCGGTCCTCCTCCGGGAGGCCCTCCAGCCACCGGCTGATGAGCTCCCCCAGCTCCACGGCCTCCACGGTCCGCTGGACGCTCTCCGGTGACGGGACGCAGTCCGTCAGCTCACTGAGGAGCACCTCCACGCCGCCGAAGCGTTTTTGTGCGTGGGCACTGCGGTAGCGGCTGATGGAGAGGTTTCGGATGATGGTCCCCAGGTAGGCCCGGAGACTCCCCGGCCGCTGGGGCGGCATGGTGTCCCAGCACCGGCCGTAGGTGTCGCTGACGCACTCCTCGCTGTCCTGGAAGCTGTGGAGGATGTTCATTGCCACCCGGTGGCAGAAGGTGCCGTACTTTACGTCTGTCTCCCGGATGGCGGCCTCGTCCCGCATCCAGT
>Ga0137309_100665_pt1 | contig 25062 bp, 22 predicted proteins | sample NAcewiD2O_June_FD_97179 | JGI IMG/M metagenome (GOLD analysis project Ga0137309, IMG submission 97179) | Mouse cecal microbial communities from Vienna, Austria - N-Acetylneuraminic amended D2O_June | ecosystem: Host-associated > Mammals > Digestive system > Large intestine > Cecum | place... | reverse complement strand
GCATGGCCTTTGCCTTGGGCTTGGGTTTTTCGCTGCGCTTCACACACTCCAGGAAGAACACCGAGCAGCCGGGCAGGGTCAGGGAGACGCTCTGCTCGCAGCCGTGCATGGGCTCGTCCAGGGTGCGGATATTTTTGCCGTTGGTTACGCCGCCGCCGCCGAACTCCTTGGCGTCGGAAGTAAAGACCTCGGCCCAGGTTCCCCAATAGGGTACGCCGATTTTATAATCTTCCCGCTCTACCGGCACGAAATTGCACACAGCCACCAGCTCACTGCCGTTTTTGGCCTTGCGCCTAAAGGCGATGACGCTCTGGGTGTAGTCATCGTTGCTGATCCACTCAAAGCCCTCCCAGGAGAAGTCGATCTCCCACAGCTCCGGGCGGCTTAGGTAAAAGTGGTTCACGGCCTTGAAAAACCGCTGGGCCTGCTGGTGCTCCTCATACTGCAAAAGGCCCCATTCCAGCTCCTTTTCAAAGTTCCATTCGTTCTTCTGGGCAAACTCCGTACCCATAAACTGCAGCTTTTTGCCCGGGTGGCCCATCATATAGCTGACAAAAGCCCGCATCTGGTCCGCCTTCATTTTATCATCGCCGGGCATTTTGTTAATCAGCGAGCCCTTGCCATAGACCACCTCGTCGTGGGAGATGGGCAGAATGAAGTTCTCGGAGAAAGCGTAGAAAAAGGAGAAGGTCAAAGAGCTGTGGTTGCCGCTGCGGAACAGGGGATCCATGGACATATAGCGGAGCATGTCGTTCATCCAGCCCATGTTCCACTTGTAGTTGAAGCCCAGGCCTCCCATAAAGGTGGGCTTAGAAACCATAGGCCAGGCGGTGGACTCCTCTGCGATCATCATGGGGTCCCGCACCTCGGCGAAGACCGCCTCGTTCAGGGCCTGCAAAAAGGCCACCGCCTCCAGGTTCTCCTTGCCGCCGTCCTTGTTGGGGACCCACTCCCCGTCCCTGCGGTTGTAGTCCAGGTAGAGCATGGAGGCCACCGCGTCCACCCGCAGGCCGTCCACATGGTATTCCTTCAGCCAGAACACCGCGCTGGACACCAAGAAGCTGACCACCTCGGGGCTGCCGTAGTCGAATACCAAAGTGCCCCACTCCTTATGCTCGCCCTTGCGGGGGTCCGCGTATTCATAGCAGGGCGTGCCGTCAAACTTGGCCAGGCCCGCCGCGTCCCGGGGGAAATGGGCCGGGACCCAGTCCATAATGACCCCAATGCCCGCCTGATGGCAGCGGTCCACAAAGCTCATAAAGTCCTTGGGCTGGCCATAGCGGGAGGTGGGCGCAAAGTAGCCCATCACCTGGTAGCCCCAGGAGCCGTCGTAAGGGTACTCGGTCAGGGGCATAAACTCAATGTGGGTAAAACCCATCTCCTTCACGTAGGGAATCAGCTCGTCGCCCAGCTTCTCGTAAGAGAACACGCTGCCGTCCGCGTATTTCCGCCAGGAGCCGGCGTGTACCTCGTATATGTTCACCGGCTGGGCATAGTGGGGCTGCTTCTCCTTCTTCTCCTGCCAGGCCTTGTCCTGCCAGGCGTAGTCTTCCAGCTCATACCAGCGGGAGGCTGTGCCGGGGCGGGTCTCGGTGTGGCGGGCGTAGGGGTCGGCCTTATAGCTGTCCTGCCCGTCGGCGGTCTTGATATAGAACTTGTACATCTCAAAGGGCTGGAACACAAAGTCCGTGTAGCCCTCCCAAACGCTGCCGTCCACCTTGCGCAGGGGGTACTTGGCGCTGTCCCAGTTGCAGAAATTGCCCACCAGGGACACCGCCCGGGCATGAGGGGCCCACACACGGGCCACCATGCAGGGCTTGCCGCCCCGAACCGCCTTGTGCACGCCCAGGTACTCGTACACCCGCCGGTTTTTGCCCCGGTGGAACAGGTCCAGGGGAATTTCGCCAGGGTTGGGGGCCTTGGCCCCGGCTTTCGCGGCAGACTCCATACCGGTCTTTTCCGTATTCATGGCTATCGATCTCCTTGTCCTGGTATTGTCGGCAGCGCCGCGCTCCCCGCACGGAGCCGCCTTTCAGAATTTACCACTACTATCATACCATATCCCAAAAAAAATTCAAGTGTTTTTAGCTATTTATTTTAAGATTTACAAGCTAGCTCCTGCATCTTTGTTTCTTTTCACAAAAATTGACCAGATTCTCTGTATAATACCGCCGATACCTTTTCACTGCCTTTTGGCCGCAGAACGCAAAAAGGCAGGGGGCTTCCCCTGCCTGTCTGTTTTTACGTGATGCGCCTAACTCAGCCGCCCCACACCGGCGAGGGGTACTCCCCTGCCTGGGTCAGCTCCCGCAGAGCCTGGGCCACTGGCTCCCGGTCTACCCGGTAAGTAACGCCGTACCACTTGCAGCCGGTCTCCAGCACCCGCACCTGGGCCTTGCCCGCCTCCACCAGGGCGTTCACCGCAAAGGGCAGGTAAAACTCCCCCTTCAGCGGATTCTTAGGCAGGTCCTCCCGGAAAAACCGGACGTACTCCTGTTCCAGCTCCGGCGTAAACCCGGCCGTAAAGCCCCAAAGCTGCATAGACACCGGAGTCACTGGCTCCAAAATGGTCCAGCTGGCTCCCTCGTCCTCGGTATAGCCAATGCGTCCGTCCTCCAGCTTAGATATCTTGGTGCGCTCCACCACCCGGGTGAGCAGTCCATCCTCCACCTGGCATACGCCCCGGGAGACCGCGCCGTTTTCCGAGACCGTGTTCTTCACCTGGTATCCCACCATGCACAGGTCCAGCTTTTTACCATCCTGGGAGTTTTTTAGGAACTGGTACACCTTTTCAAAGGCCTCCCGGCCATAAAAATCATCCGCGTTAATGACCGCGTAAGGCGCGCCGCCCACGGCCTTGGCCCCGGCCAAAGCCGCGTGGCCTGTGCCCCAGGGCTTCTCCCGGCCCTGGGGGATGGCCTCCCCTTCCGGGATATCGTCCATCTCCTGGAAGACGCACTCCGCCTGCAAATAGCCCTCCATGGGGGCCAGAATCTCCCGCCGGAAATCCTCCTCCATGCCCCGCTTGATAACGCACACCACCCGCCGGAAGCCGGCCCGCCAAGCGTCGTACATAGAAAAGTCAATGATCCGCTCACCGCAGGGGCCCACTGGGTCCACCTGCTTTAAGCCGCCTCCGCCGTAGCGGCTGCCCATGCCTGCCGCCATGATTACCAATACCGGTTCGCTCATAATGAATTCCTCCTGCTCTATGCCCTTTTGGGCATGATTAGCCGAAAATGAACTGGTGCAAGTTCTGAACCATCAAGTCCTGATCAAAGCGCAGGACCCAGCTTTCCTCTTCGTTGTAGGCCCCATAGGCCCCCTCCCCCTCGCCGGGGAAGGTGGCGGACTCCAGCTGGAAGCCCCCCAGGGCAAAGGGCGTCAGCCCGGCCAAGCCAGCCAGGTTCAGCGAGGTCTCGCTGTGGGAGAGCACTCCTCGGGCCATAGCGGGAAGCCGCAGTAAATTGCCGGGACGCACCTGGTCCATAAGCCCAGCCAGCACCTGGTGCTGGCGGCTGGTGCGCTCACCGTCGCCGCCCAGCTCCCGAATGCGGGCAAAGGCCACAGCCTGCCTGCCGTTGAGCTTCACCTTTTGACCCACATATTCTCCATCCACCATATTATGTGTGCCATCTGTGGCGGTAAAATAGTCATCGTGCCGGATGCCGGAGTCGCCGCCCTCTTCCTCCACTTCCCGGGAGAGGTTCCACAGGTTCCGGTTCACCTCCAGCATCTCTTCGCCGGAAAGTTCCAGCTCCACCCCGCCAAAGGCGTCCACAATCTCCGCCATCTCGTAAAAATTCACGGTAACATAGTCTTCAATATCCAAGTTAAAATTTTCATTGATGGTCCGCACCGCCAGAGAAGGCCCGCCGTAAGCGTAGGCGTGGGTCAGCTTGTCATAGCCATAGCCCTCAATGTATACCTCCGAGTCCCGCATCAACGAGGCCAGCTTGAGCTGGCGGTTCCGGCTGTCGACGGTAAGCACCATCATCACGTCGGACCGGCCCTCATTCTCCCGTTCCCGGGCGTCCACGCCGAAAAGAGCGATATTCTTCACCCCAGAGGTCCGCACGGAATCATTAACGCTTAGACCGCCCTCCAGAGGCTTAACCTGCAGGCCGGAGAAAATGTAGATTCCCACCCCTGCCAGCACAGCCAGCAGCAAAGTCAAAGCCCAGCCCAGGGCCCAGCCAACGCCTCTGCGCCGCCGGGGCGGCTTGGGGGCTCGCTCCGCCCGCCGCTGGCCGGACCGGCGCTTCTGCTCCGATGAGTAACTGGAAATGTCCTGGAACTCCTGCCGGACGCCGGGCTGGTCATAGGGCTCTTCATAGTAATAATTGTCCCGCAGCGGTTCCTTTCGGGTCCGGTTGGCTCCCGGGGCGCTGTGCCGCCCCCCTGAGGCCCGCCGGCCCGCTGGGGGCCTTGTGTCATTTTTTCTCATTGGCTTTTCCCTATTTTTTCGTTTTCCCACTGGCCGCGTTCTCGGTTTACGTAGAGTTATGATAAGGCATGGGGCTCTATGCAGGGCTTGAAGCGCCGCGGCTTACTCATCCCCGCCGGCCTCTCCACCGTCAGAGGGGGCCCCGCCGTTGAATTCTTCCCAATAAGGCGAACCCTCTTCAAACATAAAAGCGCTCATCCGCTTGGCCGCGCCCGAAAGGTCATAGACCAAATCATAGGCCACATCCCGCAGGTCCGTCTCATAGTCAATGTCTGGAATGGAGATGCTTTGAATGTCAAAATCCTTGGTTAAAATCGGCGCCATGCCCAGAATGTCGTCCAGCTCCAAATTGGTCTCGCAGTAGGGCATCAGCTTTTTGATCATATTGGGGTAACTGGTCACGCTAAGGGCCTTCACCTGGGCAATCAGCGCGGAGAGCACCTTTTGCTGGCGCTCCACCCGGGCAAAGTCGCTGCCAATGTTGCGGATGCGGCCATAGGACACCGCCTGGTTGCCGTTCAAATGATAGGTGGCCACATCATCCGTGGCGGACATATAGTCGCTCTCCACAATATTGGGGTAGCTGCGGCCGTCATACATGCCGTTGGCCATATCCTGAGCCTTCTTTTCTTCCACTTCCCAGGTCAGGTTGTGCAGGTTGGTGTTGATCTCCTCCACCTCGGCGGCAGTCACTTCCAGGTCCACCCCGCCCACCGCGTCTACAATGGAGGCCATGTTTACAAAGTTGATGGTTACATAGTCCTCAATGCGCAGGCCAAAATTCTGGTTTAGGGTGCGCACGGCCAGCTCAGCCCCGCCATAGGCATAGGCGGCGTTGATTTTGTTGTTTTCATCGTAGCCGCTGCCCTCAATGTGCACCAGGCTGTCCCGCAGGACGGAGGTCATCTTGATGGAGCCGTGGCGGTTGTCCACAGTCAAGATCATCACCACGTCGGACTGGCCGGAAAAGGCGCTGGAACGGTTGTCCAGGCCGAAAAGGGCAATGTTTTTGATGCTGGTATCCACCACGGCCTCCTCATGGAAGCCCAGGGCAACCGGGTCCTTGGTGATGGTGGTGGTGGTCAGCTCGGCGATGATATCCGTGGATATGTATATCATCCCGGAGCCCAGAAGAATCAATAAAACGCAGACCACCGCGGCCACGCATTGCAGCGCCAGCCGGCCCCGGCGGTTTTTTTTGCGGCTTTTGTATTCTTTGGAGGACGAATAGCTGGAAACGTCCTCAAAGCCCTGTTCTTTTTTCCTTTGCGCCATGAAAACTCCTCCGAAAAGATAGTCTGCCCCGCTGGTTAGGGCTTGTTTGAAAATAGAGGAAGTGCCGGGATTTTTGTTCCAAAGGGGGCGGTTTCCAGGCGGAAACCGCAAGAAATACTGTTCGAGGATTTCCAACACAGAAACCGCCCCTTTAGGGCAAAAAGACGGTGTTTACGATTTTTCAAACAAGTCCTAGGGCTGGGGGCCCTGCTTTTTGAACACAAAAAGCTTGCTGAACACATAGTTCGCGGCAATAATAATCCCGTTGGAGATCAGCTTCATCAGTTTGTCGTCAATCCGCAGCAGGGTGACGCCCAAGTACATGGCCGCCAGGTCCAGCACCAGGGAGGCCCCCCGGGCCCCGAAAAACTTTGCCATCTCCAGGGCTACGCCCTTCACGCCCCGCACCTTGCTCTCAAACACCCACCGGCGGTTGGTCACATAGGCAAAGAGGATGGACAGCACCTGGGCGATGAAGGTCGCGGCCATATAGTCCACATGAAGCAGGTCCGCCAGCAGCCAGTAGGAGACCCAGTTCACCAGGGTGGTGAGCACGCCGAAAACCACATAGAGGATAAGCTCCCGGTATTTGGCGCAGTATTTTTTTATCAAACCCATAACATTGGGGCCTCCCAACAACGTGACATTTCTTCACGCTTGATCTCACAGCAGCGGGAAAAGCCGCCGCGATATTCCCTATTATACCCGAAAATCCCTCGGAGCGCAAGAGCAAAAGTTTCACGGCTTTGCTGAAACGCCTCTTCGGCTCAGGCGGGAAAAACGTCCCGCCAGGCGGGGATAGGGGTCCTTGCGCTTAAAAAACTCATAGACCGAGCAGCCTTTGTCCACCAGCGTGACCACCGCGCCCTCCCGGTAGCGGGGCGGGCGCAGGGTTAAGGGGAACATGTGGGTGCGGATAATGTCCTCCTCCCGGCCGGTCAACGGCAGCTCCTTGGCGGCGTTGCGCCAGGCGATTTCCGGGTGCCGGGACCAGTGGCCCTTGTGGGCCGGGTCGCCATCCTGGGCGTCATAGAAAAAGTAGTCGTGAAGCAGAGCCCCCCGGGTCATCTCCCGCATGTGGAAGCCGCCCCCCAGCAGGGCCGCCACCCGGCAGCTGTAGTAAGCCACCGCCACGCTGTGCAGCAGGCGGCAGGTTGTGCCGTGCTGGGGATAATGGGCCATGCGACCCAAGTTGGACGCGCCAACCGTTTCCTCATAATCGCGCCAAAAAGCCTCCGGGTTCCATCGTTTCAACATAACAGCGCCTCCGTTTTTATAATATCACCAAGACCCGTACCATAGAAGCGGGTCAAAAAATCTAAAAATGATCAGTTTATATTATACTGCAAAGCCCGCTTATTTTCAACCCCTGAATACCGGCAACATCTGGAAGCGCCTGGTGCGCGCCGCTCAGCGGCAAAATTAAAAGGCTCCCAGGAATTTCCCTGGAAGCCCTTATTCACGATGGAATTTAAACTGTCCCTTTGAAATCATTCATAGCCCATTGGACTTGTTTCCTTTTCCGGCACATCGTTACCGTCTCGCCAGTCCGCTTTCAAAACCCTCCTGGGCAAGCTTTTATAAGCCACATAAATAGCGGTGCTACAACAGATCCGCGCCTACTTTGATCCAATAGTTACGAAATTTCTTCAGATCAGCGACCTTCCTTTCTGTTGTGCCTCGTTTTGACGCAAACTAGAGAACGGATGGTACCATCTATATGAAGATGCGGGTCCGAGCCCGCCGGTCTATTGGAAGTGTTTCATTGGTGTCCATTGGACTCACCCGCCTTTCCGACTTGTTTTTTCGAACTTCGCGAGTTTTCCGCTAAACATTTTACAGCTTTTGCTTTCTTCCTTTTTTCATTTGTCCGCTACTCGCCTAAGCGTTCGATTACTTAGGATTTCGCCGCGCATACCGCGCTGTTTCGTTTCGAAAGCGTTTCGCCGTTCTGTTCAGCCAGCCTTGCCTTTTCTTCTCCCCACCGTTTTCATCCCGGCTTTCCGGTTCAGCGTTTTTTTGGAAAGTCTTGCTTTTCTCCGGCGTTTCTCGTCCGCCTTCGGCTTCTCTCCCGCTGTTCTGGAATGCCGCTTACTTCCGGTCCCGCATTGTCTGTTCGAATGGTCTTCTCAGGATTTTTGTTTGTTCTCTCCTGCTATGTCTGTATTATACACGGGCCGGTTCTGTTTGTCAATAGGTTTTTTGAAAATTTTTGAAAATTTTCCTACAAATCTTCCAAGCCCCGTTTTTCCTAGGGATTCCCGGTCTTTTTTCGCTTTTTTCGGGCAAAAATAAAAATAGACGCAAATCAGATATTGACTTTCCACCCGGTTTTCGGTACAATAGACGTACAACAGCCCGACCTTGTGGAAAGGAGCGATCAAAACATTGGATAACGGTTTTGAGGCCGACCTGATCACCCTCATCGACGACGAGGGCCAGGAGCATGAATTTGAAATTATTGACGAGCTGGAAAACGATGATGGCCACTTCATGGCTTTGGTGCCCACCCAGCCGGACCCTGAGGACGCCTCCGCCGAAGCGGAGACCTACTACATCTTCGAGGTGGTGGACGAAGGCGGCGAGGAACAGCTTCAAGAGGTGGAGGACGACGCCCTTTTGGACGCTTTGGCCAATATCTTCGAGACCCGCTTTAACGAGGCTTTTTACGATGGGGCTGAATGAGCCCGCTTTTCTCTAAAAGATGCTGAACTGTCTGCCCGATTCGCGGACTGTGCACATATAACCCTACACTCATCGATTTGGGAGCCCCCCTCCGCCTGCGGATTGCAGACCTCCCGGCCCGGCGCGCCCCGCGCTGCCGGGTTGGACGAAGGGAGCGTGAACCATGCGGGAGGGCACCCACCTGTCTTCCTTGTAGGCAGGTTATTGAGTTGCACATTACGGTCGGGCGGGCTAACTGAACAATCCGCCGCCGGGAAGCCCTGCGCTCCCTGGCGGCTTTTTCCTGCTCTTTCGCAGTTCGCCAAAAGGAACCGCCAGCCTCTGGGCCTCCCCAATGGCTGGCGGTTTTCTAATTGCTATTTGGTCCCTGGGCCCGCCAGTTTGGCGAACAGGTCCGTAAACAATGCGTCCCGGTTGATATGGTACACATAGCGCATGAGAGGCGCGTCAGGCCGCAAGGTATAGTGGCCGTCATAGGCGGGAAGATGAGTAGGAACCAGCCGGGACAGCATGAACCGGTCCCCCTGGTTCAGCAGCCAGGCCACTGCGGTAACGTCCCAGACCGGCCGGGTCCAGGCCGTGCCTTTGGCGTAGCTCTCGGCTGCGGCAATGGTGTTCTCCGCCAAATAGTCCGCCAGAGGATTTTTCCCCTTCAGCCAGTATTCCAGCTCCGGCCGGGAGGTGGTGAACCCGCTGACCACCCCAAAGCAGGGCAGCTGCACAAAGGGAACCCCGCTGCCCATAACCACCCGGGCGGCAGCCACGTCCTGTATCATGTTGAACTCTTTGGCATCGCCCCAATGGAGGGCATGGCCGCCCAGCCAGACCACCACGGTGTTTTCCGCCATTTTGGGCTCCAAAAGGAGCGCGGAGGCCACGTTGGTAATCGCCCCGATGGCCACCACATAGAGGGGCTTTTCCGGAGAATACTCCCTGGCCCGCCGGGCCAAATCCTCCGCCGCCGGAGAGCGAACCGGCGTGTGCTCGTCCGGCAGGTACCGGGGCGAGCCTTTATAAACTGGCAGCTCCTCCCCCAGCAGGTCCAGAATCTTGAAAATCTCCTGATAGCTTTTCTGCATCCCGTCCTCTGGGCCGGTGGAGTTCTCATTGAAAAAGGGTGCGGCATAGATGGCCTTGGGGCGCAGAACATCCTGAGAGCGCATCATATAAGCCAAGGCGAACTGGTCGTCAATCTCATTATAGGTATCCGTGTCCAGCACCAGATCCACCGGACTCTGGGGCACGTTCAGGTTGCGGAGAAGCTTACTCAAAGTCCACCACGGTTCCCTTCTCGTCGGACTCCAAAGCGGCCTCCATCAGCCGCAGAATGCGCAGAGCCTCTTCGTTCTTTACAATCTGCTCCGCCTGGCCGTTGATTACGTCGCACAGGTTGGAGTACAGGGCGTTGCGGTCGTAAGCCAGGTCCGGCAGGGGCATGTCGTCCATGGTGTCCTGATTCCGGGGGGCCATGGTTTTAGAGAGGCCCTCGCCCATCAAAATGGGCGTGGCGTCCTTGTCCTCCCAGCTGCGCAGCAGCACCATGTGCCCCGGGTCCTGGAAGTCGTTGATGACCGCGGTGCCCTTGGTGCCGGCCATGTACCAGTGGGGCAGGTTGATAAAGTTGCAGGTGCCCACCTCCACCGTGGCGGTGACGCCGTTTTCAAAGGTCATGTTCATAATGAAGCCGTCATCCACCTCATCGTTGGTGACATGGGTCATTTTGGCGTATACCTTTTTGATTTTGCCGGGGATCATCATGACCATCCGGTCCAGCAGGTGCACGCCCCAGTCGAACATCATGCCGCCGCCCATGGCCTTAATGCCCCGCCAGTCGCCGGGAATGCCCCGGGAGCCGTGGTAGCGGGACTCAATGTGGAAGACCTCGCCCAGGGTCTTCTCCTCATAGAGCTTCTTCATAATCAGGTAGTCCTTGTCCCAGCGGCGGTTCTGCCGGGGATAGAACACCTTGCCGGTCTCCTTGGCCACTTCCAGCACGTCCACCAAGTCCTGGCTGTTCATCATCACGGGCTTTTCACACAGCACATGCTTGCCCGCCCGCATGGCGCGGATGGCCAGATCCTTGTGGCTGTCGTTGGGGGTGGCCACCAGCACCACGTCTACCTGGGGATCGTCCAAAATCTCCTCAAAGCTGCCATAGGTGTGGAAGCCCTGCTTGCGGGCCCACTCCTGGCGCTCCTCCTTTAGGTCGAAGGTGCCGGAAAGGGCCATTTTGGTCTTCAAGTCGGTGTCGCCGGGAGCCAGCTCACGGCCTTTGGAGCCATCGGTCATCCACAAAGCCTGCCCGCTGCCAGTGGAGATCGCCACGGCGTGGCCGCCGCCCATGCCGCCGCAGCCAACCACAGCAACATTTATAATCTTTGCCATTTCATTTCCTCCTGTATTGTTTATTTTTTCTGTGCACGCTTCGGCTTGCGAAGCCCGCGAGTTGTCTATACACAGGGCATTGTAACATCCTTTTAAAAAATATGCAAGGGGGCTTGGGAGTTTTTTTCACGGGATTTCCAGGGCATAGAAAGGGAGGACTCCCAGGCCATTTGACAAAACACCCCGCCTGTGCTACACTTTTCCCCCGAAGGGACTCCGTGGTTGCCGCGCCTGCCCGCGCAGGCCGGCCGAAGATAGGAACCAGGTGCGCCTTTTCCCCGCCGCTTTGCTGGGGAATGGGCCATTCCTGGGCGAACCCGTCGCCGTGATGGCCCAGCCCGCGCCAGGAGGCATTGCCTCAGCCATTGGCGGATGATTCCGCCGAGAAGGCAGGCGCGGACGCAGAACAGGCTCCCCCCGCCTGCTCCCAGGCCTCAGCCGGAAGACTTGCCCGGAGGGCCGCAGGATAGCTGCGGGACATCAGCAAGGCCTGCAGGAAAGCAAAATTTTCTGGCTTTCTTTATCCCCCGTTCCGGCGGGATAGCCGTTCCCTCCAGCATAAGGAGGAATTTTATGATGTACAAAACACGCGAAAACACAGCGCCTCTTTGCCGGGGCCTGGCCCTGCTGCTGGCGCTGGCCCTGTTGCTGGGAGCCCTGGCGGGCTGCTCCGGCGGTTCAAAGCAAAGCGAAGAGGCCGGGGTCAAAAGCATTACCCTGACGGTGGTGCACCGGGACGGGACCAGCAAGGACTTCCCCATTGAAACCCACAGGGAGATGTTGGGCGAGGCCCTGCTGGACGAGGGGCTCATTGAGGGCGAAGAGGGCCAGTATGGGCTGTTCGTCACCAAAGCGGACGGCGAAGAGGCCGACGAGGGCCAGCATGAGTTTTGGAGCCTGAGCATCGCCGGGGAGATGGCCACCACCGGCGTGGACAGCACCCCGGTGGAGGACGGTGGCCAGTATGAGCTGACCCTGACCACCTACTGATGGGCTCCCTGCGGCGGCTCTGCGGCGTTTCCATGATGGGCGTGCTGCTGGTGGTCTCAAAAGAGGCCCTGGCTTTTCTGCCCAATTTCGAGCTGGTCAGCCTGCTGGTCATTCTGTTTACCCTGAGCTTTGGGGGGCGCATGGGCTTGGGGGCAGTGGGCGTGTTTCTGGGTGCGGAGGGGCTGCTTTACGGCTTTGGCCCCTGGTGGATTATGTACCTGTATGTTTGGCCCTTGCTGTGGGCGCTGGCCCTGTTGTTCCGCCGGATGAAGCGAAGATGGCAGTGGGCGCTGCTGTCCGGGCTGTTTGGACTGGCCTTTGGGTCGTTGTGCGCCCTCTCCTACCTGCCGGTGGGAGGGCTGAAAATGGCCTTTGCTTGGATGGTAAGCGGACTGCCCTTTGACGCGGCCCATGGAGCCGGGAACTTTTTATTGATGCTGGCGCTCTATACGCCTTTGCGGCGGGCGCTGGACTATTTGGCGCGGCACATGGGGCAGGATGAAGGCAAACATGAAACCGCGAAGCTGTGATATTGGCAGCGCCGCCAGCGCGCGCTCTGCCTAATCGCGCTTTTTCGCCCAATAAAAGCAGCGGACTCTTTGATGAGGCCAGCCCCAAACGGAAGGGCCGGCGTCAAGGAGTCCGCTGTTTTCACTTTGTTGAAACGCCGGCCGCTAAATGCCCAGCACCAGCTTCGCAATATTAAAATAAATCATCAGCGCCACCGCGTCCACAATGGTGGTAATCAGCGGACTGGCTGTTACCGTAGGGTCCAGCCCCAGCCGCTTGGCCAGCACAGGCAGGCCGCTGCCCACTAAATTGGCCACTACCATCGCCGCCACCAACGTCACGCATACTACCAAAGCCACAGCCGGACCCACCCGGTCAAAGCACAGCAGCTTTATGAAGTTCGCCGCCGCCAAAGTGCCGCCGCACAGCAGCGCTACCGAGCACTCTTTCAGCAGCACCCGAGGCACGTCCCGGTATTGAATTTCTCCCAGGGAGAGGCCGCGAATGATGGTGGCCGAGGCTTGACCGCCGGAGTTGCCGCCGGTGTCCATCAGCATGGGGATGAAGCTGGTAAGCACCACGCTGGCGGCCAGGGCGTCCTCAAAGGACGAGATGATTCCGCTGGTAAAGGTGGCGGAAATCATCAAAAACAGCAGCCAAGGCGCCCGCTTGCGCCAGGTGGCCCATACGGTTGTTTTTAGGTAAGGGCGGTCCGAGGGGGCCATGGCGGCCATTTTTTCAATGTCCTCCGTGGCCTCTTCTTGAATAACGTCAATGGCGTCGTCCACCGTGACAATGCCCACCAGCCGGTCTTCCGCGTCGGTTACGGGCAGGGCCAAAAAGTCATAGCGGCTCAATTCCCGGGCGGCTTCCTCCTGGTCGGTGTGGGTGCGCACAAACTTCACGTTGGTCTCCATAATGTCGCGGATGATCTGATCCTTTTGGGCCAGCAGCAGGTCCTTGACCGTGACAATGCCCAGCAGCTTCCGGCGGCTGTCGGTGACATAGCAGGTGTAAATGGTCTCCTTTTCCACGCCGGTGCGGCGGATGCGCTCAAAGGCCTGCTCCACGGTCATGCCCCGCTTAAGGTCCACATATTCCATGGTCATAATGCTTCCGGCGCTGTCCTTGGGGTAGTTGAGCACCTGGTTGATCATCCGGCGGGTTTCGCTGTCCACATGGCGGAGAATTTTTTTCACCACATTGGCGGGCATCTCTTCAATCATGTCCACCGCGTCGTCCAAAAAGAGCTGGTCCATTACCTCTTCCAGCTCCCGGTCGCTAAAGGCCCGCACCAGCAGCTCCTGAGACTCGGGGGACATATAGGCAAAAGCGTCCGCCGCCAGCTCTTTGGGCAGCAGGCGGAAGAGGACCGGCTTTTTCTGCTCGGAAAGCTCTTCCAGCAGGGCCGCGGCGTCGGCGGGCATCAGGTCCTTTACAGCGGCGTTGGCCGCGGCAAAGTTCCGGGCGTCCAGCAGAGCTTCCAATGCTTCGCGGCTCTCAAAAATCACATTGTTTTCCATTGTGTACCACTCTCCTTTGAAATTTGTTTCAAAACGGAAGAAGTACACAGCGCGGGGGCTGGGGCTTGTTTGAAAAGAGAACCCAAAGCTTTCCAAAGCTCAACGCAGAAGCACTGGGTTCCAGGCAAGACCGCGTGCTGGATGTTTCAAAGGAGCCCCACAGTCTGTTTCGAAGCCAGCCGGTTTTTGCCCGGTTTCTCCGGGAAGGCAAACCGGCTTTTTTTCGAAGAGACAGGATAGCCCCGGCCTCCAAACCGGCCGGCGGGGAAAGGCGGGCCGGGCGAAGGGTTCTTGGGGGTCCGCGCTGTCGCTACTTCGGGGAACGTTCACCTGGCTCACCTCTTTTTGCTGTAATATTAGGAAAGGCTGTTGATTAATAGGGTAGACTATTTGCGGGAGTTTGTCAAGAGCGCGGCGCAAAAAAGGGAGGCGCCCAGCGGCGCTTCCGCCCCGCTACCCCGCCCCCAAGCTCCGGTAAAAATCCAGCGTCCCCAGCCGCTTTTGCAGCACGCTCACCGCGTAGGCCTCCGCCGCCTCACACAGCTCCCGCAGCGGCGCACCCGTCAGGCGGAAGGAAAACACCTTTTCAAAGTCCGAATAAATAATGTGCCGCATCCCCGTCAGCGCCCCCGGCGAAAGCCCCGCCGCCGGGCTGCCCTTGTTTAAGTAACAGTCCTGGCAGTAGATCTCCCCCCGGTTGATCCGAAAAAACATCCGCTCCGCCTCATAGCGCCCGCACCCGGCGCAGCCCACCAGGTCCGGCATATAGCCGGAGATGGACAGCATCCGCAGCTCCACAATGGGTTTGAGCAGGGCTTCGGGCCGGGCGTCCGCGCACAAAAAGTGCAAAGCGTTCAGCACCAGCCGCAAATATTCCTCCGACTCCACCCCGGCGGGCACCAGTTCGGCGGCCAGCTCGCAAAAATACTGGCCCAGGGCCAAACGCACAATGTCCCGCCGCAGCTCGAAAAACACCTCGATGGGATAGGCCGCGTTGATTATGTACTTATCCCGCCCCTCATACAGCTCCAGGCGGGAATAGCACAGCAGGCTGGTGCCGGAATTTTTGCTGTCCTTATAATTTTTGGCCCGGCGGGCAAAGGCCCGCACCACCCCCTGGTCCCGGGTCAGCACCGTAACCAGCCGGTCGCTTTCGCCAATGGCTTGCTCCCGGATAATAAGCCCCTGGGTCTGGGTTTTTGTGCGCAACTTCCAGCCCTCCTTCCGGCGGGACGCCGCCGTTCCGTATCTGCGCGTAGCGAATGTAATCCTCCACCCTGCCCGACTGGGCAAAGCAGGCCCAAGCCTGTCCTTCGTTCACAGCAAACGCCTCCTTTGCAGCGTACCTACACAAGGAAGTATTCGCAGAAGGGCGGCGGGTATGAGAGGAAAAAATATCTTTTCCCGACAAGCTTCGCCGGACTTTTCGCCGGACATATGCTTGGTTCCAAAATCCATCTCTTATTTTAACGGGAATTGCCAAAACGCGCAAGGCTTTTCTGCGGGTTCTGGCCGGGGTATTTTTTCACCGGGCCTGGTGAAGACTAAAATCGAATTTTTTGTAAATTATACTTGACTTTTTGCCGTTGATGTTTTACAATACAGGTGCAGCGGGCTGGGTGGGCCGGGGCAGCGGTCCGCCCCCGCGCGCCGGATGGAGGTGAAGCGTTGGGGAAAAATTTGAAAATGAAGGCCGCCCGGGCCGCCAAGGGCATGACCCAGCAGGACCTGGCCGCGGCGGTAGGCGTAACCCGCCAAACCATTGTGGCCATTGAGCGGGGAGACTACAACCCCACCGTGCGCCTGTGCGTGGAAATCTGCCGGGCCCTGGGCGTAACCCTGGACGGGCTGTTTTGGCCCGGAGACGAAGAATTTCACCCATGAATTGGAGGGAACGATATGAAATTTGGTTGGAACCATAACTGGGGCATGGACGAGCGCCAGCTGAAGATGCGGGGAAACGTCTTTCAGCACACCATGATCCTATATATGGCGGCGCTGCTGGCGGACGGCTTCTTGACGGACTGCGGCATAATCTGGGCTCCGGGCTTTCAAAAAAACCTGATCATCCTCTGGCTGGGCCTGGACCTGGCCCTGTGCGAGTATGTTTTGCGGGACATCGCCCCGGCTGGCGGACGGAACGATGTCCTATACATTCTGGAGGGCGTCTTTGGGCTGCTCCTGCTCTGCCTCTCGCTGTCAGCCCTTTTCAAGGGCAGGCCCCTGACCAACGGGCCCGCCCTGAGCAGGGAGGGCGCCCATTTGGCGGTCAGCCTTCTCATGTGCCTGAGCTTCTTTGTGTTCCTGTGCAAACGGGTCTGGGGCCGCTTCCACCAGGCGGAGGACGAGGACTGAGGCGGAGCGTGGAAGCCCCAAGCAAAAAAACAGGCCTCCCTGACAGGCTTCCCCAAAAAGCGCGGCGGAAAACCGCTAGAATAGGCTTGAAAAGCCAGAAGCTTTCGTGAAAACTCGCTTTTCACGGAAGCTTTTCTTTTTGCGTGGAACCCCCAATGGAAAGGAAGGAAAAAAACATGAGTGTGCAGCTCAACTATAAAGAAGGGGTCCTAACCGCCAAGCTCTCTGGGGAGATTGACCACCACAGCGCCCGGGAGATGCGGGAGGCCATTGACGACGCCGCCCAGAAGCTGAAGCCCTACTGCCTGCGGCTGGATTTTACGGAGGTGCCCTTTATGGACAGTTCCGGCGTGGGGCTGATTTTAGGCCGGGTGCGCCTGTGCGGGTTTTGGCGGGGGCGGGTGGTGCTATGCGGCCTCTCCCCCAGCCTGGGCAAAATGGTAGAGCTGGCGGGCATCTCCTCGGTGGCCGCCATTGAAAGGAGGGCGGGATAATGAGGCCGATCAACCAGGCGCAGATCAGCTTTTCCTCCCACTCGGTCAACGAGGGCTTCGGCCGGGCGGCGGTGGCGGCCTTTTTGGCCCAGCTGGACCCCACTGTGGCGGATCTTTCCGATATGCGCACCGCGGTTTCCGAGGCGGTAACCAACGCCATTGTCCACGGCTACCGGGAGCAGATGGGCACGGTGTACATAACGGTAAAGATCTTTGAGGATGGAAAAGCCGTGGTGCGGGTGCGGGACAAGGGCTGCGGCATTCCGGATGTAAAGCAGGCCATGGAGCCCCTGTTCACCACCGGCGGCGAGGAGCGGGCGGGCTTGGGCTTTGCGGTGATGCAAAGCTTTTGCGACAGCGTGCGGGTCAGCTCCACCCCGGGCCGGGGCACTAGCGTGACCCTTGTGAAGCGTTTTGAACCCAAGACCTGAGCCGCCGCCCGGCCAAAGGGCGGAGGGAAGCCCCCTGGTCACGGAAAACCTGGGGCTGGTGCACCTGTGCGCCCGGCGCTTTATGGGCCGGGGCGTGGAGTATGACGATCTGTTTCAAGCGGGCTGCGTGGGGCTGGTAAAGGCGGCGGAGCATTTCGATTTGGAACGGGGCGTGAAATTTTCCACCTATGCCGTGCCGGTTATTTTGGGCGAGGTCCGGCGGCTCTTCCGGGACGGAGGCGCGGTGCGGGTCTCCCGGGGCCTGCGGGAGCTGGCCCAAAAGGTCCTCAAAGCCGAAGAGGCCCTGCGGGACTCCCTGGGACGGGCACCCACTGTGGAAGAGCTGGCCAGGACTTTGGAAATTACCCCGGAAAAGGCGGCTCTGGCTTTGGGAGCCCTGCGCCAGCCGGTCTCCCTGACAGGCGGCGAAGAGGGGGAACAGCTGGAAATCCCTGTAGAGGCCCCGGAAGAGGCCATGACCGAGCGCCTGACCTTGCGGGGGATCATCCAAGGCCTGGAAGAGCGGGACAAAAAGCTCATCTACTACCGCTACTACAAGAGCATGACCCAAACCCAGACAGCGGATCTGCTGGGCATGACCCAGGTGCAGGTAAGCCGCCGGGAGAAGAAGCTGCTGGCCTATATGCGGCAGGAATTTGAGGGCTGACAGCAGGCCCAGGGCGGCCGTAAATGTTTCGCGGCTTGGCAAAGCCAACGCCGGCTTGGCGAAGCCAACGGTGACTTGGCGAAGCCAACGTCACAAGTTCCCCGCTTGCGCAAAATTCTCGTTTTATTCATAAAAACCCCCTTCCTCCGGACGGGGGTTTTGTGCTATACTATGTTTATAAATTGGGGATTTTCGCGCCGGTGGGGCGGCGGGTGGGAGTTCTCTGGCCGGGCGCTTTTTATATAGTAAACGCAGCGGCGTGGGTACGCCTGTGCCGCGAAGTTCAAAAGAGGCGTCACCTCTTTTGAACTTCGTTAACTATATTTCCACCTTTTGGGATACATTTTGACACAACGGAGGTATTTGCCGTGCATTTTATTGAGTTTGACAATGTGTGCAAGTTCTACCATATGGGCGAAAACCGCATTGCGGCCGCGGACCACATTAGCTTCTTTGTGGAGCAGGGGGAGTTCTGCGTTATTGTGGGGCCCTCCGGCGCGGGCAAAACCACCGTGCTGAACATGCTGGGCGGCATGGATACCTGCGATGAGGGCCGTATTTTGCTGGACGGTTCGGAAATCAGCGGCTACAGCCCCAAGCGCCTGACCACCTACCGGCGGCTGGAGGTGGGCTTTGTGTTCCAGTTTTACAACCTGGTGCAGAACCTGACCGCCCTAGAGAACGTGGAGCTGGCCAGCGAGATCTGCCCCAGCCCCCTGGACGCCGCCGAGACTCTGCGGGGCGTGGGGCTGGGCCAGCGCCTGCGGAACTTTCCCGCCCAGCTTTCCGGCGGCGAGCAGCAGCGGGTGGCCATTGCCCGGGCCTTAGCCAAAAACCCCAAAATCCTCCTGTGCGACGAACCCACCGGCGCTTTGGACTACAACACCGGCAAGGCCGTGCTGGGCCTGCTGCAGGAGACCTGCCGCAAAACTGGCCGCACGGTGCTGGTCATCACCCACAACGGGGCCCTGACCGCTATGGCCGACCGGGTAATCCGCATCAAAAGCGGCAAGGCGGTTTCCAACCAGGTGAACCCCCACCCCACGCCAGTAGAGGACATCGAATGGTAAGCCAGGGAGGGCGCTGACATGAAAAAGACCTATCTCAAATCCATTTTGCGGGCCATCCGCCACAGCCTCTCCCGCTTTGTGGCCATTTTCTCCATTGTGGCCCTGGGCGCGGGGTTTTTGGCGGGCGTGCTGGCCTCGCCCCTGGATATGCGGATCTCCGCCGACCGCTACTGCCGGGATACGGACATGTTTCACATCAAGGTTGTGTCCACCCTGGGCCTGACCGCCGCCGACATGGAGGCTCTGCGGGACCTGCCCCAGACGTCCCGGGTTATGCCAGCCTATGACACGGACCTGGTGCTGGTATCCAGCCAGGGGGACTCTTACACCACCCGCCTCCACAGCCTGCCCGAAGAGGGCTGGGACGCTTTGAACACCCCTGTGCTGCAGGAGGGCCGCCTGCCCCAGGCCCCCGGCGAGTGCGCCGTGGTGCTGACCCGCAGCTTTTTTGAGGACAACGGCTGGGTGGGCCGCACCCTGACCGTGGAGGAGGACCAGGAGGGCCTGCCCCGGGAATTTACCGTGGTGGGCACGGTGAAAAGCTCCCTGTACCTCTCCCTGGAGCAGGAGCACTCGACCGCCGGTACCGGCGCCTTGGGCCTGATGGCCTACACGGTCCCGGAGACCTTTGACCAGGATTACTACACCGCCGCCTACCTGACCGTGGCCGGAGCCGAAGACCTGAACGCTTTCTACTCGGAATACGAAAACCTGACCGCCCAGGCGGAAGAAGCGCTGGAGCCCCTGGGCGGGGAACGCTCCCGGCTCCGCTATGAGGAACTGGTGGACGAGGCCAACGCCCAGCTGGCCGATGGCTGGCGGGAGTATGAGGACGCGAAAGCGGAGGCCAGCCAGGAATTGGCCGGGGCCCTTGCCGAGCTGGAAGACGGAGAAAGGGAGATACAGGAGAACGAGCAGAAGCTGGCCGATGCCAAGCAAGAGCTGGAGGACGGACGCGGGGAACTGGCGGACGGGCGGGCCAAGCTGGAAACAGAAACCGCCAGCGCCCGCCAGCAGATTGCCCAGGGGCGCGGCCAGATTCAAAGCTACCAAGCCCAGCTGGACAGCGGGCGAGAGGAAATAAACAGCGCGCGGCAGACCCTGCAAAAGGGCTACGCGGAGCTGGACGCGGGAGACGCCCAACTGGCCCAAGCCAAGACCCAGCTGGACGAAACCCAGGCCAATCTGGACGGCCTGGACCAGGGCAAGGCCGCTTTAAACCAGCTGGAACAGGCCGCGCCGGAAGCGGCGCCGCAGTTCGCGGGCCTCAAGGCGGGGCTGGAGGCCCTGGCGGCGCAAGGGACCGACTCGGCCTCCGCCCGGGCCGCGCTGGAAGCCGGGCGGGCCGAATACGAGAAAAATCTGGCCAAGGCCCAAGAGGCCCGGGCCCAGCTGGACGCGGGCCTGGCCCAGCTCAACACCCAGGCGGCGGAGCTGGAAGCCCAGCAGAACACCCTGAACGCCCAAAAAGCTCAGTTGGACAGCTCCCAGGCCCAGCTGGATCAGTCGGTGCGGGAGGCCCAGGAGAAATTCGCCCAGGCGGAGGCGGACCTGGCCCAGGGCCAGAAGGACTATGACGAGGGCGCGGCGGAGCTGGCCCAAGCCAGGAAGGACCTGGAAGAAGGCTGGGAGGACTACCGGGAGGGCAAGGCCGAGGCGGACCAGGAGCTGGCCGAAGCCCGGGAGGAATTGGAGGACGCGGAGCGGGAAATCGGCGAAATCGAAGAGGGCGAGTGGCTGGTCTTCACCCGGGAGGACAACGCCAGCTTTTCCAGCTATGCCTCCAACGCGGACAAGATCGCGGCCATCGCCTCGGTGTTCCCGGTGTTCTTCTTTCTGGTGGCGGCGCTGGTGGCCCTGACCACCATGACCCGCATGGTGGAGGAGGAGCGCCAGCAGATCGGCACCCTAAAAGCCCTGGGCTACACCGCCGTGCAGATTGCCGGGAAATACCTCTTCTATGCCGCCGCGGCCAGCCTGCTGGGCAGCGTGGCGGGGGTGGCCGCGGGCATGTGGCTGTTCCCCACGGTGATCATCAACGCCTACAACATTATGTATGACCTGCCGGTGATCTGCACGCCCTTAAGCTGGCCACTGGCCATCTTCTCCACCGTGACGGCCACGCTGTGCACCTTGGCCGCTACCTTAAGCGCCTGCTGGGCCGCCCTGCGGGAGGTCCCCGCCCGGCTTATGTTGCCCCGGGCCCCCAAGGCCGGAAAGCGGGTGCTGCTGGAATACGTCACGCCCCTGTGGAAGCGGCTGAAATTCACCCAAAAGGTCACCCTGCGGAACTTATTCCGCTACAAAAAGCGGTTCTTTATGACCATCACGGGCATCGCCGGGTGCACCGCCCTGCTGGTCACCGGCTTTGGCATCCGGGACTCCATCTCGGACATTGTGGCGCTGCAATACAACGAGCTGTGCCAATACCAGCTGATCGTGGGCTTGAGCGATGAGGCCGCGTTGGAAGACCCTCAGCTGCAGGCTATCTTAGAGGACCCGGCCCGCATAGAGGACGCGCTGCCCGTGACCCAGGAAAGCGGACAGGTGGTACCGGCCGGAAACGGGCCCAAGGACGATATCACCATCTTCGTGCCCCGGGAGGTGGAGCGCCTGCCGGACTTCTTCCAGTTCCGGCACCGCACGGACAGCGAGCCGGTGGAATATGGGCCCGGGGCTGTGATCGTCACCGAAAAGCTGGCCGAGCGGCAGGGACTCCGGGTAGGGGACCGCATTACCGTGAAGAACCAGGACGAAGACGAGGCCAGCTTTGCCATTACCGATATCTGTGAAAACTATGTGCACCACTACCTGTACGTCTCCCCCGCCGCCTACCGGGAGGCCTTTGGCCAGGACCCGGCGGTGAACTCCCTCCTGTGCCGCCTGCCCGAAGGGGGCCCCGCCGGAGGGGAGGACGGCCTTTCCACCCAGCTGCTTCAATGCGGGGACGTGGCCATGACCACCTCCACGGTGGAGCTTTCCGCCAGCTTCCAGAACAGCATCCAGAGCATCAACTATATCGTGGTGGTGCTGATTGTGTCGGCGGGCGCTTTGGCCTTTGTGGTGGTGTATAATCTCACCAACATCAATGTGACCGAACGGGAAAAGGAGCTGGCCACCATTAAGGTGCTGGGCTTTTATGACGGCGAAGTGGCGGCCTATGTGTACCGGGAAACCGCCGCGCTGACCGCCATTGGCGCCGGGGCCGGCCTGCTGCTGGGCGTGGCCCTTCACCAGTTCGTCATCCGCACGGCGGAGATTGACATGGTGATGTTTGGGCGCTCCATTTATGCCCCCAGCTATCTTTGGGCGGTGCTGCTTACCGTGGCCTTCAGCGTCCTGGTGAATCTGGTGATGTACCGGAAGCTGACCGGCATCCGCATGGTGGAGAGCATGAAGGCCCCGGAATAGCGCCCGCCGGAAAATGCGGCAGAGAGAAAAGCGAGGAAAATGGGATGAAGCATTTCATTGTTTCCGGAGTGCCCCGGGCTGGGAAAAGCACCCTCTCCCGGAACATTGCCCGGGAAATGGGCTGGCAGCATGTGTGCATGGACGCGGTCATCGCCGGGTTTGAGCGGTGCTTTCCAGAAACCGGCGTGGACACAGGCCTAAGCGTCAACCAGGGCAAGGCCTCTTTGGAGATTCTGCAAATCATCAGCGGGAAAATGGCCCCCTTTCTTCAGGCTATGACCGACCCGGAGGAATACGACCAGCAGAACGGCCCCATGGTCATTGATATGTACCAGCTGCTGCCCCAGGACTATGTCCGCTTCCGCCTGTCAGACACCTGCCGGGTGCTCTATCTGCTTACGGGAGACGTGGAGCCGGAGGAGCGCTGCGCCATTCAAAAAAAGTACGACACGCCGGAGGACTATACCTATGAGCTCACCGGTGAAGAACGCCTGGAAAGCTGCCGGGAGCTGGTGGCCCAAAGCCGCCTGATGCGGGAGCAGTGCGAGGCCCTGGGCCTGCCCTTTTATGAGACCGCCCGGGAAAGAGAGCGGGTGTTCGCGGCCGCGGTGCGGGAAATACGCGCTCAAAGAAGCCTTTTCCAGTCATAAGGGCAAGCCGGGGCCGCACAAGAGCGGGATCTAGCAGAGGCATACGCCCCTGACCACGGGAGAGCCAGCAGAAAAAATAACGGGGCGCGGCTGTTTTCGTAAAGTTATACTTGCAAACAGCCGCGTTTTGTTATACAATATTTGGTAGTAGGAACTGATTTTTTGGGAAGCTCCGCGCTTTCCGCCTAATTTATGTTCTAGGTAAAGGAGTGCTCTAACATGAACTATCTCAACAAGAAGACTGTGGAAGACATCGACGTTGCCGGCAAGCGGGTTTTGGTCCGCTGCGACTTCAACGTCCCCATGAAGGACGGAGCCATTACTGACACCAAGCGCATCGTGGGCGCGCTGCCCACCGTAAAGTACCTCTCTGACCACGGCGCCAAGGTCATCCTCTGCTCCCACATGGGCCGTCCCCACAACATCTTCAACGAGACCGTGAAGCTGGACAAGAAGGAGAAGAAGAAGATCGACGCCATGCCCGAGGCCGAGCAGGCCGAGGCCACCGCCAAGGCTCTGGAAGCCGCGAAGGGCGATGTGCAGAAGTTCTCCCTGGCCCCGGTGGCCGCAGAGCTTGGCAAGCTGCTGGGCAAAGAGGTCGTTATGGCCAAGGACGTTGTGGGCCCCGACGCCAAGCAGAAGGCCGCCGCCCTCAACGATGGCGATGTGATGATTATTGAGAACATCCGCTTCCATTCTGAGGAGACCAAGAATGACCCCGCCTTTGCCAAAGAGCTGGCCTCTATGGCGGATATCTACGTCAACGATGCTTTCGGCACCGCCCACCGGGCCCATGCCTCCACCGAGGGCGTTTCCCACTATCTGCCCGCTGTGTGCGGCTATCTGATTCAAAAGGAGATCACCGTGATGGGCGGAGCCCTCACCGAGCCCAAGCGTCCCTTTGTGGCCATTCTGGGCGGCGCCAAGGTTTCCGACAAAATCGGCGTTATTGACAACCTGCTCACAAAGGTTGACACCCTAATCATCGGCGGCGGCATGGCCTACACCTTCTTTAAGGCCCAGGGCTACAGCATCGGCACCTCCCTGTGCGAGGAGGACAAGATCGACCTGGCCAAGGCCACCCTGGAAAAGGCCGAGAAGGCCGGCGTGAAGTTCCTGCTGCCCGTTGACACCAAGGTGGGCAAGGAGTTTGACCCCGAGACCGAGAGCCAGGTGGTAGACTCCACCGCCATTCCCGACGGCTGGATGGGTCTGGACATCGGCCCCAAGACCATTGAGCTGTTCTCTGGCGCCATTAAGGGCGCGGGCACCGTGGTTTGGAACGGCCCCATGGGCGTTTCCGAGTGGGAGAACTTCGCGGCCGGCACCATCGGCGTGGCCAGCGCAGTGGCCGAGAGCGGCTCTATCTCCATCATCGGCGGCGGCGACTCCGCGGCGGCTGTGGAGAAGCTGGGCTTTGCGGACAAGATGACCCATATCTCCACCGGCGGCGGCGCTTCCCTGGAGTTCCTGGAGGGCAAGGAGCTGCCCGGCATTGCCTGCCTCAACGAAAAATAATTGCCTGATTCGGGAGGGCGGGATAGAGTTTCCCGCCCTCTTTTCAGACTTACCGCGTAAAAGGAGGATTTTTCTATGGGCCAGGCTGACAAGCAATTCTGCGCTTTCTTGCGCGTTGTCATCCGCAGCTTGAAAAAGGCCATTGAAGAAAAAGACCCCGCAAAGCAAAAAGAACTTTTGAAAGAAATTTTATCCGATCTGCAACAATCATTGGAGGATTGATTACTATGAATAAAGCACTGCGCAAGGCCGTTATTGCCGGCAACTGGAAAATGAACAAGACCCCCGCCGAGGCCAAGGAGCTCATTACGGCCATCGCCCCCCTGGTCAAGGACGCTGCCTGCGAGGTAGTGGCCTGCACCCCCTTTGTGGACCTGTCCGCCGCCCAGGAGGCCGCCAACGGCACCAACATCCAGATCGGCGCGGAGAACTGCCACTGGGCCAAGTCCGGCGCCTTTACCGGTGAAATCTCCGCCGAGATGCTGGCTTCCATGGGCGTGAAGATTGTGATTATCGGCCACAGCGAGCGCCGCCAGTACTTTGGCGAGACCGACGTGACCGTGCACGACCGTGTCCGCGCCGCTCTGGACGCGGGCCTCACCGTAATTCTCTGCGTGGGCGAAACCCTGGAGCAGCGGGAACAGGGCATCA
>Ga0137309_100658_pt1 | contig 25131 bp, 19 predicted proteins | sample NAcewiD2O_June_FD_97179 | JGI IMG/M metagenome (GOLD analysis project Ga0137309, IMG submission 97179) | Mouse cecal microbial communities from Vienna, Austria - N-Acetylneuraminic amended D2O_June | ecosystem: Host-associated > Mammals > Digestive system > Large intestine > Cecum | place... | reverse complement strand
GCGTCAAAGTCGATATAGTCTGCCAACTCCGGCGAAACGCGATACTCGCTGTCAAAACTGACAAAGTGATGGCCTACATCTTCGTCTATTTCCGCGTCTTTGATGAACACAAAATCGTCCAGATGCCGGGCTATTCTCATGACCTCTCCACTGCCGGAAACGTCGGCATACTCCACGACCGCCGCCAGCTTTTCAAAGCCCTCTGTGGTTTTCGGAAACGCGTCAGCCAGTTCGTTTGCCACCCCGAGTCCATGATCACACAGCATGGTTTCCAGATGCTGTATCCAGGTTGGAGCGTCCAGCATAAAATCCGTGAAAGCCACCTTGCACATATCCGGTGACGGCGCGCCCATCCGCCTGGCGGCTTTGATGACGGCGAGTTCATCTTCCGGCAAGTACAGGTACTCGGTTTTGGGGCCGTACTCCATCTTTGCAACGGCGATAATGTCCCGGCGAGGTTCGCAGTAGGGAAAAGTTGCGCCGTGGTAGACTTCGCGGTACGGTACGTCCTCATTCGTGAAGAGCAGGCCGTAGGTGGTGGGAGTTCCATCTCCGCTGGTCAGCAGTTCGCGGCCTGCCTGCTCGAAGTCGAGGTTGTCAATTTCGGAAGCGGGCAGAGTCCCCATCTTATTGAGCAGATACTTCTTTCCCACAGCGGCCAGGTCGATGACGTTTTGCACCAACGTGTACCTCTCCATATTAAAGGCGAGGTTAATAAGCGCTTTGAGGTCTGACGGTTGCTCCATCTGTACAATCGCCCAAAACTGGTCCTGCTCGTATGGGGTGAACCGATCCAGGCTTTTGGCGAGGAAGTTCAGTTCGTCCAGATCGATCTCCTTCCCATTCAGCATGGCCAGCGCCTCTGGAGACATATCGTCGGCGGTGACCTTGAAGGGCGCAGTGTGGAACGCCTTGACGAGCGCCTTTTGAATCTCTGCTTCGCGCAGGGGGAGGGTCAGCGTGGTCCGCATGGGGCCGTGCCAGATTTTTAGGGTTATCATAGGTTCAGCTCCTTTCCAAAATAAAAAAAGCCGGTCGCTTGTTCTCGGAGAAATTTCTCCAGCGACCGGCTATGTATTTTTACAAAGAGAGGGCCAGCAGATCATCTCCGCTGGCCCTCCGGTTTCTCTTTATTCTGTTATTGTGAGAGTTCGGTTCCTGCCGCAAAGCCAAAACGCCGTTTTGCCATCCACGTTTTCGCACTTTCGAAATCCAGCCTTTTGAGATGCAAAAAACCGCGTGGTTACGCGGTTTTTTGCCCAAATATTTTTTTGGTTTTCCTAGGATGGTGGAGATGGCGGGAATCGAACCCGCGTCCGAAAAAGGGTCGCCGGGGCTTTCTACGGGCGTAGCTTTTGGTTTAAAGTTCCCGCTGCCCAGCGCGCAAAAGCACGCTCTGGGCGTTGGTAGCCTTCTGGTTCATGGCAAGGGTCAAAGGCGGCCCCCTCGCTCACGTTCACCGCTCATCGGCGCTCTTATCCCGGCCGCGGTATTCCAGGTAAGAACGGCTGCTTATTTAAGCAGCAACAGCAACAAAGTCGTTGTCGTTTAATTTTAGGTTTATAGGTTTTATAGCGGTCCTATCCCGCTGCCCGCTTACCAGGGTCCCCCTCCCCCGTCGAAACCTTTACATCCCCATGTGAGTTTCGCTCCACGCTCTTTTTACAGAGCAAGAAGGGTATATGTTCCTTATTATACATCATAACTTCGGGTTTTGCAAGGGCTTTTTGCAATTGTTACAATTTGGCTTGGAGGCACCGGCCAATCGCATCCCTGGGAGCAGCGAAAAAACAATCACGCCCCCTTGCCCGCCCGGAATGGACGGCCGTTATTATGCTGAAGCTTTTGCCCGTTTCACAGTTGCTATTGCCAAAAGCTTGTGTTATAATAAAAAAATAGCCAGCCTTACAGACAGCTTGACCGTCTGCCGGCAGATGCCCTGTGGGAGAGAAACAGAGAAGGCAAGCCTCGAATTCGGCGAAAGGCAAAGCGCTTGCCCGTTCTGGCCGCTTTCACAAAACGAGAGAGGAGATAAATTGTGATACAACCTATTCAAGGAGCGATTGTGAATATCCGGAACATACCCCACCGCCAGACAGAATGGGAGAGGGGAAACCAGCGTAATCTTTCCGAATCATCTATCCTGCAGGCCCAATCTCCTTTCCACACCGAAAAGGCCGGCGTGGCCTATGGAAAGCAGGATGCCATCCGGGACGCTTGGGGTGACAAAATGCAGGTCGATCTGACAAAGGACGACTGCGAAACAGCCCTTCTCCTTACCGTGCGCTACAGCCTGCTCTCCAACCCCTGTGCATCAATGGAAGACTTTTTACAGCTAAAAGAAAAGGGGCTTGACGGATCGGTCAACTGGAGCGGCGTTTCCTCCGATTTTTCAGAAATCACTAACTCTGCCAATGGAGAAAATCTGAAGGAGAGCATTGACTACTTTGCGTCACGTTATGTTGCGCTGGCCAGCCAGATCAGCCGGACCCATACCGGCCAGGAATTGGAGGACCAGCTGGCCAAGCTGGAAGAGGTGTTTGCCAAGGACAGCCAGAAATTTGCCAGCAGTTATGCCAGCCGGTTAAAAAAGGCGCTGGGTATATCGGACCAAACGGCCCAGAGCGCGGAAAACTCCCTGGGCCAACTGATTCGTCAGAGGATCAGCGATTATCAGGCGGTTCAAAAAACGCTGGATATCGAACTCGAGCCGGATGAACAGTGGCTGCGAAACCACGACAAATACATGGCCGCGCAGCTCCGGCAGGCGGCCAGGGAGGTCCCGGCCAGCCATGCCAACGCGGATTTCACGCTGGCTGATTTGCAGTGGGCCAGTGAAATCGCGGGAAGCTATCAGTCCCTTTACGCCAGCGTGTCTGGCGGTGGGAAGCATCATACCGAGTTTTATGTACTGAGTCCGGCCCTTGTGGACATGAAAACAGAGGCTTTGGCGGATTCGGGGATATTAAGCCAGAATATGAGCGCGGTTCTGCGGGACTCCATGGAAAACCGCCACAGGCAGATGTCGGAAATTGCCCATACTCCCAGGGTGGGCGAACAGCAGGCGGACAGCGCCTTTGACTACGCCCGGTTCAAGGATATATACAACCGTGTTCTGGATGTTTTTCACCGGACCGGGGATGCGGTCTCCGCCATCCGGGAGGGCGGCAGATACATCCAGAAGACAGCCCACAGCACGTCTGTTCAGTACCGGTATGAGGATTTCTTCGCTCCATCCGGCAATGGCAGCAACGGTCCCAAGTTCAACGCCTATAAGAGCAACTGGGAGGCGTTCCAAAAGTCTCTGGAAAGTCAAAAAGGAGCAATGCAGCCAACCACGCTGGGCGGTATTCCCCATCTCTACGATTCTCAGTTTGTGGATGCATATGCTTAGAAGATTGCTTGGTTGCGATTTTGGGGCTTGCTTTCTAGGAGCGCAAAGCCCTTTCCTCCACGCGAAGAACCGCCCCTGGTTTTGCCGGGCGGTTCTTTCTTATATCCTATGGTTTTGGTATATCATAGGAGCGCCCCGCAAGCTCTTCCTCCGCGTGAGGGGCTCTTGCCCTTCCCGGGAAACCGCTCTTGCTAATCAATCGGAAATATGATAGAATGAATCAAACAGAAAGCGCTGGTTTGTCCAAGGGAAAAAGAACGCCAGCTCAGGGACAATCTTCCGCTGGCGCGGGGTCCCGGCCGGTGGTTTTATCGTTAACGGCGGTGCGGGCACGCCCGCGCCGCCCTGCTTGAAAATCAGTATTTACCGATTTTTAAGTGCGTTTACTATAACACCCAGCGCTTTCCAAAGATATGCCAGCCTGTGCGGAATTTGGTTCAAGATTAAATGTGCCTGGGGCGTGCGCCTGCTGGGAAGCATGCTCTAGAAAAACAAGGAGTTGTGAAAGATATATGAAATTAGGAATCGTCGGCCTGCCGAACGTGGGCAAATCTACTCTGTTCAATGCCATCACCAATGCGGGGGCCCAGTCGGCCAACTACCCCTTTTGCACCATTGAGCCCAATGTGGGCATGGTGATGGTGCCGGACAAGCGTCTGGAAAGGCTGCGGGACATGTACGAGCCCAACAAGTTCACCCCCGCCACCATTGAGTTTGTGGACATTGCGGGCTTGGTGCGGGGCGCCTCCAAGGGAGAAGGCCTGGGCAACAAGTTCCTCTCCAACATCCGGGAGGTGGACGCCATTGTCCATGTGGTGCGCTGTTTTGAGGATGGAGACATTGTCCATGTGGAGGGCAGCGTGGATCCGGCCCGAGACATTGAGACCATTGACCTGGAGCTGATTCTGTCCGACATCGAGGTGCTGGACCGGCGCATTGACAAGACCAAAAAGCTTCTGAAGGCCGATAAAAAATATCAGGCCGAGCTGGACTTCTTCGAGAGGGTTCGGGAGGCCCTGGAGGCCGGCAGCTCCGCCCGCAGCGTGGAGTGCGGGGAGGAGGAGGCCGCTCTGCTGGCCTCGGTGTCTCTGCTGACGAACAAGCCCATTATTTTCGCCGCCAACCAGAGCGAGGCGGACTTTCAAAAAGGCGTGGAGGATAACCCCTTTTTCCAGGCGGTGCGGGCCGCCGCCGAAAAGGAGCACGCCGCCGTGCTGCCCATCTGCGCCGAAACCGAGGCTCAGATTGCGGGCATGGAGCCCGAGGAAAAGCAACTGTTTCTCAGCGACCTGGGCCTCAGCGAGTCCGGCCTGGACCGGCTGATCAACGCCTGCTACAGCCTGCTGGGCCTTATGTCCTACATGACCGCCGGGAAGGACGAGGTCCGGGCCTGGACCATCAAAAAGGGCTCCAAAGCGCCCCAAGCGGCGGGTAAAATCCACACGGACTTTGAGCGGGGCTTTATTCGGGCAGAGGTGGTCAGCTTCGATGATTTAATGGCCTGCGGCTCCATGACCGCCGCCAAGGATAAGGGCTTGGTGCGCTCGGAGGGCAAGGAGTATGTGATGCAGGATGGGGACATTGTGCTGTTCCGGTTTAATGTTTAAAATCGTGCTTTTTTAGCGCCGGGTATAGCCTGGGCGGCATAGACTATAATAAAAAACAGGAGAGAGAAAATGTTTGCCAGAAAATTAACCCCACAGGAATATTGGCGGGCCAGCCTGAACATGGCCGTGGCCTTTGAGAGCGGGTTCGAGTATGAGAACGAGAGGGAAAAGGTCCGGGAGGCCGATCCAAAGGAGGACCTGTACGGCGCGTTCCACCAAGAGGGAGAGCCGCCTGTGGCCTCCTTGGTGATGAATAAAAAGGAGGTCCGCTTTGACGGACATACCGTCAAAATGGGCGGCGTAGGCGGCGTGGCCACCCTGCCCGCCCACCGGCGGGGCGGGGCCATCCGGGTCTGTATGGAGGAGTCTCTGCGGGACCTGTACCGGGAGGGGTACGCCCTCTCCCACCTGTATCCCTTCAGCACCGGCTATTACCGGCAGTTCGGTTTTGCCCCGGCTGGGCAGAGCGTCCGCTGGACCGTAAAGCTCCGGGACCTGCGGGGCCTGCCCGAGGTAGGCGGCACAGTGCGCCAGCTCTTTCCTGGCGATAGCCCCGCCCCGCTGCTGGATATCTATAATAAAATGTACGGTGACGTGAATTTCTCCTGCCTGCGGGAGGCGTTTGACAAGGATTTGGAGGGGGATAAGCCCCTTGCCGCCAAGCGCTGGGTGTTTGTGTGGTACGGCGGGGACGGTACACCCAGGGGCTTTTTGGTAGGCACCCGGGTGAAGGAGACCCTGCACTGCTGCCCCGCCTTCCCCTCGAATGACGCGTTCCTCTTTACGGACGCCCAGGCGCTGATTGGCCTGCTGAATTTTGTGCGCACCGCCTTTATCGCCAACTTTGAGGAGATTCAGTTTATGGTCCCCGCCCATGTGGACCTGTGCGCCCTGCTGCCGGAGCTCAGTTCCATGGACTGCAGGCCCGCGCTTAACGGCATGGCCCGGGCGGTGAATGTGGAGGCGCTGCTGAAGCTCTGCCGCTGCCAGGGCGAGGGGGAGGTGCTGCTAAAGGTGACGGATGGAGTCATCCCGGAAAACAACGGCACGTTCCGGCTGGCCTTTGGCCCAGGCCGGGAGAATCAGGTGGCCCGAACGGACAGCGCCCCGGATGTGGAGCTGGACGTGGGAAATTTGGCGGTTCTGCTGGGCGGGGCCCGGGACGCGGCCAGCATGGCCCTGACCCCGGACATTGTGGTGCATGGGAACCTTCCGGCCCTCTCCCAGGTATTCTACCGCAAGCCCTGCCACGTTCTAGACCTGTTCTAACCCCCAAAACCGGGCGCGAAGCCCGCGGCTCACACAGAGGGAAAACGTGAAACAGTTTCGCCCGCCTTTTCAAAGGCGGCGGGGTGTGGAGCGGAGCTCCACGGCCTTTCGATCTTTAGGAGGTTGTCCATATGGCAGTTAATGTAAAAGAATGGTTCCGGCCCGCGTCCAGCGGGTGGGGGATGGTCTTTTCCCGAAGCTGGACCGGGGAGGAGCCCCGGGCGGTACTGGTTATCGCCCACGGAATGTCCGAGCACAGCGGGCGCTATGACCATTTTGCCCGCTTTTTGGCGGAGAACGGCTATGCCGTTTACATGAACGACCACCCCGGCCATGGACGTTCCGCCCAGGTTAAGGGGCATTTTGCTGACAAGGATGGCTGGGAGCACACAGTGAGCGACCTAAAGGCCCTGGCCGGTCAGGCGGCGGAAGAGCACCCCGGCCTGCCGCGCTTTTTGATGGGCCACAGCATGGGCTCCTTTTTAGCCCGGTCCTACATTGTCCGCTATGGGGATGAGCTGGCGGGCTGTGTGCTGTGCGGCACCATGGGCAAAAACCCCGCCGTGCCCGCTGGCCTGGCCTTAGCCGCGGCCCAGTGCCGCCTGCTGGGTCCCCGCTCTCGGGGCAACGCGCTGGATAAGCTGGCCTCCACGGGCTATAACAAGCGCATTGAGCGGCCGGTGAACGGCTCGGCCTGGCTTTCTCGGGACGACGAGGTGTGCAGGCGGTTCCAGGCGGACCCCTTGTGCTGCTTCCCCTTTACCGCCGGGGGCTACCGGGACCTGTTTACGGGCCTGCGGGAGATCAGCACTCCCCAGTGGGCGGGCCGGGTCCCCGAGGAGCTGCCCGTGCTGCTCATCGCCGGAGAGGAAGACCCGGTGGGAAACTACGGCCAGGGCCCCCAGCAGGTGGCCGACGCCCTGCGGGTGGCCGGGGTCCGGCGGGTGGAGCTGAAGCTGTACCCCGGCATGCGGCATGAGGTGCTGAACGAGCTGGGGAAGGAAGAGGCCTATGAGGACGTGCTCCGCTGGCTGAACGGGCGGCTGCCCGCCTGATCCATAAAAAGACCCGCGCCTGCTGGGGGCGCGGGTCTTTGCCGTTTAGGTTTTTAAATCGGTTTTGATTTGGGTGGTGGAAATTTCCGGGGTGCGGGGCAGGTAGACCACGTTGCAGTAGGGCTTGAGGAAGTCGAACTTTCCGGCCCAGTCGTCGCCCATAACAAAGGTGTCCACCTTATAGAGCTGCACGTCGGTGACCTTCTGCTCCCAGTTCTCTTCGGGGATGACCAGATCCACATAGCGGATGGCTTCCAGCAGCTGCTCCCGCTTGGCGTAGGGAAAATAGCACTTTTTCTGCTTGCTGTTCCAGTTGAACTCATCGGTGGAAAGGGCCACAATCAGGTAGTCGCCCAGCTCCTTGGCCCGCTTGAGCAGGTTGATGTGGCCATAGTGGATCAGATCGAAGGTGCCATAGGTGATGACGCGTTTCATAACGATCGCTCCTTTGGGTGTGTTTATGATTTTGTACTGTGTATTTTGCTGGTTAAAAATTGACAAAGGGCGTGGAGCACGCTTTTATAGTAAACGCACTTGAAAACCGGTATTTCCTGATTTTCAAGCGGGGCGGCGCGGGCGTGCCCGCGCCGCCAGGTTCAAAAGAGGCATCACCTCTTTTGAACTGCGTTAACTATATCATATACCCCCAGCGCCGAAACCGCAAGAAAAATTTTGCAAACATGCAACCAGGGCCCGGAAATCCCGCTTCTTACGGGTGAAAAGGGAGCAGAAGAGAGGTGGCAGACCGTTGAAAGGGGATTATGAAATACTCGCCCGCCTTCGCCTCAAAGAGCAGGAGGCGCTGGAAATGGCGATTCATCAATATGCCGGTTATGTGGCCGCGGTAATCCACAAAACCCTGGGGGCCCTGGGCACGCCCCAGGACGCGGAGGAGCTTTCCTCCGACGCCTTTGTGGCCCTGTGGCAGAACGCGGAGAAGCTGCGGGACGACAGCGACTTGAAATACTGGCTGGCCGTGGTGGCCCGCAACGCGGCCCTTAAGCGCCGCCGTAAGCTGAAGTTTGAAGAGCCTCTGGAGGAAAACTTTATCGCGGACACTCCCATGGAAGAGCCGTGGGAGCGGGAGGAGCGCAGCCGCATGGTCCGCCAGGCGGTGGATGGCCTGGAGCCGGTGGACAAGGAGGTCTTTTTGCGCCACTATTTCTGGCGGCAGACCGTGGTGCAGATTGCCGGTGAAATGGGAAAGAAGCCCTCGGCCATTAAGAGCCGCTTGGCCCGGGGCCGGGAGAAGCTGAAAAAAGTGCTGATGAAGGAGGACTGCCTGCTATGAGCGAAATCGACAAGCTGGTGAACCGGGCCTATCCCGATGAACTGCGCCGGGTGACGCCCATTGCGGTAGACGAAGGGGCTGTTTTGGCCCAGACCTTGGAAAAACTGGGGCTGGCGGGGGCAAAGAGGCCCTCCCGCCGGAGGCGGCGTCCGGAGCGATATGCCGGACGCCACGAGGCCCGGCGGGAGGCGCGGCTGGTGGAGGTCCCGGTGGAGCCGCCCCGGCGGCGGTGGATTGGCTGGGCCGGCTGGGCGGCGGCCGCCTGCATTGCCGTGGCCTGCGCGGTGAACTTTGGCCCCGCCCTGCTGGAGCATGTGCTGGTTTACCCCACGGGCGCGCGGACCGCCGGTGATTATGCGGCCCCGCAAGAGGGAGGCGGGGAGGCGGGGGGCATCGAGCTTCAAAAGGCGGCAGAGCAGCCCCCCCGGTTGAGCAGCTATGCGGGGGAGAGCTTGGCCGCCGGCATGGACCAGGCCAAAGCCGCCGTGCTGCGCATGGATCCTTCCATCCACCTGCTGCGCCTAAGCCGGTTGGATGAAAAGGATCAGTTCACCCTGGTCCTCTACTTCCCGGAGACGCCCCAGGCCCAAATTGCCCAGTATGACATCGGCATTGGTGGACCGGACCTGGAGGTCGTGAAGATCAACCAGAATATTCAAGATAATTTTGCCTACCTGACCTATCAGTTAAACAGCCACAACTGCGGAGGCACGGGGCTGGACCAGGTGGAGCTATACATTTACAACAACGCCGCGGTTGATTTTGGTATGGTGGACGATGTGGCCTTTCAGCTGTTCCTTGGCAAAAAGACCAGCAGCGCCAGCGTGCGCTTGGACTATGACGCGGGGAGCGGCAGCGATGCCTCGCCTTCGCCGGATTATGAAGGCGGGGAGCTCCACGAAAACGGCGCGGCAACGGGCGCCGGTGGAACGGACAGTGAATGATGGACCCTCTTTATATAGTAGTGTCAACCCGGTTTCAAAGAGGTGTTTCCCCTTTTGGAACCGGGCGGCATTACCGCTTGGTTTAAAAACCGGCATGCGCCGGTGTTATAGTTAACACAGTTCAAAAGAGGCAAAACCTCTTTTGAACCTGGCAGTGCGGGTGAGCCCGCGCTGCCTTGCTTGAAAATCGGAACATGCCGGTTTTCAAGTGTGTTTACTATATACGCTTTTTTCGATATGGACCGAGAAGGGACGCTCCAGCCTGGGAGAAAGGCTGGAGCGTTTTTGAGATGCTGTGGGGCAAGGCGGAGAGTAGGGGCCTAACAGCCTTTGGCCGCGTTCTGCCTGGGCTTTCGGAGAGCTTTTCGTGTTCCCCCGCCCGTAGGGCGGGGGAACATAGATGATTATCTCTATGGTTGGGACACTCCCGGGCTTTCGGTTTCTCTTGACCAATTTGTGCAAAACGGGTACAATAAGAATAGATTCTCTCCCGGAAAGGAGCGTTTTTGTGAAGATTCCCCGCCTTGATTACCGCGCCCTGGCCCTGGCGGCTTTGGCGGCGCTGGCCCTGTCCCTGCTGCCCCTGTTTTGCATCGCCCCCTACAACCACCCCTGTACCGACGACTACAACTATGGGGCTTACGCGGCCCAGGCGGTCCGGGAGGGCTCGCCCCTGGCCGCCCTGCCCGCAGCCCTGCGCAAAACCGCCGAGACCTACCAGAACTGGCAGGGCACCTTCAGCGCCATTTTTCTCATGAGCCTGCACCCGGCGGTGTTCGGTGAGGGCTTCTATGCCCTCACGCCCTTCCTGATGCTGGGGGCGCTGGGCCTTTCCACCTTTTTCTTCCTGTGGGTCTGCCTGGGGAAGCTAGGGGGAGGGGCCCGGCATGTGTGGGTGCTGGCTGGGTGCGGCGTGCTGTTTTTCAGCGTGCAGCGGGCCCCCTCGGCCTTTGAGGGATTTTTCTGGTACAATGGAGCCCTGTTTTACACCTTCTTTTACGCGCTGAGCCTCTGCCTCTACGGGCTGGCGCTGCTTCTGCTGCGGGCGGAGCGCCTCCGCTGGGGGCTGCTGGTCCCGGCGGCGCTGCTGGCTTTTTTTCTGGGGGGCGGCAATTATTCCACCGCTTTGCTGACCCTAGTGCTGCTGGCCTGCGGGGCGGGCTGGGCCTTTTTGCGGCAGAGGCCCTGGCCGGTCCGGCTGGGGATGCTCTCCCTGCTGGCGCTGGAGGGGAGCGCTCTGCTCATCAGCGCGGCGGCCCCGGGCAACGCTGTGCGCCAAGGCCTGCTGCCTAACCAGCCCGGCCCCTTGGAGGCTGTGGGCAAGGCCCTGCTGGCCGCGGCCCGGCTGGCGCTGGAAAGCGTGGACCTGCCTTTTCTGCTGATGCTGCTGGCCCTGGCTCCGGTTCTGTGGGGCTGTGCCCGGCGGGCGGAGTTCTCGTTTCCCTGCCCGGCGCTGGCCCCTTTGGCGGCGGTGTGCCTCACCGGCGTGGAGATGACCCCGCCCCTGTATGCCATGGGCCACACAGGGGCCCAGCGGATGCAGGATTTGTATTACTTCACCTTCTGCCTTTTGGCGGTGGGGGTGGAGTTTTACCTGCTGGGCTGGCTGGCCCGCCGGGTGGAGCCAAAGGCCCCGGCTACCCTCTGGCCGGGAGCCAGCCTAGGGACCGCCCTGCTGCTGTGCCTCTGCCTGCTCTGCGGGCCGGAGCTGCGGCAGCTCAGCGGCGCCAGCGCCCTGTTAAGCCTGCGCGGCGGGGAGGCCCAAGCCTATCACCAGCAGATGGAGGCCCGCACCGCCCTGTACAGAGATCCGGCGGTCCGGCGTGTGGAGGCCGCGCCCCTGACCGCCTTTCCGCCGGTGCTGCGCCCCTCCGGCGTACCGGACCTGACAGAGGACCCGGAGGCCACCGCCAACCGCTACGCGGCGGCATTTTATGGCAAGGAACAGGTGGTCCTTAAGCCCTAGCGGGGTTATGGGCCGCTGGGCGGGCCGGACGCTGTAATTTTCTTTTAGCGCCGCCGGGGCCTGGGTATTGGTTTTTTTCAAAATTATGGTGGAATTGCGGCGGGAAATGTGGTAGAATGAAGGTGAAACAGCCCGGCGCATCGGGAGGACAAGACCGGGCTAGGTGAAATTGAGGCAGACGAACCTGTGACGGAGAAAGGGATGGACATGTTTATGGAACAGACGACACAAAGTTTTTTCAGCCCAAAAAATCGCGTAGCGCCTTTGGGGATTATTACCCTGGAAGGCGCGGAGGAACTGGCCGGAAAGATTGACGCCCACCTGGTCCGCTGGGCCCGGGAGTCCGGCATGGAGGTGGACAGCTTTTTACTTAAGAGCAACTGCCCGCGTTTTTCCTCTGGCGACGCCAAGGGAATCATTGAGCAGACCGTGCGGGGCTACGACCTGTTCTTTGTGGTGGATGTGGGCAACTACAGCCAGACCTACCCCTACTTTGGAAAAGAAAACCACATGTCGCCGGACGACCATTTTCAAAACCTCAAGCGGCTGATCCAGGCCGCCAGCGGCAAGCCTCACCGGATCAACGTGATTATGCCGGAGCTTTACGGCGGCCGCCAGCACCGGCGGAACTACCGGGAGTCTTTGGACGGAGCTTTCGCCCTGCAGGAGCTGCAGCGCATGGGCGTGCAGAACGTGCTCACCTTTGACGCCCACGACCCCCGGGTGCAGAACGCCGTGCCCCTGATGGGCTTTGACAACCTGATGCCCTCTTACCAGCTGCTGAAAAGAATGCTCCGCAGCTTCCCGGACCTGATTGTGGACCGGGACGAGTTCATGGTAATCAGCCCCGACGAGGGGGCCCTGGACCGGAACATGTTCTACGCCTCGGTGATGGAGGTGGAGATGGGCATGTTCTACAAGCGCCGGGACTACTCCCGGGTGGTGGACGGCCGCAACCCCATTGTGGCCCATGAGTATTTGGGCTCGGACGTAAAGGGCAAGGACGTGTTTGTGGCCGACGACATCATCTCCTCCGGCGAGTCCATGCTGGACATTGCCTACAACGTGAAGAAGCGGGGGGCCCGGCGGTTTTTCGCCTTTGCCACCTTCGCCATCTTTACCAACGGCCTGGACTCCTTTGACAAGGCCTGTAAAGAGGGCATTGTGGACGGGGTGTTCGGCACCAACCTGACCTACCGCACCGAGGAGCTGAAAAACCGCCCCTGGTTCTATGAGGTGGATGTGAGTAAGTATGTGTCCTACTACATTTCCGCTTTAAACCACGACATGGCCATCAGCGCCCTCATTGACCCCCACCAGAAAATTACCGCCCTTTTGGAAAAGCGGCGGGAGGAACACCGGGCGGCCCAGCACCAGCAGCTGAGCTTTTAAGGCCCGCCCCTGGCATGCCACAGGCGGCACACTCTCGCATAGGATGGTGTAGGACAGGGGCGCGCCCATTTTGACGGACAGGGAGGGCTTTTTCCAGGCATTCCCCGGCCCGGTCCGAAACTTGACCGAGAGGTGACAGGCTTTGTTTGACAGATTGAAGGAGGACCTTGACGCGGTAATGCAGCGGGACCCGGCGGCCCGCTCCCGGCTGGAGGTATATTTTCTCTATTCCGGCTTCAAGGCCGTGCGGGCCTACCGCCGGGCCAACTGGTTCCAGCGCCATGGCATGAAGTTTATCGCCCGGGCCATTTCCCAAAGCGCCCGGCGCAGAACCGGCATCGAGATTCATCCCGGGGCCAAAATTGGCCGGGGACTGTTCATTGACCACGGCATGGGTGTGGTCATCGGCGAGACCACGGAAATTGGCGACAACTGCACCCTGTATCAAAACGTCACCCTGGGCGGCACCGGCAAGGACCAGGGCAAGCGGCATCCCACCTTGGGCGATAACGTGCTGGTAGGCGCGGGGGCCAAGGTGCTGGGGCCCTTCACCGTGGGGGACAACGCCCGGGTGGCCGCCGGGGCCGTGGTGCTGGACGCGGTGCCCCGGGGCGCCACCGCTGTGGGCGTGCCCGCCCGGGTGGTGCGCATCGACGGGCAGAAGGTTATGGACGCCCCGCCCAGCAAAAAACTGGACCAGATCCATGTGGCGGACCCGGTCTCCATGGAGCTGTGCCGCCTGCGGGGAGAGCTGGAGCGCCTGGAGAAAAAAGTGGCGGAGATGGAAGGTTCTCCCCGGCTTGCAAAGCCGCCCGAGCCGCGGCGGCCCCCGCAAGGGGAAGCATCAAATTGAGAGAGAAAGGCGAAACATTATGCAGCTGACCAACAGCCTCACCATGAAAAAAGAAGAGCTGGTCCCCCACGAGCCCGGCAAAATCAAAATGTACACCTGCGGCCCCACGGTCTACGGCTATGCCCACATCGGCAACCTGCGCTCTTACCTGATGGAGGATGTGCTGGAAAAGGCCCTGCGCTATGAGGGCTATCAGGTGGACCGGGCCATGAACATCACCGACGTGGGGCACCTGACCTCCGATGGGGACACCGGCGAGGACAAAATGCTCAAGGGGGCCAGGCGGGAGCATAAATCGGTGATGGAGATTGCCCAGTTTTATACGGACGCTTTCTTTGCGGACTGCAAAAAGCTCCGCATCCGCCGGCCGGATACGGTGGCGCCAGCCACGGGCTGCATCCAGGAGTTTATCGAGATGGTTTCGGTCCTGCTGGAGAAGGGCTATGCCTATTTGGCGGGAGGCAACGTGTATTTTGACACGGCCAAGCTGGAAAACTATTATGTGTTTGGCAACCAGAGCGCCGAGGACTTGGCCGTGGGTGTGCGGGACAGCGTGGAGGCCGATGGCAACAAGAGGAACAAAACCGACTTTGTGCTGTGGTTCACCAAGTCCAAGTTCGACGGCCAGGAGCTGAAATGGGACAGCCCCTGGGGCTTGGGCTATCCCGGCTGGCACATTGAGTGCTCGGCCATCAGCATCAAAAACCTGGGGGAATATTTGGACATCCACTGCGGCGGCATTGACAACGCCTTTCCCCACCACACCAACGAGATCGCCCAGAGCGAGGCCTATTTGGGCCACCCCTGGTGCGGGCATTGGTTCCACATTCTGCATCTAAACGACGCCAGCGGAAAGATCAGCAAATCCAAGGGGGCAAAGCTGACCGTTTCGCTGCTGGAAGAGAAGGGCTACGACCCCCTGTGCTACCGGCTGTTCTGCCTGCAGTCCCACTACCGCAAGCCCCTGGTGTTCTCCTTTGAGAGCCTGGACAACGCCGCCAACGCCTACCAGAAGCTGACCGCCCGTATTGGGGGGCTGGCAAAGGGCGGGCAGCCTGACCGGGAGGCGGCGAAGCCCTGGCAGGAGAAATTTAAAGAGGCTTTGGCCAACGATTTAAACACTGCGGGGGCCCTGACCGTGCTCTATGACATGCTCAAGGCGGACCTGGATGACGGGACCAAGCGGTTTTTGGCGGATGACTTCGATCAGGTGCTCTCTTTGGACCTGCTGGCCGCAGGGGAGCGGGCCTCCCAGCCCGCCGGAGAGGAGGTCCCCCCGGAGCTGGCGGCGCGGATTGAGGCCCTGCTGGAGCGGCGCGCCCAGGCCCGCCAGGCCAAGGACTGGCCCGCCGCCGACGCCATCCGGGATGAGCTGGCGGCTCTGCGTGTGGTGGTAAAGGACACCCCCCAGGGAGCCCAGTGGCATTTGGAATAAGCGTTTTGAGCAGCTGGAAGGAGGCGCCCCGTGGGAAAGCGCTTTGAGTATGATGGAATTCTGCGGGAGATTCCCGAAAAGGGCGGGGCCTATGTGGCCTTTCCCTGGGACATCCGCAACGAGTTTGGAAAGGGCCGGGTCAAGGTCCACGCGTGGTTCGACGGGGTCCCCTATGACGGAAGCATTGTAAACATGGGCCTAAAGGGCCCGGATGGGGAGATCTGCTATATCATCGGCGTATTAAAGAGCATTCGGGAAAAGCTGGGAAAAAAAGAGGGCGATACGCTTCATGTGGTGATTGAGGAGCGGCAATAAAGAAAGCCCGCCGCTGGCAAGGGCGGCGGGCGAGACCAAAGCCCAAGCGCCGGGTTGGCCAACACTTGGGGCATTGGATCGTTGTTTTTGTTGTTGCTTCGCCAATAAGCGATTGGAAACGCCATGTCGGGACTACGTCCCGAAGGGGCCTGCGGCCCGATTAAGGAATGTCAGGGCCTCCGGCGGCTTAGGGACTCCGTCCCTAAGAATCCTGCAACCTTTGAAAAGGTTGACGAAACTTTTACTGTAGCGCTCAGGGGCTTTCTTCTCCATAAACGCAAACCAGCCTCTAGCAGATGCCGTATTTTTTGGCGTACTCCATAACCACTTCTGCCCAGTGGGCGCTTTTAAAGCCTGACTGGATATCCTCGGGCGCGATGTAAGCGCCGTTCTGGATGGCTTGGATGGCCGCCTCGGCGAACATGATCTCCCGCAGGTTGGGATTGGCCATGGTCTTTTCAAATTCCGTGTTCATCTTTAAGTCCACGCCGCCCACAGCTCCTAAATAGAAGAAGCTGTCCTTTCCCAGCAGCTGCCCCATGCGCTCCAGGCATTCTACGCCCTCGCGCATTTGGGCAATGGTGGCCATGCGGGTGAACTCTTCGAGCCGCTTTTTTTCCATTTCTCTCTCACCTCCCATGAGAATATTGTCAATGGTGGTTTCCAGCACCTGCGCCAGCCGGGGGAGCAGGCTTACATCGGGCAGGGTCTCGCCGCGCTCCCACTTGCTTACCGCCTGAAAAGAAATGTGCAGGAGCTCCCCCAGCTGGACCTGAGTAAGCTGCCGGCGTTTGCGGAGCCGGTGGATGTGGGCGCCAACCTTGATGGGATCTGGTTCCATCGCGGAGTTCCTCCTTCCATGCATTGCGCGCTTTGCATGGCTTCATTCTATCACGTTGCGGAGCAAAGCGCAATAACGCCGCAGGTTAACTTGATAATTGAAATTTAAACCGTAGGTTGAAGTCCGGCGGCGCGGCGTTTTGCCCTTCGCAAATATAACATGAAAATAAAGGAGTTTGTTACAATGGATATTTCTGGCAAGCGGGCCATGGAACTGCTGGAAAAGCTGAATTTTACCCGGGTGGCCGGTTCGGCGGAGGAGCTGCGGGCGGCGGAGATTTTAAAGGCCGGGTGCGAGAGCATAGGCGTGGAGGCCCAGCTGGAAAGCTTCGAAATCGAGACGGCGGAGATTGAGACCGCCACCCTGAAAATTTTGGAGCCCTACCAGCAGGAGTACCTGGTTACGGGCTATCAGTGCGCCAAAAACACCTACCAGGGCGGGCTTACGGCGGACTTCCTCTATGTGGAAAACGGCAATGAGGTGGACCTCTGCGAGGCCGAGGGGAAGATTGTGCTGGTCAACGGCTTTTTGCGGGTGCCCCAGTTCCGCCGGCTGATGGAGGCCGGCGTGGCGGGGATTGTCACCATGGAGGGCAGCCTGCGGGACGACCGGGAGGGCACGGATCTTTCCACCCGGAAGCTGCGGCGGACCCTGCGGGCCTTTGGCAATGTGCCCATGGTGCACACCCGGGTGCTGGACGCCTTCGACATGGTGAATCGGGGGGCCCGCAAGGCCCGGCTGGTGCTGAAAAACGACCTGGTGGAGCGGATCTCCCACAATGTGGTTGCCACCATTCCCGGTACAAGCAGGCCGGAGGAGGTGGTCTCCTTTGGGGCCCACTACGACTCGGTGGATTTTTCCAAGGGCGTGTATGACAATGGCGCGGGCTCGGTCATCAACATGGAGCTGCTGCGCTGGTTCCAGGCGCACCCCCCCAAGCGCACCTTGAAATTTATGTGGTATGGCTCCGAGGAAATCGGCCTGGAGGGCAGCTGGGCCTATGTAAAGGCCCACAAGGAAGAACTGCCGGAGCACAGGCTGATGATCAATGTGGACGTGGGCGGCCCGGTGCTGGGCCGGGAGAAAATCGGCGTCACCGCCGGGGAGGAGCTGGTGCACTATCTGGACTACTTCACCAAGGTCCGGGGCTTTTCGGCGGAGGTGGTCCAGGACATCTACTCCAGCGACTCCATCCCCTTTGCGGACAGCGGCGTGCCCGCCGTGAATTTCTGCCGCAACGGCGCTCCGGGCGCTGCCTTCATCCACGACCGGTTCGACACCCTGAGCTTCCTCTCGGCGGAGGCCCTGGAAAAGACAGCCCGCTGCGTGCTGGCCTTTGCCAGTGAAATGGCCAACGCGGCGGCGTTCCCGGTAAAGCGGGAGATTCCCAAGAACATGGTGGAGAAAGTGGAGAAATATCTCTACAAAAAAGAACTGGCCGAGGTGGCGGAAGAGAAGTAACCCGCCCAGAGCGGGAGAAGGCGGAGGTTGAATTGCGATGATACTGATTCAAAACGGACGGGTGAAGCCCATTGCCGGGCCGGACATCGAGAATGGACAGGTCCTCATTGACGATGCGGGGAAGATTGCCGCCGTGGGCCCCCAGGTGCAGGCTCCAGAGGCGGCCCAGGTCATTGACGCGGCGGGATGCCTGGTGGCCCCCGGCTTTGTGGAGGCCCACTGCCACATTGGCCTGGACGAGGAGGCCATTGGCTTTGAAGGGGCGGACTACAATGAGATCACGGACCCCATCACCCCCCAGATGCGGGGCATCGATGGCTTGAACCCCATGGACGAGGCCTTTTTTGAGGCCTACAGCCACGGGGTTACCACCGCCGTAACCGGCCCAGGCAGCGCCAATGTGGTGGGCGGCACTTTTTTGGCGGTGAAGCTTTGGGGCAGGCGGGTGGATGACATGGTGGTGAAGAACCCCGCCGCCATGAAGATCGCCTGGGGCGAAAACCCCAAGCGCTGCTATGGGAAATCCGGCAAGGCCCCTATGACCCGCATGGGCGCCGCCGCCCTGCTGCGGGAGCTGCTGGCCAAAGCCCAAAATTACCGGGAAGAACTGGAAGCCTGGCAGGCGGACCCGGAGAACCACAAAAAGCCCGCCTATGACCAGAAGCTGGAGGCCATGCTGCCGGTAATGCGCCATGAGATTCCCCTAAAGTCCCATGCCCACCGGGCGGACGATATATTTACCTCCCTGCGGGTGGCCAAGGAGTTTGGGCTGGACATCACCCTGGACCACTGCACCGACGGGCATCTCATCGCCCAGGAGCTGGCGGCGGAAGGCCGGCCCTGCTTAGTGGGGCCCACCTTTGGGAACAAGTCCAAGTTCGAGCTGAAAAACAAGACCTGGGACACCCCCCGGGCCCTGTGGGAGCAAGGGGTAAAGCTGGCCATCATCACCGACGCGCCGGTGATTCCCCTGCGGTACCTGCCCTTGTGCGCGGGGCTTGCCGCGGCGGCGGGCCTGCCCGAGGAGGAGGCCTGGAAGGCCATCACCCTGCATCCGGCGGAGATCATTGGCATTGGAGACCGGGTGGGAAGCCTGGAGCCCGGCAAGGATGGGGACATCGCCATCTTCCGGGGCGATCCCCTGCGGGACCTGCAATGCGAGACCCTGTACACGCTGATTGACGGCAAGATCGTATTCCAAAAGGCATGAGTCCGCGGGAGGGCGGCGCGTACATCCTGGAACGTTCCACTGGCCAAACGCCGTGTTTGCCGCATGACTGTTGAGCCATTTGCATGGGGGCCTGCCAGCGCGGGCCTCTTTTGTCTATGGTTAACGCGGTTACCTGTTTTGAACCTAGCGGCACGGGCGCACCCGCGCCGCCCTGCTTGAAAATCGGTAAATACCGGTTTTCAAGTGCGTTTCCTATATTTGCGCGGCCAAAGCATGGGGCTTGACGCCGCTTTGAAACGCCGAAAGGGCTTATTAAGAGAGAGAGGAGGCTTCCTGTGAAGAAGACCCGGTCCTTCCGCTGGCTGCTGCGCGCTTCGGTGTTCTGCGTGGCCCTGCCTCTGGCCATGCTGCTCATTGTCAACACCATTTACTCGGTTCGGGCCTTTAACCTAAGGATTGCCGACTCCAACCAGCGCACGGTAGACGCCTGCGTCTGGCAGATTGAGGACCAGCTCGCCCGGGTGGACGACACCATGAACGCCATTGCGGCCACCAACGCGGATTTTCAGGCCCTCTCCAAAGGGGTGGGGCAGCTGCAGGCCCACCTGTCCTCTCAGGCCCTGCACGGCCAGACCAAGCCTATTATGTCCGCCTACCCAGCCCTGGGGGCGGTTTTCATCTACAGCCACACCAGCGGCGCCGAGCGGGATATGTTTGCCGAGACCTTTTCCTACCCCCAAAAATTGGAGATTCGGGAGTATATCCGAACCGCTGTGCGGGAGAACAGCTTTTCCTCACGCATGGGCTGGCGTTGGGCCCGCATTGGAGACGCGGCCTATTTGCTGCGGTTTTATGGGGGGCGGAGCACCTATCTGGTGGCGCTGGCCCCTCTGGACAAGCTGATGGCCACGGCGGAGTGGGAGCCTGGCCGGGAGGCGGTGGCCTCCTTTGTCACCCTGGACAACGAGCCTTTGACCCAGCGGGAGTTTATCGAGTCCCACCGCATTGCCCTGCGGGGGGGCTACCGGGGCTATTTCCTTTCCGGTTCGCCGGAGCGGTATATGATCATTGGCCGGCAGATGAGCAACGCGGACTGCATTCTGGTTTTTTTGGTGAGCGGGGCCGGTTATTTGGAGGCCCTGGAGCCAGCCCAGCTGACCCTGCTGGTGCTCTCGCTGCTGGCGGTGCTGTGCATGCCGCTGCTGCTGCTGTGGCTGCTGGACCGGCTCATCGCCGCTCCGGTGGAGCAGATGAAGGGCACCATGGTGCGCATTCGGGAAGGAGACTTGGAGGCCCAGGCGGTTACCGCTGGGCAGGTGCTGGAGTTTCAAGAGATGGGCGAGACCTTCAACACCATGATGGGCCAGATCAAAGATTTGAAAATTGAGTCCTATGAAAAAGAGATTGAAAATCAAAAAGCCCAGCTGCGGTACTTGCAGCTGCAAATTCGGCCTCACTTTTTTCTCAACGGACTAAAAAGCCTGTACGCCATGGCCCAGCAGCGGGAGTTTGAAAAAATCCAGCGGATGATCCTATCCTTCTCCCGGCATATCCGCTATATTTTTCAAGACAGCATGGACTTTGTGCCCCTGAAGCGGGAGCTGGACCATGTGCGCAACTACTTGCAGCTCCAGGGCCTCAGCATGCCAACGCCGCCCCGCTGCCAGGTGGACGCGGACCCCCGGCTGCTGGAATTCCCCATTCCGCCCCTGTCGCTGCAAACTTTTGTGGAAAACTCGGTAAAGCACCGGGCGGAGGATCTGCCTTTGGAGATTGAGGTGAAGGCCTCGGTGCTGAAAAGCGGCGGGGAGGTCTACATGGACCTGGCGGTCAGCGACAACGGGCCGGGCTTTTCGGAAGAGGTGCTGCGGGAGATCAACGGGCCCTTCCGGGACATATACACCGAGCACCATGTGGGCCTGAACAACGTAAAGAAGCGCATGAGCCTTATTTACGGCGATCAGGTGATGTACGCCTTTTTTAATACAAATCCCGGCTGTGTTTCGGAGATTTTAATCCCCATTGAGAGCGAGGCGCTAAAAAAGGAGGGGGAGGCATGAACGTTTTGGTAGTAGACGACCAGCCCGAGGTGGTGCGGGGGGTAATCAGCGGGGTGGACTGGCAGAGGGCGGGGACAGAAAAGGTCTTTCCGGCCTACAGCGTCAAAGAGGCACAGGGGGTCTTTCAGCGGGAGCAGGTGGATATTCTGCTGTGCGACGTGGAGATGCCCCCCAACAGCGGCTTCGAGCTGCTGCGCTGGGCCCGGGAGCGCAAGCCCGAGGTGGGCTGCATCTTCCTCTCGGCCCACGCGGAGTTTGGCTATGCCCAAGAGGCGGTGAAGCTGGGCAGCTTCGACTATATTTTGCAGCCCGCCCCTTATGAGGAGATTGAGGAGGCGCTGATTCGGGCGGCGGGCAAAATGCGGGAGACCGCCAAGCTCCGCCGGTATTATAACTACGAGGGCTACCGCAGCAGCGCCCAGGACCAGGGCCCCTGGCGGGAGGAGTCCCCCGGCCCGGTGCGGGAGGCCATGGAGTATGTGCGCCGGAACCTGGACAAGGAACTGAGCCGGGCCCAGATTGCCGAGGCCATCTTCCTCAGCCCGGAGCACCTCTCCCGGCTGTTCAAGCGGGAAACCGGCGGGTCCCTGAGCGACTATATTTTGACCGAGAAAATGCGGGTGGCCCAGTCCCTGCTGGCGGACACGGATGTACCGGTCAGCCTGGTGGCCTCCAAGGTGGGTTATTCCAATTTTTCTTATTTCTCCCAGGTGTTCAAAAAATTCTCCGGCTGTTCGCCGGTGGAATACCGGGCCCGGCGCAAGCGTCCGGCGGGGGGACAGGGGGAGGCGTAAGGTGTGGGCCGGATAGACTGGCCTGTGGAAGGAGCTCCGGCGAGAGCTCCTTTTTTGCGCTTGCGGGGGGGTTGGGCGAAGAGAATTCCTGTAAAAGTTAAGAATATAAAAAATGCAGTATTAAGTTTTGATAGGTTTGAATGATTTTAACAGGCAACTTGCAAAACTGTTCTTTTGAAAGTCATAATTGAAATGGGCTTCCACCAGGGCTGGCTGTACAGGGCCGGTTTTCCACAAGGGCTTATATGGGCATATGCAACGCGGGCCGGATAATCGTTCAAATTCCGCACAGAAAGGTCACAGTTTCAATAATGCACATCACAATTTTTACAGAAATCCTTTAAAAAAAGAGGTATACTGGTACAAACGGGGCACAGCGCGGCCAACAGGGAGAGTGTCCGGTCGGAGAGCTTTTCGTGTTCCCCCGCCCTACGGGCGGGGGAACACAGATGATTATCTCTGTGGTTGGGACACGCCCGCTAACAGGCCGCAGCCCGTTAAACGTAAAATAAGAAAGGATTGGTAGTACTTATGGCAAAGAGAATCATTGCGGCGCTCTTGGCCGTGGCGATGCTGCTGGCCCTGGCGGCCTGTGGCGGAGATGGCGGCAGCAGCAGCTCTCAGGAGAGCAGCGCGGCCAGCCAGGGCGGCGAGAGCAGCGAAAGCAGCCAGGCGACTGACGGGGAGAGCAGCGCGGCCTCTGCCAGCGGGGACTTGAAAGAGCCCGAGTTGGTTACCCTGGACATTGTGACCATGGCTTCCGGCAAGGAGGAGAGCGGCATCGCGGAAGTGGAAGAGGCGATGAACGCTATTTTGGAAGAGAAGTTCAACATCAACGTGAAGCTGACCTTCCTGCCCTTCGGCAGCTATGCCGAGCAGACCACCCTTCTGCTGTCCTCCGGCGAGGGCGTGGACCTGATGGCCGTTTACATGGTGCCCTATGCCTCCTGCGCCACCAGCGGCCAGATTATGCCCATGGACGGCCTGATTGAGGAATACGGCCAGGGCATCATCGAGCAGCTGGGCTGGGATATGATCAATTGCGGCCGGGTGGACGGCGAGCTCTTCGGCCTGACCCAGGGCCGCGACCTGGCGGCCTCCCAGGGCTTCTCCTACCGGCTGGACCTGGCTGAGAAGCACAGCCTGGATATGGAGTCCGTGAAGACTTTGGAGGACCTGCACGACGTGCTGGCCGTGATCAAGGAGAAGGAAGAGAACGTGTGGCCCGTGGCCGTTTCCGCCGGTGAGAACATCCGCAACTGGGACTGGGACTCCGTGGGCGACGAGATGGTCAACCTGGGCGTTCTGGCCAACCATGCCCAGGACACCACCATCGTGAACCTGTATGAGACTGACCAGTATAAGGACCTGGTGACCACCATGTACAACTGGATGCAGGAGGGCCTCATCCAGTCCGACGCGGTGAACACCACCGAGACCGCTTCCACCCTGATGGAGGCCGGCACCGCTTTCGGCACCTTCACCAACCTGAAGCCCTACTATGCCGAGGAGAACAACGCCAACCTGACCAACAAGATCGGCGTGGTGGAGATTATGCCCGCCCTGGCCACCACCGACCGGGTTACCATGGGCCTGTGGTCCATCGCCGGCTCCTGCGAGCACCCCGAGGCCGCCATGAAGATGCTCAACGCCCTGTACAGCGACCCCGAGATCTCCAACCTGTACCTGTACGGCGTAGAGGGCAAGCACTATCAGGTGGTTGAGGCCGGCGCCGTGACCAACGGCCAGGACCGCATCAACTACCTGGACGGCGTGGACGCCACCACCACCACCTACCGCAAGAGCGGCACCTGGCTGCAGCCCAACCAGTTCATCGGCGACATCTGGGGCCTGGACCTGCCCGCCGACTACTGGGACGCCACCCGGGACTTCAACAACAACTCCGACAAGTCCGCGGCCTTCGGCTTCTCCTTTGACGCCACCAAGACCGCCAACGAGATTACCGCCTGCACCAACGTGGTCAACAAGTACCACAAGGCTCTGGTGTGCGGCGCGCTGAATCCCGAGGAGACCCTGCCCAAGTTCAACCAGGAGCTGAAGGACGCTGGCATTGAGACCATCATCGCCGAGAAGCAGTCCCAGCTGGACACTTGGCTGAGCGAGCAGAAGTAAGAAAAACCGTTCCCTCGTGGGAGCTTGGCGTTCTTTTCCAAAAGGAATCCGCCTTTGTCCGGCCATGCCTCTCCCCCTTGGGGGAGGGCGTGGGAATGGGCGGCCCAGGCCGGGCCGCTTATTCCCATATCCTCCCCCAAAACGGGCCCAACGCCTACTCTCAGGCTGTTCGCGCGGTTTGTCCGCGCTGAGGTATAGTCCCAAAAAATCCATGAAAAAAGGAGCTGGCGAACATGCCGACCAAATCCGCCGCGCTGGAACAGGTGGGGAAATCCCGTTCCACGCCCAAGAAGCAGAGCCGCTTTCTGCGCTACCTGCCCCTGTACTTAATGTTCCTGCCGGGCGCTCTCTACCTCTTTATGAACAACTACGCGCCTATGTCCGGGCTGATCATCGCCTTTAAAAAGGTGAACTGGCGCAAAGGCATTTTGGGCAGCGACTGGGTAGGCCTGAGCAACTTTACCTACCTGTTCAAAACCAAAGACGCCTTTAACATCACCCGAAACACCCTGCTGTACAACATCACCTTCATCATTCTGGGCACAGTGATTGCCATTACCATCGCCATCCTGCTCAACGAGATTACCCACAAGCTGATGAAGCAGCTGTACCAGACCATCATTTTGCTGCCCTACCTGATCTCCATTGTGGTGGTCAGCTATCTGGTCTTCGCCCTGCTGAGCTCGGAGACGGGCTTTGTGAACAACACCATCCTAAAGGCCATGGGCAAAGACCCCGTCTCTTGGTACACAGAGCCCAAATACTGGCCATACATATTGGTGATTGTCCATGTTTGGAAGACCTTCGGCTATGACTGCATTCTCTATTACGCCACCTTGGTGGGCATTGACCACAGCTATTATGAGGCCGCGGTGATTGACGGGGCCAACCGCTGGGACCAGATTGTCCATGTGACCCTGCCCTGCCTGCTGCCCACCATCATCACCCTGACCCTTATGTCCATCGGCAAGATTTTCTACTCGGACTTCGGCCTGTTTTACCAGGTGCCCATGGATTCCGGCCCCCTGCTGGACATTACCAGCACCATTGATACCTATGTGTACCGGGGCCTTATCCGCTTAAACGACATCGGCATGTCTTCCGCCGCCGGATTCTACCAGAGCGTGGTGGGCTTTGTGCTGGTGCTGCT
>Ga0137309_100657_pt1 | contig 25168 bp, 17 predicted proteins | sample NAcewiD2O_June_FD_97179 | JGI IMG/M metagenome (GOLD analysis project Ga0137309, IMG submission 97179) | Mouse cecal microbial communities from Vienna, Austria - N-Acetylneuraminic amended D2O_June | ecosystem: Host-associated > Mammals > Digestive system > Large intestine > Cecum | place... | reverse complement strand
ACAAAATCTGGTCCATTGTGCGCCAAAACGGCTATAGCCCCAACCTTCTGGCCCAAAATCTAAAACGCAGAACATCCCTTACCGACGCAAAAGAGAATCCGTTGTACTATATAGACTGCCTCCAGGCCCGCACCTCTAATCTGAATACCGATCCGTTTTTTTCTGAACTGGAGCGCGCGCTGGAACAGGAAGCATTTAATTATAATTATATTGTAAAGCATACATACCGCCCCATGGATCTCAAATCCCTGGATTCCATTATACGGGCAGATGAGCGGAATATATGCGGCCTTGTCATACTGGGAAGATATATGTTCACAAAAGAACAGTTGAAAATTTTAAAAGAAGTCTACAAGAACATTATCTATGTAGGCCTCAATGCCATACCCCTGAAATGTGACCAGGTCATCTGCGACGGTTATAAGGCAGGTATCAGTGCAGTGGAGCATTTAATAGAGTTGGGGCATAAAAAAATCGCCTATATCGGAGAACAGGCGAATGAATGCCGCTTTCTGGCCTACAAGGATGCTCTCTCCCTGCATAATTTAAACTTTACCATTCATAATACAGCCAATGTGCTCCAATCTACAGACGGCGGATACAGAGGTGCCCAAAAACTTTTGAACAGCAGCTCGGAATTCACAGCCGTTTTCTGCGCAAATGATTTAACCGCCATTGGCGCCATCAAAGCCTTTCACGAAAATAAAAAACAGGTCAGTAAGGATATTTCTGTTATCAGCGTGGATGATATTGACCTGGCCCAATACATAACTCCCATGCTCACCACTGTGCATATCCCCATCGAAGAATTAGGCCGGCAGACTGCACGTATATTAATAGACCGCATAAACGGCAGGCACACCCTTCCAATGAAAGTTGAACTTCCGTTTTTCATGGCCCAGCGTGACAGTTGTGCAAAGTGCCGTTCTGCAAACAGGTAGTTGTAAATTGATTCTTGATCAGTTGCTCCTGTTCTTTTGAGGCTGTCCGTGGTAGTATGAATTTTTCGTATTGGCTCATAATATAAACTACACAGGAGGAAATCAAATGACACTGAAGGATATTGCAAAGGAAGCCGGGGTTTCCATTTCCACAGTCTCAAGGGTTATCAACAATAAGGGATGTAATGCAGCCAGCAAACATACCCAGGACAAAATCTGGTCCATTGTCCGAAAAAACGGATATATTCCAAATGCCGCGGCACGGACATTAAAGAACGGCAGCTCTATTCCGGAAGAATCCGCCCCCACCTACTCCATTGACTGTATATACGCCGAACATTCTAAAACAGATGTCAACCCTCTTTACCAGGAATTAGAGCGGGCAATTGAACAAATAGCTTTTCGTCAAAAATGTATCGTACGCCGCTCTTTTTTTCTGGAAGAATTTTCCTTTCCCCCAAATCCCCCCAAAACACAAAAAAACAAAGTTGACGGCGCTGTCTTATTCGGAAAGCGGAACTTGTCACAGCGGCAGTTTGAACTTCTGGAAACCACCTACAGAAACCTTGTATATGTGGGGATCCATCCATTGGATCTGAAATGCGACCAGGTCATATGTAATGGTTATCTTGCATTCTTACGTGCAGTCAAACACCTGCATGGCCTAAAGCATAAAAAGATTGGATACATTGGGGAACAGAAAGATAATTCCTGCTTTCAGGGCTATAAGCAGGCTCTTAAAGAACTTGGCTTACCGTTTCATATAACAAACACGGTCAATGTCAAGCAAACGTTTGAGGGCGGATATCACGGTGCCAGGCTGCTTTTGGAACGTCAGGCTGACATCACCGCTGTGGTCTGCGCAGATGATTTAACGGCCATAGGCGCCATGCATTGTTACAAGGAATATAAAAAAAAGATCCCAAAAGATATTTCCGTCATTGGGATTGGTGACATTCCCCATGCCCAGCGCACTGCGCCTATGCTTACAACCATTCATGTTCCCATTGAAGAGATGGGTAATATTGCCCTTAAGGTTCTATTAGACCGCATCCAGGGCGGACATAAGCTGGAATTAAAAACAGAACTGCCTTATTATATTGCGGAGAGAAACAGTTGCGCCAGATTCGTCAGATAATTTTATGCCCTCTGTTTCCGGTCCTTAAACTTACAAAAAACAATGGCCACTGCTGTACTGATCAGTGTAGCCACAATTCCCGGACCGACGATACCGGCCGGATTGGTACTGCCATACTGACTTCTGTAAGCGATAATATTGACTGGTATCAACTGCAAAGAGGATATATTCAATATTAAAAAAGTACACATCTCATTACTGGCTGTACCCTGCGGGAAAATATGAAACCGCTTTTTCTCCATTCCATGCCCATCCTCCAACCGCCTTTCATCCTCCAGCTCCGCCAGTTTTTCCATGGCTTTCAGCCCAAACGGAGTTGCCCCCCAGCCCAGTCCCAGGAAATTTGCTATAATATTGGCAGAAATATACTCCATAGCAGGATGGTCCTTTGGCAGATTCGGGAATAAAAAACGCAGCAGCGGCTGCATTTTCTCCGTCATCTTCTCTATCATGCCGGAAGACCTGGCTATCTCCATGACGCCCATCCACATGGCAACAATACCCGCCATGGTAATGCAGAGCACAACTGCCTCCTTGGCAGACGAAAGTGCCGCATCCGTGATCTCCCCCATACGCCCTGTCATGGCGCCGTATGTAATTCCTATGAGCATCATTGCTCCCCAGAGAATATTAAGCATGTTCACGCCTCCGGAAGCTTTTTCTCTACTATATGTTTCTGCAGGATATTTTATTCTAATGAGCCGATTCTGTTATTCAATTAGTTTTTGCGATGGGATTTTCTCCTTCCGTTTCCCCTGGGCTCTTGACTTTCCCTGTACATCTGCTACAATAGCAAAAAACTTCTTCAGGAGGTAATTATTATGCCCCATACCATTGCACTTGCCCAGTGCGGTTCCCTTCCGGACACAGCGAAAAATCTGAAAACAGCAGAATTTTTTATTCACCAGGCTGCCAATGCCGGGGCTGCCCTTATCGTGTTCCCGGAATATTTCATGTATCCCTGCATCGGCGATCCAACTCTTTATGTAAACCATTCCCAGAGCATAGAAGGCCCTTTTGTCTCCTGTATGAGCAGGCTTGCACAAAAATCCGGCATCTGGATTCTCTTCGGCATGAATGAAGCTGCCCCTAAGCGCAGCCAAGATAAGTGCTTCAACACCCTGATCCTTCTGGATGACAGGGGTATCCTGCAGGGAACATACAGAAAGACACATCTATTTGATGCCTTCGACTGGCATGAGTCAGATCACACTGCTGCCGGGGACGTTCTTTTTTCCCCGTTGGAAACACCCTTTGGCAAGCTGGGGTTAGGCACCTGCTATGATCTGCGCTTTCCGGAGCTGGCACGCAGTGCCGCATTGCAGGGTGCTGAATTTTTTATTTATCCCTCAGCCTGGGTACAGGGGGATATGAAAGCGGTCCAATGGAAAACCCTTCTGGCGGCAAGAGCTATTGAGAACGGCATGACTGTACTTGGATGCAGCCAGTACATAAAAGACACCTTTATTGGGCAGAGTTTCGCCTGTGACCCCTTCGGCAGAGTACTGGCAGACGGAGATGAATCCTCCCGGCTGATACTCGTCCCTGTCACCCCGGAGGACAGCATCAAGGCCCGGCACTTGGTTCCCTCCCTAAAAAATATGCGGAAGGATCTGTATTAGAATGCAGGATTCCCACCTCTATGCGCCGCCTGCATCCATTTTCCTTTTGCGCATAATGAGTACCTTTATAATGAATATACCCCGGAAGCCGCTGCCTCCGGGGTATCCCTCTACACGCTTATCCCTGCACCCAGGAACTATACTCTTCTATTTTCTGCAATATGTCATCCTTCTGCTCCCCCTCCGCAGGTGTAGGCTGATAATTATTATATCCATCCTCAGAGGAGATCCTGCACGGAATTATATTCTTCACGTTATCCTCCTGCAGTTCCCCGTCCTTTATGGTAAATGTCTGCTGAAATATCATGGTATTCATATCAGACGGATACGCGTTGCCGCCAAAGCAGAAATTACCCAGGCTGTACACAATATTCTTCCCCCGGTACTCCTCAATCCCTTCCAGCACATGAGGATGGTGCCCAAGAACTAAGTCTGCGCCGTTATCTACGGCCGCATGAGCAAGCTCTATCTGTGTGGAGTCCGGTTCATATGCCTTCTCCGAGCCCCAGTGAAAGCTGGAAATAATGATCTGTGCCCCCTGCTCTTTCAAAGACTGCAGATTGGCGATCATAGAATCTTTTATTCCCAGCCCCTCTCTCAGTACATAAGTGCCCAGCAGCCCCACTTTGACACCCTTCACATCCATCACGGCGATCCGGTCATAACCGAATGTGGTGATCCCTTCATCCTCCAGAGCCTTAATGGTATCTGTGTAGCTTTGCTCACCGTAATCATTGCTGTGGTTGTTAGCCATGTTGGCAGCCTCCACGCTTCCGGCGGTAAGTATTTTCGCGTAAGCCGGGTCTGCCTTGAATGCAAACTGCTTGTCCTCACGGTTCTCACTGTTGGTAAGAGTTCCCTCAAAGTTCACGATGGTCAGATCATCCTGCGAAAATATAGGCTGTACATTGCGAAAAAAATAGGCCGGGTCACCCACCTCCTCATATTTGGCAGGAAAACTGTCACTCCAGTTAAAGAATTCATCGGTTCCCAGCGTGCAGTCACCCGCTGCGCTGACGGTGATGGTCACAGGCTCATCTGTCTTCTTCTCCCCGGCATCCGCCCCCTTGTCAGTTTCCGGACTATCCTCCGATTTTCCGGCACTGTCCTTTTTCTTCGATTTATCCCGGGCAGCCTCTGTTTTTGCGGCTTCTGTTTTTTCGTTCTCTGTTTTAGCTGTCTTGGCTTCCGCGCTGGTCTCCTTTTCCGATGATCCGGCTGACATGCCTTTGCTCACAGCGAAAATAAGGAGAAGAATCACCACCAGAGCTGCATCCACTCCGAAAATGATTTTGATCCGTCTGACTTTCCGCTCTCTTTCTCTCTTTCTTCTTTCCTGTTCTTTTCTCCTGTAATGGTACGCCATTTATATCCCCTTTTCTTTCGGACAGCAGAACACTGCCCAGTACCTCTATATCCCTCTATTCCTCTTCCAGGAGGGCCTGATAGATATCTCTCTTGCTGACTCCTCTGTCCTTAGCCACTCTCTTCATGGCGTCTTTTCTATCAGCCCCCTGGTTTACATAATAATCCATATGTTCCTTTAAAGGCATTTCACTCCAGCGCTGCTGTTCTTCCTTCTCCATTTCACTGCGGCTTCGTCCCTCCAGGACCAATACACACTCACCCTTAGGTTCATTTACCTCATAATAGGAAACAGCCTCCCTAAGCGTTGTCCTGAATATGGTTTCATGCCTCTTGGTAAGCTCTCTGCAAACTGAAAGCCTGCGTTCGCCCAATGCCTCCAACAGTTCCTGGAGTGTCCTGACAAGCCGGTGGGGTGCCTCATACAACACAATGGTCCTGGTCTCGTTTTTCAGCTCCTCAAGCACTTTTCGTTTCTCTTTTTTATCTGAGGGAAGAAAAGCTTCAAATGCAAACCGTCTTGTGGATAGTCCTGATAAAGTCAGGGCTGTGATACACGCGGCCGCACCGGGGAGCGCTGTCACCGTGACGCCTGCATCCCAGCACATAGCCACTAGTTCCTCACCGGGATCGGAAATTCCGGGTGTGCCGGCATCTGTGACCAGTGCAACATTTTTCCCTGCCAGCATCTGCTCCACCAGATATCTTCCCTTATCAATCTTATTATACTCATGATAGCTGGTCATGGGCGTCTTAATATCAAAATGATTCAGCAGCTTAATACTATTTCGGGTATCCTCCGCCGCGATCATATCCGCCTCTTTTAAAATACGCACCACCCGGTAAGTCATATCCTCAAGATTGCCGATGGGTGTGGCGCACAAATATAATGTTCCGCTCATGTTTCCTCTTCTCCCGCAGCTGTTTCCTGCCGTTCTCGACCATAAATCTCCAAAATTTCGTCTGTATACACTCCCGGTTTTTCGTAGACGATCAGCGGCTTCTCCACGGTTATCCGGGAATTTCCGCCCCTCATCCCCTCAATAAGCACAAGATTTGGCTCCTTATCCACATAAGGATAGACCAGACGCATCCTTTTAGGCTCCAGCTTGTACCTCACCATGGTTGACATAATTTCAGCCAGCCGGAATGGCCTGTGCACCATATAAAATCTCCCTTTCGGCACCAAAACGGACGCCGCCTGGGATATGACATCATCCAGGGTGCATAGGGTTTCATGGCGGGCAATGGTCTTTGCCGTGTTTTCCCCCACCAAACCATGACTCCCGATCATATAAGGAGGGTTGGTAGTAACCGCGTCAAAAGAAGACGGGCTGAAAACCTCAGAAGCCCTCTTGATGTCCCCTGTCTGAATTACAATATCGTCCTCCAGGCTGTTGTAAGCTACGCTTCGTCTGGCCAGCGCAGCGCTCTCTTCCTGGATCTCCAGACCGGTAAAACGGCCTCCGGGATACCTGGCTTTCAGCAAAATAGGGACGATACCAGTCCCCGTCCCCATATCCAGCACCTTCTCACCCGGTTTTACTCTGGCAAACCAGGCAAGAAGCACTGCATCTATTCCAAAACAAAACTGTTTGGGGTTCTGAATCAGCATATAGCCGTTCTGCAGATCATCCAGACGTTCATTTTCCATAATTAGAGATTTCTCTTCCACCTGACCGCCCTTCCTATTTCTCCAGTTCCTTTAATGCCTTCAATTCCTCGTCAGACAATTTTATTTTTTCTTTTTTCTGCCTCGGTTTGAATTTCAGATCCTCCACGGCATATTCTCTGATCTCCTTCTCGTCATCCACATCCACGATGACCTTCACAAGCTGACGCAGCACATTTACACTCTGCACCTCGCCTCTCAGTCCCTCCGGTGTGTTCACTCTGTCTCCGGCCACAGGCAGTTTCCGGTTCAGCTCCTCATAGGTCTCCTCCTCGTTCTTCAGACAGCACATCAGTCTTCCGCACACCCCTGATATCTTGGTAGGATTCAGAGAGAGATTCTGTTCTTTCGCCATTTTTATGGAAACAGGAGCGAATTCTGACAGGTAAGTATGGCAGCACAATGCCCGCCCGCAGATTCCAATGCCTCCCAAGATCTTTGTCTCGTCCCTTACACCAATCTGGCGCAGCTCGATACGTGTCTTGAAGATAGCCGCCAAATCCTTCACCAATTCACGGAAATCAATTCTTCCGTCAGCAGTAAAGTAAAAAAGGACCTTATTGTTGTCAAATGTATATTCCACGTCAATGAGCTTCATTTCCAGCCCGTGCTCTTTGATCTTCTTCAGGCAGATTTGATAGGCTTCTTTTTCCTTCTTTCTGTTGCTCTCCTCTTTTTTGTCATCCTGTGCGCCTGCGATCCGGATGACCTCCTTCAGAGGCTGGACCACCTTCTCATCCTCCACATCCCTGGGGGGCAGAACCACGCTGCCGTACTCTACGCCCCTGGCGGTTTCCACGATCACATGGTCACCCGATTTTATTTCCAGATCCTTAGGGGAAAAATAGTAGATTTTACCCACATTCCGGAATCTGACTCCAATCACTCTTGTCATTTTAGTTCTCCCTGATAGTAAGGAACAGAAGTTCCATTGTTAAGTCAAAATTAACATTTGCCTGCAGACGAGTCTTAGCAGTCTCAATGGCCTGGATGATCTTCTCCAGCCCCTCGTAGGAACTCTTGTCTGCACGATCCTTGATCGCATAATATTCCTGACGGAACACCAGCCCGTCCACCTCTTTTGTGGCTTTGAACATCAGCACATCCCGGAACCACACTAAAAACAGGTCCAGATATTCATACACGGTATGCTTTTCCTCGGAAAGTGTTTTGATGGCATCCACCATCTCATAGACTTCCATGCCGTCCCCCTTTTTCAGGATCTTAAGAGCAGCATCCATCATATCAGCAAAATCCTCTGCGGTAGCGATCTGCTTTGCCTTCCCTACATTGCCCTGGGCAAATGCCACGCTGACCTCTGCCTGGTAATCCGGCACATGCAGTTCCTCCATCAGGTAGCTCTTGATCAGATCATCCCTGACCGGTTTAAAGTTCAGGGTCACACACCTGGATGTGATGGTGGGAAGCAGACTTGTGTTGTTGTTGGCCAGAAGCAGGATCACCGCATAAGCGGGCGGCTCCTCAATGGTTTTCAAAAGAGCATTCTGCGCCTGGATGGTCATCTTCTCCGCCTCGTCCACAATATATATTTTATAAGGCCCTGTATAGGGTTTGATCTCCACATCTGCAATAAGCTGTTCCCTGATATCCTCAATACCAATGGAATTGGGCTTCAGATGGCTGACATAGATAATGTCCGGATGATTCCTGTTCATGGCCTTTTTACATGAACCGCACTGCAGACACGGCTCTTTTCCGTGCTTCTCGCATTGCAATGTCATGGCAAACAGCTTCGCCAGAAGTTTTTTTCCGCTCCCTTTCTCCCCTGCAAAAATGTAGGAATGGGAAACCTGATCCATGGCAACCGCATTTTGTAAATGGCGGATAACCTCCTCATGTCCTAATACCTTTTCAACTTCCTGCATTGCAATCACCTCTATCCTTCCGCCCTGCAATAAGGGCATTTATGTTCAGAGCTGGTCTGCACCGGCTCGTTTCTATCATTATAGCACAGGTTTTCCGGGTCCTGCAACGTTTGGTACGCTTACTTTTCTATTAAGCTTCTGTTAAATAATCGGATAAAATGTTAAGCGTTCCGACTGCGGATATAATCCCGGATCTCCTTCATACAGCTTTCCAGCTCCACATTTTGAAAGCGCCTTCCAATCCCTGCCCTCTCCAGATTCTCCTCAGAGAAATCCTCCGTATCGGCCAGAAAACGCCTGCACATTTCCGCATAGCGGGGCTTCTCCTGTAATTCTTCCCTTGCAAGGGCACGTTTTAAACGCTCACCGTCCTCAACTTCCACATAAATGGGGCACACATTTTCCTCCCCATAGTATCTCTTCATATTTTCATAGGACTCCAGTGTTCCGATCGCCAGATAGTTATGGGCCTTCAAATCCACCTGCCCGTCATCCGCTGTAAAATAAGTCCATGGTCCGTGCACAGTCTCATAAGTCCTGTACTCGATCACTTTTCCCTCATCTTTAAACTTCCCAAAACGGCTTTGGTCCACAAAATAATACTCCCGCCCATCCGCCTCGCCCTGGCGGATAGGACGCGTAGTATATAACAAAATATGCAAAAGCCCCAGCTCCCTGTCATGGAGGAGCCTGCTGTAAATGGTATCTTTACCGGAAGAGCTTTTGCCCATAATATAAAAAATTCTGCCCATTTTTTGTTCCCCTATCTCTTGAGTACATGAATCTTCTTTAGAGTATAGTCACTTAACCCCTGAATGTCCAGCCCTTGTTGTTTCCAGATACGAAGCTGATCCAAAATATGGCTGCTGATCCTCTCTCCGGGCACCAAAAACGGGATTCCCGGGGGATACAAATACGCGTATTCGGAGGAAATCCTGCCTTCGCTGCCTTCCAGATCAATCTCCTCCTGCACGCCCTCCACAGCTTCCGCTATGGCAGTGCAGGCCTCCCCGGAAATATAACCCCTCATATTCTCAAAGTACAGCCCGGCTCTGCCAGGTGCACTCTCCCTACCGCTTCCCAGGGATTTCCGGGCCTCACCTGATGCACTCTCCCTACCGCTTTCCAGGGATTTCCGGGCCTCACCTGATGCGCTTTCCTTACTGCTTTTCAGGCATTGACAGGCCTCTGTGCCTCCCGCTCCCTCCAGCTCTCTGTCAATTTCCAGAAGGGCCTGCTCCAGCCTGGCAAAGCCTTTCTCTGTATCCATGACACTGGTAAGTGCGATCACGTACCGGCTTGCCGCCATTTCCATCTGCAAATGATACCGTTCCAACAGAATCTCATGAAGCTTCGCCCCGTCTATGGAAGTATTGGCCGTAGATACCACCATTTTGGACTCATCCAGGTCATACACAAAGCCCAGTCCTGTTATCTCACCTTTTCTAAGCAAATGCAGATTTTTAAGACCTGCCAGTCTCTCCCTGCAGCACCCCAGCCGTTTTGTATATGCATCAAAAAGCATCCTACCCTCCCCCTGCATCAGCCTCAAACAAGCGTCCATCCCCGCCATAAACAGATAGGAAGGACTGCTGCTCTGAAAGATCCCCAAAAAACGTCTGAGCTTATCCGCACTCACCCGCTCACTGTTCCTGTGCAGAAGAGCTGTCTGTGTCAGAGATGGCAGTGTTTTATGTAAACTATGGATCACCACATCTGCTCCGCAGGCAAGCGCTGACACAGGAAATGCCCCTGAAAACGGAAAATGAGCCCCATGAGCCTCGTCCACGATCAAAGGAACATGGTATGCATGTGCCGCCTCAGCAATCTTTTTTACATCTGAAACCACTCCGTCATAAGTGGGTGACGTAATAAGAACAGCCTGGATCCCGGAGTGCTTTTCCAGCATGTCTGTCACGTCCTCCGGGGAGATTCCCCCATTCAAACCCACAGCCCTGTCCGCCTGCGGAAAAAGATAATTCGTTTTCAGTCCCCTCAGATAAGCGGCGTGATAGGCCGCCTTATGGCAGTTTCTGGCCATCAGGATTTCTCCGCCCCTGGAAGTACACGCAGAGACCGCAGACAAAATCCCCGCCGTGCTGCCATTTACCAGATACCAGGATTCAAAGGCCCCGTAAAGAGACGCGGCCCTCCTCTGCGATTCCAGCAAAATCCCCTCCGCATGATGCAGATTATCGAACCCGTCAATCTCCGTTATGTCAACCTTATAAGGATTTTTAAGCGTCTCCGGACAAAACTCCCGCTTATGTCCCGGCATATGGAACGGATAATAATCCTTTCCGCTGTATTTATATAACGCTTCATCCAGCCACATCTCTTCTCCAATCCTTCCTCCTATCCCTGTCATTCCTTATCTGCGCATAAGATCATCTTCATAATTTCACTTACAACATCCGTGAGCACAATCTTCTTCTGAACCTGCTTATCCCTGGTAACAATCTCGCAGCACCCTTCCTTCATATTTCTCGGACTTGCGATCACGCGTATGGGCACTCCCATCAGGTCCGCATCTGAGAACATAACCCCGGCGCTCACCTTTCTGTCATCATAAAGCACCTCCACGCCGCGTCCCTGAAGTTCCTCATAAAGCTTATCTGCAAACTCCTTCACTTCCTTATTATCCGGTCTTACACAGCACAAATGCACCTGCCAGGGAGCAATAGCCATAGGCCAGATTGGTCCATACTCATCATGATGCGCCTCACAGACAGAAGCCGCCAGCCTTCCAATACCGATCCCATAACATCCCATGAGAGGATACTTCTCCTTCCCATCCTTATCCAGGTACTGCATCCCCATACTCTCCGTATACTTTGTACCAAGCTGAAAAATATTACCCACTTCAATGCCCCTGGACACCCGGATTGAATGCCTGCCGCATTTGGGGCACACACTGCCCTCTGTGATCTTTGCAAGATCATGATACTCTGCCCCCGGGCAGTCCCTCTCCATACAAAGCCCCGTATAATGATGTTCCTCAATATTCCCGCCGCAGGAAAGGTTCATTCCGCTCTTCAGAGAGTTATCATAAAGGACCGTGAAATCCCCCTTCAGACCAAAAGGCCCAATAAATCCTGGATGCAGACCGGACTCCTGTGTGATCTCTGCGGGACGTATTTCACTTTTCAGAAAATTAGTGACCTTCGTCTCATTCACATCCAAATCCCCGCGGATAAACAACACCACAAACCCATCATCCGAATTCTTCTGATAAACCACCGCCTTACAGGACCTTTCCTTTGGCATATCCAAATATCCGCAGACATCCTCAATCGTATGCATATCCGGCGTATACACAAGTTCCAGCTCCTTCTGCACATCATCCTGTACATTTTCAGTGATACTCTCAGCCATCTCCACATTTGCCCTAAACCCACATTCCGGGCATACTGCAATAGAATCCTCCCCGACAGGAGTCAGCAGCATAAATTCATGAGACAGACTGCCGCCCATCATCCCGGAATCCGAAGCCACAGCAATGGTTTCCGGAATCCCGGCCCGTGCAAAAATCCTCTCATAAGCATGATAACACTTCTGATAATATTCCTCCAGGTCCTCCTGGGAAGTATGGAACGAGTAAGCATCCTTCATAGTAAATTCCCTCACCCGGATCAACCCGGCCCTGGGTCTAGCCTCATCCCGAAACTTAGTCTGAATCTGATAGATCATAAACGGATACTTGGCATAACTCTTCCCATACTCCCGCACAAGCTGCACCGAAGCCTCCTCATGTGTCATCCCCAGCACCATCTTACTCCCATTCCTATCTGTAAACCGAAGCAATTCACTCCCCACACTCTCATACCGCCCCGACTCTTCCCAAAGCGAAGCCGGCATAGCCACCGGAAACTGCACTTCCTGTCCCTCGATCCGGTCCATCTCTTCCCTGATGATCCCCTCAATCTTCCTGCAAATCCTCCTAAGCGGCCCAAACTGCGAATAAATCCCATTCCCCACATACTTCATATACCCGCCTCTCACCATCAAAGCATGACTATCAATCACACAATCCGCAGGCCTCTCCCGAAACCTCTCTCCCACAACTTTCTCCATCTTCATTACACATTTCCTCCATTTTCATTTTTTATGCCAGAGCCTTTCACTCCATTTACCTTCTAAAATTTACCATTCAGCTCTTCATAATCGCCACTCATCCACACACACCAACCATTCCAGCTCACCATGATATACCTTTTACCTCCCCCTCCCACAGCCATCCCGCCATCCCCGATAACCTTCCGCCCTCACACGCACGAAGTGCTTTTTTCTGCCGCCGCTGTCCCATCGGTCCGGGCAACGTGGTGTGTTGCCCGGACCGATGGGACAGGGAGCGGCAGAAAAAACAAAAACCCTGAACCAGCTTAGCCAGTTCAGGGCGAATAAACAAATATCCGTGTTACCACCTGATTTCAGAATCTTCATTCTGCACTCCACAAGTACGGGACGCCGATCCTCATAAATCATGGCCATCCGATACTCCATCCCCATAACGGAGGATACCCGTCAAAACCTACTCGTCACCTTTCAGCCCGCAGCTCAAAGACCGGTTCAGCGCCCCTAAATAAAGCCTCGCACCACCCGGCTTCTCTCTGGAACATTCGGACACGCTTACTATCTCTTCTCAACGCCTTTCTCATGATTCCGAATCTTATCACAAAATCCCTCCCATGTCAACGGTATGCGGCATTCACAACCGTTTCTGTTTACTCCGTGACCGGCAGGCTCCCTCCTCTTTCTCTCAGTCTTCTATTGAATTTATCAATTTCTCTCTTCTGCCATTCTCCCTTCTCCTGCGTCAGTGTAAAAAGTTCCCCATTCTGCACCTTACCTGCCCCAAACGGCACGAACCACCAATTGAATGCATAATCTTTTCCGAGCTTCTCGCCATGCTGTATTAGAAGCCAGCCACGATCTGCACTGACCGGCAGAACAATATTAGCCGCTTTTGGAATATAAAACGGCCGCCCGTCTACTCCCATGAGCTTTACATAATAAGTGATGTCCCACCCATATGGCCCATAATCGGGAACGGCACTGATCTCTCCATATGCGGTATCACTCTCATATCCGGCATTAAACAGACCATACAGTATGCCGTCCGTATTAAAATAAACGGTAGTAGGCGGACTCCAGAATTTCAGAGGCAGACTGGCAGCATTGTTCATCATATGTATAATACCGTTTGCTGCACTGATGGTCCCATTTAATTCCGCATTTTTAATTATATTGCTTCCATTCAGGACCGCCCCTGTGGCAGAGGACATATATCCTCCCACGCTCAGCCCTGACATTGCCCGCAGATTTCCCTCCACCGTCAATTTGTGCAGAGTGGGGTCCCGGACTGTGACTGTGATCGTATCATAGAGGACCTTATATGCCAGCTTCTTCTCCTCCCCCTCCGTCCGGGCATTCCCGGACAGATCCGCTTCCAGGATAAATGTGGTATCATTCACTACCCCCGCACCATATTCATAAAAAGTATCCCTGCCTGTATAGATGGGCCCTGCCTCCCCCTTCTTATAGATTTTATAGCTGGTCCCACTCCCCTCCCAACTAAAACGTATTGGCTGCCCCGGGGAAAAATCACAGCACGGGACTGTGGGAGCATCTGGTTTTGCAGTCATCAGATTTTTCAGATAAAACGGAACCGGGCCTTTCGTAAATTCATGGATACTCTCCTCCTCCTCCCACGCTTCCTCTTCCGCCGGGGAATATTCATCTGTAAAAACGATTCCCGCAGTACCGGAGGCATTGTTCACTTTGCCTGTCAATGTAAATTGTACCGGCTCTGTAAGCAGCGCCTTCCCTCCTCTATACTGCAGGCCAAGCTCCACATACCCAGTGGCTTCTCCTACTCTCCTGCTCTCTCTTGCTTCCAGTGCAGTCCAGCCCTTTGTGTGGGAAGTGATCGTCACCGAAGTACCCTTCAAAAACAGATCGTCCGCTCCGTTTCCAACAGGTATATCCAGGAAAACGGACCTGCAATAATATTTTCCACCGCCTGTGTCTGTCATCCTCCCGCCGATTACTGCCGTGCTGCCGTAAGCCAGAACCGCCGTCTCCGCTGCCATCTCATGTAAAAACTTTAATTCTTCCATTCACCCTTCCTCCTATACATTATTTATTTTGAAAATATTTTAAAATGCCTTCCCGGACAGATACCCTGTCCTCTCCCTGGTCTCCCTTGTTTTCAGGTACCGTCAGTCCGTATTCCTCCTCCTGTTCTCCATAACTCCAGGTCCCGTGACTGTGCGGAAAAGCTGGAAGCCCTATCTCCGGCACCGCATGGGTGCCATCCGTTCCCGGAATGATCCTTGTGACAAATGGCCCTGCCTGGAACTGTACCTCCATCCTGCGAAGAGGTCCTGTGATCTCCTCCTGGGGAACTCTCACTTCTTTTACCGGAAAAATACCTGTATAAGCGTGGATGGTTCCTCTGGGATCTGCCAGTATAGTCATCACTGCTGCTCCTTTCTTTCCATAACCTGCCTCCGCGTAATTGCCGTCAGGTGTTCCAACGGGACCAATCTGCCGTATGTTTCCGCTCTTTCCCTCCGGCATGGCGATACTGTGATACTCATCATATCTGTCCTCCAGGAAATATCCCACCACTCCGTCATCCCGTATACTCTGATCCCCGATGCGTACAGGAAATTTCCGGCCGCAAAGCGCCTCCTGCTCTGCCTGGAAACCGCCTTTCCACCCGGCATCCTGCCTTGGCGTCCCATCCAGTTCAATGAAGCTTTCTGCCCTCAGAAGTGCCAGTGGACGTCCAAAGCTCAATGCAATATCCTCATCTGAATCACTCCCGAACTGCCCGATCGTCCAGATAGCTCTGTCGATGGTGTCCAGGAATTCCCAAAACGCCTCCGGTGTCCCCTCTTTTCTGGCCTGCGCCACAGAGCCCAGTACCGGGTATTTCTCTATTAACTCTTCTGTTGTTTTTACTCCGCTTCTCCCGGCCGGGCGGAACATGACTTTTCTCCGGGCAGAAGTCGTATAAATTCCAATCAGCTCCCCTGCCAGACTTCCATCCGGAGCGTAGAGAAGAAGACTGCGGTTCATATGGTTCACAATGATATATCCATGGACCATCTCCTTTTCTTTTGTCCTCAGGAATTCAAAATGCAGTCTACCGTATTGAAGAAGCCTGGGTTTCATCCAAAACTCATTTCTGTTCTCTGTCCTTGAAAATCCTCCTGTCCTCCCTGCTGCCATGTACTCCGGGCGGATCAAAGGAAAATTCTTCTCCTGGAACAGCCCCTTTTCCTCACCGGAAAGAATCAGGGGCATGACACGGCCAAACGCATCATACAAGAATAATTCTGCAATCTTCCCCCGCCCCGCCTGGAATGGCGTAAACGGAGGATAGCTGTCACCGCTTATAAGGGGAACACTCTCCAGCCTGCCTCCTGAAGCCTCCCAGAACCCTTCCTCATTCCCGGAAAATCCCAAAATCTCATCCAGCGTGTATCCGCTGTCGCCTACAGGTTCCCGGTACGGACGCCTGAATGTTCTGTAATCCTGCTGTGCCATACCGTCTTTCAGGCTGACCAGTTCCTGGCTCAATAACTTCCACCCGGAGATTTCCTTAAGAGCCTGTCCGATGCTGATGCCTGTCTGCTCTGATAACTGGCTGATCCTCTGCGCAAACACAGATTTATGGTGGGCGTCCAAATGAGAGATTCCCCCAAACTGCCAGAGTTCCCCTGTCCCGCTTTCACTTCCTCTGTATTGATAATCTGTCCCATCAAAGAAAAAGCTCTCCAAATTGACAGGCTGATATTCTATTATCCATTCCATAAATACCGGCTTCCACGGCTGATACCAGTCTGACTGTTCCTTTTTTATCTCCCCCTGCCCGTCTGCTGCTTCACTGCGTACAATCTCCAATATGGACTGCAGCTCCTCCGGAAGCTCCGGACACTTTGGTACCTGGCTGCAGTTATATTGCGGAAGAAGCTCATACTCCCCGGTCTTCAAATCTTCTGCCGGTTCCGTGCCGTTGATCAGGATCACAGGGTTTCCCTCTCTCCAATATCTTGGCTTTGGCAGTGCTTTTAATATATGACCGTCTTTTACTCCGTGGTCTCTTCCGTATTGTTCAAGCTTCTCCCCCTCTTTTGGCAGGTATTCATACAACATTCTCACCTCATGCATCTTTGCCATGACAGAAGATACCAGGCTGTCCTTTTGGGTCACATCAAAAAACATATCATAGTCTTCCGGCTTACGGGGATTTTTATGGCGGTGCAGCGTTTTCAGGTATCCCTTCTTCCACCACATCTCCAAAAGCCGCTGACGCATGGCTGTGAGTAGTTCCAGTTCATCGTCAAAACGATTGAGCCTGTCAAGAAGATCCTGTTCCTTCTGTGTAAGTTCTGCCCGCCCCTCCGTCTCGGATAAGATGACATACTTTGTTCCCCCTGACCTGCTTTCAAACTTATTATCGTGGATGATATTTTCCAGACGGTTCCTTCCGGCGGGGCTGGTCTTATGATCCATCACATTATAATAGAGGGCTGCCAGCAGCGCATCCAGTTCCCCGGACCTCTCCTCCGGGATTTTTCCATCCATAGTGAAACGTCTGTTAAGATACGCCCGGAATGCTTCCTCCGTGCTTGCTCCGACTGCCACGTTCAGCTTCTGGCCCTGTACAATTTCTGCAAGCTCGTCCCTGTAAATATCCTGCTCTTTTGTGACCGCCACGCCTCCTTTATTCCAATGGATACCGCTTATCCGGCCTGCATACACGTCCGGCAGCTGAAAATTGGAATACCAGCCCACAACGAAATAATCCAGTTCCCCCTTATCCATACCTTCCATCTCATCAAAAAATGAAAGTATGTTCCTGTTATGTGCAGCATACGCACTGAATATGGGGTTTCCCGGTGCGCATGCTGTCAGGAACAGCGGACTGTCGTCCCTCTCCCCCCAGTTGGCAGCCTCAAATGCCACACCCATATTCACATGATATCCCCCTGCCGCTGCACTGCTGGTCAATGCATTTTTCCGATAGGGGTCACTGGAGTTTTCCCAGAACTGTTTCTGCTGCTCTGAGATCAGATACATACTGGATGTTTCCAGAGCTGCAGACTTCTCATCCTGCTCCATATGATCCGATACCGGACAATCCCCCTCAAGGACCCATGATTTGACGTTCCCCATAATCCCGTCACTCCTGATGATCAGCCAGCGGTTGGGTATGCAGGGATAATCCTGCATATCTTCCTTCTTTGTACGGAGTTCCCGCGGGAGGACAAAACGTATCCAGACGCCGCGCTCCTCTATCTCATTATTTCTGTTGGTGGAACTGGGCTCAGGTGAATAAAATCTGTCCAGTGCGGCATAATTAAATTCCCAGCGGCGGAATATACTGTTCCCTCCCGTCAGGTCATCCACCACCATGGCTTCCAGTTCTAAGGATTTTACTCTATCCCCGCTCATTTCCCGCCCTCCTTCTCAAATACGGTACGTTCTCCCGTGGTCAGAAGTTCTGTCACAAAGGTCAGCACGTCTATCTCTTCTGCCTTTTTTCCCAGCCTCTTAGCCATCTGTCCCAGCAGCCCACTGCCCGCTTTATCCAGATCCAGGACATGGGCATCACTCCGAAACACTTCATAATCCTTATGGAGAATCTTCATCTGAAGGCTCTCCCCCGGCTCCTCCACCTGGATCCTTGCAGGTATTCCGTCCAGTATGCACAGAAGCGTCTCCCCCGCAAGGTGCTGCATGCGAAGGATTGCCAGCTTCTTTCCCTCCTTGTCATAAGCCTGCAGCGACAGTGTAGGCCAACTGGAAACCAGATGGCTCCGGATCATAAAGCCTCCTTTTGGCCCCCCATCATCACCAGGCACTGTCTCACCATAAAGGGCGGCCCGGTAAGCCAGCATCTCCTTTCTGGTACTTTCATAGAGTATCCGTTCCATCACACAGTTAAAATCTGCCTGTCTGCTGGAATCCAGCCCCAGACTCACAGCTCCGTCGAAGGCGGCCCTCTGCCAATTTTCATCCAGGTAAAAGAAACGAACACTTTCCCTGGGAAGCAGCTGCGGATGGGGAAGCAGATAATCCTGCGGTACAGGGTACAGCAGCAGCAGTTTGCCAAGCCAGGCTGCAAGGGGCGCTGTCTCTTCCTCTAAAAGGGCCAGTAAAAGCATATAATTCTCTTTGAGAAATGCCCTCACAAGAACCTCCGTCTCTGTCATGACCTCCCCCGTTATACAGGACGCCTCCCCTGCAAGCCTCATCAGCCCTTCCCCCTGTCCTATTGTATCCCATCCTGTCCTGTTAAGTGCCATGACCAGTGTCTCCGCATCTTTCCCGCCCTGCAGCAAACCGTCCCATTCCTCTTTCCCAAGTTGTTCCAGCTCTTTTCTGGCACTTTGGGCAAATTCCTCCGGTCGGTCCAGAGTATCTTTTTTTCCGCTTTCTGCTGCTCTGGACAGCATCCGGGAAAAAAGCACATCCGCGATCTGCTGGGCTTTTTTGCGGAGCGCCAGAATCTGTCTGACGTATACCTGATCCGATACAGCTGACAATCTGCCTGCCTCCCAGGCACAGGCCAGGGATAAATCAAAGACAGCACTCTGTGCATCATAGATCATAGCCGCATCTGCCGTAAAAAAAGGTTCCTTCTTCTCAATCTCCTTTCCGCTTACGGGTATCAGAGGTGAGCGGTAAAAGCACATCCCTTCATCGCCAGTCCTGGCATGGTAAAGCAGCGGCACAAACCCCTCTTTTACCCTTTCCTTTACTGCCCCGTCAGGGATATCTCCGGAAAGACGAAGAAGCATCCTATCAGCATCTTTCTCTGTCAGGTCTTCACAGAATCTTCTGAAACTGTAGGGCGTCTGCCCTGATACCTGAAACTCCCAGGAGTCCAGGACTATGAAATCCTGGAACGGGCTGTCTTTCCCCTCCTCCCGTAACAGACCGTCCTGCACGATCAGGAAGGTATGATAAGACTGTACCTGTCCGGGAATATACTGGGGAACCCTGGGCGACATGACCACAGAGAATAACCCGTCCCGATCCAGACCCATCTCAGCCTTATTCCCTATATAAACCTGTCGGCAGTGTGCATAGTAAGACAGCTCATCCATGTGGGGCAGTACCTTTTTTGCCAGTGGACCTGCAATTCGTATATAACTACACTCCTGTTCGGCCATCTCTTTGGGTATATCTGTATAATCCGGACGGAACACCCCATTGTCCCTTCCTACTCCACCCAGATAATCCTTCACCTTCATCCTATGAAGTGTCCCACATCCGTTTTCCCTAAGCTCCTGTTCTGTCAGGACGAGAAGTCCCAGCGATGGGACTGCCTTTTCCTTCCACCTGCAGCGCCCAATCCATGGAAGGAACGGACCCTTTAATATAATGTGGGGAACACAGTCCGTCACCGCTGCCTTGGTACCGGGCAGAGGACAACGGTTCACCACCATCCCCTCAGTCAGAGAAAAAACTGCAGAGGGTACCAATATCTGACGGCGGACACGGATCTTTTCTTCATTGACAGCTTTTCGCTGTGCATCTTTCTTTAGACTCAGCTCCTGTTCTATCTCTACCGTCCATATTCCCGCATCCATTTGGGGTACCATGGATGCATACAGACGCAGGTTTTCCGACTCATTCATGTACGGTTTCCTCCTTTTACAAACATCGGACGGTCGCAGAATATAGAATACAAATTCTTACCTATCAAGTCGAAGTCTCCCGACGGACCGTCATAAAACATGGCAAGCTGCGTTGCTGCATCCAGACGGCTGGCTTTTTCCTGCTCTGCCGCTATCCTCTCCAGACAAACAAAAGCCTCCTCCCCCTCACTGGGCCTGAACATATCCGATTCCTGATTTTCCTCAGCCAGCGGATTGGGCAGCTTGGTGCAGGTAATGAGAGCCTCCCTGTAATCTTCTATGTCTTTTGCGCCCTCGTTTAAAGCTTTTGGAGATGCAATCCGGTATCCTTTTACCAGACCGCCCAGCATGTTGGCTTTCGGACTGCCGGTGCCCTGAATGGGTCTTCCCCAGAGTGCTTCCGGAAAATCTCCGTGTATCTCCTCTGTCTCAAAGCCAAACTGCTCCGGCGGCCCCTGCCTCTTATCAGGTGAGATCACAGTGATCCTGTCTTCCGAAAAAACCTCCGGAAGTCCCATTGGGCGAACAGAGATATTCCCAAGAGGAATGACCGTCTCCGTAGCAAATTCAAATGTTCCGCTGTCCGCGATCCACGGCTCCTCCTGATCCTGCTGCGGCTGCAGGCCCTCCCTGGGGACTACGTGCACAATCTCTTTGGGAGCGGGTAGTACCTCACAAAATCCTTTCCAATCCAGTACCAGGCATTCGCCGTCTCTCCTTTTGCCAAAGCTGATATCAAAACTCAGCACGCACAGATCCACTGTGACAATGCCTCCCACAGGCGGACCCCATAACTGCAGCGCAGCCCCAAGGGTCAGTTTGATGGTCTTATGGCAGAAGAGCAGGTTCAGACGGCAGGATGCCCCCACTTCCACTCCTATTTCCGCCTGGAAGAAGAAGGGGTGCCACCGCATGACCATGTCTGCATATGCCGTGAACCATGCCCGCAGATCCCCTTTCTCAAAGACAAACTCCAGACTTCCCCCTGCCATGGCACAGGACGGCGTGACTGCCAGATATGCTTCCCCCTTTGCACTGATACAGGAACTCACCTTCCAGTGAAACCCTGCCCGGCATGGAGTGGGATAATGCTGCGGAATCCGGAAAGCCGGATGATATCCGCCCACGGTCACCACAAAATCTCCTGCATGGGGATTTTTACCGTACCAGGTATAAAAAGCCGCACCCCCGGTCAAATGGCAGTCCCTGCTTAAAAGGAATGAATCATCCGAGATAGCCGCATCAAGTGTAAATATCCCCTGACCCGGTTTCAATACTGCGGCCATCATGATTTTTATGTAGGCGTACGCTTGATCCCGCCCGGTACCTTTCGGAAATGTCATCTCACCACTCCCCAAAAGTGCTGCCTGTATCTCCTCCCCTAACATGAGAGAAAGGAGCAGTTTACCGTGAAGGAGTTCAAAGGACGTAAATTCAATGCCCACCGCTGCCATGTAATCCCCTTTTCGTACTTCCAGCCACGGTTCTTTCTGCCCATTGGGAGACTCCAGCTCTGAAAGGATCTGCATTCCTGTCTTTTTATCATCCATGGTCAAAAGCGGAAACGTCTCCACTTCCCCGATTTCAGGCATACGCAGCCGGCGGTTGATCCCAAGTCCTCCCATCAGGCCCGTCAACATAAAAGCCGGCGTCCCACCAAGTGCAGCCTGACAGTTCAGGAACAGGAAAAGGCTGGAGCTGTTATCCGTAAGCAGCGCATAGGATGCCATGCCGCTCAGCTTCCACCCTCCGGCTTTCACTGTGACGGTTCCCCCCAGCTTCAGACGAATACCCGGAGCTGATGTCTTTTCCCTGTAGATTCCGCCTTCCAGCGCAAGGGCTTCCGTGTTGTAAGACAGAGCCAGACCTATAAGTCCCCCAGTAATATAATGGTCCGTTATATCATAACCGGCCGTCAAGCCTTTTATCTCCACTCCCACAGGCCCCATTTTCATCCCAGCATCCAACAACACCCGGATAACGCCGTCCTCCATGGATACCCCAACCCTGTGAAGGGCGGCCGTACCAATATTTTTATGTACATCAAACCAGCGGACACCCTCGTCTGTACAAATAGCACCTGTTTCGCCCTGTCCCTGCGTTTTCTCTTCTTGCCTCTCCTGCACAACGGCGGTACCGGCCGTCGAAAATGGTTCCTCCTCTTTTGAGTTGTCATTTGAATAGGCCAGAGAAATACAGCCCTCTGTTATGCTGCCATCCCTGTACGTCACCTTTATTCCTTCATCCTCATAGACAAATTCCCGGGGCAGCAGTTCTGCAAGCAAAGGAATCTCATTCAGACTGACCGGATTTTCAAGCTCTGCTTTTCCCTTGAAGGATACCATACAGCTGTTTTGGGCCAAATGGTATTCCATCTGAAATTCCTGAAGGGATATACAGCCCAGGAATCCAGGCAGGGATAGGCCTGGCACTGCCTTTCCCAGCGCCTCTGCCAGGTCCAGCACTGTGACACCAAACCCCAGACCTAAGCCTCCCGATATTACCCAGTCATCTGCCGCCGCATCATAAGAAGCGCCCGCGGTCAGCACCTTACCACTTCCCAGATCCATCATCCCGGCAAGTTTAAAACAGATTCCTTCCTCTCTCCGGTACTGCACTTCCATCTGCACATTTTGAAGTCTCAGCAGGCCTATCTGCCAGTCTGTCTTCAGACTGCAGTACAACCCGTACGCCTGCCCTTCAAGGTCCAGCTTTACCCTGCAGTCCTCCAGTTCCAGGTCTGCAACGGATGCTTCCGCCTCCATACTTCCCCCTGTCAGCTCCGAAAACAGCCTGCTTATCTTAACCGGGCTGTCTGTCTTCAGGCTGCCCTCTATGGTTTTGTCGGCCCAGTCAAAATCTACGAGAAATACCATATGCCAAAGTGTCAGCTGCAGTTCTGCTGTAAAATTCTTTAAACACCCCTCCTTCTCATCCAGGATGATCACTGCCCCGCACAGTGCAGCATCCAGGATTTCCTGGGAATCCGGGAGCCAGGATACCAGTTCCTCTGCATCGCTTTTTCCGGTGATCCATTTGATAAACGCAGAAAGCCCCGGAAATACACCTTCTTTTGATAATATACGAACCGTGATTTCCCGACCGGCCCCCCACCTGACATCTGCCGTCAGTTCCACAGCACCTCCTATACAAAAATACCCCTTCAGGTTATAGAAAAAAGCTGGTCCTGTCCTCATGATCATCATCTGTACCTGATCGAGAATTAGGATATCAGGCAGCAGCGTGATGCTTTTTGGATAACTGATAAAACAATTTTCCAGACATGTCTCTTCCTGATCCGAATACAGGATAAAGGAAAAGGAGCTGTCCAGATTTGACGCTGCTTCTTCCAGAAAACGAAACGATTCCGGGACATCTATGATCTTTTTTCCGGCAACGGTCAGAAGATCCTGTACATGCAGACTTTCCAGGGGATTGTCGCAGATGACCGCAATGCCTTCTGTCTCCCCATCCGTGGCAGTCTGTACACGCATACGCTCCCTGGCGCCCTCCTCCAGAATCTGCAGTTGGTCATCGCTTTTTTCAATCGTCAGGGTTTGTTCCGGAAGGCTTACCAACATCTGCACAAGCCAGAACGGAAGGCCCTCATCTACCGCAAATATCTTACACTGTCTCTCTTCACCTGACAAAAATCCGGCTATATTTCTTTTCTTCCCCATAAGACATGCCTCCTTCAGTCATGTTCTTTCAGTTCACCTACATGGCTGCAAATGTACATATTTCCATCTGCATTTTGGTCTGCCTCATCCCTGCGCTCCACTAGCACAGCCGGTATCATCGCAGTCCATCTATGAGGAGCAGGGCCTCCCCACAGGCGGTCATCATGTATATCGAGAATACTCACAATGGAGGCTTTGTCACAAAAAAGATAAAGCTGGGAAGCGCGTACCCTTCCGGGCTTTTCCGGTTCAAAATTGACCCCATAACCAATTGTGATATGTATATCCACATCTTTCAGACCCAAAATATCGGGTCTACCGGCATCTTTACATATGGATAGCCCTGCGGTAAACCTGTGACCAAAAGGAAAGATTTCAAAAACCGGAGTGACAGCCATGAATGGGGGCCTTTCCACAACAAGAGAGGTAAGTGTACTGACCTGGCACCTCTCAGGCAGCGGAAGATCTTCACCCGGAGAAGATATGGTGACCATATGTCTGTGTGCCTGCATAGAGCAGGGTCCATCCTCGTCTGAAATCGTCTGTTTATCCCAGGCAAACCAACATTTGTTTTCCCAGAATACAGGGGCCGTATTGTAATAAATGACTCTAAAACCTGCCGGAGTCAACTCATCCTGCATCCATATAATGGTCCCCGGCACTTGGAGTATCTTTACCTGGTTTTGGCGGCGGAAGGGTCTGAATCCCTGCTGTAAATCCTTTAAGCACACTCTGGGATGGCCGTTCCTACGCAGATTGAGCGTCCCGTACAGACAACTCCCGGAAAGAAAATCCCTTGCCACTTCAAAATAAACCGGCTCTCCTCCGCCCCTGGGCCAGTCAGCAAGCATGAATTCCGGCGCCAGAACCACAAACAGGTTCTCATCGCTGTTAGTCATATGGCTGGCTCTCATACATGCTGCTGCCGTATATTCATAAAACAGGTCTTCCTCCCAGGCCATCCACAATCTCTGCTGAGGCTCCCTGAATATTTTTATAAGATGGAAACGGGCCGCTGCAAGTTCAGACGCTATGTGGGGCCTCCATCTGATGAGATCTGATTCTATATACCTGTGCAGCCGTTCCCTTGTTCGTATGAGAAGATCAAGAGAAAAGGCAGCGTTTGCGTCTCTCCCTGTTTTGGGGTCTATACCCAATCTCTCTATTTCGTCACTAAGAAATATATCCAGCTGCCCTGTTGGAA